>ENA-OQBJ01000372-OQBJ01000372.1-human-gut-metagenome-genome-assembly--contig:-NODE-372-length-24039-cov-1.662638_pt1 | contig 24039 bp, 21 predicted proteins | sample MGYA00242743_ERZ504545 | MGnify/ENA primary metagenome ERZ504545 (study PRJEB26092, sample SAMD00036252) | human gut metagenome | host: Homo sapiens | study: EMG produced TPA metagenomics assembly of...
ATGACCAACTACAAAAGGTTATCAAACCAAAGATTTTTCTCGGTTTCTTCGGATACAACCATGAACCACCTCATGTTGCATAAGCTAGGGGTCAAGACTTTTTACGGCCAATCCTTTTTAGCGACATTTGTGAGGTTAGACAAAGAAATGTTGCCATATAGCCGCTACTACTTTAAAGAATTGATTGAGACTGGAAAAATCTCAGAAATTCGCTCTAGTAACGTTTGGTATGAGGAACGGACTGATTTTAGTCCCAAAGCCTTGGGAACACCTCGTGTCAGCCATGCAAATACAGGTTTTGACTTGTTACAAGGCAATGCTCAGTTTGAGGGAGAAATCCTCGGTGGTTGTCTTGAGTCTCTCTATGATATTTTTGACAACTCTCTACACGCAGATAGCACAGACCTCTGCCAAAAATACAAACTTTTCCCTGACTTATCCGACTGGGAAGGAAAGATTCTATTGCTAGAAACAAGTGAAGAAAAGCCTGAACCTGATGATTTCAAAAAAATGTTGCAAACTTTAAAAGAAACTGGGATATTTGAGGTCGTCAGTGGACTCTTGGTCGGGAAACCTATGGATGAAACCTTCTATGACGACTATAAAGAGGCACTATTGGATATCATTATAGCAATATCCCAATTGTCTATAATCTGAATGTCGGACACGCAACTCCAAGAGCGATTGTTCCCTTTGGAGTCCACGCCCATGTAGATGCAACGGAGCAAGTCATTCGCTTTGACTATAACAAAGAAAGCTGAGATAAGACTCTCAGCTTTTTTTAGAAAGTAGGAGTATCTTAGTTGCTATAAAGCATGACACTTTAAGTGGATAATACTCCTGTATTTCTAAGTTCATCCAGTCTATCAGATTGATTGAGACTCAAGGGAGTGGGACAAGGAACAATTTTTAAAAAAGTTGTTCGGTCCTACTCCCTTTTTTCCTATTTTATAGTCTCTTTATTTGTGATAATATAGTATAGTGAAAAAACTAGACTGGAATAACTTTACTCTTTTGGAGTTTTATGTGACAGCGATGAATGGAGACAATCTAAGCAGATGCCTGCTTGGAGCGATAGTCAAGTAAACTCAAAATGAGGCTAGAAGGGAAATTGTTATGAGAAAAAAAGCGATTGGTATTGATTTAGGAACAACGAATTCCGTTATGGCTGTTGTTCGTGAAGATGTGCCAGAGATTATTCCGATGGGGACGAATGACGATCAGGTCCTACGTTCAGCGGTTTATTTCTCAAATATTAGTGGCCAAAACCATGTGTCTTTTGGTAAGGAAGCCATTGAACGTGGGACAGAAATCGGAAGTACAGAAAACTTTAAATTTGACTTCAAACGTGATATTGGTCGTCCGATTGCTAGTGATACACCAGACCACACACGTGTCAATTCTATTATTCTTTCTGCCTTGGTTTTGAATGAATTTCGTAAGCGTGCCTATGTAGTTGGTCAGGAGATGGGTCAGGCAGATGGTATCAAGGATGCTGTTATCACAGTGCCTGCCTACTTTACGTCAGATCAACGTGCGGCAACTAAGAATGCTGGTCGTATTGCAGGATTTAATGTCTTGCGTATTATCAATGAGCCTACAGCTGCGGCCATTGCCTATGCTCACACTAAAAATGCTCAAGGAAATGTCTTGGTCTTCGACCTTGGTGGAGGAACTTTTGACGTTACCATCATGCGCGTGGCTGACCATGCCTATGATATTTTAGCAACTGATGGGAATTCACGTCTTGGTGGGATTGACTTTGATAAGCGTCTTGTAGGCTATATCATGCAGGAGTTGGAAAAACAAGGGGTCAATATGACCAACCTTTCTGAGAAGGAAAAAATTCAACTCCAATATAAGGCTGAGCAGATTAAGACTAGCCTATCTGTGAATGACCAAGCTCTCTATGAGCACTATGTCAATGGTCAAGGTTACGGTGTCTTGATTACTCAAGCAATTTTCAACGAAATTACCTTGGACCTCCTTAAAGATACTGAAATCAAGGTGCAGTCTACCCTTCAAGCATCTGGCTTGAAATGGGAAGAGATTGACCATATTCTCCTTGTAGGTGGGTCAACACGTATGCCAATGATTCGTCAAATGATTCGCTTGATGAGTGGTTTGGAACCTAAGTTTGACCTTAATCCAGACACTATCGTGGCACAGGGAGCTTCTATTTTGGCTGACCTTATCGTCAATAATGAGGTTAGCTTCTCTGAACATCAGGATGGTAAGACAACTGAGACAGATAGAGTAGTTGTTAAGGATGTGACCTCTCAGGGAATCGGTCTGCTCTTCAAGAAAAATCCAAATAAGAACTACAGCTTTGTGGGTGACTACTATAATAGTGTCGTGGTTCCACGTAACTCGGTCTTGCCTTTGGCTGTTACTAAGGATCTCTTTGCGGTCGTGGATGGACAGAGCAAGTTCAAGCTTCGTATCACAGAAGGAAATTACGAGAATCCATTTGCTGTGAAGATTTTGGGACAAGTGGAAGGGCAAGTGCCACAACCTCGTCAGAAAGGCGAGCTTTTGGCGCAAGTCACCTATGCCTTTGACTCAGAACAAATTGTTACTGTGACAGTGTCGGACCCTCGAAGCAATACTGTTGTGGCACGTTTTTCAGTCAATGCACAAGTCAACCAAACCCAAGAAGTGGTTAAGGAAGACTTGTCAGAACTTCAAGCTATTTTTGCTAAATTCATCTCATGATAGACTACTACAAAGCAATTGATACAGAGACAGGACAGGAAGTGCCCTATTTAAGAGAGGTCAGTAACCGTATCTCTCCAGAGATGTCGGCTCAAGATTGTTTCGTGGCTCTTTCCTTTTTACGTGAGGAGCTGGAGGAGCTCTGGACAAATGGTACCTTGGATAAAGAAGGTGAGCGTTTGCGCAGTGAGCTCTACACGATTCGCTCAATCTTTTTCTCAGACCATGAGAAGTTACAATATGACCGAAAACTCAGACAGGCTCAGAGAAAGGCCTTGGAAGTTGAGAAGGAGACGACCACTGATGCTAGCAATCTATCTGCTAAAAAGGAAATTCCTTTTGAACCTGTTGCGGTGACTCAGACTAAAGAGTCACCTCTTAAAAATTACCTCTTTGCCGCCTTCGCCTTTTGTGATTTTACTAAGTTTGATTCTCTTCTTCAATATCAATGTCATCGTTCTTATTATCGGAGCCATTCTAATTGTGGCTTTGATGTTACTTATGTCTTAGGAGATATTAATGGAAACCAATCAATTAACATTTGAACATATCTGTTTCAAATATAAGGGAAATGATAACCAGCTCTTTACAGATTTGGATGTTACTATGGAGACTGGCCGAGTTGTCGGTATCTTGGGTGCCTCTGGTTCAGGGAAAACAACCTTAACTGAGATTCTCCTTGGCCAGCTAAAACCAACCTGCCAACAATTTCGTATTTTAGAAAATGGCAAACCTGTGACTGCTGGTTCACGCTCTTGGTCCTATGTGCCCCAACAAAATCTTCTTCGTGAGTACCTCAAGGTATCTGAGACCTTTGATTTTTATGCGGACCATCATCTGAAAGGAAGTGGTAAGCTGACTAAAAAGCATCGCATTGCAGGGATTATGGATGATTTAGGGCTGACGGAATTTGCAAACAAGAAGATTTCAGAGCTTTCTGGTGGCAAAAACGCCGTGTCTCCATTGGTATCGAGCTTCTTAGCCCTAGTCCCTACTTTATCCTTGATGAGCCGTCTTCAGGCTTGGATGCTCTTAGTGACCGTAATCTCTTACGTACCTTGAAAATCTTGGCTAAATCAGCTAACAAGTCTATTGTGGTTATTACCCACAACACAGAAAATTTGGCTATTTTGACAAGATTATCTTCTTGTCTAAGGGACGTCCGACATTTGCAGGGACCTATGAAGAGTTGCTTTTGGAATATAAGACTAGCGATCCTTATATGATTCGTAAATATATGGATATGAATATCGCAGATGTCTACCAAGAGCTCAATGCTTCAACACGTATTTACAAGATTTAGGGAGACTTATGAACGCAGCATTACGATTAAGTTGGTATAAATTTAAACATCACTACATGGATTTTGTTAAGGTTCTTCTGGGCATTGTCGCTTTCGAAGGCTTAATCCTCTATATTCAGGACAAGGGATTTTTGAAAGATTTCGAAACAACTCGAATGACCCTCTTTCTCTTGCTTTTTTCAACCAGTCTCTTGATTGTGGTTCAAAACAGTATTTATATTTCTAAGGAACGCTCGGTCCTCAACCGTGACTTTTTCTCAGGTTTGAGTCGTTCGGCCTTTGCCTTGGCTAGTATGGGGATTCACGCCTTCTTTGCTGTTTTGGAAACCATTGTCTTTATCCTATCTTACTCTGTTTTTAGTAAGTTCTTTGACAAAGAATTTCCAGACGCTGGTCATATTTTTGGTTCCTACCGTTGGGAAGTTGGGATTACAGTGCTCCTGGTTTTCTTGGCGTCGCATTTTATTGCCCTCTTTATCTCAGCCTTAGTTGGCAAATCTGAGATTACCTCTGTTATCCTAGCAGTCATTGTGGGTATCATGCAATTTTCATTGTCGGGAACTATCCTGTCTTTGCCAAAGGCCATTGATTGGGTACAAAAATTTATCTATCTTGGTTATGGCCACAAGCTTTTTGGGATTTCTAGTGACTTGTCAGACTTGCCATCGAGCTTGGCTAAGTACGGAGTACCAGTCCCTAAGAGCCAGTTGGAGGCCTTTCAAGGGTCTACAGGCAAATTCTGGGGTCAATGGTGGGCCTTGGTGCTTCATTGCCTAGTTTATGCCCTACTCTTTTTCGTCACACTTCAGAAGAAGGAGAAATAAATGCAACAATATGATGAATGGCTGATTGACTTCCAAGTTCAGCATGGCCGCAAGCCGAGCGATAAGGAAGTTGCTGAAGCTGCTAAGACTGGTTTTGCTCTTTCTAGTGGTTTGAGCAGACAGAAAAATTCTAAATTCAGACAAGTTTTGTCTAAGGTTGGTTTGGGCGATCTCAAGTTTAGCTGGTTTTTAGTTTTGGAAATTTTGCTCTTGATTTGTATTGCTCTCTTTGGCTATGTTGTAGGCTATCTATTTATCTAGGAGGACCTCATGAAACAGTTTAAACATAAAAAGTTTATCGGTTTGGCCTTGATTGTCTTTTTGGTCTTCATGGTACTTGGAAAATATACTCAGAGCACGGCTTTCACATCGTCTTCAAGAGTTTATGCCACAACCGTTGTCGATAAGAATACTGGGAACAAGGTGCGTTTTGAAGTTCGTAAAATCAAGGGAGACAAATACGAAGTCAAAAATACTGAGACAGGTGATACTTATCAGGCTAATGCCCAAGCCGGCGAAGACCGTTCTTTGAGCTTTAAGTTGGCTGGAACTAACGGCAACTCAGACGGTACTATCCGTATCACACCAAGTATGGTGCCTGGAGGAGATGCAAAGGTTGAAATGACTGACTCAAACACCTATACTCAGGTTGAGGGAGGTTCTGAAGTCGTTGAGTCTAGCGAGACCTCGTCTAGATTCTTTCAAGTAAGCCAAGTTAAAAGCATTATTAAGGATATTTTGGAATCAAGTAGCTCGTCCTCTGGTAGCGATGCAAGCTCAGAATCTTCTTCTAACGATCCAAATAAGCCAAATGCAGATATCAAGACGAAGACTGATGTCAATGGTGATAAGGAAACCACTTATATTGCAGACTATTCGACCGAAGACATTAAGTCTATCACAGAAGCTTTTGGGAAATGGCTCTATCAGTCTGATTATGCCAAGGATGCTGTTTTAGTTCAAAGCAGCTTTGACAGTATCACCAAGGTCAATGATGGTAGTCCAACCTTCCTGTCATTTAAGGCACCTAAGGAAAAAGGTAGCAGCCAAACGATTACCGTCCTTGCTAATCTCATCAATGCGGATGGCTATGAACATATTACTGGTGTTCCGAGTGGTATCATCAATGGCAAGGAAGTCTCAAACTATGATTTCAAGGACTATAAAACACAGTTGATTCCTTTGCTTTAGGGATTAATGACAATAGTGGTAAGACCGCAGACTATAGTCCAAGATCATCCTTCCGTCTTTATACCTTGAAGGATAAGAAACATGCTATGTATGAAGACGATGCTGCTGAACAAAAAGCCCTCTTTAAGGACTTCTCAGCTGATGACAAAACTGGTGGCAATTATAATGGCTACAACAAGCTTTATAAGGATTTGGTTGACCAAGATAAGGATTCTTACCAAATCGTTCTAGGCTCCAACGGTACCGTTTATTATGTGACGAACTACTGGAAGGGTAATTACGATAAGAAGGCTGTTCAGACCTATAAGGTAGCACCAGATGACATGCAAGAGGCTTACCAAGAGTTGCTCAAGCATTACTCTAGTGCTAGCACATCTGAAAGCTCAGAATCTTCAAGTTCTTCACAATCATCAGAGTCATCATCAAGCTCATCAGAAGCTAAGACAGAATCAAAAACGGAAACCAAGACCGATCAAACAGGCATGGATGTTAATGCTATCAAAGATAATAACTTCCAAAGCTCGAAGGGACTTGGAAGAATGGGAATGGTAGTAGTTTGACATTTTCTAAGAATCAAGTAACTGCACCAACAGATTATGAGGTTCAAAATGCTAATTCCAGTCTTGAAAATGGCTACCTGAGAGCGAGCCTAAGAACAGGAATGTATGGCGCAATAATCTATTTCATCCCGAAAGGTACGACATTACCGAATGTGTCAGGAAATAATCCTGATGCTTCAGATAATACTAAAGACCGTATCCTAGTGACCCAATCAGGGGATGCACAATCTGACGCCAAACAATTCTACTACAAGGCTGACTAGATCTTAGGTTTAAAAAATAAGTCTTGGAACTTCTATGAAGGTCGCAGAGGTCCCTAGTCACCTAAAGAAAGTTTCTAAAAGAATATGTCTTTAATGAAAAAAGTTGAGATAAAATTGTCTCAACTTTTTATGTTACATTTGTAACTTTAATTTAATAGTTAGTCTATCTTCTATAAATAAATGGATTCTTAGAGGTATTATAGACTTTATTAGAAAATTAATTATTGTGAAAACTTACAAAAAGCTATATAATGAGTAGTGTTGTAAAAAGGGCTTCCTAGGGGATTTTTGAGGAGTTTCTTAAATCAGATTAAAGGGAGAGGGGGAAAAGAATGACTTCTATTATTGAATCACTACTTGCTGCTTTTAAAGATTTTCATTGGCTAGTATCTATAGATACGCTCTTGATTTTCTTTTGTCAATTATTCTGATGTTTTCATGCAGCTTGGTTAGGGTCAAAGATTTTCTTGGGTTGGTCTACTTTTATTTAGGTGGTTCTTTTTGTCGGTTGTTTTTGACTCCCCTTCTTCCTATGGGATTCAAATTTTTACTTAATCCTCTCATTTTTATTTTGTTTTAGTTATTACAAACGTCCAGACTTGCCATGGATAGAGCCGGTATTTAATAGTTTTTATGCCTGGGGGGACAACCAATATCATTATACGAGGCTTGTCATTAATCGTCTTTCCTTTACTTTTGGGAGCCGACTTGATGAGCCGTATTCCAGAATCTTTAACGGAGTTTATATGTGTGGTAGTTACCTATCCTCTTTACCTTTTGGTTCACCGTTTTATTGGTTATGAATATTTGCAGGTCGAGGAAAAGGAGCGCTTACGCATTCACTTCACCCCTATTGTTATTGGGGTTAGCTTTGCCTTTCTTTCATACGGGCTTCTAAATGATTTCATGCCTTACTTTGCTAGTATCTGGCCTGTGGAAGTGGTTAACAATTATGCCAAGTTGATCGTTCTATTAGCAACAGGAGCCTTCTTCATTGTTGTTTCCTATGCTAACCAGTGGATTAAGGATGAACTTTTTCTGGAGTTGAAAGAGGAGCAGGAGCGTCATTTCCAGAGCTTACAGGAATCTAGTAGGCATATCCTCCATCTTTATCAGGAGCTATACCGTGATGGAGTGCCTAAGGTAGTCGTACCTAAGAAGGCTAAAACCGTTCTGGCTACTAGTCAAGAGGGAGACACTCAGAACCTATCTGATGAAGAGGTTCCCTTCAGCAAGGTTATGCCAGATATTTCTAACCTGCTTTCTCAATTGTTACGTTCCGTCATTGAGAGTAAGTATATGGAGTTTCATGCTGTTGGCGTTGATTTTATCATGGAGTTCCAGACCCTATATCCCCAGTTCATATCGATGTGGTGGATTTATCAGCTGTTCTAACGACCTTCTTGGACAATGCCTTGTTGAGAGCTCATGGTCAAGAAAATAGTTTAGTTCGTATGTCTTATTACCAAAGAGGTGAGGTCCAGGTCCTCTCTGTAGAGACAACCCTTTCGCAAGATAGTGCCGAGGCGCCCCACGAGGCGTATGAGAGTCACTTATCAATCAATGAGCAGCTCGAAGATATTATGGAGCGTTACCCTCAGTCTAAACTTAGCTTTAAGAATGATAAGTTCATCTATAGACAGCAATTTGAATACTAAAGACTTGTAAAAAAAATATAGAAAGGAGATTCGATGTTTGAATCGTTTTTGGGAATAAATTTTTTAAATCTCTATGATACAGATGCCTTTCTAGCCATTCAGCTTATTTTAACTCTGACGATAAATTGTGCCATTTTCAAACGAATGACAGACATTCGTATCTCCTGGACGGTCTTTTTGACCTTAGCCCTGTTAGATGTAGTCATTCAGTATAATATTACTAACATGATTATGGTTTTTGATGTCTTTATCCTGATGATTTTGGCCTTTCTTGCTAAAGGGAAGACCTGGTCGGTGACCCAGTATGCTTTTCATACTTTGTTTCCAGTGGTGACGTCAGATTTACTTTATCGTTTTATTGGGACTCTTCTTTATTCCCCTTCTCTTAAATCTCCCTGTAGCTGAGGTGGGGTCTAATGCTCTTTTCTATCTCTTATCTTACGGTTTGATTTTGCCACTTTATTTTGTATTTGACCGTTTCTTGGGCTTGGATTTGAAGCGTTGGAAGGTCTATAGCGATGACTCTTTCCAGAACCTCCAGATTTCTAGAAGAGTTGCTATAGCAATGGCCATTTATTTATTGGGAATCTATCTCAGTGTGAATTTAGACAGTTGGTTCCCTGGCTACTCTTCAGAGGTGGAGTTGAGACTTCGGATGCTTTGGGTTCTCTTGTCCGCAGTGGCTTTCATTTTCCTAATTGCCCATCTTAATCAACTGTCTAGGCAGTATTTGGAAGAGAGTTTGGCCATGGAGGAAAAGAGGCATTTGAATAGTTTGACCAAGGCCAACCAAAAGATTGATCTTCTCTACAATGAGTTGTTACAATACAGACAGTCTTATCAGACGGTTGTGGAACAATTTTCAGAGGAAGTACGTGACCAGGAAGAGGCTCTTGCCGAACAGGTGTACCAGAATGTCCTTAGAGAGAGTGCCAAGGAGTTTGAACGTTTCCGTGTCATTGATAATCCTAAGCTGGAAAATATTCAGTCCTTACCCTTACGTAGCCTTCTTTCGGCTCGTATGATGGAGGCTAAACGTAGTAATATCCCAGTGACTTGTGATATTCCTGAGGAGATTTCAGGGCTTACCATGAACGTGGTTGACTTGACCTTGCTGGTGTCCATTTTCTTTAGTAATGCGATTGATGAGAGTAAGCAGGTACCTGCCAGTCAAATCAAGTTTAGTTTTCATCGACATGATAAGGATGGAAGCTACCATTTTGTCATGGAAAATAGGACGCAAGAAGAAAAAGTTGACCTTGATGCCATTATGCAGGAAGAAAACCAGAAGAAGACCTCAGGTCTTAACCTCCACTCAGCCAAGGATATTCTTAGGAAGTATAGTGATGCCAATTTGATTACAAGCAGTGGTGATTACCTCTTCAAACAGGAATTGATTTTTAAATAAAGATGTAGAGCTAAATCAGAGGATTTGGCTCTTTTTTTTTTAGGTACAAGTCCATGAAGGAGGGCTCTTTGCTGTGGTGCTTGTGCTTATGTGAGAAACTTAGGACATCGGAGGAGATAGGGGCGAGGGAGGAGTCTGATTGTTGCTTCATTCTGTGTTATAATAGCAAGGATTAGTGGTTGTTAGCGCTAAGTGAATGCCAATTCTTGCTTAGCCTAACGACTGGTGTAGAGATAAGAAAGGGACGTCTTATGAAATTACTTTATACGGATATGTCTCAGGATTTAACAGAAATTCTGACGGAGCAGGCAACCAGCTATGCTCAAAAGGGAAAGAGGGTATTTTATATTGCCCCTAATGCCCTGTCATTTGAGAAGGAGCGTAAGGTCTTGGAATACCTGCCTCAGTCAGCATCCTTTGAGATTACGGTGACTCGTTTTACTCAGATGGCGAGATACTTTATTCTCAATACGAGCAACCCCAAAACGCAGCTGGATGATACTGGTCTGGCCATGATTTTTTATAAGGTGTTGTCGCATATGGGCGATGATGAGCTCAAGGTTTATGGCCGTTTGCGCAAGGATAGTAACTTTATTAATCAATTGGTAGACCTTTATAAAGAGTTGCAGCAGGCTAATATGACGGTTCTGGATTTGCAGCATTTGGATCAGGTTGAAAAACAAGAGGATTTGCTCAGGATTTTCAGTGCGGCTCAGGATCTCTTGTTGGCAGGAGATTTTGACAATCAATCAAAACTTAGTGCCTTCTTCAAGGAAATTACCTCAGGACATCTGGATAAGGCACTGGGTAACACGGTTTTGGTCATTGATGGCTTTACGCGTTTCTCTGCCGAGGAGGAGGCCCTAGTTGCTCTCTTGAATGATAAGTGCCACCAGATTGTCATTGGGACTTATGCCAGTCAAAAAGCTTATAGGGCTAACTTTGTTTATGGCAATGTTTATCAGGCCTCAGTGGATTTTTTGAGAACTTTGGCTCAGACCTATAAGGTGACACCCGACTATGTGACGACAGACAAAGAGGGCAATCCTTCTTTTGCGCGCATTAGTCGTCTTTTGGAGAGCCGTCATGATTTTAGTACGGTAGATGAGCAGCTAACTGCTCAGGACAAGCAAGCCTTGCAGGTATGGGAAGTGGTCAACCAAAAGGAAGAGGTGGCTCAGGTTGCCAAGAGTATTCGTCAGTTACTAGCAGATGGCAAGCGCTATAAGGATATCTTGGTCCTGCTTGGTGATGAGGAGAGTTATAAGCTTCAGGTGGGCAGATTTTCCGAAAATTTGATATTCCCTATTATTTCGGTAAGGAAGAAACCATGTCTAGCCATCCTTTGGTGCAGTTTGTGGATTCGCTGGAACGTATCAAGCGCTATAATTATCGTGCTGAGGATTTGCTTAATCTCGTAAAATCCGGTCTCTATGGCGGTTTTGCTCAAGAGGATTTAGATCTTTTTGAGTATTATGTCAATTTTGCAGACATCAAGGGGCGTCACAAGTTCTTGTCTGATTTTACGGCCAATAGTCGTGATAAGTATGATTTAGACCAGCTTAATGCCTTGCGCTCACAACTGGTAGAGCCCTTGGACAAGTTGCTTAATAGTCGCAAACAAAAGGGTTCTAGTCTACTCAAGAAACTAGTGGTCTTTTTAGAGGCTGTGCAAGTGCCAAGTCAGATGGCTAGTTTGACTGCCAAGCCAGTGAGGCCGAAAAAGAACAGAACGAACAGGTCTGGAAGGCTTTCACACAACTCTTGGAGCAGGTTGAGACTATTTTTGGGGAAGAAACTCTGTCAGTGGACGACTTTTTGTCCATTTTGCGTTCGGGAATGTTGGCCTGTGATTACCGTACGGTTCCAGCTACTGTCGATGTGGTCAATGTGAAGAAATACGATTTGATTCAACCACACTCTGCTCCTTATGTTTTTGCCTTGGGGATGACCCAGTCACATTTTCCTAAGGTAGGGCAAAATAAGAGTCTCCTGTCTGACGAGGAACGTAGTCGTATCAATGAGGCGACGGATGAAGACAGGAGTTTGGATATTGTTACGCAGAGCAATAGTCAGCGGGGGCATTTTGTGGCTATGTCACTTTTTAATGCGGCTAGTGAACAATTGGTGCTTAGTCAGCCACAAATTCTCAATGAGACGCAGGATGACATGTCGGTTTATTTGAAAGAGCTGCTTGACCTTGGTCTTTCTTTGGTTGAAAAGGGACGTAATCGTTTCGAGGCTAAGGGTGACCAGATTGGGAACTACAAGGACCTTCTATCAACTGTCATTGCCCTTAACAGTAGCCATCTAGATGCTGATTTGGATAAGGAAACGCAGACTTTCTGGTCCGTTGCTGTGCGTTATCTCCGTAAGCGACTTGATAAGGACCAAGTCTTGATTCCAAATGTGATTGACGATGTGACGACAACCAAGGTGGATGATCAAGTCATGCAGCTAGTCTTTCCGGGGGAAGAACCACTGAAATTATCAGCCTCGGCTCTGACGACCTTCTATAACAACCAATATCTTTATTTCTTGCGTTATGTTTTGGGGCTTGAAGAGTTGGAGTCCATTCATCCAGATGCTCGACACCATGGGACTTACTTGCACCGTGTCTTTGAGCGTGTCATGGGTGATTCTTCGTCAGAAAACTTCGATGATAAATTGGAAAAGGCTATTGCTCAGACCAATCAGGAACAGCCCTTTGAACTTCTCTATACAGAGGACCAAGAGAGTCGCTTGTCTCGTCAGATTTTAGAAGATATCGCCCGTTCAACTGCCAGTGTTTTGCGTGATAATGCGGCTGTTAAGGTTGAGCGTGAGGAAGCCAAGTTTGACTTGCTTTTAGCAAATAGCATCAAGATTACAGGGATTATTGACCGTGTGGACCGTTTAACGGATGGGGCTCTGGGTGTCGTTGACTACAAATCAGGTAAAAATGTCTTTGACATTCAAAAATTCTACAATGGCCTTAGTCCGCAATTGGTGACCTATCTAGAAGCCCTTCGCCAGACCTATAAGGTTGATGCTGACCAGCTTTTTGGTGCCATGTATCTTCACATGCAGGACCCACAACTTAACTTAGCTCAGTTTGGTCTGGATAAGCTAGCAGCTCAGGCTCATAAGGAATTAACCTATAAGGGACTTTTTGTGGCTTCAGAAACAGAGCATTTGACTGGTGGAAACTATGATTTGCAAAAGACTGTCACCTATGACAAGGAGGACCTAGAAACCTTGCTAGACTACAATATCAAGCTCTTTACAAGTGCTGCTGAGGTTATTCGAAGCGGGAATTTTGCGGTCAATCCTTATACTGAGGATGGCAAGTCTGTTCAAGGGGATCAAATCAAGTCTATTACTCATTTTGAGGCCGACCGCCACATGGGACAGGCGCGAAAACTCTTGCGTTTACCAAGCAAGGGCAAGAAGGAAGCCTATTTGGAGCTGATGGCAAAAGATGAGGAAGATAATCAAATGCAAGTTGCTGAAAAAGCTATCCCCTTTCTTGTCACCGATCAAGCTGTGACAGCAGACAAAAAAAGACCAGGAGGACAACCATGTTGACTAAAGCTTTTTTAAGTCCAACAGAGATTAAGGAACGCATTGCCCAAGAAGCAGCTTCTGACAAGGAACGCAAGTTAACACCTGAGCAGATTGAGGCCATTTACAGTAATGGTAGTAATATTCTTGTGTCAGCTTCGGCGGGATCAGGAAAAACCTTTGTCATGGTTGAGCGTATCCTTGATATGATTGGACGTGGTGTTGGCATTGACCAACTCTTTATCTCAACCTTTACGGTAAAGGCCGCAGGTGAGTTAAAAGAGCGTCTGGAAAAACGTCTGACAGAGCAGCTGGGACAGGTAGAGACAGATGAAGAGCGTGCCTTTCTTTCAGATCAGATTGCCAAGATTGGAACGGCTGATATTGGAACTATGGATGCCTTTACCCAGAAATTGGTCAATCAGTATGGCTATCTCCTGGGGGTGTCACCTATTTTCCGCATTATGACAGATCCTGCCGAGCAGACACTTATGAAAAATGAGGTTTATGCCGATCTTTTCAACGATTACATGCAAGGAAAGGATGCCCAACTTTTCCAAAAATTGGTCCGCAACTTCGCAGGAAATGGCAAGACTAGTAAGGCTTTTCGTGATTTAGTTTACGATGTCTATAACTTTTCTCAGGCTACTGCAGGTCCTGAAAAATGGCTACGTCAAAATCTTTTAAAAGGGCAGGCAGAGGCCAATCCAGACAAAGCTAAAGCTGAGCTTTTAGAGGGGCTCAAAGATGGCTTGTTGGCTGATTTCTTAGCTTCTTAAGAGACCATCTAGGTCTAGCTCAGCGTGAATTTGCCAAGGCCAAATATCTAAATAATGTGTCAGATGCCATTAGCCTTCTTGAAGGAGCCTTGGCCAATGACCAAACGGATATGGAGGACCTGCTCAAACAACTCTTAACTTTGTCAGGAGGGACTGGTTTGACCAATATGACCCGTCCTAAAGACGAGGAACTCAAGGCCTACAAGGAAGCTTACAACAAGACCAAAAATGAGTTTGTGGCCCAGTTGCGAGAGCTTGATACCCAGCTAACAGTCCTCGAGGTTTTGAACAAGCATAATGATGACATCCTACCTTTGTTGGAGTTGCTTCAGGCCTTTGTACTTGATTTTTCGGACCAGTATTTACAGGCCAAGATTCAGGAAAATGCCTTTGAATTCTCGGATATTGCCCATTTTGCCATCCGTATTTTGGAGGAAAATCCAGAGGTGGCAGCTAGCTACCGTGACCGTTACCATGAAGTAATGGTAGACGAGTATCAGGACAATAGCCATACCCAAGAACGCATGTTGGAGCTCCTCTCTAATGGCCACAACCGATTCATGGTGGGAGATATCAAACAATCCATCTATCGTTTCCGTCAGGCAGACCCTCAGATTTTTAATGGCAAGTTCCAGCTCTTCCTTGAAAATCCAGATGCAGGTAAGCTGATTCTCCTTAAAGAGAACTTCCGTAGTCAATCTGAGGTTCTTGATGCGACCAATGGTGTTTTCAGTCACCTCATGGATCAGGAAATCGGAGACATCCTCTATGACAAGACTCACATGCTGGTAGCGGGTAGCGATAAGCAAAAAGAACCCCATCCTGAAAATGAGACAGAGGTTCTGATTTACAATAGTGATGAAGCGAGTGAAACTCCTGACGAAGAAGGTGCTGATCAACCTATTAGTAGCGGCGAGATTTCCTTGGTTATCAAAGAAATCATCAACCTTCATAAGCAGGGTGTACGTTTTGAGGATATTACCCTCCTAGCACCAACCCGTAACACCTATCTGGACTTGATGGCAAGCTTTGAGGAGCACGGAATTCCCTTGGTTCCTGACGAGTACAAGTCAAGCTACCTAGAGTCACTAGAAGTTATGATTATGTTGGATACCCTTCGTGCCATCAATAATCCTCTCAACGACTACGCTTGGTTGCCCTCCTTCGTTCACCGATGTTTAACTTCAACGAGGACGACCTGGCTCGGATTGCTGTCCAGGCTGACAAAGGACAATTCTATGACAAGCTTCTTGCAGCTCATACTAAATCAGGACTTCATCCAGAAGTCGTGACGCAAGGACTGGAGGCCAAGTTGACTCTCTTCATTGAGACTCTGGCAGATTGGCGTGATTACAGTAAGTGGCACTCGCTCTATGACCTCATCTGGAAGATTTACGACGATCGTTTCTATTATGATTATGTTGGCAGTCTTCCACGAGCTGAGCAACGCCAGGCCAATCTCTACGCCCTTGCCTTGCGTGCCAATGCCTATGAAAAGACTGGCTTTAAGGGACTTTCTCGTTTTATTGGCATGATTGATAAGATCATTTCTAGCGGTAACGACCTAGAGGAAGTGACAGACTTGGTTCCCAAAAATGCCGTTAGCCTTATGACTATTCACAAGTCCAAGGGACTAGAGTTCAAGTATGTCTTTGTCTTGCAGATGAATCGCAAGTTTATTGGTCACAGCAAGGACGGTCTAAGTGGCAAGTACATCATCAACCGTGAAAAAGGACTAGGCATTAAGTATCTAGCTGACCTCAAAGACCAGGTAAATACCAATTTGCCTAAGTTAAATGTTGTTCTCGAGACCTTAACCTTCCAGGAAAATCGTAGGGAAGAGCGTCGAGCAAGTATCTCAGAAGAGATGCGTTTGCTCTATGTTGCAATGACCCGTGCAGAGAAAAAACTCTACCTAGTTGGTAAGGGCAGTAAGGAGAAATTGACCCAGCAATTTGGCACGGATGTTGAAAATAATCGCCTACCAGTAGCTCTACGTGACCAAATCGCTACTTATCAGGATTGGGTTATGGCTTTGGATACTGCCTTTATGAGAAAGGATCTCAAGTTTACTGTTCGCTTTGTTGAGGCTGAGGAGTTGACTCCAGAGGCTATTGGTCAGGTTGAAGTTCAAGCAACAGTAGATGCTGATGATCTATCTAACAATCGCCAGACGGAAGACATTAAGCGTGCCCTAACTGTCTTAGAAAGTGTTGAAAAACTCAATCAACTTTATGCACCAGCGATTGACCTGCCATCTGTGCGTACGCCGAGCCAGCTCAAAGCCTTCTACGAACCTGTCATGGATACTGAAGGGGTGGATATTATGGACAAGAAAGAGGAGGTACAACCTCTGGAGACATCCACTAGCTTTGAACTTCCAGATTTTGGGCAAAAAACGAAGGTCACTGGAGCTGCAGTTGGTTCAGCCACCCATGAACTCATGCAACGCTTAATTCTTTCTGATACGGTGACCCTTCAAGATCTGACTCAGGCGCTAAGTCTAGTATCGGCAGATGATCAAGTCAAGGCGCGTGTGCAGTTAGAAAAACTTTTAGGCTTCTTTGACACCGAACTTGGGAAGCTCATTCTAGCAAACCGTGATAAGTTGCGTCGTGAAGCGCCATTTGCAATGTTGGCAGAAGATCCGGCTAGTAAAGAAGACTTTGTCGTCCGTGGTATTATCGATGGCTACCTTCTTCTTGAAGACCGTATTGTCCTCTTTGACTATAAGACGGACCGCTTCACTCAACCTGGTGAGCTTAAGGACCGCTACAAAGGGCAAATGAGCCTCTATGCTAAAGCACTCAGCCAAGCCTATCAAATAGATAAGATTGATAAATACCTTATTCTCCTAGGTGGAAAAAACTTGGAAGTCGTAGAAGTATAAGCTATAGCATAACCATTCTTTCAGAGTGAAAGAGTGGTTTTTTGTGTCTCAATCCCACCAAAAAAAGACCGGTGTGCACACACCAGTCTTTTCGATAGATTTCCATCAGTATTGTAAGTTCGTTAAAATATTAGAGGATGGAAATAGTTATGAAAAAAAGTATCTTGTAGGTTGCTTAGGCCTACAAGGGTTATTATAACAAACTCATCTTAGTCTAAACAAGGTTAGAAAAATTAGAATTAAACACCATAAAAATGACTAATTTTTAATAGTTGGGTTCCATAACGGCAATAAATAGAGACAAAAACTGCCAACATTAGACTGACGGTATTTGTTTAGTTTAATCCTAATATCAACTAATCAAAGGCACCACCCAATTGACCCAGGCCCAGGAAATAGGCATAACCAGAATCATGGCTGGAATCATATCTGCTGTTGGGAATTGACGCAGTTTCATAATACGAAAACCAGTCGCAATCATGAGAAAGCCCCCACAAGCCTTAAAGTCACCAATCATAGCTTTTGTTGTTAGAGGAAGAATGAAACCAGCACTCACAAAGAGAAGGAAGAAGATGATAAATTGTGGAATGGCAATCATGGAGACGATATAGCCTAGACTACAAGAGAAAATCATGGCTGTAAAGAAATCCAGGATAGATTTGGAAATCAAGATGGAAGCATCGCCTGTCATCCCAGACTCAAGACTCCCGTAAATTCCTGTACCACTCGCACAAAAGAGGACGATTACTGTCAAGAGCTGTGCATAAAATTCATCGTGGGCCAGTCCTGTTTGCTTACTTGGTGTAATTTTGGACAAGCCTTTTTCCATAAGACCAGCTCCCTTGTTGATAAGGTTTCCAAACTTTAGGGCCAGTCCAATGATGGTACCGATAACTACCGCGAAGATAACCGCAGGCATGTTAACCATATTCATAATAGCACTAATCCCCATAACCATAGAGGCTAGACCAAAGATAAGGTTAAGGTTTTCCTTGAAATCGTCTCTGAGATAGTCCCCGAAGAGACCTCCAGCGATTCCTCCTAAGATAATAGATAGCGAGTTGATGATAATTCCAGTTGGCACCAGTGATTTTCCTCCTGTTGTTCTAAATACTATAAGTTTAGCATTATCAAAGACCGAATGCAAAATTGTCTCGTTTTTACAAACGTTTTTCTTGAAATTGTACTTTTGAAATGATACAATAAATGAGAAGGTAACGAAATAGCCTTATCTAAACCTATTGTCGGCATTATTAGAGTATTGTTCATGAAAAACATAGCAATAACTCTAATTTACATTTTAATATAAAACATAAAATGAGACTATTGTTAAATAGATTCTCAAGAAAGGATAAAAGATGATTCGTTTTGAACACGTAACGAAACGTTATGAAGATAAGGATGCTCTCTCAGATCTTAACCTCGAGATTCGAGATGGGGAGATTTTTGGTCTGATTGGTCACAATGGGGCTGGTAAGACCACGACTATTTCCATTTTGACGTCTATCATTGAAGCTAGCTACGGTGAAGTTTACGTCGATGATATGGCCCTCAGCCAACATCGTGATGCTATCAAGAAAAAAATCGCTTATGTGCCAGATTCACCGGACCTATTCCTAAATTTGACTGCCAATGACTATTGGTACTTCTTGACACGTATCTATGATTTGGAAGCTAGTCAGGTTGAGGAACGTTTGACTAATCTCATGGCTACCTTTGACTTGACGGAAAGTCGCTATAACCTCATTTCTTCCTTCTCTCACGGTATGCGTCAGAAGGTTGTCGTTATCGGTGCTCTTCTGGTTAATCCGCAGATTTGGGTTTTGGATGAGCCTTTGACTGGTCTGGATCCACAGGCATCTTATGATTTGAAAGAAGCCATGCGTAACCATGCTAAGGAGGGTAATAGTGTCCTCTTCTCAACCCACGTTCTAAGTGTAGCTGAGCAGCTCTGTGATCGTATTGCTATTTTGAAGAAAGGAAACTCATCTTCCAAGGGTCTCTGGCTGAACTTAAGTCTCAGTACCCTGACAAGGATTTGGAAACCATTTATCTGGAAATGGCTGGACGTAAGATCGAGGAGGTGTAGTCATGAACTGGAACCATGTTTGGGAGCTTTTTAAAATTAATCTCCTCTATGCAAATCCTCAAGCAGTAACTAACCTACAGAAACGTCAAGAGAAAAAGAAAAAGGCCAATTTCTCCATCGTTAATGCCATGCTTAGACAACAACTCTTGATTCTAGTTGTTTTTACGGTTATCTATAGCTATCTTTTTGTAGGTGTCGATTATAAGGCCAATCCAGGAGTCTTAACCCTATATCTCTTGACTTTTTCAATCATGGGGCTTCTCCAGACCTTTACGGCTCTCTATAGTACCTTTTATGACAGTAAGGATAGCAAGGCTTATCTGCCTCTTCCCTTGAAGCCAGCGGAAGTTTTTTTGGCTAAGACCTTGTCAGGTTCTATGGTTGGGATGACCTTCATGGTGCCTATCCTTAGTCTTCTTATCCTAGCTTACTGGCAATTTATTGGCCCATTGGGGATAGTCGTTGGGCTTCTGACCTTTATCGTTTCTCTCTTTATCAATCTCGTTTTTTCAGTGATTCTGTCTAATAGTATTGGAACGCTGATTGTTCGCAGTTCTCGTCAAAAGCTCTATTCGACTATTTTGATGACCCTGTCAACCCTATTGATTATGTTCCCTATCATGATGGTTGGTTTTCTTAATGGTTATATTAAGGGGGCTGGACATATCGATTTTCCTTTATTGCCTTATCTAAGAGGTTACTATGATGTGGTAGCTGCTCCTCTATCTCCGGAGGCTCTCCTAAATTTTTATCTTCCTCTTGTCTTAGTGCTTATCTTGGGCTTTTGGTTTTATAAGGTCAGAATGCCTCGTTATTTCCACGAAGCCATTTATAACCAAAAGGCTAGAAAGCCTCAGGCCAAAGCTGTTACTCGAAGCCAAAGACAGGTCTTGATCCGCCATCATTTATCTACTTTGGGGAATTCAACCCTCATTATCAATACCTATGTGGTGCCAGTCTTATATATGATCATGTTAGGTGGGGGTGCGGTCTTTTTGAAAGATCTGGGTCCAGACTATTTCGGACTCCTGCTTTTGGTCGGAATTGCCTTTGGTTTCTTTTCAGCTCAACCAACAAGTTTTCTTGGTGTAGCAACATCCTTAGAGGGGACAAACTTTGACTTTATTCGTAGCCTGCCAATCAATACGGGTGACTATCTTCGTCAAAAGTTTTGGATTTTCTATGCCTTGCAAGTCGGTGTATCCCTCTTACTAGGAGGACTTGGTTTAATCTTCCTTGCACATCTCCATCCGATTTTGGTAGCAAGTTTCACTCTTGGTTTTCTCGTAACAACCTATCTTGTAGGTGGCTATTACTTTGAACGTGACCTTAAATTGTTGGAAGTGAATTGGCAGGAAGTTACCCAGCTCTTCAATCGAGGTGGCGGACAGTGGCTCTATATGGGTATCTTTATTCTTACAATTTTCATCGCTGCCTTGCTAGGAGGTATTGTCTTCTTTGCAAGTAAGTTCTGGATTGCCCTAGTAGTTAATGCTATAGTATCTGGGCTTATAGCTTTAGTTGTCCTAATCGTTTATCTCTTTGTTGATCGCAGACGTTGGAAACGTATTAGAGCCATGTTTTTTGCCTAGAACAAACTGTTTAAAGAGTCTCTCCGATTGGAGGGATTCTTTTTTACTGAAAATCCTTAATATGTAAACTTATGCATTATATATGTTAAAATACCTGAATTTAGTGTATAATCATAAACATGAAACGAAATTTTGACTCAGTAAAACGCCTGGTTATCAAAATCGGGACTAGTTCTCTGGTTTTGCCATCAGGGAAAATTAATCTTGAAAAAATCGATCAATTAGCTTTTGTCATTTCTAGCCTACATAACAAAGGAATTGAGGTTGTCCTTGTATCCTCTGGTGCCATGGGCTTTGGTCTCAATGTTCTAGACCTTGAGAAACGCCCAGCAGAAGTTGGTAAGCAACAGGCTGTCTCAAGTGTAGGGCAGGTGGCTATGATGAGCCTTTATTCTCAGGTCTTTTCACATTATCAGACCAAGGTATCTCAGTTGCTTTTGACGCGTGATGTGGTTGAGTATCCCGAGAGTTTAGCCAATGCCATCAATGCTTTTGAGAGCCTCTTCGAGCTTGGGGTTGTCCCAGTTGTTAATGAGAATGACGCTGTCAGCTAGATGAAATGGACCATGCGACTAAGTTTGGAGACAATGACCGCTTGTCTGCTATCGTTGCTAAGATTGTTGGTGCAGACCTACTTATCATGCTGTCAGATATTGATGGGCTCTTTGATAAGAACCCAAATGTCTATGAGGATGCGACCCTTCGTAGCTATGTTCCAGAGATTACCGAGGAAATTCTTGCCTCAGCTGGTGGTGCCGGTAGTAAATTTGGTACGGGTGGTATGATGAGTAAGATTAAATCCGCCCAGATGGTTTTTGAAAATCATAGCCAAATGGTTTTGATGAATGGTGAAAATCCACGTGACATCCTTCGTGTCCTAGAAGGAGCCAAGATTGGTACACTTTTTAAACAGGAGGACTAAGATGACATATATCGATACACTAGGCCAACAGGCAAGGTGGCAGGTCGTCAGATTGCTAAATTATCAACAGCAGCTAAAAAACGACCTTCTAAATCAGGTAGCTAAAGCTCTAGTAGCTGAGAGTGCTATATTATCACTGAAAATGCTAAGGATATGGCAAATGCCAAGGAAAATGGTATTTCAGAGATTATGCAAGATCGTTTGCTCTTAACGGAAGACCGTATCGCAGGAATTGCTGAGGGTGTTCGTCAGGTGGCAGATCTTCAGGACCCAATCGGTCAAGTGGTTCGTGGCTATACGAATCTGGATGGTCTCAAAATCGTTCAAAAGCGTGTCCCTATGGGTGTTATCGCTATGATTTTTGAGAGCCGTCCCAATGTCTCAATCGATGCCTTTAGCCTTGCCTTTAAAACCAATAATGCTATCATTCTTCGTGGAGGACGTGATGCCATCAATTCCAACAAGGCCTTGGTTACGGTAGCTCGTAAGGCTTTGGAAAATGCGGGTATCACAGCAGATGCCGTTCAGCTGGTTGAAGATACCTCTCATGAGGTAGCAGAAGAACTTATGGCGGCGACTAAGTATGTAGACTTGCTCATCCCTCGTGGCGGAGCCCGTCTCATTCAAACGGTTAAAGAAAAAGCCAAAGTTCCAGTCATTGAAACGGGTGTTGGTAACTGTCATATTTATGTGGATAAATATGCTAACTTAGATATGGCGACACAGATTGTCATCAATGCCAAGACTCAACGACCAAGTGTGTGTAATGCGGCAGAATCTCTCGTCGTTCATGCTGATATTGTAGAAGAGTTCCTGCCTAACTTGGAAAAAGCTATTTCAAAAATTCAGTCTGTTGAGTTCCGTGCGGATGAAAGGGCTTTGAAACTTATGGAAAAAGCTGTACCCGCTTCACCAGAAGATTTTGCGACAGAGTTTCTTGACTATATTATGTCTGTTAAGTGGTAGATAGCTTGATGAGGCTATTAAATGGATCAATACTTACACGACATCGCATTCAGAGGCTATTGTGACTCAGGATATCAGTCGTGCGGAGCAATTCCAAGATGATGTTGACGCTGCAGCTGTCTATGTTAATGCCTCAACCCGCTTTACAGATGGATTCGTCTTTGGACTGGGTGCTGAAATCGGAATCTCAACCCAAAAAATGCACGCCCGTGGTCCAATGGGACTGGAGGCCCTAACGTCAACCAAGTTCTATATTAACGGACAAGGACAAATTAGAGAATAACCCATAAAGCTCCATGAAGGAGCTTTTTTAGTTGGTTTGCTAGACGACAGGTCTTCTGATATACTGGTAGTATCAAAAATGAGGAGCTTTTGCCATGTTTAGAGCTTATAAAAAGTATTGGATGGGCTATGTCGATTTTACAGGACGTTCAACTCGCTCAGACTATTGGTTGGCAGTTTTAGCGAATACTATTGTAGGTATCATTTTATTTAGCATAGTTATAGTTGTAAGTGTTTTTGATAGTCCGAATAGTCATTTATCATGTTATTCTCAGCTTACTGTATGGGTTTGCAATGCTATATTGTTTTGCTAACTATATTCCATCTATTGCCCTTCAGGTGCGTCGCTTACGTGATGCCGGTTTTCACTGGGCATTGATTTTCTTACGCTATGCGCCTGTTATAGGTGATATCGTACTGTTGGTTTTGTGTTGTCAACCCACAAAAGTAGAATTTCCTTTCAACAATTTTAATAATCTTCAGCAATGATAGTTACTTAACAGCCTCCTTAGGTTGTTTTTTAGTTGATTTGTCAAATTCTTTTTTTATTGCTATACTATAAGTATCAAAAAATGAGGAGATTTTATTATGATCGAAGCTTATAAGAAGTTTTGGAAGGGCTATGTAGATTTTGAGGGCCGTTCAACACGTTCAGATTACTGGTTTGCATATTTGGCAAATATGTTAACAGTTATTGCTTTTTATGTGTTGCTCGCAATCTTTGGAGGCATTGCAAGTGCGACAGAATCAAGCTTTTTGGCTGTTATTTCACTTATCCTCCTACTTATCTTTTTTGCCTATGGTATTGCTGCGTGTTTACCTGGTATTGCTCTAACGGTTCGTCGTTTGCGTGATGCTGGCTACAATTGGCCGTATATTTTTTGTTGCATTTATCCCATTTGTAGGTTGGATTATCCTAATTGTTTTGCTATGTAAACCAACTAAAGTGGAATATCCATTCAACAACTTCAATAATCCACAACAATAATGACAATCAACCAACTCATTGAGTTGGTTTTTCTGATGTCAAAAAAAGCTTTATGTTAATGTTGCA
>ENA-OQBJ01000373-OQBJ01000373.1-human-gut-metagenome-genome-assembly--contig:-NODE-373-length-24021-cov-3.292333_pt1 | contig 24021 bp, 30 predicted proteins | sample MGYA00242743_ERZ504545 | MGnify/ENA primary metagenome ERZ504545 (study PRJEB26092, sample SAMD00036252) | human gut metagenome | host: Homo sapiens | study: EMG produced TPA metagenomics assembly of...
CTTATTTTCCTGTATTTTTCATCTATAAATACACTTATTTTTCATTATTTATACATAGAACCTGCCATCTGCAGCTTCTATTGCATATTTTGATATCTACAGAACCCACCATCGGCAAATTCTTCCAAATGCATGGCAATTCACAGATCCCGGCACAGGATTATTGATGTTCAATAAATCCCTTCGCCGTTTCCAGATCTTCCGGTGTCGTAATCTTAATATTACAATAAGAACCCTCGAATAATTTCACAGGAATCTGCATCTCCTGTTCTACTACCATGGCATCATCGGTTACATTTTCCCTGTCATGCTGCATCAGCTTCTCATACGCCTGCGTAATAAGAGCTGTCTCGAATACCTGCGGGGTCTGAACATTCCATACGTATTTGCGTGCAGGTGTAGTAACTGCAAACTGATTTTCATCTACGATCTTTACCGTATCCTTGCTTGGCATACCGGCAACACATGCACGGTTTTCTTCCACACATGTATAAGCCCTCTTTATAATCTCTTCGTCTACGAGCGGTCTGGCGCCGTCATGGATATAGACATATCCTTCTTTCGCTTCTTCTCCCGCCATACCGTCACGGACAGCCTTCAATCCATTCCAGACAGAGTCATAGCGTTCTTTACCGCCCGAAACTACTGCGCGCACTTTTCCAAAATGATATTTATTTACAATTTCTTCTGTCACATAGTCTTCCTGCCCGGCTCCGGCTACCATGATCACATCATCAATAATTTCTGACTTTTCAAATGCTTCCAGACAGTAACAGATGATGGGTTTCCCACACAGCTCGATATACTGTTTCTGGATAGATGTTCCCATTCTTTTCCCCTGCCCTGCCGAAAGTACGATTGCCACGCATCTCTTTTTCATTTACTTTTTCCCGCCTTAATTTTGCCTTTTTTCCCTTTTTAACGCTCGCCAAGCTTCAGATTCGGAACTGCATTCAGATCCCATCCGCTTCTGGTTCCATTCATATATTCATAATAAGCTGCCACACCAATCATAGCCGCATTATCGGTACAGAAAATCGGAGACGGATAATAGAATTTCACGCCTCGTTTTTCACATGCTTCTTTCATTGCCGCACGAAGAGCACTGTTCGATGCTACGCCGCCTGCGATGGCGAATTTGTCTACTTTATATTCTTCTACTGCATGCATAGCTTTAGCAACCAATACATCGGTGACTGCTTTCTGGAAAGAAGCCGCGATATCTGCCTGGTTGTATTCTTCGCCCTTCATCTTGCATCCGTTAATATAATTCAGAACGGCGGATTTTAATCCACTGAAGCTGAAGTCATATGGTGCGTCTTCTACATTTGCACGTGGAAATGCGATGCATCCGGATTGCCTTCTTTTGCAACTTTATCAATCTTCGGTCCTCCCGGATAGCCAAGTCCGATTGCACGGGCCACCTTGTCAAACGCTTCTCCTGCCGCATCATCTCTGGTTCTTCCGATGATATCGAATTTTCCATAATCCTTCACACGAACCAGATGGGTATGTCCTCCGGATACTACCAGTGAGAAAAATGGTGGTTCTAACTCTTTATGTTCAATAAAATTGGCTGCGATATGCCCTTCGATATGATGTACTCCGACCAGCGGTTTACCTGCTGCATATGCGATTGCCTTTGCTTCTGCCACTCCTACGAGGAGTGCACCTACCAGTCCCGGTCCGTAAGTTACACCGATTGCGTCGATATCGTCCAGTGTTACCTCTGCCTCTTTCAGTGCTTCTTCAATGACCTGATTAATCTTTTCTATATGTTTTCTGGATGCAATCTCCGGCACAACACCTCCATACAATGTATGCAGGGCAATCTGTGAAGAAATGACATTGGACAGTACTTCTCTTCCATTCTTTACAACTGCCGCTGCTGTCTCATCACAGGAGCTTTCGATTGCCAGTATTAATACATCTTTTGTCTCGCTCATATTTTCCCTCCTAATCTTCAAATACCAGTTCTACCGAGCGCTTATCTTTTGCTGCGATTGAATTCGGGAATATTGCCTTGACATCGTCCATATATTCCTCTGGTTTTGTCAGTGACGGGCTATAATGTGTCAGCCACATTTCTTTTACTTCTGCTTCTTTTGCAAGCTGTGCTGCTTCATAGAATGTCATATGCTTATATTCTTTGGCCTTCTTCTGCTTATCCTTTTCGCCATACATTCCTTCACAGATGAAGAGATCGGAATGCTTTGCATTCTGCTTAATAGATTCCGTCGGTCTCGTGTCTGTGGTATACGTAAGCTTGATTCCCTTTCTTGCCGGCCCGAGTACCATATTCGGTGTATATACGTGCCTCTTAGTCTCTATTGTTTCACCTTTTTGCAAAAGTCCCCAGTATTCCTGTGGGATATTTGACGCTTTCGCCCTTTCCACATCGAATTTTCCTGCACGGTCGATCTCCATTGTATAACCATAACAGGTTACGTTGTGATTCACACGAAATGCTTTTAACCGGTAGCCATTCAATTCGAATGTCTGCTCGGTTTCCGTAATTTCCATATATTTAATCTGGAACGGCAGCTCCGGTGCGATCACGCGCAGGGCATTTACTACCCGTTCCAGCCCTTTTGGCCCGATTAATGTAAGCGGTTTGGTACGGTCTGCATTTCCCATTGTAAGAAGCAGGCCCGGAAGTCCGCTGATATGATCCCCGTGATAATGCGTAAAGCAGATCACGTCGATCGGTTTAAAACTCCAGCCTTTTTCTTTGATCGCAATCTGCGTTCCCTCTCCGCAGTCGATCAACAGGCTGCTTCCATTATAGCGCACCATCAGGGATGTAAGCCACCTGTATGGCAATGGCATCATCTCCGGTTCCTAACAAACATACATCTAACATAATTTTCCTCTATTCTTCTTCCAGTTTAATCTTAAAACTGCCCGTCAGTTCATCATAACAGGCTTCACAAAGGTCAAAATGATCCATCCGGTTATCTTTGTCAGAAAAATATCCCCATCGCTTGTCCACGCTCAGCACATCTTCCTGGGGAACCCCTTCTATCACCGGAATCACTCTGCCGCATTTATTACATACGATACTTGTAACTTCTTTTACTTTTTTTTGTCTGTTCTTCAAACTGGCGCATACCGTTCCTCCTGTAATTCCGGCACCGTTTTTGCCGGTGCTGTTCTGCTGTTACATTGTTCTCTTTTCATTACTCTCTATCTTTTTGTTCTCTCGGTTACGCCTATATTATAGCTTTCCATCTGTATGCTGACCAGTGGAAAGTGCTGTAAGAATTACCATTGTTTCCTATAGATTCTTTGACATCAAAATGGCATTTTCCTGTGGATTCTCGTAATAGTTTTTACGGATTCCATCTTCTGTGAATCCACATTTCTCATAAAATCTTCTGGCGGCTTCGTTGCCTTCTCTTACTTCCAACATGATTCTTGTTATCTGCTGTTCCTCACAAAACGCCACAAGTTCCTGGAACATTTGTCCGGCAACCCCTTGTCTGCGCATAGAAGGAGCTGTTGCGATCCTTGCGATCTCGCCTTCATCTAATACGTAATAGATAATGAGATAGCCTGCGATTTTCTCCTCTGTCTTTGCTGCAATATCACTGCATTCTTCTGATTCCATGTCTCTTCCAGACTTTTCAGGCTCCATGCATCGGAGAATATTTCACTTTCCAACGCAGCAATATCCTGAAGATCCGACAGTTCTGCCTTACATATCTTTTCTAACATGCCTCAATGTCTCTGATCAGTTCTTCCACCACTTCCGGCTTTGTTGCCCAGCTTGTACAGAATCTGACCGCACTTTCTGCATCCGATACCTTCTCCCAGAATTCAAACACATATTTTTCTTTTAATTTCTCAATATGGCTGTCCGGCAGGATCGGGAACTGCTGATTCGTATAGGAATCGTAACGCAGGCCATATCCTTTTTTCTGAAATGCCTTCTTAAGCTTCATTGCCAGTTCATCTGCATGTGCAGATATCTTAAAATAAAGGTCATCTGTAAACAGTGTATCAAACTGGACGCCAAGAAGACGGCCCTTTGCCAGCATTCCGCCATTCTGCTTGATCATGTAGCGAAAATCCTTCTTTAATGCCTCATTCGTGATCACAACAGCTTCACCAAATAATGCTCCTACCTTGGTTCCACCGATATAGAATACGTCTGTATATTTTGCAAGATCTGTAAGTGTAATATCATTGGTCTCTGCCATCAGTCCATATCCAAGACGTGCTCCATCAAGGAAGAGTAACATGTCATATTTCTTGCACACTTCATACAGATCCATTAATTCTTTCTTTGTATACAGTGTTCCATTCTCTGTAGGGTGGGAAATATATACCATTCCCGGCTGCACCATATGCTCCTGACTTCCATCTGTAAAATGAGCATGACACATTTCGTCTACCTGTACGGCACTGATCTTTCCGTCTCCACTTGGAAGCGGCAGTACTTTATGTCCGGTTGCTTCAATTGCTCCGGTCTCATGCACATTAATGTGTCCGCTTACTGCTGCAACTGCACCCTGATAAGGACGGAGTGCTGCACTGATCACAGTTGTATTGGTCTGTGTTCCGCCTACCAGGAAATGCACATCTGCATCCTGACATTCACACAGATCCTTAATCTTCTGTCTTGCACTGTCGCAGTATGGATCCAGTCCATATCCGTCGGTCTGTTCCATATTTGTCTCTACCATCCGCTGCATAATTGCAGGATGGGCACCTTCTGTATAATCACACTGAAATCTATACATTTCCCAGTCTCTCCTTCCGTTCTCTTTCTGCCTGAGACACGCGGAGATAATCCGGTTCATGCTCCATTGCAGTTTCGATCTTTCCTTCTTTATAATACTGCATTCCCAGTGTTCCTACGGATGCAGCTCTCTGCCGGTTCATATTTGCCGGCGCAAATGTAACAGCTTCTCCCGGCAGGATCTCTTCTTTGATCTTTGTCTTGTGCACAGGAACCCCGTCGCCAAGGAAAGTTACTCTTCTTCCTTCTTTTAAATATTTTTTCAGCTTTTCTCCCAGTTCTTCTATCGGAACTGCCATCTGGTCTTCCAGTATGTGAAGCTTCTGTCCGTCAAATTCATAGATTCCCGCATACACCTGCCCGCGTCTTGCATCCATGATCGGACATACAACATCTGCGATTCCGCACAGATTGTAAGCAAGTCCCTCCAGTGTCGGAATATGGATCAGCGGTTTCTCAAGCGCAAGTCCAAGTCCCTTGGCCGTTGCGGAACCGATACGAAGTCCCGTAAATGATCCCGGCCCTCCGGCTACCGCTATCGCATCTACGGTATGCAGATCCAGTTCTGTCATCTTCACGATCTCGTCCAGCATCGGAAGTAATGTCTGTGAATGTGTCTTCTTATAATTGACTGTATATTCGGCAATGACCTGGTCATCCACTGCCCCGTCTTCTACTACAGCTACACTGGCGACCAGTCCTGAGCTGTCTAATGCTAATATTCGCATATTGTAATCCTCCGGTAATCGAATCCTTTTTCCAGATCCTTTTCTATCTTAATCTCTGTGTAATGTTCCGGTAATATCTCTTCGATCAGATTAGCCCACTCGATCAGGCTGACGCCCTCTCCGTAAATATAATCTTCATAGCCAATCTCATCCATCTCTTCCACATCACCGATTCGGTACACATCAAAATGATAAAAGGGAATTCTTCCTTCATCATAGATCTGCACAATGGTAAATGTAGGACTGCTGACCGGTTCATCTATCCCCAGTCCTTTGGCAAGACCTTTGGTAAATATCGTCTTCCCGACACCCAGATCTCCCACCAATGTATACACCTGTCCTGCACAGGCTTTTTCACCCAGACTAAATCCCAGATTCCAAGTCTCTTTCTCACTGTTTGTCTCTATTATCATAAGCTCTCCCTTTCCATTTTTGAAATCACTGTATTCAGTATCTTTAAGTATAACACATCTTTTTTTTCTTCTGCTACTCATGATATACTTCTGATAACAGCTTAAATATATTAATTTTTTATCAATAATGGAGGAAAACGTATGAAATTCACATTTTATCACAATAACATTAACGTTGCTGATCTTGACAAGTCTATCGAATTCTACAAGAAAGCACTTGGACTTAAGATTACAAAAGAAACAGAAGCTGCCGACGGAAGCTTCAAGCTGGTATTCATGGGTGATGATACCACCCCGCACAAATTAGAGCTCACATGGCTGCGCGATATGGACAGACCTTATGATCTCGGAGACAATGAGATTCATCTGGCAATGCAGACAGATGATATGGACGCGGCACTGGCATTCCATAAAGAGATGAATTGCGTCTGTTTTGAGAATCCGGAGATGGGTATTTATTTCATTAATGATCCGGATGGGTATTGGGTGGAGATTTGTCCGGCTGAATAAGTTTTCTATTTAGTTCATCATCGTGGCCTCTCGGTCCTTTAGAAAGCGTTGGTATTCTGTTTTTGGCTAAGATTCCACGATGAAGAAGTTGTAAGGGCGCCAGAATTTTCTAAAAGCACCCGGAATATGAGTCAAACTCGCCATCCGGCTCAAACAGTGACTCATATTCCAGGTAACGAAAATTTTGACGCCCTAACAACTTCTAACATCGCTCCATATACGCCTAAAACAGAATACCAACGCTTTCTAAAGTCGTGACTGGCCAATGATAATGAATTCAATAGAGGGACTGTAACTTTTGTGTGTAACCGGGAAGTTGTGGTGAAGGCCCTTGGTTTTCTGGCTTTTTTGTTGCCATATGTTCGTAAGAACCTGTTGCTTGCAGGTTATGTTGGTAACGGGTTTTGTAAGCAAACTTTCGGCATCACAACGGTTACGGTTCCTCTGTTTTATTTTTTATGGCATGCGAAAACGTGACTGAAAAAAAGTATAGCAGGGATTGCTGTGCATATGAAATCATGGTTGGAACTTCTTAAGTAAAAAAATCGGCCGTTAGCCGGTCAAAAATCATTTGTCTGAGCGATCAGCGAGTTATGATTTGACCGGCTGCTTTTAGGTCGATTTTTGCTTTAGATGTTCCCCATGATCGAATCAGCACAGCAATCCCTGCTATACTTTTTTCAGGCCCGGGGTAAGCCACCATAATAAATGAAACACCCCTACGCATTCATCTTCAATATCGGACTGATTTTTTTATAAACCAGGAACACGATCAAAGATACCAGTATACCTTTCAGCAAATTGAATGGTCCGACTGCCAGTATCACGAATGTTTTAAGGTCTGTAATATGCTTATTCACAGCCGTTCCCATTCCAACCAGTCCATCGATCGGCATACCGAATGCTTTGGCATATGCCGGTAGTAATACGAAGGCATTCAGGAAACATCCGACTACTGTCATGAATACGGTTCCCGCTGCCATTCCGGCTACTGCTCCGGTTCTGGTATGTTTCTTATGGTAGATCAATGCGGCCGGCACAACCAGTGAACAGCCAATCAGGAAGTTTGCAATTTCTCCGACTCCCGCTGTCATAGTTCCGTTGATTGCAAAGTTCAGTAAGATCTTGATAAGTTCTATTGCCGCTCCGGCGAGTGGTCCCATTGCAAAACTTCCGATCAGAATCGGTACTTCGCTGAAATCTATCTCATAGAAGGACGGAGCGAACGGAAGCGGAATTTCGAACAACATCAATACTGTTGCGATTGCCGATAACATACCAATCTGTGCCATTGTCCTGATTTTGTTTCTGTTCTTTTCATTTTGTCTTTCCATTACTTTTGTACTCATCTTTCTTTCTCCTTTAAACCGAATTATATTCTAAAGGAAGAAACTTCTTAATTTTGAACCATACAATATTCACATAGCAAGCAAAAACCCCGCCACCCAAAGGGCAACGGGGCAATCATATCATTCTGATAATCCTGTAAATATCGTATCATCTTCTCTCATCCAGACTTTACTGTCGGTTCCGGAATCTCACCAGATCGGCTGATCATCACATTGATAACATCTGTTCAGATATCTCTGACCAGAAATTCTTCAAATGACCAGTTCGCGGACTTTACCGCCGGTTGGGAATCACACCCTGCCCCGAAGAATCTTCTTTCGTCTTATATTATAGTACGGCATATCCGTCTATGCAACCATTATTTTGTGCTCATCTCACGGATCAGTTTTCTGATCGGAAGAACAAATGTCGGAGATACAGACAATTCATCGATTCCCATCTTAAGGAATGTCTCTGTCAGAGTCATATCTGCTCCAAGTTCTCCGCAGATACCAACCAGCATCCTGCTTTGTGTCCGTTTTCGATTCGTCTTCTGGATCATGCGGAGCACTGCCGGATGATGTGAATCATAAATGTTGTCAAGTTTGCTGTTCTGTCTGTCAATTGCCAGTGTATACTGAGTCAGGTCGTTTGTTCCGATACTGAAGAAGTCAACTTCCTCTGCCAGAAGATCGCTGATCATCACTGCTGCCGGTGTCTCGATCATAATACCCTGTTCAACTTCACCGTACTCGATTCCTTTTTCTGTCAGTTCTGCTTTGATAGACTCTACGATCTTCTTGATCTCTTTCACTTCATCTACAGAATGATCATTGGATACATAATTCCAATGTTACCATATGCGCTTGCACGAAGAAGTGCCCGCAGCTGTGTACGGAAGATATCTCTTCTGTCCAGACAGATACGGATCGCACGGTATCCCATGGCCGGATTTTCTTCATGATCAAGGTTGAAATAATCCACCTGCTTGTCCGCACCGATATCCAGTGTACGTACAATTACCTTCTTACCTGCCATGTTCTCAGCTACTGTCTTGTATGCCTGGAACTGTGCTTCTTCATCCGGATAATTATCCGCTTCCAGATATAAGAATTCACTTCTGAACAGACCGATTCCGGCCGCATCATTGGCCAGTACACTTGTAACATCTTTTACACCGCCGATATTTGCATATAATTTGATATGTTTTCCATCTACCGTTATATCTTCTTTTCCTTTTAATTCCTGAAGAAGTTCTCTTGCTTTGATGTCTTCTTCTTTCTTTTCCTGCATTTTCTTTAAAGTTTCTTCATCCGGATCAATGTAGAATGTTCCTGTGTAACCGTCTACAACCGCCATTTTTCCGTTCCACTCTTCTTTAATATCAACTTCGATCAGTGCCGGGATGTTCATCGTTCTTGCAAGGATTGCTGTATGCGAATTTGCAGATCCAAGTCTGGTTACGAATGCAAGGAGCTTCTCCTTGTCCATCTGGACCGTCTCACTTGGTGCAAGATCTTCTGCCACAACGATCACAGGTTCATCACCGAGTGCTCCACCGCTTTCGTTCCCACTTAAGATATTTACCATACGTTCGGAAATATCTTTTACATCTGCAGCTCTTGCTTTGAAATAATCGTCTTCCATCTCCGCAAACATTTTTGCAAAGTTATCGCCTGTTGTAGCAACGGCAAATTCAGCATTTACCTGCTGTGTCTCGATGATATTTACAACAGAATCGATATAATCATCATCCTCCAGCATCATCTGGTGTACTTCAAATACAGCTGCGTTTGCTTCGCCGACTTCTTTTAACGCTTTTTCATACAGTCCCTGTAACTGCTCTGCTGCCTTTGCACGTGCATCCTCGTAACGTTTGATCTGTTCTGCAGTATCCTCTATTTTCACACGTTTTACAGGCTGTTCTCCCTTCTGGTAGAACAATATTTTTCCAATTGCAATTCCTTTAAATATTGATTTGCCAGTATATTTCTCCATAAATGATACCTCGTCCTTCCTTCAATCTTTGTTAACATTCTAACTCACAATACCTGTAAAGTCTAGTTTTTCGTATGATTCAATTCGTCGTAACGCAGCTTTTCCATTGTAAATCCACGTCCTCTTACCTCATTGATCTGCGTGATCGTGATAAATGCTTTCGGATCAATCTCCTGAATTGCCTCTTTTACAGAATACAGCTTTCTGCTGTGGATGACACATAATACGCCCTGCTGCTTCTGTTCTCCATAACCGGTCTCGATGTCTACCATTGTCACTCCGGCATCAATATCCGTTAAGACTTTCTGACGGATTTCTCTGTATTTGTCCGAAATTATAAATAACTGGATCTGTGACTTTCCAAGAAGCATCACCCGGTTCAGCACAACCGTACTTAAAAATAAATTCAGAATACCATACAGTATCTGTTCCGAATCTGAAAACAGCATCTGAAGTCCCAGCACCGAAAAATCTACGATATACAAGAATACCGCTACCGGGACATGGAACCATTTATGTAACACAAGTGCCAGTATATCGGTTCCACCGGTAGATGCACCTACTCTTACCACCAATCCGATACCGATTCCAAGAAGGACCCCTCCATATAATGCCGCAAGCATAGCATTATTCTCCGTCACTTTGTCTATTCCCGGAATGGACTGTACCATCGACAGGAATATTGGATAAATAAAAGAACTGATGATCGTTGTCAATGCAAACTTCTTTCCCAGAAATACTGCACCGAGAACGAACAGCACCGCATTGATTGCCAAAATGATCAGCGACAGGTTCACCGGAAAATAATGGCTGATCGTAAGACCGATACCGGTTGCACCTCCCATGATGATCCCATTTGGCACGGTAAACGCAGCCACAGCAAATGACAGTACAAGATTACCGACCAGCACACCCAGAATAGTTTTGATTGTTTTTCCCCAACTTTTTTTTTCATATGTCCCATCCTCTCTCCGTATTTTATTTTTCGATTATACATATAACCCGTTACAGACAGTTATCCCCATATAACTGCCTGTAAACTCATGTTTTCCACATTTTTATATTAATAATGTGGATTCTCTTTCTTCATTTTCCAGATTATGAAATTCCTTTCATCGTAAGCTGGATTCTCTTCTTCTTAAGATCCACGCTCATCACTTTTACATCCACGATATCGCCAACACTTACCACTTCCAGCGGATGCTTAATGAATTTCTTATCCGTAATCTCGGAAATGTGTACCAGTCCGTCCTGGTGCACTCCGATATCTACAAACACACCAAAGTCAATGACATTTCTTACGGTCCCTTTAAGGATCATGCCTTCTTTTAAGTCTTTCATATCTAAGACATCTGTTCTTAAGATCGGTTTCGGCATCTCATCACGCGGGTCACGTCCCGGTTTTTCCAGTTCTTTCACAATATCCCGGAGGGTGATCTCTCCGATCTCCAGTTCTTTTGCAAGTCTTGCATAGTCTTTGATCGTAAGAGAAAGTCCGGTAAGCTTTCCTCCGCTGATGTCTTCCAGTGAAAATCCCTGTTTCTTCAGAAGTTTTTCTGCAGCTTCATAAGACTCCGGATGTACACTGGTTCCGTCTAACGGATTCGTACCGTTCTGTATTCTCATGAATCCGGCACATTGTTCGAACGCCTTTGGTCCAAGCTTTGCAACCTTCAGAAGCTGTTTTCTGTCTGTGAATCTTCCGTTTTCTTCTCTGTATGCCACAATACTCTTAGCAATCGCACCGGAAATACCTGAAATATAAGAAAGTAACGATGCGGATGCTGTATTCAGGTCAACTCCGACTTTATTTACACAATCTTCGACAACTCCGGATAAGGCTTCGCTTAATTTCTTCTGGTTCATATCATGCTGATACTGTCCGACACCAATGGATTTCGGATCAATCTTTACAAGCTCTGCCAGCGGATCCTGCAGTCTTCTTGCAATAGACGTCGCACTTCTCTGTCCCACATCAAATTTCGGAAATTCTTCTGATGCGAGCTTACTTGCAGAATACACGGAAGCTCCTGCTTCATTTACGATTACATACTGCACTTTCTGCGGGATCTCTTTTAACAGTTCTACAATGAACTGCTCAGACTCTCTGGATGCAGTACCATTTCCTACGGAGATCAGTGTAATGTTATATTTTGCAATAATCTTCTTCAGCAGGTCTTTGGACGCCTGGATTTTCTTCGGTGTCGTCGGCGCTGTCGGGTAGATCACTGTCGTTCCGATCACTTTACCGGTCGGATCTACAACTGCAAGCTTACATCCGGTACGGAATGCAGGATCCCAGCCAAGTACAGTCTGTCCTACAATCGGAGGCTGCATCAGAAGCTGGTGCAGGTTCTTCTTAAATACGCTGATTGCCCCGTCTTCTGCCTTCTCTGTCAGGTCGTTTCGGATCTCACGCTCGATTGCCGGTGCGATCAGACGCTTATAGCTGTCTTCTGCTACTTCTTTTAAAATCGGTGTGGTATGCGGGTTATCACTGTGGATCATCTTCTTTTCCAGATATCTTAAGATGTCATCCTGCGGTGCTTCGATCTTTACTGTAAGGAACTTTTCTTTCTCCCCGCGGTTCAGTGCAAGCACTCTGTGGCCTGCAAGCTTTGTCACCGGCTCTTCAAAATCATAGTACATCTCGTATACCGACTCTGCTTTTTCGTCTTTTGCCTGTGAAATTACTTTTCCGTGCTGTACGGTTGCTTTACGGATCCAGCTTCTGTAATCTGCCTCATCCGATACCGATTCGGCGATGATATCTTTTGCTCCGTCAATTGCTTCTTTTACGGATTTTACTTCTTTCTCCGGATTCACATATTCTTCTGCATACACTTCTATCGGTTTCTCCGCTTTCTGAAGTGTGATAAGTGCTGCAAGCGGTTCCAGTCCCTTCTCTTTTGCAATCATGGCACGTGTCCGGCGTTTCGGCCGGTATGGGCGGTAAAGATCTTCTACCACTACCATTGTCTCTGCTGCCAGGATCTGCTTTTTCAGTTCTTCGGTAAGCTTTCCCTGTTCTTCGATACTTGCCAGAACCTGTTCTTTCTTTTCTTCCAGATTACGCAGGTACATCAGTCTTTCATGCAGCGTCCGCAGTTGTGCATCGTCCAATGTTCCTGTAACTTCTTTTCTATATCTTGCGATAAACGGAATCGTATTGCCTTCATCAATTAATTTTACCGCAGCATCTACCTGCCATCTCTTGACACCAAGTTCTCCGGTAATCACCTGATTAATATCCATATGTTTTGTCTGTCCCTTTCTTGCTGTATTTCGAAGATTTTTCTCTTCTTTATTACGCGGATAATTATAACTGAATTCACTTCCGTATGCAATGCCGCCGGCAATACAGAGTTCACTCTGTTTTCTTGAAAATACATTTTCTCTATGTTATACTGAAACTGCTTGAACTTATTAGAAAATATAAATACTCAAAGGGGCTTTTACTTATGAATCAGGAAACACAGGGACTCTCAAAACAACAAATCAAATCCAGAGAAACACGCGCCAAGATCTTCCAAGCAGCCAAACGCATTCTGCAAAAGCAGGGCTATGAACAACTGTCAATCAAAAATATCTGCGAAGAAGCAGGCGTTTCCAACGGAAGTTTTATCACCATTTTAAGACGAAAGATGATCTTCTTTCTTATTATATAGAAGAACAGCCAAGTATGGATCCGGATCTTCTTGAACTTCCGTCCAGTGCTGCTGAGACAAAAGAAGCAATCATCTCAGTTTATTTAAATTATGTTCACTACTGCGAAGAGCTCGGAGTGGAATTCATGGCCAATTATTATACACCTAAGAATCAGTCACTGAACCCTTTGATCCGTACAGAAAGACCATACCCGATCGTTACCGTTCATGATTATCTGAAGCGTGTGATCGAATCCGGAATCATTTCCCCGTCGGCAGACCTTGAGGATATTACAACTGACATTCGTATGATCGTAATCGGAAATGTATTCGAATGGTGCTTAAAAAGCGGCAATGCTGATTTTGAAGGTAATATGCGTCGGTCCCTTACTACTTATCTGAACGGATTATTCTAACAGATCATTACATATAGATACTTTATCGAATTTCAAAAACTTACAAAGGATGAATGCGGTATGTACACATTTATTGCCAATCCTAATGCCAGATCCGGCAGAGGGATTCTTCTCTGGAAACAGATTGAAAAGATCTTACAGGAAAAAGAAATTGAATATAAAGTTTTATTTACTAAATACCAGCATCATGCTACCAGACTGGTTCATGATCTTACCTCCGATAGCGCATCCCATACGATCGTTGTACTGGGAGGCGATGGTACTTTGAATGAAGTGATCGACGGAATCGCATATCTCGATAAGGTAACACTCGGATATATTCCGCTTGGATCCGGCAATGACTTTGCCAGAGGCCTTGGTCTTCCAACGGATATTCACGGTGCCCTGGAGCAGATTCTTGCCCCAACGCATTACACCGCCATGAATGTAGGTGTACTTGATTACGAGAATAAGCACCGAAGATTCGCTGTAAGTACCGGAATTGGCTTCGATGCTGCAGTCTGTCATCAGGTGATGGTCACACCGCTTAAGGCTTTCCTCAACCGGCTGAAGCTCGGAAAGCTTACATATCTTGGTGTTGCCCTTCATAAACTGTTCACATTAAAACCAGTCACTATGACGGTCACAACCGAAAATGGTGAGACAAAAACATATGAAAAAGTATATTTCACAGCTGTTATGAATCTGAAATATGAAGGTGGCGGTTTTAACTTCTGTCCTGCTGCCAGTGGTACAGATGACAGGTTAGATATCATTACCGTAGCAGAATTACCGAGACTTAAAGTTCTTTGTCTGCTGCCAACGGCCTTCAAAGGATGGCACACACGTTTCCATGGAATCCATCTTGATACCTGCACAGAAGTGACTGTCATAAGCGATCACCCACTGCCTGTACATACAGACGGCGAGCCCGTCTTTTTACAATCTGAGGTCCACGTACATCTGGAGAAAGAAAAGTTACGTATTATTACACCTTGTTAATCATATTGTTCACGGGGAGGTTCTTTTATGCGTTTACTGATTACCGGAATTATTGTATTTCTTATATTATTTTACTTTTATCTGATCTGGCCGAGACTGTCCAGAAAACGACAGATCCGTCCATTTCTTCACACGATGTTCGCCCATCGTGGATATCATTGTATTGAAAAAGGGATTCCTGAAAATTCCCTGTCATCTTTCCGTGCCGCTATCTCCCATGGATATGGGATCGAACTGGATGTCCATCTGACAAGCGACGGAAAACTTGTCGTATTCCATGATGACGACCTGTCTCGTATCTGTGGACGACCGGAAAACATTGAATCACTCCCTTTAAAAGAATTACAAAGCTGCCGGTTACAGAATACGAATGAGACTATCCCACTTTTCACCGATGTACTATCCCTGGTGGGCGGCCAGGTTCCGCTTCTGATCGAACTGAAGATTCCAAAGTCTTCTCTTGGCATCTGTGAAAAGACCTGGGAGATTCTTAAGAATTATAACGGACCTTATATGGTACAGTCTTTCAACACACTTGGTATCTGGTGGTTCCGCCGTCATGTACCCCATGTCTTAAGAGGTCAGCTTTCTTCCAACCTGACTGCCGACCATCTTCCGGAGCCATGGATCCTGACCTTTGTTGTAAAGCATCTGCTTGGTAATGTACTCGGACGGCCGGATTTTATTTCGTATAAGCTTGCAGACCTTCCGATGTTTGAAGTCTGGTTTTTAAAGCACATTCTACATCTTCCGGTTGCAGTGTGGACTCTGCGGACACCTGATGCTTTAAAAAGGGAAAACGGCATTATGATATGCAGATATTCGAGAAAAAGAACACTTACTATTAACTTTGTAAAAAATGTTAATATTCCATGAACTTTATTGTTGATTCAATTTTTTCATGTTATAATGCGCTTTGAAACGAGATAAGATAATAACAAAGGCTTTGAAAAAGGGGTAGTTCATATGAAAGCCATTGATAAAGCAAAGAGTTTTTTGAAGAAGTACCGTCATGCATGGGTATTATCATACTTTCTGATCTATATGCCATGGTTTGTTTATCTGGAGAAGCGCACGAATGTACGTCATTACATGATACATTCCCCAATCGACAATCATATTCCGTTTATTGAATATTTTATCGTGCCGTATTTAGTGTGGTTTGTATTCATTGCCGTAACGGTAGCTTATTTCCTTATTAAGGATAAATGGGGATTTTACAGACTATGTGCTTTTTTATTTTCAGGTATGACGATTTTCCTGATCATATGCACGGTTTTCCCAAATGCATTAAATTTGAGACCAACTGCATTTCCACGCGATAATGTATTTACAGATATGGTAAAAGTCCTGTACAAGACAGACACACCGACGAACGTGCTTCCTAGTATCCACGTATTTAATTCCATCGGTGTCAGTATTGCTATTTCACACAGTAATGATCTTAAAAAGCACAGATGGATCCAGACCAGTGCCTATATTCTGGCAGTGCTCATTATCCTGTCTACAATGTTCTTAAAACAGCATTCCGTGACGGACGTGATTGCAGCTGTTACGATGGCATGTATTATTTATCCATTCGTGTATGTGACAGCGGATAAGAAAGCGCCGAAGTTTTCTCAGCAGCCGACGTAAACAATTGAACATACATCAGAATTTTCTTTTTTATACTAATGAAATAAAAGAAGTCTGTAAAACTATAACCACCATAGTTTCTCAGACTTCTTTTTTATTTTCTCCGAATTCCTGCATACTCCGTATACTTCTCAAATGCCGACGGTATCGAATATTCTTTTTTTATCTGCTCCGGATGAATGAACAGAAAACCTTTCTCATTCGTCTTCTCCAGTTCATCTACGGTCACTTCATAACCTGTCATATGCCATTCAATATGACTGAAGATATGTTTCGCCTCCGGAAGTTCCTGTATGCGGACCGGCATCAGACCAATCTTCTTGCTGTATTCCGTAACTTCAGCCATTGAAAATTTTCCTTCCAGATTCGGGAATTCATATAATCCGGCCAGCAATCCTTTTGCCGGACGTTTTCGGATTGCAATCTGTTTACCGTCTTTGAAGATCAGTACAGTTCTTTCTTCGATCTTTCTGGCCTTTGCTTTCTTCTTTACCGGTATCTCCGCTGTCAGATTCTCTGCATGTGCAATACAATACTCTTTTACCGGACATTGTTCACATTTCGGTCCCCCGTTCGGAACACACACAATTGCCCCCAGTTCAATCAGTCCTTGGTTAAAATCGCTGGCGGCATCTGTAGGTATCACCTGTTCCAGTGCACTTTCTATCTTTTTGCGGACGCTTTGTTTCATGATATCTTCATAGCTACCCGTAATTCTGGAAATCACCCTGAGCACATTGCCATCCACTGCCGGTTTCGGGATTCCATAGGCAAATGCACTGATTGCCCCCGCCGTGTAATTGCCAATTCCCTTCAATTGCAATATTTCTTCATAAGTATCCGGAAACCTTCCCGCATGATCAACCATGATCTGCTGTGCCGCTTTCTGCATATTTCGTACACGATTATAATATCCTAATCCTTCCCACAGTTTCAGCAGTTTGTCTTCTTCTGCTTCTGCAAGATCTTTCACTGTCGGAAGTGCTTTTAAGAATCGTTCATAATATCCTTTTACTGCTTCTACCCGTGTCTGCTGCAGCATGATCTCGGATATCCATACCCTGTATGCATCCGGATTATGGCGCCACGGCAGATCCCGTTTATTCTCCCGATACCAGTTCACCAACGGCTTTACAATATTTCTAAGATCTACATCTGCGGACATCTTCGGGTCCTGCAATTCTCTGTCTTCTTTTGATTTTGCTTCTTCGACTTTCACTTCTGTTTGTTTCACTACTTTATGTTCCATCTGTTTCTCCATTGTTCGTTTGGGAAACACGTGCCTTTGCTGCTGTTTCCTCACTTATTTTATTTTTCGAACATATGATTTATTATAACTTATCGCTCTATACAACGTCAAAGCCCTTTTCCCGGAAATGTCGTCTTAGGAAAGACACTTTCAGGAAAAGGGCTCTTAGAAGGGAATGTGGCTGATCCTTGCCACTAACAATATCATCGTTTGAATTTATTATATCCCTGTTCTCTTTAAATTACCAATTGGTTATTCTCATGTACTTATAGATAATTTCTATACATCACATCCTGTTTCGTTTTTTCACTTTCTTCTTTGTATTATAGACATTTTCTATTTCATTTTATCATTATAGAAAAAACTAATTGGAAAATTCATTTAGAAAAGCCTATACTATTCATAGAAAATAAATATGAATATTTAGGAGGTATTCGGTATGTCAATTACAGCGGAAACAGCGAAAGCTCATGCTAACGATCCTGCCGTATTATGTTGTAGAGCAGAAGGCGGAATTACAATTGAACCAGCAAACTTAGAGGATCCGGCAATCTTCGATGAATTAGTAGATTCAGGTCTTTTAAATCTTGATGGATGTCTGAAGATTAGACAGGTTCTGGGAGCAAAATTAACAAAGACAAGTGATTCTCTCTGTCCACTGACAGCAGACAATGTAGAAGGATTCAAGACTGATGATGAATTAGCAGCAGAAGAGGCTCCTGCCGAAGAGGAAGCTCCTGCTGAGACTGCACCTGCTGCAAGCGTTCAGGGTGCTGTTACTACAATCAAGCATGGCAAAGTAGTAATCTCTATCAAAGAAGGAAAAGATATCTATCTTGAACTTCCTATCTAGTTCACCAAGAATATACAAACGTATGCAAAAAATAAAACAGCAGATATCTAAAAAACTGATATCTGCTGTTTTATTCTATTTTTCTGTATCTGTTGCTTCTTCCTCATCTTCTGTCCAGTTCATTCTTCCGTAACGTAATGTCACTGCATGAATTTCTTTCTGTAATTTCACGGACAACTGGTTCTTGCGGATTCTCCATTTCCAGTTCGTTCCGACTGTTGATGGTGTATTCATACGGCACTTGTTATCAAGCCCCAGATAATCCTGCATTGGAATCACACACCATTTTGCGGCACTCCTCATGATCAGGCTGATCAGCGGCTTGTTCAGCTCCGCTTCCGGTGTATAAGTATCACAAAGATATTCTCTGGTCAGCTTCTGTTCATCCTTGCTGATGCTTCCCCACCAACCGGCAAGCGTCTCATTGTCGTGAGTTCCTGTATAGGCGACACTGTTCACCGGATAATTATGTGGCAGATAGTCATTCGCACATCCGGAATCTCTCGAATCAAATGCAAATTCCAGCACCTTCATGCCTGGGAATCCGCTGTCTCTTACCAGATCACGTACGCTGTCCGTAACATATCCAAGGTCTTCTGCGATAACTGGTTTTTCACCCAGTGCTTCTCGTACTTTCCAGAACAGATCCATGCCAGGCCCCTTTTCCCAGTGTCCGTCTACTGCCGTCTCTGCTCCGTATGGAATAGAGAAATACTCATCGAATCCACGGAAATGATCGATTCTTACCACATCATACAGGCGGAATACATAAGCCAGACGAGATATCCACCACTGATAGCCGGTTTCCTTATGATATCCCCAGCGGTACAGTGGATTTCCCCATAACTGTCCGGTTGCAGAGAATCCGTCCGGCGGGCATCCGGCTACGGCAACCGGTACATTTTCCTCATCCAGCTGGAATAATTCCGGATGTGCCAGGTATCTGCGCTGTCCATTGCCACATAGATTGGGATATCGCCGATGATCTGAATTCCTTTTTTATTGGCATATGCTTTCAACTGCATCCACTGTTCATAGAACTTGAATTGCATATACTGCTGGAATTCAATATCAAAATACAATTCTTCACGGTAATAATCCATGGCAGGTCCCCAGCGCAGCTTGATATCATCTGCCCACAACTTCCATTCCACACCGTCAAATCTGTCTTTAACTGCCATAAATAATGCATAATCTGACAGCCACCAGCTGTTCTCTTCTACAAACTTCTGATATTCTGCATTCTCATGTACCTTACTTCTTTCGTAAGCTTTTCGAAGAAGCGGATAACGCCCTTCGTAAATCTTTTTATAATCAATACTCCCTTTTGCTTTTCCCCAGTCTACGGCCTCACATTCCGCCTTTGTCAGAACACCTTCTTCCACCAGTGCCTCCAGACTGATGAAATATGGGTTTCCCGCGAATGTAGAAAATGACTGATACGGGGAATCCCCGTAACTTGTAGGACCAAGTGGAAGGATCTGCCAGTAACTCTGACCTGCTTTCTTCAGCCAGTCTACAAATTCATATGCACTTTTTGAGAAACAGCCGATTCCATATTCAGATGGAAGGCTGCTAATCGGCATGAGTATGCCTGCTGCTCTTTCGCTCATCTTTCTTTCCCTCTTCTTTTTTCTATTTATTTTGATTTCCTTTTTGCTTTATATTTTTGCAGATGTCTTATTATAAAATGATCCATTATACCGTTATCATAACTCCATAATGATCCGATACAACCGGTGCATTCTTTCCGTTACAGATAACATTTGATGAGCGGACATCTGCCGGAATAATTGCCACTCCGTCTCCTAATACCTTATCTGAAAACACCGGATCCGGTACTTCACTTAAAGGCACTGCCTTTCCGGTTAACGGCGCAAGAATTACTTCTGGAACCTTTTTACTCTCATTCTCGTTCACAACGAAACCTCCTCATGTTTTTCTCATCTGCACTTCTTTTGCATTTGTTTTACGCAATCGTTTGCATTAATTATATGCAGTTTTTGCATTGTTTTCAATTAGTATTTTACTTTTTGCTCTTATTTCTACTTTTTTTACAATTTTGCATTATTGTTTTTGTGCACTTTCCCTACGTTTTCTCATGCGTGCGTTTGCGCAATATTTCATGCAAATGCATTGCAATGTTGTTTTCTTTGCTGTAAAATAAAAATATATGAAAAATCTATGATATCGGAACGTATAAAACAAGAATATCAGAACTACAAAACAAACGGAGGTTATCTTTATGGCAGTAACGATCAAGGACGTGGCTGCGCTGGCAGGAGTCTCTCCTTCCACCGTGTCCAGAACCTGTAAAAATAATCCATCCATCAGCGAAGAAACGAAAGAACGTGTCAGAAAGGCTATGGCGGAACTGGGGTATGAGCCGAATTTCCAGGCAAGCAATCTTGCCTCTCAGAATTCGCGTACCATTGGCATCATTCTCCCCGCTTCCGCAAAAGAAGTCTATGAGAACTCCTTCTATCTGGAAGCAATCCAGGGAATCAGCCATTATTGTAATGGCAGACAGTATATGACAACAATTGTAACCGGGCAGGATGAAGCAGAGATCCTTGGCGCCGTTCGCTCTATGTCCAGAAGTGGCAAAGTAGACGGTTTCATCATACTGTATTCCAAGAAAGATGATCCCGTCATCGATTACCTTTTTAACGAAGGTCTTTTATATATTCTGATTGGAAAAGCAACACAGTATACCAACCAGACTATCTATATTGATAATGATAACCTGCTTGCCGGAAGAGAAGCGGCTGAATATCTTTATCAGCTTGGACACCGCCGGATTGCCTACCTTGGTTCCGACAGCTCCCTGATGTTCTCTGCCGATCGCAAAGCCGGTTACCAGCTTGCGCTTGCAAGCCACCAGCTCCCGGTTCGTCCGGAATATTGCGTGGAAGTAAAGAATGTATCAGAGAATAACGAAGAAGCCATACGCGGGCTCCTTATGCAGAAAGACCGCCCGACAGCAATCCTGGTCAGCGACGATATCCTCGCCGTCTCTTTAGAAAGAGTCTGTCTGGAAAACCATCTTGCAATCCCGGAAGATCTGTCGATCATCTCCTTCAATAACTCTTTGTTCGCAAGACTGACCTCACCACAGTTAACATCAATCGACATCGGAGCAGGCCAACTCGGAAGTGAAGCCGCCTCCCAGATCATCAACCACATAGAAAATCCAAATCTCCTTGCAACCAAGATCATTGTTCCTCACCACCTGATCGAACGGGACAGCTGTTGTAAAATATAACCTGTAAGAGATTTTGCTATAACATCATAAAACACAAAAAGGAAATATATAATGTTATAAGGTTTTCTGCATAGCAAACGAAAACATTTACATTATATATTTCCTTTTCATTTTTCATTATAAAATCTTAGATAAAAATTCCTTAAGACGAGGATCTTTTGGATTCTCAAAAAATTCCTCCGGTTTTGCCTGTTCTTTTATCTGTCCCGCATCTATAAAGATAACTCTGGAACCAACTTCCTTGGCAAATCCCATCTCGTGTGTTACCACAACCATCGTCATGCCTTCTCTTGCAAGCTGTTTCATCAGCTCCAGAACTTCTCCTACCATCTCCGGATCGAGTGCCGATGTCGGCTCGTCAAACAGGATCACATCCGGATCCATTGCCAGCGAACGGACAATTGCAATTCTCTGCTTCTGACCGCCGGATAACTGCGATGGATACGAATCTGCCTTTTCGGCAAGTCCTACTCGTTCCAGAAGTTCCATTGCTCTTTTATCTGCCTCTTCCTTACTCTTTCCAAGAAGCTTGATCGGAGCAAGTGTGATATTTTCCTTGATCGTCTTATGTGGGAATAAATTAAAGTGCTGGAACACCATTCCCATCTTCTGACGGTGCTTGTTAATATCCACATGTTTGTCTGTAATATCCACACCTTCAAAATAGATATGTCCCTGATCCGGAACCTCAAGAAGATTCAGAGAACGCAGGAATGTTGACTTACCGGAACCGGATGGTCCTACAATAACGACCACTTCTCCTCTGTGAATCTCCTCGTCAATCCCATTCAGCGCATGGAAATCCCCGTATATTTTATGCAGACCTTCTACTTTGATCAGTACATCATCTTTCTTAGTGGTCACTGTTTCTCAACCTCCTCTCCAGTAAGCTGACAAGCTTGGTAAATATCATTACCATTGCCAGATAGATCAGTGCAACGGCGATCAACGGCATAAATGCATCATATGTACGGCTTCGAATGATATCCCCGCCTTTAGTCAGGTCCTGTAATGCGATATAACCGGATACAGAAGTTTCCTTTAACAGAGAGATAAATTCATTACAAAGTGTCGGGAGTACATTCTTAAATGCCTGTGGCATAACAATATACATCATCGTCTGTGCATAGTTAAATCCAAGCTTCGCCCCTGCTTCAAACTGTCCGTTATCGATAGACATAATACCAGAACGGAATATCTCGGCAACATATGCACCCGAGTTAATACCAAATGCTACGATTGCAACGACAACCTTACTGATATCAACACTTCCAAATATAATAAAGTAAATGATCATCAGCTGTACAACTACTGGTGTTCCACGGATCACCGTCAGATAAACTTACAGATTGCATCAGAATCTTCAATTTGCCGGTCTTATCATGTGTTGTACGGACAATTGCGATCAAGAATCCAAGTACTACACCAATCAATACTGCAAATACAGTAACCAGCAAAGTAATCTTCAGACCATCTGTAATATATCTCCAGCGGTTATCATCTATAAAATTCGAAATAAAACTACTTTTCAATTCCTGCATATTCTCATCCTACTCTTCTGGATTATTTCTTAACGATGATCATCTGTTTTCCTGTGTAATAGGAATCAGAAAAATCTACCTGTTTCTCTCTTTCCTTTGTAACAGTCATACCAGCCGCACCAAAATCTGCTTTTCCGCTGTCAACTGCTGCAATAATTGAGTCAAATTCCATATCATTTACAGTAAGTTCCATACCGAGCTTATCTGCGATTGCCTGTGCAAAGTCTACATCAACACCAACAATCTTGTTATCTTCATAATATTCATATGGCTCAAATGCTGCATTTGTTGCATCACAAGTTTACCATTAGAATGATCGACATCTGCCGGAGACTCATATCCTTTTTCTTCTGTTCCGTCGATATAATATCCAACGATTTTGTCAAATGTTCCGTCTTCTTTCAGTTCCTTGATTGCTGCGTTGAATTTGTCTTCCAGCTCTGTATTGCCCTTTTTAAAGCACATTGCATAATCTTCTTCTACATAAGGTGTCTCAAGAATCTTCAGTCCGTCATTTGCATCTACAAATGCTTTTGCAGGCTCGTTATCAATAACAACTGCATCGATCTTTCCTTTTACCAGTGCCTGTACTGCATCTGCACCTTTATTAAAACGCTCTACATGATCATCACCGAAATCATCAGAACAGTAGATATCGCCTGTTGTACCTGTCTGAACACCAATCTTTGCATCCTTAAGATCATCTGCACTT
>ENA-OQBJ01000374-OQBJ01000374.1-human-gut-metagenome-genome-assembly--contig:-NODE-374-length-23973-cov-1.932567_pt1 | contig 23973 bp, 27 predicted proteins | sample MGYA00242743_ERZ504545 | MGnify/ENA primary metagenome ERZ504545 (study PRJEB26092, sample SAMD00036252) | human gut metagenome | host: Homo sapiens | study: EMG produced TPA metagenomics assembly of...
CCCTGACGGCCGCGCGGACGTCGCCCAGCCTGTCGTAGGCCTCGAGCGCCGCCTCCCTCTGCTCCCTGGAATACAAGGCTTCTCCTCTCCGCCCGGTCTCCAAGATTTCTGCCGCACGCCCATTTCCGGAAGTTTTGTCGAGTTGTGCTACCCTTTTGCGCTTTTGATGACTCAGCTTCATCAGGCGATGCCGGGAATCGGGCGAAAATGTAACGAAGAATTCGATACGCCGGGTAGACGTGGATTTTGACAGCTTGCGAGCTGGGGGTTTGCCGCCTCAACTGACGCTCTACTCGGCCTCTTCGAAACTCGTTACCTTTCGCCCGATTCCTGGCACACACCCCCACTTCCATGGTGCGCGGGAAGCGCGGGGGTCTCGTGCGAGTGGTTTTGTTCGCTTCTTGCAGCGCGTGCATGTGTAAGTCCGTGCACGTACAATAAAGCGTGTACGTTGCGTGCCAATACTCAAAAAGGAGCCGCCATGATCGACCGCTATACCCGTCCCGAGATGGGCCACATCTTCTCGCTTGAGAATAAGTACGCTATTTGGCAGGAGATTGAGGTCCTTGCCTGCGAGGCGCAGGCCGAACTCGGCAAATGCGGTATTACCAAGGAGGAGGCCGCTTGGATTCGCGAGCACGCCGCTTTTAACAAGGCTGAGGTGGACGAAATCGAGGCCGTCACCAATCATGACGTCATCGCGTTCCTTACCAACATGGGCTCCTATATCGACGCCGATGTGCCCGAGGGCGATCCCAAGCCCAGCCGCTGGGTGCACTACGGCATGACCAGCTCAGACCTGGGAGACACTGCCCTGTGCTATCAGCTTGTTCAGGCCACGGACATCATCATTGAGGACGTACGCAAGCTCGGCGAGATCTGTCGCCGCCGTGCGTTCGAGGAGCGCAATACCCTGTGCGTGGGTCGCACCCATGGCATCCATGCCGAGCCCATGACGTTCGGCATGAAGTTCGGCAGCTGGGCCTGGGAGCTCAAGCGCGACCTCGACCGCCTCATCGACGCGCGTAAGAACGTCGCGTTCGGCGCGATTTCCGGCGCGGTGGGCACGTACAGCTCCATTGACCCGTTTGTCGAGGAGTACGTGTGCGAGCACCTCGGTCTCGCCCATGATCCGCTGTCTACGCAGGTTATTTCGCGCGACCATCATGCATATCTCGCCGGCGTGTTGGCCACGACCGCCGCGACCTGCGACCGCATTGCCACCGAGATTCGCAATTTGCAGAAGACCGACACCCTCGAGGCCGAGGAGCCTTCCGCAAGGGTCAGAAGGCAGTTCCGCGATGCCCCACAAGCGCAATCCCATCACCCTCGAGAAGGTGTGCGGCCTGTCGCGCGTGGTGAAGGCGAATGCCCAGGTTGCGTTTGACAATGTGGCCCTGTGGCACGAGCGCGACATCTCGCATTCCTCTGCCGAGCGCGTGGCGCAGGCCGACAGCTTCATCGCGCTCGACCACATGCTCACCTGCCTCATTCGCATCGTCGACGGCCTGATTCTGTATCCGGCACGTATGCAGGCGAACCTCGACCTTACGTGCGGCCTCATCTTCTCTTCCAAGGTGCTGCTCGCCTTGGTGGACACGGGCATTACGCGTGAGGACGCCTACAAGATCGTCCAGCGCAATTCCATGGCCGTGTGGGACGATGTTCACGCTGCCGTCGATGGCCCGACGCTGCGTGAGCGCCTCGAGGCCGATCCGGAGTGCACGGTGCCTGCCGAAAAGCTTGACGAGATTTTCGATCCGTGGGACTTCCTCACCCGCATCGACACGGTCTTTACGCGTCTGGAGCAGCTGAGCTTCTAGCGTGTAAGGGAATGGCTCGTTTTGCATACAGACGAGGGAATTAGGGGTGCCACCGGCGTGAAACAGTCGGCGGCACCCTTTGTCATACGGGCAATGTTTTGCCCCATGCTCAAGTGCTGGAACTGTACAATGAAAGCACCCGGCGACGCGATCGCCCCGATGGCGTCGTTGACGAACGAGAAGTCGGACCCCAAGAGAAACGAGGTGGGTATGAGTATCGGAACAAAGAAATGTACAACCGCTATCCTCGTGTTGGCCACGGCGCTATCTACGGCTACTTTTTTGCCGTCCGTGGCGTATGCGCATGAGGAGCCCGTCCCTACAGTTCGGACGACCGAGCAGCAGGCAACCATACTCTCTCTCGATGAGGATGTTTCCGAGCGCGCCGGAGGGGTGGTTGCGAGCATTGACGGCGTCGAGTACCCGACGCTCAACGAGGCACTTGCGGCTGCTAAAGACGGCCAAACGGTCAGGGTGCTGGCAAACACGACCATGACCACGGGTCGCGTGGACGGCGTCTCCGTCACGCTGGACCTGAACGGATGCACCGTCCAGGTGGACAACCGCGCGTTCAATGTAATCTCCGGCGGCAGGCTCACGCTCGATGACACCGTAGGCGGCGGTCTGCTCAAGGTCAACAAGGTCGGCAGCACGCTTTCGCTGGGTATTGTGACCGGGTCCAAAGGCTCGGTGGTCATGAAGGGCGGCACGCTCGAGGTTCCCGAGTACGGCATCTACACCACCAAGGACGATACGGATGCGTACGTCTTTCTACAGGGCGGCACCATCAAGGCGGACTACGGCATCTGCGCTCTTGGAAACGGAACCGAGCACAGCGCGAAGGTCGAGATCTCCGGCGGAGAAATCCAGGCGGGAATATTCGGATTTAGCACCAACGGCTCCGAAGGTATCGGTGGCGTTGATTTCGTCATGACGGGCGGTACCATCACGTCCACCGCAGAGGATGCCCCCGCGCTCTACCTGCCTGCCTTCTATAGCACGGCCACCATTACCGGCGGCACCATTACCGGAGGTACGGGTATCGAAATTCGTGCGGGCGAGCTTACCGTGTCGGGAAACGCCCAGATTTCAGGCATCGGCCCGCTGGAGTCCAGCCCCAACGGTAGCGGCAGCACGTCGTCCGGAGCGGGTATCGCGATTGCTCAGCACGCCACGAAGCAACCCATCAACGTTACGATCTCAGGCAACGCGAAGATTTCCGGAACCTACGCCTTGCATGAGAGCAATCCGCAAAAAGAACGATCCCGAAGCGATCGAGCAGGTCAAGATTGCCGTCACGGGTGGCGCACTCGAGACCAACGCACCCGATGCATCGCAGGCGATTTATAGCGAAGACTGCACTGGATTCGTAAAGGGCGGTACGTCCAACACCGAGCTTCCCGGTGCTGTTTTGGCCGACGACAGCGCCATGCTGGTGAACGAAGAGGGATCCGTTTCTGTAGTGAGCGAGGCCGACGCCGTCGCAGGCGCGGGTGCGTTCGTCGAGAAGGACGGCAAGAAGGTCTACTACACAACGCCTGCCGCTGCGGAAAACGCCAACCCTGGTGCGACCGAGGACATCAAGGTCTACGCTGTTGAGGTGAACGGTCAGAAGTTCGCCACGCTTGAAGAGGGCATCGCGGCTGCCAAAAATGGCGGCACGGTCACCCTTCTGAGCGATTTGGGCGCTGATCAGGTCTCTGCTGGCAAAGACAAGTACATCAACATCACCGAGGCCGGTACCAAGGCGACCATCGACTTGGCGGGTCATACCATCACGCTCGACAGCGCTGATACCATATCGGTGTCTGCGTCCAATGTGACTCTTGCGGTAAAAAACGGCACAATCGTCAACACCAACAAGGACAGCTACGGCCTGTATACCTACGCCACCAATGACAACATCACCGTGACGCTGGAAGACCTTACGCTTCAAACGGTTGACCAGGCCATTGGCGTTCAGGGACTCAATTCCAACCAGAACGTGACGCTCAAGAACTGCAATATCACGTGCGAGACCACCGCAGTGTACTGGCCGCCGAAGTCCGGCACGCTGACTATCGAGGACACCTCCATTGAGGCCAAGAGCGGCGTCACCATTAAGGGTGGCTCGGTTGTCGCGGAGGGCGATACCCATATTAAGGCTACCGGCGAGAAGAAAAACCCCGAGGACTACTACGACGGCAGTCCCTCTGGCAATCTGATTTCGACCGGTGCAGCCATCTACGTGGAAAGCGGCTATAACGATCGCGACATCTCTCTGGATATCCAGGGCGGCACCTTCGAGAGCGAAAAGGGCGCGACCGTCTTGTACTTCGTCAAGGAAGGCGAAAGCACTACGGTCGGCCGCGATATTGCCATCTCCGGCGGCACATTTGTGGGCGAGCCTCCCGCTGCCGGGTTCATCGTCTCCGGCTCCGGACTGCAGCTTGATAAGGATGGCAACTTAGTTGCCGTGAGTGCGCAGCTGGTTCCGAACGCCGACAAGGTCGTCGACGGCGTGTATGTCTACGATGTGGCATCTGGTAAGGAAATCACCGAAGCCGACCTTCTAGCTTTGATGGGCATGAACGTGGATGTCGAGAAGAGTGCTACGCCATCAAGGTGGACACCGCTAACCTCGCGGCCCTGAATAAGGCCATCGCGGCAGCCGACACTTCGGCAGAATTCTCCTTTGAGTTCAGTGCTGAAAAAGAGGCGGATGCATCACAGGCCTCCTCTGGGGTCGCGCCCTTCACGCTCAAGGTTAAGCTGGTTGATTCGGGTGTCGCTCCCGAGCCCGTTGACAAAGTCACGGTCACCTTCGAGACCGGTGCGGGTTCCTCTTTTACGCAAGAGGTTGAGCCGGGCTCCAAGCTTACCCGTCCTGCCGACCCCACGTACAAAGGGTGGAAGTTCGTTGGCTGGTTTAAGGTCAAGGCTTCCGACGGTCCGTGTCTGGCGAGTGGAACTTTGACAAGGATGTCGTAACGGCAGATATGACGCTTTACGGAGGCTGGGTGAAGGCCAGCTCCACCACCAACGCGCAAAAGCCCCAAAACGGGCTTCCCCAGACGGGCGATACGAGCGCCATCGGCATGGTCGCCCTGGGCGTCGCTGGTGCCGCCGCCGTTGTTGCGGGTGTCATCGTCGCCAAGCGTCGTAAGTCCGAGTAACCCATAGACCGCACGAGACACACGTGCTTCAGACGGGTCGCTGTCCTATGGCAGCGGCCCGTTTCTGCTATCCGCCGCCGCGCGTTTTGGGTATCATATCCAGCAGACTATAGGAGGAACCATGCACATCGCGCTCGATAAGCTCTAGCTACGCCTGCATTTTTGCTTGGACGTTGTCCGGCATAACTCATCCCGCACGTCGATCAAACCATCGGCGCCCCCGTTATTCCTACGCGTATACAAGGAGCCATCATGCGCGACAAGCTTGAGAAAATCATCATCGCCTTCGAAGAGCTCGAGAAGAAGCTCTCCGACCCGGCCGTTGCCAGCGACATTAAGGAATTCACGCGCCTCAACAAGGAATATGCGCACCAGACTGACTTGGTGAAGGCAGCTCGCGAGTACCTTGGTGCCCTCGATGACATCGAGGTGGCCAAGGAGATGCTGCACGATGCCAGCGATGCCGACGAGAAGGAGATGCTCCAGATGGAGATCTCCGAGAACGAGGCCAAGCTCCCCCAGCTCGAGGAAGACATCAAGATCATGCTCATTCCGGGTGATCCGATGGACGAGAAGGACACCATTGTCGAGATTCGCTCCGCTGCGGGCGGCGACGAGGCTGCCATCTTTGCGGGCGACCTCTTTAAGATGTACCAGCGCTTCATCGAGTCCAAAAAGTGGAAGATGACGGTCCTCGACTCCAGCCCATCCGAGGCGGGTGGCTTCAAGTCCATCGAGTTCAAGGTCGAGGGTGACAAGGTCTACTCCGTCATGAAGTATGAGTCGGGCGTGCACCGCGTCCAGCGTGTTCCCAAGACGGAGTCGCAGGGCCGTATCCAGACGTCCACCGCGACCGTTGCCGTGTTGCCCGAGGCCGATGAGATTGACATCCAGATCAACCAGTCCGACCTGCGCATCGACACGTACTGTGCCTCCGGTCCTGGCGGCCAGTGCGTCAACACCACCTATTCGGCGGTTCGCATCACCACCTGCCACGAACACCGTGGTCCAGTCCCAGGAGCAGCGCTCTCAAATCCAGAACCGCGAGGTCTGCATGCAGATGCTCCGCGCTCGTCTGTACGAGATGGAGCTCGGAGAAGCAGCAGGCTGAGCTTGGTGCCGAGCGCTCCGCGCAGATCGGCCACGGCAACCGTTCGGAGAAGATCCGCACGTACAACTTGCCGCAGGACCGTGTGACCGACCATCGTATCGGCTATAACTCCACGTACAACGGTGTATTGCTGGGCGACCAGCTCGCGGGCGTCATCGACGCGCTCGCCGCCGCCGACCGTGCAGCAAAGTTGGCCGAGGCCGTATAAGCCATCGCGTCACAACCATATAGCGTGTGTGAGGGCGGTTTGTTTGCAAGCCGCCCTTGTTTGATGTGTGCATGGTCTTGCCGGAAGTTCTCTGCCTTACGAACGACTTTGGCCGGGATATGCTGTAATTTGCCATTTCCGAAAGGTGGGCGACGGCCGTGCCGTAGAATCGCGGATGAGCAATACATGAGGACGGGGGCCGAGATGCCAAACGAGACTTGGACCATCAAGCGGTGTCTGGATTGGACGCGCGACTACCTGAGAGATAAGGCGACGAGCGTCCGCGCTGTCTGCCGAGTGGCTTCTCTCCGGGGTTACGGGGCTCTCACGGACAGAGATCTACATGAGCTTCGACAAGCCCATGTCGCCTGAGGAGCTTGCTCGCATGCATAGCGCCGTGGTACGCAGGGCAAGGGTGAACCGCTGCAGTACATCATTGGGGAGACGGATTTTCGAACCATCACCGTTGCGTGTGCCCCCGGCGTCCTCATTCCGCGTCCCGAAACGGAGCTTTTGGTTGAGGAAACCCTCAAGTACATCGATGCCGACGTTTTGGGTGCTGCTGCATGCAGGCCGCGCAGCCGTGTTGAGCTGCCATGGAACGCCGAGATTCAGGCGGCGCGCGAAGCGGAGTTGGCAACGGCGGCAGCCCAGAGCGAGGATCGCCTTGTCGAACGCGAGCTCACGGAGGAGGACATCGCGGCGCTTGAAGAGGATGCCGAGCTTGAGCCGGAGATTCTGGTGATTCTGGCGATGAGGTAGGCCTGCAAACCGCCGTCCCTCGGGATGGGGAGGGCGCATTGGGCGCTGCGAGCGCAAACGGTGTGAACACGTCGGATGACGATGATTCTGCATCGCAGGTGGCTCGTGTGCTGGAAGTCGGCTGCGGCACCGGGTGCATCTCGCTTTCCATCGCCGCCGAGCGCCCGGAGCATACGTGCTGTGTTGCGATTGACATAGAGCCGCGCGCTGTCGACCTTTCCATCCGCAACCGTGACGCGTTGGGCATTGCGCCCGATGTTGTGGATGTGCGCTTGGGTAACCTCGTCTCGCCCCTCAATCGTGAGACTGAGTGGGGGACGTTCGATGTGTTGGTGTCGAATCCCCCTACATTCCAACATCGGTGATGGATAACCTTCCGCACGAGGTGGCGGATTATGAGCCGGCTCTGGCTCTCGATGGCGGGGAAGATGGTCTGGACATCTTCAGGCGTCTGGTGAATGCCGCCCCCCACATGCTCAAGCCAGGTGGACTTCTTGCATGCGAGCTCTATGAGGGACACCTCGACCAGGCAGCCTCCCTGTGCCGCGCCGCCGGCATGCGTGAGGTCCGTGTCGTCAACGATCTTACCAATCGCCCCCGCATCATCCTCGCTCGCGTGTAGGCCAGCATCTCGCGGTGACACGTGGAGAGGGCTGACCTGCAGGACATTCAGCCGTTGGATCAGGTGGCAATAGGCTAATAGACGCAGCAAAAGAAGTAGCAGCTGGAGGGATGTATGTTCAACTTTACCGAGACAATCGACAGGACAGGCAAGGACGCCATCGCGTATGACGCGCAGGCGGCGATGCGTGGGTTTTAGCAAGACCCTAAGCGATCAGGTTGAACTTGTCGCTGCCCACTGAGCGTTTGAGAGAAGCGCTCGGCAGACTGAAAGAGTACGTGTTCGTTGCGAAGAGGTAGAACCAGCGAGAGAGGGCGATGATGGTCGAGGTGTACCGCGTTACAGCAGGGGGAGCGCGCGAAGGCGGTGCCCGCGCCCGATGGAGAGCTACTCGGGGTCGCCGCCGAGGCAATGAGTTCGGGCGCCCTCGCGTTGGTGCCCACCGAGACGGTGTATGGCGTTGGCGTTGCGGTTCGGGCTTACGCCGCGTGTGGGGAAATGCCGCCGTCTGCCACGGGGTACGGACGCATCTTTACGCTTAAGCACCGCGATACCGCCCAGACGGTTCCCTGGCTCGTGTCGGGGGCAGAGGCGCTTGATGAGTACGGAGTTGATGTGCCGCAGGCGATTCGCGACCTTGCCGCGGCATTCTGGCCCGGCGCCCTCACCCTTGTTGTGCCTGCGGGACCACGAGTCCCAGCCTTCATGCGCGCATCTGACGGCACGGTTGCATTGCGCGCATCGGCGTCGTCGGTGGTACAGGAGCTGATCCGTCTCTGTGACTCTCCGCTCGCCATGACATCTGCCAACACGCATGGCAAACCCGCACCAACTTCGTTCGTCGAAGTAGAGCCACGCATCTTGAGCGGGGTGGATGTTGCCGTCGATGCGGGGGAGACCCCGTGCAGGGATGCGTCGACCATCGTAGCCGTACAGGGCGGAGAGGTGACGATCCTTCGCCAGGGGGCGCTTGCCGCAAAAGACATATACGAGGCTCTGGCGTAGCTTCCGTTGCGGCCGATGGTTGACAACCCACTCAAGTGGTAGTTAAGAAAAGAAACCAATGTATACCGTTTGAGCAGGGGAAATACCATTCAGCCCCAATAACTCACCGTTCATGTGAGTTGAATGGCGAGTCCGATGTGAGCCATGTGAAAATCCTTCCTTGAATGTCGCTATCTGTAGGTGGGTCCTGCCGCGAGGCGGAGCCCCTTAGGCGAAGGGGGATATGAATGAAGGCACGTCTGACTCATGGACGAACGAGGAGCCAGTTTGTCTGCGCGCTCGCCGCAGGTGCCCTTATCGCAACTGCACCGCTCGCACAAGCTTGGGCCGAAATCGCACCCGACGTTCGATCGCAGTCGTCGACGCAGATGAGTTCGGAGCCCGAGCTCGTCTACATCAACACCGTGAGCGATTCGTCCGTGCGCACGCAGAACTTCAATGAGAATTGGAAGTTCTACCTTGGCGATGCAAGTGGCGCCGAGGGCGAGCAATTCGATGACTCCGCATGGAAGAACGTCGACCTTCCGCATGATTACAGCATCGATCAGGAATACACCACCGCCGGTGAGGCCGAGAGTGGCTACAAGCTGGGTGGTATCGGCTGGTACCGCAAGAGCTTCACGGTGGGCGAAGCCCTCAAGGGCAAGACGGTCCGTATCGATTTCGATGGCGTGTACATGGACTCTACGGTGTGGATCAACGGTCACCAGCTTGGCAACCACCCCTATGGCTACTCGCCGTTCTCGTACGACATCACCGAGTACCTTAAGTTCGGTGAATCCAACACGATCACCGTAAGGTGAACCATCAGACGCCGTCGAGCCGTTGGTATTCCGGATCGGGTATCGGTCGCGATGTCGATCTCGTGATCACCGATCCCGTGCGCGTCGATCGCGATGGCGTAGTCGTGACCACTCCAGAGCTTTCCGACTCCAACAAAACCCAGGTGAAGACTCATCTCAAGACCGTCGTCACCAACAAGGGGAACAAAGACGCCTCCGTCAAGGTCGTGCAGACGGTGATCCCCCGTGGTGGCACTCCTGAGCAGGCAATTGCCCGCGTTGAGAGCGCTGCCACCAACATCGCTGCGGGCGCAAGCGCAACGGTCGAGCAGGATGCCATCACCACGACTGCCCCCGAGCTCTGGACCCTGGATGATCCTAACCTGTATACCGTTCGCACCGAGATCAAGCAGGAAGATCGTGTCGTCGACTCGTATGACGTTGACTTCGGGTACCGTTTCTTCAACTTCGACGCCAATACGGGGTTTTCCCTCAATGGTGAGGGCATGAAGCTCAAGGGCGTTTGCATGCACCATGACCAGGCTCACTCGCTCCGTGGACACACACGACGCCCTCGAGCGCCAGGTCAAACTCCTCAAGAACATGGGGTGCAACTCCATCCGCGCCACCCATAACCCGCATTCTCGCGAGCTCACCGAGATCTGCAATGAGCAGGGTATGCTGCTGATCCTCGAGATGTTCGACGGCTGGACTTCCGCGAAGAACGATAACCGCAACGACTATTCCCGCTTCTTCAATCAGGCGATGGGCGAAAGCGAGCTCATCGACGGCGAGGCCTCAAAAACGTGGGCCCAGTTCGATCTCGAGCAATCCATGAAGCGCGATATCAACGCCCCGTCCGTCATCATGTGGTCCCTTGGCAACGAGATGACCGAGGGAACGGGCGGCATTGCGAATTTCCAGCAGGTGCAGAAGAACCTCATCACGTGGGCGCAGGCAGTTGACACCACACGCCCCATCACCACGGGCGATAACAAGTTCAAAGGCGGCGAGCAGGCGACCGAGCTCAACCCGGCCGGCATCGCCGATGCTGGCGGCATCGTGGGCTTCAACTATATGGACGGCAACCGGTACAAGGATGTTCACCAAAAGCACCCCACGTGGAAGCTCTACGGATCCGAGACCGCTTCTGCCACAAACAGCCGCGGCGTGTATACCACCAAGGACAGCAACAGGCTCAATGTCGACAAGCTGCTGACGTCGTACGACAAGTCAGCTGTGTCGTGGGGCCACACCGCCTCCAAGGCGTGGTTCGACATCATCACCAACGATTTCATGGCCGGCGAGTACGTGTGGACCGGTTTTGATTATCTGGGAGAGCCCACACCCTCAAACGGCACCGTCCCCGGCGCGCAGGGCACATGGCCCTCGCCGAAGAACTCCTACTTTGCATCATCGATACCGCCGGCCTGCCCAAAGACTCGTATTACTTCTACCAGAGCCAGTGGAACGACAACGTCAACACCCTCCACATCCTTCCCGCGTGGAATGAGAATGCGGTCATGACGACGGGTAATGACAAGCAGGTCGAGGTCGTCGTCTACACCGATGCGGCCGAAGTCGAGCTGTTCTTCACGCCGGCGGATGGTGGTGAGGCGCGCAGCCTTGGTAAGAAGAAACTGAGCAAGGTCACGTCCGAGGGTGGAAAGTACACCTACCGTGTCTATAAGGGCGAGGACGGTACCGAGACCCCGACTCACGAGGACCTGTACCTCACCTGGAACGTTCCCTATGCCGATGGCACCATTTCCGCTAAGGCGTACAACGACGAGGGCCAGGAGGTTTCCACCGAGAATTGGGCCGGACGCAAGAGCGTGAAGACGGCCGGTGCGGCTGCCAAATTGACGGTTGACGTGGACCGTACCGCCATGAAGGCCAGCGGCACCGACCTCGCGTATCTCACCGTGAACGTTGAGGATGAGAACGGTGTCATTGTCCCCACGGCCAAGAACCAGGTTACCTTCTCGGTTGAGGCGAGGGCGAGCTCGCCGGCGTTGACAACGGCGTCCAGGCCGATCACCAGTCGTTCCGCGACGACAACCGCGCTGTCCATGCCGGTCAGCTCGTCGGCATCGTACGCGCTGCAAAGAATGCGGGCACGGTTACGGTGACGGTGAGCGCCGATGGTCTCACGCCTGCAACGGTCGAGATTCCGGTTGAGAAGGTTGCCGACCAGCCGACCGAGCAGAAGCAAGTCGATGCCCTGGTCTATTCCCCGGTACCACTATGTGAAGATGGGTGAGTCCGTTACGCTTCCCTCCCAGGTCGAGGTTCGTTACACGGATGGCTCGAGTTCGCAGGAAGAGGTCAGCTGGAACGCGATCGACGAGGAGAAGCTTACTCAGCCTGGTTCGTTCACCGTTAAGGGCACCGTTGCCAACACCGAGATCAGCGCCATCGTCACGATCGTTGACGAGGTCGTTGCGCTGCGCAATTACTCGACCACCATTCCGGTTAAGGGCGAGCCCGTGCTTCCTGCCTCCCGTCCGGCCATCATGCCCGACGGTACGATCATGAACGCAAGCTTCCCTGTCACGTGGGATGAGCCGGAGGCTGGGCGTTTCGCAGAGCCCGGTGAGGTCGTAATCGAAGGTCACGCGAGCGTGTTCGGCAAGGACATGCCGGTCACTGCGACCGTCCGCGTTCAGAAGGGCAACATCACCCTGGGCACCAACATCGCCCCCGACGCGATGACGCTCACCCAGGATATTCCCGAGAATAAGACGTCCGACACCCTTGAGGCGATTCGCAACGGGTCGACCACCATGGACGCCAACACGGGCGGTGGCAGGAACCAGAGCTGCTGGTCAAATTGGCAGTGGGCTCAGGACGGTCACCGGGAATCGAAGCTGACCTTTAACTATGCAACTCAGCAGCCGCTCGGTCAGATCAAGGTGTACTTTGGCAGGGATGGGGGGTCCGGCAGGTATCCCGATGCGAATACCGTCACGTTCGAGGTGTCCGAGGACGGTAGCGAGGGATCGTGGAAGAAGGTCGAGGCTCGCGAGACGATTGCCGAGACCGACGCAAGCACCAACGTCAGGCTCTACACCTATGACTTGAACCGGTCACGGCCGTGTTCGTTCGCATGAACATTGTGAACTCGACCGCAACCGACACGGGCAGCAACAAGCCTTGCACTATGATTACCGAGGTCGAACTTATCAAGGCGACCACTTCCTACCCGGTGGGAGCCGAAGCCGCGCTCAAGAGCCTCAACGTGAATGGTAAAGATCTGTCGGCGAGTGCTCTTGCCTCGGGCAGCTATGACACGCGCGCCATTGTGGCCGACGTCGCCGCCGCCGGCAAGGACAATGCCGCGGTCACCATCCTTCCCGCCTATGAGAACCAAATCAAGATCCTGCTCGAGTCCGAGGACCACGCCAAGACCGGTGAGTTTGTCATCAACCTTGGCTCCGACACGGTCTCGCCGGACCTTGGGACCGATGATGATGCGCGCGACTACCCCGTTGGGGACATGACGCCCACGGCATCGAGCGAGCAGGGGCAAAGCGGCAAGGAAGGCCCGATCAAGTTCGCCTTTGATGGCGATCACGACTCCATCTACCACTCTTTGTGGAGCGGCACTCCGCAAGATGAGCTCTATGTTGACATGACGCTCGAGGAGCCGACGAGTATTGAAGCCCTGAGGTATCTGCCCCGCCAGCAGGGCCCCAATGGCCTCATTGAGGAGTACTCCATCTGGTATCGCAACGGCGCTGATGAAGAGTGGGTTAAGTGCGCCGAGGGAACGTGGGATACGAACGATCGCTCGTGGCAGATCGCCCAGTTCGACGAACCGGTAACGGCCAGCCAGTTCCGTTTCAAGGCCGAGAAGTCTCTGACCGACAAAGCCGATAAAAGTACGACCTTCATGTCCGCCGCTGAGATTCGTCTGCGCAAGACCGCCGAGACGGTTGATCTCAACACGCTGCAGACCGACCTTCCGAGCGTCGTTAAGGTCGATCGCGTTGACGCGGATCATCCGGTGCTCGCCGACCAGTTTGATGAGCGGATCGTCGATGGCGAGCGGGTGCTCGTCTATGGTGTGGACTACCTACTCACGTTCCAAAACAACACTGCTGCCGGCACCGCCAAGGTGCTTATCGAGGGCATTGGTGACTACTCCGGCACAATTGAGCATGACTTCACCATCGAACTCAACGGCCGTACGCTTACGGGCATTGCGGTGGAGACGCAGCCCGCCAAGCGTATCTACACCGTGGGTGAGGCGTTCGACCCGGCCGGCATGGAGCTTGAGCTTTCTTACAGCAACGGTGACATTGAACACGTCGCATACGGCGAGGACACCAAGGCCGACTTCACCTTTGATCCCGCGCTCGGGACCGTCTTCGATGAGGAGGCACGGTCGACATCAAGGTCACCTATGGCGAGCGCGACGCCGTCCTGTCCGTCACGGTGAACAAGGCCTCCCAGCCCGATCACGGCCCCGATCCCGATCCCGTGCCCCCGGTCGATCCCGATACGGATCCCAACCCGCCGGTGAGCCCCGGTGGTGGCAACACCGGTTCTGGCGCGGGTGACGCCGGCGCGAACAAGCCGGGCACGACGCTGCCGGGAACCGGCGATGCATCGATGCTGTCGATTGTCGTCCTCGGTGGTCTTGGGTTGGCAACGGCGATTGCCGGCGTCAAGCGGCGCGACGAACCCCCTCGCGGGTGAACGTGGATTATCCCACTAGGTTGGTACTCAATAGTAAATACCAGCGGAAACAATAATCCACATAAAAGAGATAGGCTGAACCGTTCAACGCTCGATAAGGTGCCGCTCGCCAAATCGCGAACGGGGGGGAGCAGCCTCCTACGGGAAGATTGATGCGTTATGTACAAAGGGATGGCTCTGTCTCGAGCGAGCGGAGTGCCCGTTGAACGAGATGGGGAAAATGGATGGCGAGAGGAATACGATGGAAGATTGCGAAGCTATCGCCTGCGCGTGTGCAGTCGTGGGCCTGAGCGTATCGCCCGCAATCGCCCATGCAGCTGAAGGGGATTACCAGATCTACCGACGCCGCACACGGTGACATATGCGAACGGCGAGGTTCCACTCAGCGACACTATCACCACGTTGTCGAGGATGGTATCGATGCGGACACCGTAACGCGCATGAACGAGACGCTCGACCTCAAAGGGCTCAAGGCCGCTCAGGGCGCTTCGGTTCCCACAAGCGACAGTGAAACATCGCTGCTTGTGGGTATTAAGGGCTCAAGGGTGCGGTTGACAGTCATGTTGAGAAGCTCGTAAAGGAGGGTAAGCTCTCCTATACGGACGGCCTGTTCGACAAGACCGATAGCTACATGCTGGCATCGCTGCCGGCAAGCAGCACGGGTTCCAACCAGATCATCGTGCTGGGCAAGGATACGGACGCCGCATACTATGGCCTTACGACGCTGTATCAAATCCTCCAGCAGGTAGAAGGCAAGACGCTTCGCGCCTTTACTGCTTCGGATTACGCGGACGTGACCACACGCGGCTTTATCGAGGGCTACTACGGAAACCCGTGGAGCACCGAGGATCGCGTGAACCTGATGGAGTGGGGTGGCTACTATAAGCTCAATGCCTACTTCTACGCGCCCAAGGACGATCCCAAGCACAACGCCAAGTGGCGCGAACTGTACACCGAAGACGAGCTGCGCGACAAGATCGAGCCCCTTGCCAAGGCGGGCAACGAGTCCAAGTGCCGCTTCGTCTTCGCACTGCACCCGTTCATGAGCAACCCGATCACGCCTGCGAACTACGCCGAGTCCGTGAAGATTCTCAAGCAGAAATTCACCCAGGTTATGGATCACGGGGTTCGCCAGATCGCCATTCTGGCGGACGATGCGGGCAACCAGGGCAAGGATCTGTACATCAAACTCTGCAAAGAGATGACCGACTGGCTGCATGAGCAGCAGAAGGCCAAGAATACGGACGGTGCGGTCAAGTATCCCGGCCTTAAGGACACGCTCATCTTCTGCCCGGTGAACTACATGGGTAATGGCGAGGATTGGTACAGCCAGCTTCCCGAGAACGTCCAGGTCATCAATACCGGTGGACGTGTGTGGGGCAAGATCGACAACAGCTTCGCCTCGACGTTCCAGAAGAACTCCGGCGTTGCCCCCTTCATGTGGATCAACTGGCCCTGCTCCGATAACGACAAGGACGCCCTCCACATGGGTGGGCACAACAACTTCCTGGGTTCCGACCTCAAGCCGGGTCAGGTCAAGGGCGTTGTCATCAACCATGCAGCAGTCCGAGCCTTCCAAGCAGGGCATTTTCATGAACGCGGACTTCACCTGGAACCTCTGGGAGTCCGAGGCCCATGCCGATGACACCTGGGAGAACTCCTTTAGTTACATCGATCACAATTCGCCGATTCCCACCGAGGGCTCTAACGCGCTGCATGACCTCTCTGAGCATATGAAGCGTATGTACGGCGGCGGCGCTACGTGGGAGAACGGCGAGTCCGCGGATATCAAGGACGAGCTCAACGACTTCGTTGCCAAGCTTGCCGCCGACACGGTGACTGTCGAGGATTGCGACAAGATGATCGCCGTCTTCGAGGAGATCCAGAAGGACTCCAAGACGTTCCGCGAGCAGGCGGGCACTCCGGCGATGCTTGAGCAGATGACGCCCTGGGTCGACACATTCGACGGCATCACCCGTGCCGCCATCACCGAGCTGAATGCCGTCAAGGCTTCCATCGGCGGTAGCGCCAACGAGCTCATCACGCTGTTCGCCGAGGGCACCTCAGCGCTCGAGGCCGCGAACAACAATCAGCTGTGGTACATCGACCACTACGAGAAGGCTCGCGTGGGCAAGGCGTACATCACGCCCACAGTCAACGCGCTGAACGACTATGTGGCTGAGAAGCAACACTCGCCGCTGACCCGGACGCGGTGGTAACCAAGCTGGTGACCAACCGAACCGACACGCCCGAGGCAGCAAAGATGCCGTCTTGACGGTGATCCCGCACGGGTGCCGAGTATCGTTCTCCGAACAAGGTATCCAAGGACGATTACTTTGGCATGATGCAGACCAAGCCGTTCGACCTCGATACCGTGACGTTTGTTCGGCACCGGCAAGAACCTTCTTCGACTGCAGCAAGGTCCAGTATCTCAAGGATGGTGAGTGGCGCGACGTTCCGAATGCTCAGGAATACACCACGAGCACCGTCGCGGTGACCGATCTTGGCCTCAAGCAGGTCGACGGCGTACGCCTGGTTGCCGTTCGCGATAATAAGCTCGACGCTTGGCCCACCATCAACGAGATCATGGTCAACCAGAAGGTCGAGACGAGCGGCATGTTCACCGGTACGGTAACGCTCGCTAAACAAGAAACGGCGGATACCTCCAAGCCGCTGCAGAACGCCTCCGACGGCAAGGACACCGAGGCGTGGTTCACGCACAAGGCCGCCGAGCCGAACAAGGACGACAGTACCGTCAAGGACGCGGCCGTCATCGTTACGTTCGACATGCCCAAGACCATCGATGCCATCGTGTTCCAGCAGGGCGTGAGCCAGGCGGGCGATGTCATCGACGAGGGCACGGCGTACTATCAGGACACCAATGGTGCCTGGCAGCCGGCCGGTGCCATCACGAGTGAGACGAATCAGGTCGTCAAGCTGAGTGCCCCGGTTGAGGCCAAGGCCATCAAGGTCGTGAACAACAAGGACAAGAAGATTTGGTGGCGCGTGGCCGACCTGCACGCGACCTGCGGCATGTCCGCGGCTACGCAGGCCATTTCCACCAACATGCCCGTGTATACCACAAACAGCATTGATCGTGCCATCGACGGTAATGATTCGACGCAGTTCTGGAGCAGCCGCAACACGGCCGCGAACGACTGGGTCATGCTGAACTTCGGCGAGAGCAAGTTCATCGACTCGGTACGCATGCTCCAGGGCGAGGGCGACCGCTTCACGGCTTCCAAGCTCTACTACACCACTGATGAGCAGCCCAAGCAGGACGGCAATTGGACCGAGATTGCCACGCTCGGCAGCGCGGCAGACCAAACGGCCACCTTCAACCGCGTCGAGGCCACCGGCATCAAGGTCGTTGCCACCGCGGCTACGGCGAATTGGTTCCAGCTCTTTGAGCTCCAGGCGTTCGAAAAGTTCTCCTACACCAAGGACAACTTCTACGCCTCGTTCGACCTAGCAGACGTTCAGCTCACCGCTCGTGTGGGTGACGGCACGTTCAAGACGACCGACGGCGCGGTGGCCCTCCCCACGAAGGGCGATGTGCTCGCGCTCGACCTCGGTTCCATCCGCCGCGACATCAAGGTTGCCAACCTGGACCAGCAGACGCTCTCCAGCGCCGAGGCTGTGTATTCTCAGAACGGTCTTGAGTGGATTCCTGTCGAGGGCTCCAACGTGGAGCGCGCACGCTATGTGGCTTCCGCGCTATGGGAGACAAGGCAACCGTGACCCTCAAGGGTTTTGAGGCTCCTATCTCAACTCCCTTGCGCCCACGTTGGTGAAGAGCGATCTTCCCGGCAATCAGACGCTGGATGCCTCCAGGGTCTTCGACGGCGATGTGACCACGGCCACCAAGTCTTCCGGTGCTCCTGCCAAGGGCAGCACCGTCGTGTTCGATTTGGGTCAGGCCCGTACGATCAACTCGATTGAGTACTTCGTGCCCGAGGCCAGCCTCGACTTCATCCGCAATGCGGTTGTTGAGGTCGCCGACGCGCCCGACGCCGCCGATGCGGATTGGAAGCTCGTCCTCGACATCAACAGCGATGGTAAGATCGCCGACCCCGGCACGCAGTCGACGGCCAAGGAAGCCGGTTGGCTCACGCACTCCAGCGAGACCCCCGGAAACATGTTCATCGAAGCGAAGGACCTCGACCTGAGCGGTCGTTACCTGCGCATCCGCTTTACCGAGCATATCCGAATCGCTGGGTCGAGATCGGTGAGCTGCGCATCAACAAGGGGGGATACGTTTCCACCTATGCTGGTGGCGACTTTGAGTCCACGGTGATGGAGCAGCAGGGCAAGACTCCGCAGAACCTAATCGACAAGAACCTGCTTACCGCGTGGACACCGCAGGGATCCGAGGCTGGTTCGCTCACCTACACGTTCCGCTCCGCTCAAGGCCGATGGCACGCCGCTCCAAGCGTCCGCATCGTCTCCCATGCAAGCCGAGCAATGTGACGGTGAAGGCGGTCCTCTACACCGACGATACGTACAGCACGACCACGACGGTCGAGCTGGGTGTCGACAACAAGGTGCTGAAGGAGTTCAGCTTCGGAAAGCTCAAGAACGACGGTCGCGCGCTCGCGGAGTACACTGCGGTGAAGGACCTCGTGTTCGAGTGGGCTGAGGCACGACGCCCCAGATTTCCGAGATCTACCTGCTGGGCGCGCTCTCCGGTATGGATTCCGATCTCATCGCCGAGCTACAGGAGACGGTCGATGCCGCGGGCCAGCAGGACACGAGCGCCTGGACCACTGACTCCATCAATGCGCTGAACGCGCCGTGGAGCAGGCGAAGGATGCGATTGCGCACCCCGAGAGCCTGACTGCGACCAAGTTGAAGACATCAAGGCCGCTATCGAGACCGCGCTGAACAGTCCGGTCCTCAAGTACACGGGCACGGAGCTCTCCGAGCTGGTGAACGGAGCGATCACGGATGGCTCTCGGTACACGGATGAGACCTGGCAGGCATATGGCGAGGCTCTCGCCGCGGCCAAGGCTGGGCTCGAGAAGGGCAACAACCTTTCCCAGGCCGAGGCTGAGCAGCTGGTGAATGCACTCAAGGCCGCTCGTGATGGCTGAAGCTCAAGGGCGATTCCGGCAACGGTGATAACGGTGGCAACAACAACGGCAACGGCACTGGTGACGGTACCAGCACCGGTTCTCCCCAGACCAAGCCGAATGGCGGCCTGCCGGCTACGGGCGATTCCTCACTGATCCCCGTCATCGCGCTGGGAGCCCTTGGCGCCATCGTGGTCATTGCCGGCGTCGTCGTGGTTGTTCGCCGCAGAGGAGGGAAGTAGGCCCACGCCTTTCACCCACCAAATGTGTGCATTGACCGACTGATTGCCCCGTCTATCGGATGGGCCGCAGGCGCCATGGTGGTGACTCCGTGCCCGTGAAACAATGCTAATGGCATGTATTGTGCCCGGTGCTCCAATCAGGGCGCCGGGCACTCTCATAGAAAGGCCATCCAATGGCGCTCTCGCTCAAAGACCTCGGGAAGATTGACCGCACGTATACGCCCTTGGGCGGCCGTTACATCATGGCGCTCGACTCGGGGACCACATCGGTGCGCGCAATCATCGTCGACGAGTACGACTGCGTGGTTGCCCAGGCGTCGCGCCACATCAAGACCATGTATCCGCGCTCTGGATGGGTCGAGCAAGACCCTATGGAGATCCTCGCCTCTCAGATTGCCGTCATGATGGAGGTGCAGTTCAAAAGCGGCATCCACTCGGATCGCATCGCGCAATCGGTATTACCAACCAGCGGGAGACCACGGTGGTGTGGGATCGCGACTCTGGTCAACCCATCCACAACGCCATCGTGTGGCAATGCCGCCGTACCGCCGGCATCACCGACGCCCTCATCGCCGAGGGTATGTCGGACACCATTCGGAGCAAGACGGGACTCATGCCCGATCCGTACTTCTCGGGTACCAAGATCAAGTGGATCCTCGACAACGTCGATGGCGCCGCGCCGCCGCCGATGCGGGAGAGCTGATGTTCGGAACCATCGACACGTGCTCATCTACAACCTCACGGGAGGCGCGGTTCACGCCACCGACTACACCAACGCCAGTCGCACCATGCTGTTCAACATCCACACGCTCGAATGGGACGATGAACTCCTCAAGATGCTGGACGTTCCGCGCTCTATGCTTCCCGAGGTGCGCTGGAGTTCAGATGGTTACGGGAGCGTATCGAACGAGATTATGACCTACGGGCCATCGATCACGGGCGTGGCGGGTGACCAACAGGCGTCGCTGTTCGGCCATTGCTGTTTTGAGCCCGGTTGCACCAAGAACACCTACGGCACCGGATGTTTCATGCTCATGAACACCGGCGAGGCGTGCGTTGCCTCCGAACATGGTTTGGTCTCGACCATCGGCATCGCCCATGACGCAAGATCTCCTACGCCCTCGAAGGGTCCATCTTCCACGCTGGCACGACGGTGCAATGGCTGCGCGATAAACTCGGCTTGATTTCCAGCACCAAGGAGGCGTCCGACCTGTGCCGTCATCTTGACGACAACGGCGGTTGTTATCTGGTTCCGGCATTCAGCGGCTTGGGAGCTCCATGGTGGGATCCTGATGCCCGCGGCCTAATTTGCGGTTTGACGGGCGCGAGCGACCGCGCCACGCTCGTGCGTGCCGCGTGCGAGTCGATGGCGTACCAGAGCTTTGACGTACTGCGCTCCATGGAGCGCGATGCGGGCGTGAAGATAGAGACACTTTCGGTGGACGGGGGAGCTTCGCGCAACGACTTTATCATGCAATTCCAGGCCGACCTTCTGGGCATACCCGTGGTGCAAACGGAGAACGTCGAGACACGGCGCTCGGTGCGGCATATCTCGCCGGCCTTGCGGTGGGATATTGGGAAGACCTCGACGAATTGGAGCAAAATCGCGTGCCCGGCAAGAGGTTCGACCCATTCGCGTCAGAAGAGGTCGTGGCGCGCAACCTTTCCGGATGGCACGATGCGGTCGCGCGTGCCGTTCACGTTAAGGACGCACGCGCCCTTCGAACCTGCTAGAGTGAAACCGTTGCATTCAACAGTTGAAAGGACGTGCACGATGCGTGTCGCCATTGCCTCCGATCATGGTGGATTTGAACAAAAAGAAGCCTGGCGAGCTACTTGACCGAGGAGCTGGGTTGCGAGCTCGCCGATATGGGCCCCGACTCCGATGCTTCCGTTGATTATCCCGACTATGCGTGAAGGTCGCGCAGGGCGGTCTCGGCCGGCGAGGCGGATCGCGGCGTGCTGGTGTGTGGCACCGGCATCGGCATGGCGCTTGCCGCCGATAAAGTAGCCGGCGTTCGCGCCTCGTCCATCACGTCGGTTCCATTCGCCGAGCTGTTCCGCCAGCACAACAACGGCAACGTTGTGTGCCTGTCGGGCCGTTTCGTCGATGTCGAGGTCAACAAGGAGATTGTCAAGACGTTCCTCGAGACGGAATTCGAAGGCGGTCGTCATGAGGCCCGCGTGGCCAAGGTCATGGCGCTTGACTAGATAGTAGGGAGGACGATATGTCCGTATCATTTGACAGCAGCCGCGTCACGCTGGTTGACCATCCGCTCGTCCAGCACAAGCTGACAATCATGCGCGACGAGCGCACCGGTTCGAAACAGTTCCGCGAGCTCGTTAAGGAGCTCGCCCTGTTTGAGGGCTATGAGGCCACGAGAGATTCCCGCTCGAAGATGCTCCCGTAAAGACGCGATTTGCGCCACCACGGGCAAGCAGATCGCTGGGCGCAAGGTTGCCATTGTTCCGATCCTGCGTGCCGGATTGGGCATGGTGGACGGCCTACTTGAGCTCATCCCCGCTGCCCGCGTTGGTCATGTGGCATGTACCGCGACGAAGTGACGCACGAGCCGCACGAGTACTACGCTAAGCTTCCCGCCGACGCCGAGCAGCGTACGTGCTTGGTGGTCGATCCCATGCTCGCCACGGGCGGCTCCGCCACGGCGGCGATTGACTACCTGCGCGGTCAAGGCGTGAAGGACGTGCGTCTGCTCGTGTTGGTTGCCGCTCCCGAGGGTATCAAGACGGTGCTCGACCACGATCCGATGTTCGCCTGTACACGTGTTCCATCGACGAGGCCTTAACGACGCGGCATACATCGTTCCCGGCCTCGGCGATGCCGGAGACCGCATCTTCGGCACTCTGTAGGGTCTCGCGCGCGCCATTGGGGCACGTTTCGGTTCGGTAACGCGGTGCGTTTTGAGGGCGCACCGCGTTTTTGTTTGGGTTAAAATAAACAACAAACGCCCCAATATGTTCTCAAATTTAATGAACGAATGTCGTATTGTGAACAAATGTCCATAAACATCATCCGGTTGTACGATTTTACTTGCGCGGGGATTATTGAGCGATATACTGCGAAGCACTGGTATTCGCAAGGTCGTGCGTTGCCGCATCAAACTGCATGAATGTGCAGGTTTGGAACTTGTGGCACGCGCATTCCATGTGAATGTCCCGCAGCGGAAGGGTAGCCGATGCTTGCAGTTGGGATGGGCTTAGGGGTCGCAACGTTCGCCCCCTTATTCGCGGTCGTGCTTTTGGCGCGGTCGGGGCGCCTTAAACCAACGGTAGGCAGGGGGATGGCCGCACTGGGTGTCTCCTTTGCTTTTGCCATGGCGGCATTTGCTTGGTTTGGATGTCCGTTCCGCAGGACTTGCCGGTGGTCACGGTCGGGTTCCTCATGGGGTTCCTGGTCATGTGGGCGGTACTTGCCGCCAAAACGATGAGTCACTGACTCTAGGAGGGTTAGCGCATGGAAGCGTTTGAGAAGCTGCCGGGCGAGATCAACCACCTCGTGTCGAGCTTCAGCTCGATACCCGTCGTGGGCGACTTGATGCACGGCGTGACCCAGTATTCATTCTGGCTCATCGTGTCTTCGATCGTCTTACTTGTCATTATGTTCGCGTTCGCCAAGCGCGTCGCCGTAGTTCCGCACGGCAGGTTTGCCAACGCGATCGAATTTGTGATCGAGTACCTTGAGAACGACGTGGGAATCGGCATCTTGGGCAAGGAGTCCTGGCGTCGTCACCTGCCGTTCTTGGGAACGTTGTTCATGTTCATCGTGGTCAACAACATCATCGGCATCATTCCCGGTATGAAGCCGGGTACGGGCACGATTTCCACCACCGCGGCCCTCGCACTCGTCGCGTTCGTGTACTTCGTTTGGGTGGGCATGAAGAACCACGGCGTGTGGGGCTACATCAAAAGCCTCGCGCCCAAGGGGGTCATGTTCCCGCTCAACATACTTATTTGGGTGATCGAGGTCATCTCCACGCTGCTGCGACCCATCACGCTGGCGGTTCGTCTGTTCTGCAATATGTTCGCAGGCCATATCGTTCTGGGCTCCTTTGCGCTTATGGTTTCGCTGTTCGCGGAGCCGCTCATTGCCGAGTTCAGCGCCGCCAACGCCCTTGGCGCTCTGCCGTCCCTTGCGTTCGCGGCAATCCTATTTGTGATTTACGCCATCGAGATCTTCGTCGGCGTGATTCAGGCATACGTGTTCACCGTTCTCACCGCCGTGTACATCCAGGGCGCAGAGGCCGAAGGCACTAGCATACGTGTAGGGGTACCCTGCGTGCGGTTCGAGCCGTGCGCTTGAGATAGGTATCGTGATCAAGGTGCGCCACGAAGGCGCGCGATCTCAAGGAGGAATTGTGGGAGTTATCGGTTACGGTCTTGGTGTTATCGGTGCAGGCCTCGCTATCGGCCTCGCTGCATATGGCGTTGCGAGCGCATGCGCGCAGCCTGAGGTTCAGGACCGCGTG
>ENA-OQBJ01000375-OQBJ01000375.1-human-gut-metagenome-genome-assembly--contig:-NODE-375-length-23917-cov-12.484657_pt1 | contig 23917 bp, 22 predicted proteins | sample MGYA00242743_ERZ504545 | MGnify/ENA primary metagenome ERZ504545 (study PRJEB26092, sample SAMD00036252) | human gut metagenome | host: Homo sapiens | study: EMG produced TPA metagenomics assembly of...
GAGGCGACAGCAGCGAGCCGCCCGTCATGGCAATCGTCGCCGCAGCAACCGTCGCCACGCGCCCAGCCGCCCTGGCCTTACCCAAGGCCTTGCCGTTCATGTCCTTGTTCATGTTCTTGCTCATTGCCGATTCCTTCCCACGGTGAGCCGTTGTTTGACACAGATAGTCGATCTAACTTGCCCCGCTAAAAAGAGGTGATAACGGGGTAATTAAATCGGAGGAGTTGGAGACAAGCCCACATCCATCAGCGGATGCCGAGCTCATACTCCCGCTCGCGCTCAATATCATTCATGTACTCATAATCTTCGGAGCTAAGCTCTGAATCATCTTGAGCAAACATGTAGTTCTCGGCCTTAGAACAAATACTGTAACCGCAGATGGTATTGAGATCGATATGGTCGGTATTGTCGTTGTAAAGGGGGAAAATTCTGCTGGTCATGCTCAAGTACCTCTCAACATAAACTGAAAACTCATTTGCTTGGTCTCTTTTTGAGACCCCATCTGATGTGCTATGGCTGCAGTATATGTTCTCCCCTTTTACAATGCAAGCATAATTTCAAAAAGTTCTAGGAGCGATAATTGCGCGACACCATCACTTGCCGCCACCGACATCCCCCACCGCGCCCTCACGCGCAGCGCACTCGTTGAGATACTTGACCGGAATCGGCCACCTGGAGGGAGCTCCGTAGCGCGAAAGCCCCACATTGACCAGCTGAACCAGCAGCTCGGACAGATCATCACCTTCGAGCACCTCAATCGAGCGTACATGGATCGCCGTTGCCACATCCTCTTTGGTGCCGTTGTTGACGCCGACAAAGTAGCAGGTCATCCCTGCGCGTTCGAACGTTCCAATGCCGTAATAGGGCGAGTTGTAACTCTCGAAAAACTCCTTCTTACGACCCGCCTTACCCGTAAGCTGGTAATCGCGCACCAAGTTCACGAAGTCGCTAGAGAAGGTCGTCAAGCCCGTATCCCGCACGCGTGCGAGCATAGCGCGTCCGCCCGCCCGCACGTCAAAGATATAGGCGTCCTTGTCGAGCTTACCCTCGGCCGTCAGCAGCTCAAGCTCCATCTCGTCCACGGGACCGTCCTCGATCGGATGTGAGGCGTAGTCCATGGCCCCGTCCGCACCGATCGTCAACGTCGCAAGGCGCTCATCCAGCTCAACCTTATCCTTCTCCTTGCGCGCAACATTGGCCACGCCGCAGACCGTCACCGACCCAACGCCAAAAGAGCCAAGGCCAAACGCCCTCACCCGTCCGTCGGCAACATCTTGCTTAACCAGCAGCTCTTTGAGCATGGCCCCCAGGATCCCCTCCTGTGCGCCGCGCACCTTTGCATTCGACGCCGCCTTAAACAGCGGCTCGCACACATCCGGCGTCACATGCTGTTCCACCACCAGCGTGCAGGCATAGCCATCGTTCTCGGCAACCTCGTTAGGCACAACAACCAGATTCCAAGCCAACGGATCAACAACTCCGCCGTCATACGACGCGCGCACATCCCAGGAGGTATCGCTGAGTCGATCGGCGAGTTTGCGCGCGACCCCGGCAAGCCCTTTGCGCGCAAACGACACCACGACCCGCTGCCCCACCGAACGTTCCGCAACCACGCGGGCATATTGCTCGCTTTTCAAAACCTCGTAGAAGCTCTTACGCGGATACTCTCTGAGCGACACCTGGCAAAATCGCTGTACCGACGCTCAAGAATCTGCAGCTCTCGGTACAGGATGCCCTTCTTGGTATAGGCGACCTTTTCCGCTTGGGCCGAAAACGTAAGATCACGGCGCTTGGACGGCTTATCGCCCTTGGCGCGGCGCAGGATGTACTCGTCACGTTGTCCGTGAGCCAGCACCACCGAAGCCACGGGCGACAGCCTGTAACCAACCTGGCTGTTAATCTTCTCGAGCTCCTTCTTGTCGCCTGCCGCACGACCGATGAGCACCCGTCGCTTGGTAAACGTTCGGATCTTAAGTTCGAAGGTGCAATCCTCGTTGATAACGGTCTCGACCGTCTCAATCTTGGCAGGGCCCGTTCCAGCTTCCTCAATGGCGTCGCGGCGAGCACCCTTGGCGCTTACAACATACAAGTGCCCCGTATCATTGGGAATCTCGTCCTCGATCCCCTCAAATTGCGAGCACGAGTTGAACAGCAGACGCAATGCGATGTAATCATCCAGCTCGTTCCAATGAGTTTTAATCGGAACCATTTGCTCATGGTCGAGCGAAGCGCTCAGGTCACCCGTCTGCGCGCCCGCCTTGACCATCAGAAAGACGCGGTTGTCCTCGAGCTGCGTAAGCGCGACGACCTTACCTGTCTGGCACACATCGGCCATAAAGTTTGCCACGCATGCTTGTCCGCATCGCCGACGTTGCACCAAAAGACCGAGTAGCGCTTCTCGCAGCCGCGGCATCGAGCTGCAATACGAGCTCGGACACAGCGATGTCTCCCAAGCCACACGGCTGGCTATGCTTCGATTGCACGACCGATCGCTCCATCATCTCCAAACTGATTGCTCCATCAGCTGCCATATAGGGGAAGGAGAACACCATCCCCTCGCCATCGATCGGCTTTTGACGGAGCTCCAGCGCCGCTTCATCGGCCAAAACATTGACGATCAACAGGCGCTTCGCCCCAACTTTTTGAGCCTTTGCCTTAAAGCGCTCGGCATCCGTAGTCTCGCCGCCGGAGCGCCTGTAGGCTCGTAGGCGCCGATGCGATAGTGCTTAAAATCGATCCACACGCCGGTCTTGTTACCGGCGGCATCGAGCACCTCAAAATCGCCGCCTGTCTCGGCATGAGCCGCATCACCACGAGCAAGCGAATACCGGCCATCGTAATACGCCTCGAAGATAGCCCTACCGGCAGACTCTCCCAGTTCTCCCAGGTACACCGCCTGGAACATATAGGGCGTCATGTGTGCCGTCGCCGCCGGCTGCGGCATCGCAGGCACCCCGTCGTGCGACCAACGCTCGCGCACTTCCTGAATCGACAGCAGCTCGGGCACGCAGGCCGCCGCCTGGCTTACCTGGCGAACCTTCGCGCCCTTTAATCCCTCGTCGTAGTGGCAGCGCTCCTCCAGGCGGGCAGCAATCTGCTCGACAGGTTCACCCTCATAGCTGGGAAACTCAAAATGCGGCACTTACACGCTCCGCCCTGCGCATACGCATAGCCACTCGCGGCGAACGGCATGTGCAGTGCGGTGCTTTTGCGCGCAGGATAGCTAGCGAGATCCTCCCACGGCAGGCAAAAATGATGCAGATAAAAGTCGCGTTCGTCATCGAAGGCGGCCAGGTCTTCCTCGCGCGCATCGAGCGAGGAAGACCTTCCACGCCAGCTTTTCGTGCTTCTCTTTTGCCAGGTTGTTCCTAAAGGCAGCGAGGTTCTGCTGCTTGCTGGCAGCGTGTTGCTTCTTGTCCGCCATGTGATTGTTGACGGCCGCGCAGGCGCCAACCACCTGCTCCAGCTCGTAGCCCATCGGCAAATCGTGCAAGAACGAAAAATCGCAATCGGCGGCGATTTCGCGATCGAGCATCACCTGCACGTGCGGCATCTTTACGCTCGTACGCATCAAGCGACCCACGGCCTGCGTCACGATGCGAGCGCCTTCGACCTGGTAAGAGAGGGTGTCGCGCACCGGCAGTTTTCCACCGACGCCCGCCAGTACCGTGCGCACGCGATGGCGCTTCTGGATAAACGGAATCTCGCCGCGCGCCACGAGCTCCTCCTGTTCGACCACGCCAAGCAGTGCCTGCTGGTCAAACTTCTTTGAGCTCATATCGACTCCCCAGGTCAAACGGCTCGTAGGCGACTCCACGTACAAAAAATCGAGGTCCATCTTGGGGTGTCGCTCAGCGTTGTCAAAACCACAATCGACCTGGCGCACCGCGTCGCGCAGGCTCTCCGGCACCTCGTATTTAAGATTCTTGGAAAAGCCACCAGCGGCAAGGTTGATAAACATCAGGGTCGGCTCGCCATTCTTCAGACGTTCCTGAGCGGCGCGCCAGCCCTCCTCCCAGCCGGAGGCATTAAAGCACGGAACCATATCCTTGGCCTCCTCGAGCGACTTCTCGTACGACGCCTCGGGGTGCTTAACGTTCCTAATCACCAGTTCGGCAACGATTTCTCGGGCAAGATCCAGTGCCAAACTATTAAAGTCGCCATGGTTTCCCATGTGTCGTGTCGTAAAGATGGCTCCCGCCTGCTGCTCACTGCGCGCCACGCCACGCGCCCAGGCGCTCACGGCAACGAGCGTCTTGCTCAGACGCTTGAGTTCAAACTCGATGCTTTCGGCATCGCTCGTGGTCACCCTGTCGGCAATCTTTCGGCGAAGGCACACCGCAAGCCCTTCGCTCACGCCAATCTGGTCAAAGAATTCCATCGCACGCTCGTACACCTCGTCGGGCGACACGATACCGCCTCCATAGGCGCCGCCGGCCACGGCCGCCATGCCGGCAAGCTTCTTGGACTCGTCAACCCAAACGACGTCGACGTCATACACCGTTGCCGCCTGTTTGTTGAATAGCTTGGTCTGTCGCACGATCTCTTGGTTCAGCTCGTCGATCCAAGCATCCTTACGAACCACGCCGTGCACTTCGTCCAGGTAATCAAGGTCAAAGTTCTTAATGGTCGGCGCATTCCAGGTAGCGCTCATGCACACGCAGGGAGCCTTGGCGGCAATGGACGCAAGATACGCCTCGGGCATGCGCTCAATGCATGATTGGTCAGGTACGTGGTTAACATATGGTCGATGGTCGTTTCCATCACCAGGTAGTTAACACCGCGCGCGTACATCGAATCGTCAACGGCATCGATCTCGTCGTTCTTGCGATCCTTAAAGAACAGCGCCAGCATCAGCGAATTCCAGAAGTATTTCTCGTTGGTCTGGTCGTTCCTAATGCCCAGGCATCGATGATATTCTTGCGCGAAAGATCGTCCTTGTACGAAATGCTGCCGTAGTACAGCCTGTCCATAAGCGTGGCGCAGCGGGCAAGATGGCCCACTACCATCCTAACGAGGCCGCGCGCACGGCGCACCGCCTTGTTGACGGTCTGCTGCTCGTCCGTCCCACATGACGTAATCACATTGCGGTTGCGGCGAGCATCGAGCTCATAGCGCAAAGGTTTCGACAGGCCATCGCCCACCGAGACATCGTCGTTGCCAAACAGACGACGACCGGCAAGCTGCTCGTCTTTCGCCTCGTCAGACAGGGCAAAAGGCTGCTGCAGCTCCATATCCTGAATACACGCAGTGATCATCTTTTGAATACGCTGGGCACCCTTGGCAATCTCTTCGGCAGTCTCCTCGACGCTCGCTCGCGAAACCTTGCCCATTGCCGCGTTTGACCCCTCGTGCTCGCCCGAGGTCGAGGCGTGCGTATAGACCGCCATCCACTGGCCTCGATTTCCCAGCAGCAAAGGATCCACCACGCCACCATTAAAATGACGGTCAAGGATGCGCAGCATCTCATCGGGCTGGAATTTCATATGGTCCGCCGCTAGCATCGACAGCATGTCGGCCTTCGCATGGTCGATCTCGTCAAAGACAAACAGACACTCATCGGCAACCGATGCATTAAAGAACACGACACCCGCGCCTGTCACCGTATCGATTCTATTGACGAGCTTTTGCGGCGTGCACGCGATCACATGCGGCGTGCGTTTATCGTTGAGCAATGCCGAGGGCCAAATCTGGGGAATCACCTCAAAGCCACGTATGATGCTCTGACGTCCACGACCCACCGCTCGGCGCAAGCTCGCGTCTGCCAACGCCAGCTTATCCCACAGCCCCGGAGTCAGGCAGTCGACAACACTTCCCAGACGCTCCTTCTTGTCCAAAATGCCCAAAAGATCATCGGCGATCTCCATTGCGCTGTTCCACGCGTGCGTAATGTCGCGAAGAACGGCCTCGTCCTTCGCTCCAAAGGGGCAAGAAATATCGCGCGGCTTTATGCTGCCCTTGTCAAACCTGGCATCGATCCAGTTTGTAATGTTCTCGCCCGCGCGCGGAAGATCGAACACCATGCGTGCCGCTTCATCACAACTCATGCCCTGGCCAGCCAACAATTCACGCACGCTTGCAACATAGTTGTCGCGATTGTCTTTACCCGGAACAACAAACACCAAGGTACGGCGGCCGGGACACTTGTTAAAACAGCCCGACTCATCCCAGCCGCCGGCAATCAGGTCGGCCGTGACCTGCTCGGCCGTGTAGTTTTTGCCCGAGCCCGTCGTGGCGCCCAAAAAGTACAGGCCGTTGTTGTCCTGGTCCTTAGCGCCGTCCTGATCCTGGGGAACAAACAGCGCACGCTCAAAAAACTCGCGCATCGCCTTTTGACGTGCAAGATAGGGAGCAAGCTCCTTGTCGCCCGCAGACGACAGCATCGATTGACAGTTGAGTTCCCACGTAGCCATGGTCAAACCTCCGATTTAGTTGTTGCATGTGTTGAATACCATCCGTGCGGACAAAAACTCACGCGAGGTGGTTGAGGTGGCGGCGTCTATGCCGCCGAGAAAGGGAAAGAAAAGAAAGAGAAACAGTCGGCGATTACTCGCACGAAGCGAGCAGCTTCTTAAGATCGCACTCCAATGCCTCACGCTCCTCAACGTCCATCACTGCAAGGGCGACACGCATCAGGGACACCTTGGCGGCAAGCTCCTTAACCTGGTCGGGGCGCTTGCTAAAGTGGTCGTAAATCCGCAGGGCCTCCCCGGCCGCCAGGTACTGCCACTTTTCCAACGAAGGCTTTTCGGACCTGCTCATGGCATCGACCCACTCGCCAAGACCCTGAAAACCGTTGCCCGTAGTCGTGCCGTTCATAACCACATCGAGCGGGCTCAGCAAGCAATCGGGCGATTTTTTGTACACCAATTTGGTGAGCATAAGCACCTGGGCAAGGTTGCGATACTTGTCCTGATCGGCATAGAGCACGTCGTTGTAGCAGGCGCACGCCTTAAGCAGCTCGTGGGCGGCAATGCGCTCCGGCCCATCAAACGGAACGCCGCGCAACAAGACCCCAGCAAGATCGAATGCTTTGCCGCCCTGCACGATCTTGTCGAGCGCCGAGCCGTCCACCAAATCCGCCAGCCAAGCAAGCTCGGGCTGATACGGCCTATGCTCGTCCTTGTCCCCATGCTCCATCCAGCTGTTCACCAGCGCCAGGGCTTCAATCTCCCTCCCGTTCAGAAAGGGCGAATTCTCCCCCATCTCTTCCTGCAAAAAACCCCGCGGCTCATGAGAGCGCTCGTACGCAACCGCAAGTTCCCCGTCGCTCACGACCAAGGTCGCACGGGAAATATAGGTATCTTCCCGCATGTCCCTCCAGGCGTACATCATAAGGGGACGCAGCTGACGGAGCATGCCGCGCGCGCCGGCACCTTCCTTAACCGCGCGCTTCGCCGCAAGGCGAGCAGCATCTGCCGTCAGCTCCATCTTGGCGCCATTTCCCATCATATTGTTGTGCTTGGGTAGGTACTGTTCATACGCAATCTGGACCAGATCGTCCACGCTCAAGGCGTTAAAGTTAATCACCGAGCCAATGCGCCCGCACAGCTCGGACATAATACCCCAAGTCTCAACATCCTCGATGGTCGCACTGTCTCGCAGCTCGTTTGCCGATTTTGCGGCGGTGCGCACGGCGGCATACGAGGATCCGAAGCCGACCGTGGTGCCAGACTTGTCACTCAGGCGCTTGCGCACCAGAGCATCCAAGCCCATAAAGGCGCCGCCCAAAATGCAAACAACCTGATCGAGGTTGAGCGTCTTAATAGCCGCACTCTTGGAGGTATCACATTCAAACGGCATCTCCCCGCCTTCCAAGAGCTTAAGGAACGACTGCGATGGACTAAAGCTCGATGCAACTTCGCCCCCATCGGGCTCGGCACGAACCGCCTTGTCAAACTCGTCAAAGAGCACCAAGCAAATTTCGCCGGGATTGGCAGCCTGATAGTCCGCGACCTGCGACAGGCAGTTGCTCATGCTGGCACCGCGCCAGCCCTCGCCCGTCATGGTGGAGACATCGAACACGAACAGTTTGAGCCCCGCGGCATCTGCCACGGCCTTGATGGTGTGGGTTTTTCCCGTGCCGGTGGAACCCATCACCAAAATGGCAGCGGGCGAAAGAACGTCGCGCGGGTCGGCGCCGCGTGCCAACATCACGCAGCGGTTGACCTCAAAGCTCAGCGCCGTCACAAAGGCCTCCAAGCTTCCTTCGTGGCCAATAACACTCTGACGCGTCTGCTCCACCAGACGCGTAGGCGCAATTCGATTGAGCAAGTCCTGGTAGCGATCGATGTTTCGATACTGCTTCTGAGTCATGGGCGCCTTCCTTTCCATATTGGTTTTCTTTCCTTCGATGTGGGCCGAGCCCTTAAACCACTACAGTGCCAGCGATGTCGCCGACTCCAGATAGATCACGTTGCCCGGCTGGGTAAAGACCGGAATGTGGTAGAGCAGCTGCAAAATGCCCTGCTTGAGCAGCGGAAACAGTGTGGGATGCAACACTTCGTACATCAGGCACCAGCCATAAGAGCGGTAAGTACGGCAAGCAGCAGAAGCTTTTGAGCGTTAGAGAATACCGACATGGTCGTTCCTTTCTTTATGCGAGATATTTGGATTGCGTTGTGGGTTAGCGACTCATAGCGATGGCAATGCCAATAACCGTGATAACCACGGGGATCGCAAGCGATGCGAACACAATCCCGCAAAAAGGCCTACCACCACCGCGCACACGACGATGACCAGTGCTGTGGGCACAAGCGCGAGCAGAGGAGTAACCACGCAGGCAGATGCAAAGCGAAGCCCGTGGAACAAGCACTCATGAGGGAATAAAGCCTTGAGAACTCCTTCGACAATTCGCCACTCGACAATCGTTCCGACTGTTAAGACAACAGCCCAAAGCAGATAATCATTGGCGCGGGAATCCGAAGCATCTTTCCGGTAACGCCAGCCCACCAATCAAATGCGGCGGCACAGCCCAGCAAACAGACGATCGCGCAGACGACGGATGCAAATGCGCCCGCACCCTCAATTGCACCGAGCAGCTCGCACATGTCGGATTCGCGCTCTCCCGTTAACAGCACAATCCATTTGTGGGCAAGCGCCGCAACGACCGCCACGCCCAGCACAACCCAGTACGCCCTAAACGCCACCAGGCGCCACGAATGGAGCGGAATCACCGTGTTGCCCTCGCCAATCTCGAACATAAAGCCGCCGAGCCACGTCGTCAGCAAGCACATCATGTCGACGGCGACCACGTAGAGTACAACCGCAAAGACAGTTTGCAGAATCATGCCGAAAATATTCATCGCCGTTGGCTTCTTGGGGGCGTCCGGCTCGATTCTGTACATGTCGCATCCGTTCATTAGCTGTCCTTTCATTGCTGATGACATATTGGTCCGAAAGCCCGTTCTTTTTTAGAATTTTTTTTCTAAAAGCTTAACGCAGTTGATACCCCCGTGGGTTAAGCTATAAACACTCAATTTCAAATTCATCGGAGTTGGGCTGATAATATGAATTGACCGCGTCGTGCCATTGCCAACAACGACGCACTCCATATCGCACAACGCATGTCCGAGGAGGCAATCGTGCTTCTGTCTCGCGCAGAACAAGCAAAGCTAGGCCTTTATCATGCCTACAATCAGGATCCAGAGCCTCATAGCAGCGCATTTCTTGCAAACCTGGTTTCCTTTATGGTCTCAAAACTCCAGCCAACGCTAAAAACTCATACGCTTATCGAGCTGTGCTGCCGAGATTTTGAGTTTGCCCAAGATTATGCAAATGGACCCGCATGGTCTATCTGGGGCATCGACCTTAAGGACCCCGAAAGCACCGACTTTAGAACTCGCGGCACATCCGCTGATCCGTCTTTTACATTTACCAAAGCCGATGTCTTTGCCTCAACGCCAGAATCGGGTGCCGTGCCCCGTACCGATGAGCCCACGCTCATCTACTGCAGACCCCCCGAGCAAATCCCCCTCACTCAATTTGAGCCCTCGCTCGAAATTGCAGATGAGCATGTTCGGGATTTCCTTACTTCGAGGGCCCGTCAACTGCAAACACTTGTCGATGTACCAAGCCCGCTTTCGGTCAGCGAATGGTATTACGTTTTTCTCGCTGCTTCCCTTGCGTGTGAACGCCCGGATTCCATTGCGGTCGTACAAGTCTCCAACCGATTGCTCAACCTGGCACGCGCCGCAGACGGGCGCCGCCTGCTCTGCCAGTTGGACTATTGACAGCGATAGTGTTACTTCCCAATACGATCGCCGCCAATAGCGATGGCTACGCCTTACTATTTCTGAGCGACCGTAAACCCAACGAGCCATATTTCCTCTTTGATGGGCGGTCATTTGACAACAAGCCCATGACAAGCGAGCTCATGCATCAGATCCAAGACTCGATTAGTTATGCTTACGCCAAGACAACCGATGTGACGCATTGGCGTCTCGGCGATCGAGGTGCCGAAAAAATCTGGCCTTTACTTCCCAGTGCTAAAAGCACCTCTTTTGCAGAGGAGTCCTTCGTTCGCTTTGGCAGCGTAGCGGACATACGCCGCGGCATTCCCCGTAGCACTCTTTTAAAGATGCCACAGATGGGTCTTAGCAGAACGGACCGACGAATTGACTGCTACTACCTATCGCTTAAACACTTAGTCGATGGAACGGTTATCGGTTTCGAAGATCTACCCGAGCGCGTATCCGACACGGATATTTACGATATGGGCGATACGGATCCAGGTCTTTTCTATCGTCTCAAACCGCTGGGCGAGTATGAAACCTGCATACTGATCTCACGCTTCGGACCACCATTTAAGCTGGCCCTCGTAGTGCCGGGAAGCATGAGGCGCGAGCCGGTGCCTCAGAAACCTCAGTTATGCCCTAAACTCATTGTCCCCTGCGATGTCGTCTTCTGCGCATCCTTTAAAGATGAACTACTAGCACGATTCTTCTTAGCCTACCTGTCATCCGATGAAGGACAGCAGAAACTCTTAGCCTCCTCACACGGAGACTCGCTTGCGCAGCTATCTCCTAAAGACCTGCGAAGCATGACCGTGCCTGTTCCCGGGCAAGCAGAACAGGAGCGCTGCGCGCAAGAGTACGAAGCAAAACAGCGCGCCTACGAGGATGCCCTTAAGCAGGCGGGACATTACGCCGCGAGTAAGGGGACGATGTAACGGCCGGGGTTGACAGGCTGTCCGGACTTTTCCGACAGCCTGTCAATCAGGCGCGCCGATCAGCGCGGCGGCTAAAGATTCTCATCGGACTTCGAGCTAGCTTTGACCGCCTCTTCACCCGCGATCAGGTCCCTAACCGTTATATGCGCACTGTACGTAGCATCCTCAATCTTTTCCATAACATCAGGGTCGCAAGTTCCCCAAATTTCTTTAAGGACTCGAGCCAATCCCCAAGCAGCGCTGAGCAGGACGTCAACATCCTTTAGATCTAAGTGGTTGATCGTAAAGGGACAGTACTCGCGCTCCAGCAGATAGGTGTCAACGGCGTCAATTGCCTCAGCCGCGTACCGCTCAAGATCGGGATGGGGATGGAAGGCGCACAGCGCCTTGTACGGATCGGTCGGCTCAATCCAATACAGCGTTGTCGCATCCTCGCATTTCTCGAGCGGATAACGCTCAACCGCCTTCTCCCAACTTTCATACCAGGGATCGGCATCGCCGTCCGTCATTGACTTGCAAAGATCGATCGCCGCAGAAACAGTCGCACACGAATATCTATAGCTGGCGTCTTTCTTAAACTCATCATTGAGCTCGACGTCGCCAGACAGCTCCGCCTCCATGATCAGGAACGGGCCGTCATCATCCGTAATGTTCATGGGATAGTTGTTGCACTCATAGTTCGGGTACATTTTGTCTCCAATCAACCGTTCGGACACATTAACAAGCAATATCAAAACCGCGCTCACGCGGAGGGCCGTCGTCCTCGCGCCAATCTGCAAGTTTTTCTCATCGCGTGAAAAGAACTTGCGATTTCTGCAAGTTTTTCTCACGCTACGATAAGAACTCGCATGATCGCCCCGCTACCTGCGCCACGAGGCAGCAAGGATAACGGGAATCCCGGCAAGGCACACCACCAGGGCCACGGCTGCGAACGCGAGCGCGATGGCCACGCTCACGACGACATAGGCCACGGCGATGAAGGCCAGCGCCAGCAGGCAGGCGAGCAGCTCGGCCACGTAGCACAGCACCAGGTTCGAGCTCGCGCGCTTCAGCAGGACGTCGGCGAGGCGGACAAGCTCGACGGCAAAGCCGCTGCCGAAATTGCGTCCGGGGCCCTTGGCGAGAAACCACTTGAACAGGCACATCAGGCGCAGCCCAGCATGATCATGATGGAAACGGCCCATACATTGTGCCCCGACTCAACAAGGCCCTGGTCACCCATCGCACTGCCGTTGATGAGCCAACTCGTTCCATAGCCCATGAACAGCATCGCCAACAGCAAACAAGCGCTCACCGCGGCGAGAAGGCGCGACACGCGCCTGCTGAACACCGGGGCATCGCAGCTGAGCCCAAAACCCTCGCGGACGCGCCAAACGGCATGGTAGGCCGGGTACGCCGCGACGAGCGCGGCCACGAGCATTGACGCCCAATCGGACCCAGGCGCCGCCGACGCGTACTCCGCAATCGCGGAAACGGAGCAGTTGGTGTGGAACGACTCGTTCAGGAACAGCGCGACCTCGCCCTTCCAGACGCAGAACGGAGCGGCGACAGAGGCGATACCGACGGCGGCGAATGCGGCGACGGCGATGAGCAGCGCGCCCTGCACGAGCTTGACGACCTCGCCTTTGGCGGTGCGGGGTGCAGACTCAACGGCGCTGGACGGAATTTGGATAGAAGTGTTCATGTTTTTCCTTTCAAAGAAGGCTACGTTCGCAAGCTAATGTAAGAAAACACTGTCTTCGAGGGATTGAACAAGGCTGTTGCCCCCAGAGACAAACAAATGTTGTTATCGGCATATTGGCCGCTCGGGCACTTCATCATTACGCATTTGTAATTCATCAAATTGCAGGGTCTCTTTACGCTCAAGCAGAACAGATTGAATAAGCTCGTGGACGGCGGCATTGCAGTAGCACAACGACTCCCACGTGGCCAACAAGTCGTCACCAACTCCCTTGCAAGCAACAGAGGAGTCCTCGAGCTCATAGGCAAGATCAATTGCCTCGTCAACCATCTGCTTCATCTGCAACAGCGTGCACGTGAGATTCGCCTCATTCGACTCGTCGCAAATATAAATACAATTGGACTCAAGCATCTTTGAATCTCCCTTCAAACAACTGACACCTGCAGAATAGTGAAAAGAGATAAAAAGCAACCCGCAATCTACCGCTATATAGCGTTAGATTGCGGGCTTTACCCTAAAACTCACTTGACTTTGAGATGGCTCATGACTCGCGTTCAATTATGTTGCATATATCCTTTGCCTTCACTTTCGGATACTGCGCATAGAAGTACACTTCACCGTCCCCCTTTTCACCGCGCACAGTGATTGCACCCAGACTCAAACCCTTAGCGGACGGAACTTTGCATTTCTGCACGCTCTCTTCGCCTTCATCGAAAAGTCGCAGGTACCCTTGTTTCATCAGAATGTTATTGGCCTTTGCTGCCTAATCCTTGAGCCACCTACGCTCAGTATTTTCGAAATCGAGGCATAGCCTTTAGCTTCCGCCTGATCCATTGAGTAACAGACCGGCAAACGTTCGGCCCCCGCAAAAGCCGCTTCGTAAACAACGCCCTCTCGCATGATTTCCACACTCTTATGGCCATGTTCATCAAGCTGAAAAGCAGTGAAAAGACATTGAAGCGCCAGCCAGACCTCGCCCGCGCTAACCATCTCTTCTCGATCGGTATGACAGGCGCTATTACGAAATTTAGTGAATTGACCCAACGTTTCGCCGAGCGTCCTCCACCAGTCCCCCTTTGACGCCTGCGTCAGCTCTGTATTTTCAACTCGAACAGAGGATGCCAGTAGCTCACTCTTTTTTTCAATTAATCCTTTGTATTGACCGAGGTTAAGGCTCTCAAGCTCCTTGAGCGGCTTTCTTGCAACAACATAATCGGGAGCAATGGCCTTTAAGGCCGGCAACAATTTCAAACGCAAGTATCTCTCTGCGCGCGGCAGAACATTAGCAGGCAAAATGCGCAATCTGAATCGCTATCGGTACCAACACTGCCAATGCCAAATATCTTGCACAGAAGAAGCCCCTGTTCGATATTCTCAAGCACCCTATTTTTGCCATTTTGGTCGCACGCGCAATCAGCAAATGCGCTTTGAAGAGCTTCGCGCGAAGAGAAGCCTATGATTCGACAGTCTTCTGCATCCAGATTAAAGCTTTTAAACGCTTCGCTCACATTGTCCAAATAGGAATCGGTGCTTACATCAGAACACCAATCATCTTCATTGACATGTTCCTCGTCCGCGTCAGTTGCCTCCCGTGGAAGAGATTCTCCTCGCGGCAACATATCTTTCGCCGCATTGAGCTCCTCAATAGCTCCAGTTGTCTGGTACTTTTCCCAATGCTCAACCCATGCCGTGTCGAGAATTCGCTTCATCGTTGCAACGTTCTCATTAATCTTCCACGCTGCATAGTCAGCAATTACGTAAAGGCGATACTTAGCTCGGCTTGCCGCAACATTCACGATATTTGGATTTACAAACCTGATTGCACCTTCACAACTACGACTTGTATCGCACCCCAAGACAAATATCACCTGATGGGCTTCTTTGCCTTGAAACGTATGAACCGTACCAATATTAAACTTTGCGAATGCACTCCAAGCACGCTCTGCTATTCCTTCAGGCGTCTCTTCTAACAGCCTATTCTTAAGCCCGCTGACAACAGTTTTAAACGGAGAAATGATATAGAGGCTCGGAATAGAACACTCTTCATGCTCACCCGACCCGCCGGCTTTTTTCTTAGTCGCAGCCGCCGTTTTCCTAAAAGCCTCCTTGACAATCTCGTACACTCTGTCGCCCTGAGCATCAACATAGTGGTCGCGATTGCCGCGTTCAAATCCTGCAACATTGATCCACTGTGAGGACTTTAGATAAAAGCTGCCAGCGAGATCCTTTTTTGGATTAGCCGTCTCGTTAAGCATGGAGCCCTGATACGAAATTTCATTCGAGATATCGAACATGGGCGATATGCAGCGACGATGAACCACAAGCGGGCAACCAATCCATTGATCACCCTCGCCATTGCTGCGCAGATGGCCATAGGGATTAACGGCATCGGCAAGTCGTTGGACCGAAGCCATGTCTCCCTTAAACGGCAGCAATACTTTTTTACCAAGGGTAGCGCGGAGCTCCTTAACATCCCCAGTAATCACAGGCTCAATCTGAGAAGGGTCGCCGACAATCATTGCACGTCGACTGCGGGCAAGGGCACCCAAAGCGGCATACGGCACCGCCTGTCCAGCCTCATCTATAATCAACAGGCCGAACAGGGGTACAGCCCCACCAATCTGAACATCCTCAAGCATGCGACCAATCGACGCAAATGTGGAAGAAATCACTGGGGTAAGCAAACCGAGTGCCTGAAAAAGCGCAGGGGCCATCTTCCGTCTGTCGGCTTGCGTGAACTCTATCAACTCCTTTTTGCCAGAATCGGCGCCTTTGTCTTTAGCTCCCCAGTATGTTCGTAGAAACGTAATGTTGTTCCGCATGCATTTTGATTCGAGAATGAACTCGCGTGTCACCTGCAGCGCGTACAGAAATAGCAGGTTACGCTCCTTTTTTAGTTCATCGTCATCGGATGGATTATAAAGATGAGCGCTCTTTCGGCTTTCGTTATCCCCCTTTGAGATAGACTCAACAAAACGCTCGTCAATCGTCTCGACAGATTTAGTGCCCTTACTACGTCCTCTAACCCCTTAATCTTCACCTGCAAAGAGACTAGTTTCTTCTTTTCATTCTCTAATTCTTCGTATTTGTCCTCAAATCCCGTACGCAGCTCAACAAGTTTCTGCTCCGACTTGGTTTGCTGCATAAAGGAATCGAGCTCTTCACGCAATCGGACACGCGACCCTTATACAAAATGCTCCAGATCCGTCCACTGGCCTTTTCTTCCGCATCGCGCAGCTCTTTTTCGAGCGCTCTCTTTCTCTCCTCATAATCGGCGGTATACTTCGCAATGTCATCAAGATATTTCCGGACATCGCCTGCAGCACCGCCTTCAAAAGGATGAGGCAGGCATACCGTTTCGATTGTCAGCTCTTCAACTATCTTTCGCTCGTCCTTTTGACACTCACGATCCAATTGAGGCAAACGCGATTTAAGGTTCAGAAGCTCGCGTTTCTTAGCGGCTTGTTCCTCCATTCGATCGAATCGATCGGATACCTTTTTGTATTGAACAAGAAACAGTTTCTTCGCCTTAGAAAACCGCTTGCCCTTTCCCAGCCCGCCGCTAAACTGCAGCGAAGAAAGCTCGCAATCTCTGAAATTATTAATATTCCTACGGTTTCCCAGACATGCCGCAATCATAAGCCCAGGATGCGCAGGGTCGCGAAGATTGCCATTATTGTCAACGAGCGCCGAAGAGAAATAGAGATCATCCACCGGTTTCTGCTCGTTTTTCTTTCCCCAAACAATGTTGGACAAATCTGACTCTAGAAACTCCTTTTTCTCAGATTCGTCTATACCCTCCCAGAACGCCTTTCCATCAGGAAGCTCTTTGGCGATATTCTCAACTGCTGCATTGTTTGTCGAGCAGACCAAAATGCTGAGACTATTTATCGCATCTCCGGTCCTGCCCTTTTTGAAGCGATATGGATTCTCAGCATACTTGAGATAATCTTTGCTAAGTTCCACCTCTTCGAAGGCGTCATCGGGCTTGTCATATTCGCACAGCAGACGGGCTTTTTCGACAACGTTAGCCGCAACGATGTCCTTGAGCAGGGTTGTTTTTCCCGTGCCCGGGGGACCGTTAACCGACATAACGTCGTTTGCGGGGTATTTGCGTGTCGAACCGCCACGACCAACCGCAAGATTTACCGCCACTTGTTGCATCAAACTCAAGGAGTATTTACTCGGCCAGCGACCGATAGGTGTAGCGCCGGCTCCCAACACTTCAGAAAAAAAATCTGCACGGGCAGTCAGATCATCATCGTCTTCGCCGCCCAGAAGATCAATCTCTCCACAGGCAGACTCCTCCCTCAAGCCGCCTTCAAGGTAAGCGGCGACTAGAGGCAGCGGCCCCTTATCCAAATCGTCGAATGACCCTGACTTGCACTGCTCATTTATCCGGGAAATATCTTTTGCGAAAAATGAGTGACAGAGCGATTGGTCGAACACTGGGTACGCATCGCCCCCATTGTCCTTTGGCTTCATTGCTCTATATTCAACAAGCAGCCTTGAACACCACTCGCTGATACGTTCAGCCCCGTCACCGTCGGGAAGGCAGCTGGCAATCCCCTCAATCATTGGTCGGACGCAACTATCGACAAGGTCCCCAATGACACCATATGTCAGCTTTGTTTCCATTGAGTTTTTTCGTTGATTTTATTGCGGATTTCATCCTGCTCTTTCTCAAAGCTAACGATGGCATTTAGGCTATTCCCGACGTTCCTCTTCAACCACCAAAATAAAGAGGACAACTCAAGGCTGACAAATTGACCATCAGGACTCACACCTAATAGTGCGACCGTCATGCACTCATCCTCTTTTTCGATTTCATTCCCCGGTTTTTCTGCAATATAAGTCATGACCGCTTCGCGCGGAACGGAGCCCAGGTGACAATAAATCGTTGAGATCGGCCAGTTTTCGCCGTTTGTGACACTATCCGCACGTTCTCTCGCTTCTTCAAAAGGCGTCCTTAAGTACTGGTCGTCCCGCTCTTCTGGAACAAAGCAGTCATCAAGCATTCCTTTTCTGGGCCTAGGCGGATTTTTCTTATCTTCGGGTTGGTCGCCTTGGCTCAAAAAATCGAGCAAATACCAGTAATCCAACGCATCGCCAATTGCTTGCTTTTTCTCAGCAGGGGTCATTTGAATCAGTCCTCGCACTCACATAGATACATTTATGTCCAATGATGTCCACGACGTCATCGCGCAATTTCTTTGGTTGAAGTATCTCAAACACATCGAGCCACTTCATCGCCCATGTTTTCATGCCGTCATACGATGCCATAAACGAATACTCTGGATTTGGGTGCCCGTCCTGCGTCTCGCACCGAAACCCATCGTTCCCGGCAAATTCGGCTAAAAGATACTTCTCCTTTGCCTGGCTATGGCACCTTACGCGAACCGTAACTATATCGTCACTAAACATCCTGTTCACGCCAGCACGAGAGAACCTTTTCGCCTCTTCGGCCATCGCTTCAAAACGACCTTTTGCATCATCCACTGGTCCAGCAATGGTTATATCCCGCAGGCTATCAACTCGAATTGCGTCAAAAGACCTCGCAGCACCCTTGTGACCCACAAACAGGTAGTAGTAGCCATCGTGCATGCATAGATGATATGGCGTATGGCTATGCAGTCGCCCCTTATCAGAAGTTCGAAAGCGGACTCTCTGCCTTTGGCTAATGGCCTTTTCCAATAACTTCAAATTTGCAAGCGTTGCTTCCATATTTGCAATTCTGCCGCTTTTGAGCAGGGCGTTTTCTTGAGCCAAACGATCTTCAATCTGCTGCCTTTCTTCGCCGCACAGCAGGCGAAGAACTGCATGCTCGAGCGCGTCGGCTCCACCTACACCCGTAGAAGCTTCGATGAGACGGCACAAATGCTCAATTTGCGCACCATCAATTTGACGCTCTATGCTGTACAGGTGCTTCGCATTTTTAGGAGCAGGATCCCCCTCACCATTCGTCAGTCGCTCGCCCTTACATGCCAACCGACTTGCAATCACTGTGTAGAACGGATTCAGGCAACTGTTGTCGAGGTCGATTCTATTCATCTCGGTTAACGGACTGACGCCCGCATTATTGCAGAGCGAAGGCTTTTTTGATCCAGAATCAACAAGTGCGTTCAATACGCCCTGCACTGTGTCACGCTTAACTTCATATCCATAACGAGCTTTAAGCTCCGCCATTATGTCCGAAACGCTCAACCCTTTGCCAAGCCCAGCATCGGTTTCCTCCAATAGGATACGCTCGACATATATCGCCAGCTCCTTTGGATATGCTCGGTGATTTCCTTGGGTTTTCGGTTGAACCATAGCCGCCTCCAATCTGAACAATCAACATTTTATTCAGTCAATATAACCAGGAGATTGAAAGTGCCGCTATTTAACGGTGAACGCGAAGCCATCCATAAAGCTCCGCCGTTCACAAAAAGAGTAACACAACCCGTATACGACGTATTGACTATTAGAGCGCGCTCGTAGCAAATTTGAATCTTGAATCAGACATGGGCGCCCAGCATCGTCTATACGCGCCATAATCGCCGCTGGATAAATCATGACGGTACCAGTATTGTGAGTATTTATGCGTTTCCGTACCGCGAATATTGCGGGACAGTACCGGCGGTATCGTGAATCGGTACCGCCGGTGTCCGTTCAGCACCGTCAGCCGTATATGTCGCGCATGTTGACGTCTCCCATCTCTAGCCAGACAGTGCCGTGCACGATCCTGTCCATGATCGTCCCGGCGTAAATCCCGCCGCCCAACCTGGCGTGCCAGCCCTTCGACCTGTACTGCGCGCAGAAGACGGTCGAGGACGAACCGCAGCGCAGCTCCATGAGCTCGAGCAGCATCGCCCTGAACAGGTCGTCGGGCTTGTTCAGCAGCCACTCGTCGAGCACGAGAAGGCCGTACCCGCCGAACTTCCTGAGCAGCTAGCGCTCATGCTCAATTCCGAAAAACGGATGTGACCAAACCCGTAATCACGACGTTAACAAACACACGGCGGGATGCCCGCCGCCAAGGATGGCAACCACTGACGTGTGCGGCGGAGTACGTGACGGCGGCGCCCCGTGAACATCATGCGCGCGTGGGCGTCGCGCAGCAGTGTTTGCCGGCGCTGGGCGGCAAAAGATGTTGTTTGCGTTAACTTTGCCTGTCCGAGCTCGCATGCAGATTTCCATCGTAGGTCAAGCCTATACATTGGCGCAACCCGGCTTTATAATCGCGCTATTTTCTGCTAATTCGCGTTATTTCTTGTTCGGGGGCAATGATGGAAGAGTCTTGGGTGACTATGAAGGATATAGCCTCCCATGTTGGAGTGACCCCGGAAACGATTCGCAGCTGGATTAAAACCAAGGAGTTTCCCGCCCAGAAGGTCGGCCACCAGTGGAGATTCAAATACAGCGCCGTTGACGCGTGGACGGAGGGACGTTGCTCCGAGACGGATTGTGAAAAACCCGATAATCAGAGCGAACACTTTGAGCCAACCTTGATCAACGGCGACTGTCTGGAAGCCCTTCATGGCCTCGCTAGCGATTCAGTTGACCTTATTCTTACCGACCCTCCCTATAACCTCGGCCTGTTCATGAAGGAGCGCGCAACGAACCTCAAGGCGCTCCGAGATAACTACTTCGGGGCGGCGGGCTGGGACAACCTCGAGTACGAGGAATGGAACGAGTCCATGGACTCGTTCTTTGAGGAAGCCGCCCGTGTCATGAAGCCGGGTGGTTCCATGATCGTATTCATGGCGGTCATCAAGGTCGAGTCGATTATCACGCAGGCCGTAAAGCACGGGTTCTATTACAAGACAACCGGGACATGGCATAAGCAGAACCCCATGCCGAGGAACATGAATCTTCACTTCGTGAATTCCACCGAATCGTGGATCTACTTCACGTATGGAGCGCGAGTCGGCACGTTCAACAACGACGGCAAGGCCGTTCACGACTTCTTCGAGTCCCCGGTCACCCCGAAGCGAGAGCGCGAGTACGGCAAGCACCCGACCCAGAAGCCCGTCGCGCTCATGGACTTCTTCGTTGAGAAGCTTTCCAATCCGGGCGACCTCGTGCTCGACCCCTTCATGGGCAGCGGAAGCTCCGGGGTTTCCGCGGTTCGCGACGGAAGACGTTTTACCGGCATTGAACTAGAGAAGTCCTATTACGACATCGCAACCAAGAGGATCCAGGACGAGCTATGACGAAACCGACAGTAATTGATTTGTTTGCGGCGTGGGCGGCCTTTCTCTTGGGTTCGAAATGGCCGGTTTCGACGTGAAGATTGCAAATGAGTTCGATCCGTCTATTGCCGAGGCATACACACGCAATCGGCCGGATACCAAAATGGTGGTCGCCGATATTCGTGACCTCGATATTGAGAAGACCTTTTCCGAGTACGCGGGCAAGACGACCATCGTCATCGGCGGCCCTCCCTGCCAAGGATTCTCCCAGAAGGGCCAGAGGAAGAGCATCAACGACCCGAGGAATTTCCTCTTCCTCAAGTACTACGACGTGGTCAAGTTCGTGAAGCCGAAGTACTTCGTCATCGAGAACGTCCCCACCTCCTGACGACCGAGAACGGCTACTTCAAGAACGAGATAGTGGAGCTGTTCAGCGCCCTGGCTATGCCGTCAACTGCGGCGTCCTTTGTGCTGCTGATTACGGCGTGCCGCAGGATAGGCACCGTACTTGCATCATCGGTAAACTTGACGCCGACGAGACCGTCGCCCTCCCGGCCCCCTACGGCCGATCCGCGACCATATGGGACGCCATTAGCGACCTCGCCTATTTGGAATCCGGAGAAGGCGAGGAAGTCTCAAAATACCGCAACAAGCCACAATCGGCATACCAACGCATGATGCGCGATGGGTCGACCGAGCTCTACAACCACATCGCGACCGCGCACTCTAAGATCACCCTGGAGCGACTGAGGATGATTCCGCCCGAGCACGGCAAGGAGATGCTCCCCACCGAGCACCTCACCAAGTCCATCTACAGCGGCACTTGGTGCCGGATGAAGAAGGATGGCATCGCGAGGACGATCACTACGCGGTACGACACGCCGTCATCGGGCGAGTTCACGCACCCGTTCCTGAACCGAGCGATAACCACTCGGGAGGCTGCTCGCATCCAATCCTTTCCGGACACGTATCATTTCTATGGGGCCAAGTCGTCACAGATGAAGCAAGTCGGCAACGCTGTCCCACCCCTGCTTGGTAAGGCAATTGCCGAGCAGATCATGCATGACCTCAAATCGTAAGGAGTGGTGAACCGTGCTGCTTCCCAGTAAGCTCGAGTTTCGCGAACCAATTAGCCCTAGGCTGTGGGTATCCAGCTCAGTGGTAAAGGATCCCAAACGAACGCTTGCGTTGCTGATTCTATTGTGGCTGGCAAAAGAGAAGCCTGCGAAAATGACGATCACGCCTGCCAACGAACTGGTTGACGGTGAGTCCAGTTTAAAGCTGCTGCTTAGCTATGCCAATAGTCTCAATGTACCTGTGAAAGAGACTGACCTAGGCCTTAATACTGTGTCACTTTTTCAAGCGCAAATTGAATCCTTGGATGCTGTTTTGTGCCTAGTATGGCGTCTTGCGCGAGTAAGCACGGTTGGTTCTCCTCGTTCGGCCGAGCGTATAAAGAAAGATGGCGAACTGGTCAGAGGTGACCGAGTAATTAGGCTTACGAGCAATATTGATTTGATTGGAATTCTTATCTCCACAAGTCCGATTGAATATATCACGGTGCTGTTTGCATGGCTTCAATCGAAAAAAGAGCTTGATCACGTCGTTGAGAATCGACTAATTCGAATGCTTGGCATTTTCTCTGATCAGTCGTCTGCAAAACAGATAATGACGTGAATGGCTATTTATATTCTCTTCCATGTGTGTACGACGCCCTGCTTTCCGCAAATGAATTAGAGACGAAAAAAGTCTTATCGTGTACCAACAGCGATCCGAAAGGCCCTGTAAGGGCAGTTAAGAACCTTATTATCGACGGTCTCAATCCCTGGCTCTCGCCCATCTCGACTAATAATGCGAAAAACGTCATCCTTGCCAAGGGCGTGAACAAAGCCGAACTTAATGATTACAAGTCTAGGGCTTTCACGTCATTCAATACAGCAAGAGTGGACTACTCTGATTTGTCGTCTAATGCTGAAACTAAGACCGCTGAGACCAGTGAAGCCAGCGAGGTTAAACTTCCTTATAATCTTATTTATTTTGGAGCCCCCGGCACCGGCAAGTCGCACAGCTTGAACAAACTCGCCGGGGAGCACTTCGATAAGGCGCACACGCGTCGCGTCACGTTCCACCCGGACTACAGCTACGCCTCCTTCGTGGGCTGCTACAAGCCGACGATGCAGTGGCCCGAGCAGAAGCCCGACGAGTCGCTGTCCGAGAACATGAGGAGGCCCTACATCTCCTATGAGTTCGTCCCCGGACCCCTCGTGAAGAGCTACGTCGAGGCGAAGACCCATCCCAATGAGGACTACCTCCTCATCGTTGAGGAGATCAACCGCGCGAACCCGCCGCAGTGTTCGGCGACGTATTCCAACTGCTCGACCGCAAAGGCGACGGGGTGAGCGAGTACGACGTGGACGTTCCCGTCGATCTCGGAGAGTTCCTCTGGAAGGAGTTCTACGATGCATCCGGGTGCGCGGACGAGACCCCGGGGCTCTACAGCCACGAGGAGAACGTCGCGCATCGCGTGAACGCGATGCGCCTGCCTCCAACCTCTACATTTGGACAACTATGAACAGCGCCGACCAGGGCGTGTTCCCGATGGACACCGCCTTCAAGCGCCGCTGGGAGTTTCGCTACATGGGAATCGACGAGGGCGAGGGAAAGTACGCCGGCAAAGTCGTGCGCATCGGCGCGAAGCGCGAGCCCGTGGAGTGGAACGTCCTTCGCCACGCCATCAACGGCCTGCTCAAGGGCAAAGCGCGCGTTGTTAGCGCTACTGTAAAAACAACCATTTTGACCAACGCTCAACAACCAATCATGCCAACGCAATCCCGCCATTTGCGCCAACGCATTTTCACCATTTCCACCAACGCCGGGGCTTACGCTTCGATC
>ENA-OQBJ01000376-OQBJ01000376.1-human-gut-metagenome-genome-assembly--contig:-NODE-376-length-23832-cov-10.405737_pt1 | contig 23832 bp, 23 predicted proteins | sample MGYA00242743_ERZ504545 | MGnify/ENA primary metagenome ERZ504545 (study PRJEB26092, sample SAMD00036252) | human gut metagenome | host: Homo sapiens | study: EMG produced TPA metagenomics assembly of...
CTCTCAAACAAGTGAGTTAATATTGGAACATAGAACTGGACACCCTAGTTATTTGGTCTAAGACGAAAGCTGGTCAAAGATGGCTTGAAAGTCTTTAGTAAATGAGTAAGTTTGGTAATCGTCATGATTATCATATCGATAAGGCTAAGCCCCGACTGCCGTCCAGCAATCGGGGCTTTTCGTAACATTACGTTAGTAGGATTTGACTTTTATTGCTTTTCTTCTGTACTATCTTGTTGAATTGTATGTTTTTGTTTGGAAGTTACAATATTTTATTGTAACTTTGTACGGGTATAAGGAAAGTCCTAAATCGTCCACGGACGTTGTGGAAAGAACATGAATTTAAAATATAATCTCATGAAGAATTTGATGATAAAAACTTGGAAACCGCTGCTGTCGCTGCTCTTCGGTGTGGCGGTCGTGATATTCTGGGCAGTGCCATACGTAGGCGGACTCTGCTTTCAGGAACAGTATCAGATGTTTCTCTTTGATTCCGGCTACTTTTTGGAGCGCATTGTGCTGCCGGGAGGTTTGGCTGACTATACCAGTGAGTTTCTGGTACAGTTCTATTATATGCCTGTATTGGGCGGTGCATCATCGCTTTGCTGCTGATGGGCATTCAGACTGCCGTATGGGGACTGATGAAACAATACGGAGCAAGGCATGATTTCCCAGGTTATCTCCTGAGTTTTCTTCCAAGTATCGCCTTATGGTGTGCCATGGGCGACCAGAATGTGTTGCTCTCTTTTGTCGTTGCACTTTTCGGAGCCTTAGTAATAGGATGGATTCATAACCGATTCCACAACCGGTTGGTAAAGGTGGTGTTCGAACTGGTTAGCACGGCATTGGTTTATTGGCTTCTGGGACCGGTGGTATTCCTTTATGCGGTCCTGATGATAGGTGATACGTTGAAGAATGCCAAGCAGAAGGGAAATGTTTTTTCTGGAATAGGCTATTCTGCCGTCATTCTTATCCTTACTGTGGCCTGGATATTATTGACCACGCAGACTTTGCAATATCCTTTGTATCGCATCTTTGCTGGACTTAATTATTATCGCTATCCGGGTGCCATATCTCCGTTGCCTTTTGTTGTGATGGTATGGGCTGTTGTGATTCCTTTCCTGGGGATGATTCCATGCCACCGGAAATCCTTGCAGAAGTTGCAGCAATCCAAAGTGGTCATAGTGTTGAGCTATGTATTGGTGATTGTGGCTTCATGGTTCGGTATCAAGACTTCTTTTGATGAGATGACCTATGAACTGATAGATTATGATTTCCTGGTTCGCACCGAACAGTGGGATAAGATCATTGAGAAGGCTGAGAAGAAGCCGGCTACCACACCGCTGGGTGTCTCGTGTGTGAATCTTGCCTTGAGCCAGAAAGGTATGCTTGCCGACCGCCTTTTCGAGTTCTATCAGAATGGAGGCGAGGGCTTGTTCCCTACCTTTACCCGCGATATGATTTCGCCAGTATCTACTGCAGAAATCTTTTTCCGCCTGGGTATGGTGAATGATGCCGAAAGATATATGTTCGAGGCGCAGGAAGCGATACCTAATTATCGCAAGAGTGCCCGATTGACCCGCAGGATTATAGAGTGCGATATCATCAACGGTAATTATAAGGTAGCAGCCAAGCTGCTCCGCCGACTGCAGAAAACGCTCTTCTATAGCAACTGGGCGAATCAGACGATGGCGCTGCTAGGTAATGAGAAGGCTATCAACCGACATCCTATCTATGGCAAGCAGCGCAAGTATCGTGAGAAAAAGCAGGACTTCCTCTTCAGCGATCGGGAGATGGACCAGATGCTGGGTTTGCTCTTCCTGAATGATAACCATAACAAGATGGCATACGAATATCTTATGTGCTACGAACTCCTGCAGCGCGATATGGAGAAGTTCATGCAGTATTATCCGCTGGGCAGATTCGTGGTTTACGACCATATTCCACGTACCTTCCAGGAGATTCTCATCGGCAACTGGATGAAGACGCATAGCGATCCGCGTACAATTCCGTATAGTGTGGATGCACAGAACGTGAACAATACGCTCAACTTCATCCAGCTCTATATGCAGAATCCGAAGGATCCTCAACTTGGTCAGCAGCCGTATGTATCCAATGCCTGGCACTATGTGATGGTGCAAGGGCTGATGAGGCTGCCGGAAAGAAGGAGGGAATGAAAGAGGTTAATTGATAATGTTAAATGTTAAGTGTTAAATGTTAAGTTGGCATTCTTGCTGATTGGACATTTTGCATGATTATAATATAGATTAATGATGAATATCAGACAATATTTTATGGGATTATTGCTCATGGGGGGCATGTTGGGACTTGGCTCTTGTATGTCCAAACCGGGAATTCTTGTGCCCACCAATCCCATCCAAGCAAATCAACTTCCAAAGATTTATCCTGATTATATTGGAGTTACTGTGCCCGCAACGATTGCTCCTCTCAACTTCAATGTGGAGGATATAGATGCGGAATCTGTTAATGTCGTGGTAGAAGGATCAAAGATAGGTGAACTTCAAAGCGAAGGCGACTACGCAAATTTCGATATCGATGAATGGCATCATCTGCTTGCTCAAAATAGGGGTGGAGATTTGAAAGTTACTGTTTATGTGGAAAAGAAGGGTAACTGGACGCAGTATAAGGACTTCGATATCCATGTCAGTCCATACGCTCTTGATGACTGGGGGGTGACTTATCGTCGCATCGCTCCTGGTTATGAGGTGTATGGCAAATTGGGCATCTATCAGCGCAACTTGAGTAACTTTGAGGAAACGGCAATTCTAGAGAATACCGCAGCACCGGGTGCCTGTCTCAATTGTCATACGGCAAACAGAACCAATCCTGACCAGTTTACCTTCCATGTGCGTGGTGACCATGGTGCTACCTTGGTTTCTCAGAACGGTAAGCGGGAGTGGCTGAAGGCGAAGAATGATTCCCTGAAGGGTTCGATGGTTTATCCTTACTGGCATCCGTCGGGCAAGTATTGCGCCTACAGTACCAATACCACCCATCAGAGTTTCCATGCCGTGAAGGATGAGCGAATTGAAGTTTTCGACCAGGCATCGGATGTCTTCGTTTATCAGCCATCACCCCATGAGTTGATATTGGATTCGCTCCTGATGACGAAAGACCATTACGAGACTTATCCGGTATTCTCACCAGATGGCAAGACGCTCTATTTCTGCTCTTCTACAGCAGAGCCTATCCCAAGCGGGTATAAGAATATCAAGTATAATATCTGCAAGATTGGTTTCGATGCGGCTACGGGTAAGTTTGGCAACCAGGTGGATACCATCTTCAATGCCCGCGAATTGGGCAAGAGTGCTACCCATCCCCGTCCTTCGTATGATGGCAGGTACATCATGTTTACGATGAGTGATTATGGCTGTTTCCCTATCTGGCATAAGGAAGCGGATAACTGGTTGCTGGATTTGAAGACGGAACAGGCGCGACCAATGACGGCTGCCAATAGCAGGAATACAGATAGCTGGCACAACTGGAGCAAGGATTCCCATTGGTTTGTCTTTACATCCCGCCGTGGCGACGGACTCTATACCCGTCTTTATCTTGCCTGCATCGATGACAAGGGCAATGTAAGCAAGCCGTTCCTCTTGCCACAGCGCAATCCGAAGAAATACTACGATGAGTTGCTGGATTCCTATAATACCCCTGATTTCACATCCAAGCCAGTAGAGCTGGATGCCCGTGCGGCAGGAAATGAAATCATGAGTGATAAGAGGATTCCGACAAAGGTTAGATAACGGAATCTTTATAATTCCTTATTCTGTAGAACATAATTCCTTCTCTGCAATGCATTCCATTTCTATCAACCAGCCGGGGCGGCATACTTTTGCCTCCACGATGATGCGGGGGATTTGTGGATAAAACTGCTGCATCAGTTTGTCAACCGTATGATAGTCGGAGATGTCGCGCAGATAGATGATGAAGTATTGGATATCATTCATCGTGGCATCGCCATCTTTCAGCAGGGCGCCGATGTTCTCAAGCAGTCTGCCGGTCTGGCGCACGATGTCTCCTTCATAGACCACATCTCCATGCTTGTCGATACTGGCTGTACCGGAGATGAAGTATTGTTGCTTGAACTGCTGGCTTCCTTCTGGATGGAGAGTATGGTAGGTAGCGTAAGCCGGGTTCCTCGTTCGAAGGCTACTCCATATTCATGGGCAGGATTCAGATGTTCGAGTGCCTGAAGATACTTCTTGTCCTCTTCCTTGATATGGTGGATGGTGAGGAAGTCGATGGCTACAGCTGCATGGCGTACCGGAGTGGCGCCACCGATACCTGTGCTGGCGATGTAGTGGGTGTCGCTGTCAATCCCTCTTTATCGAAGATGTCATTACGGCTTCTACTACGCCTTGATAGTTTACATCGATGTTGGTGACGTATATCCAGGTGCGAATCAGGTTGCGTTCCATTGTCATATCCGTACCTTCGATAGTCTTCAGGTATTTATTGAAGAGAAGACGGGTCTGTTCGTACGAATCCTTTCCCTTAGCCTCCTCCTCTGTAAGGCGAAGACTGTGGAAGAGAATGGGAGTCTGGGAGTCCGTTGTCTTGATCAGCAGACTCACCTTGCTGCCATTCAGTGGAGTCTGTTCCACGATAGTGAGGTTTGCACCTTTCAGAAACTCCTGATAAAGGAGAGATTCTTCTAACTCTTTTATCTGGTTCTGGGCGTCGCTGAGGAATACCTTACAATATTGCAAGGTACGGTTTTCCAGTTTCTCAGTATCGAGAAAGTTACCTAGTTTTAGATACAGAAAGTTAAGGCGATCATTGAATGAACCCTTAGCTTCTGGTGAAAGTATTATGTATTTGTCCATCTTGTTTTTCTTTTTTTCGGCAGCAAAGGTACGGATAATATCTGAGATACAAGAATATAGACAGGATGAAATGATAAAAATACCGAGATATGGGGATAGGAACAGGCTGGATAGAACGGAAAAGAGGGAAATAAAGGCTTGTTTTCCTTTACTTCCCCCTATCTTTTTCTTATTTCCTGCTTTAGAGTGATTCGAGCATACGCTTGATGACCACCTCGGCTGAAATCTCACGGTTGGCTGCCTCTGGAATCACCAGGCTGTTCTTGCTTTCAATGACATCATCGGTTACAATCAAGCCACGGCGAACTGGCAGACAGTGCATGAAGCAACCATCGTTGGTCCAGCTCATGTGCTCCTCGTCGATGGTCCAGCTCATATCCTTGCTCAGGATTTCGCCATACTGTGCTGGGTCTTTCACGCCCGGACAGCTCCAGTTCTTGGCATAAACGAAGTCTGCACCTTCCAGCGCCTTCTTCTGGTCGTACTCTACCTTGGCATTGCCCACGAACTTAGGGTCGAGTTCGTATCCCTCAGGGTGAGTAACCACGAAATCTACATCGGCTGCATTCATCCACTGGGCGAATGAGTTTGGTACAGCCTGAGGCAAGGCACGGCAATGAGGAGCCCAGGTCAGGACTACCTTAGGACGAGCCACCTTCTTATGCTCCTCAATGGTGATGAGGTCGGCGAATGCCTGGAGTGGGTGAACGGTAGCAGTCTCCATAGCGAAGACAGGGCGACCGCTGTACTTCACGAACTGGTTCACGATGGTCTCAGCATAATCGTAGTCGCGGTCTTTCAAACCGGCAAAGCTACGAACACCGATAAGGTCGCAGAAGCTACCCATCACAGGGATTGCCTCAAGCAGGTGCTCGCTCTTGTCGCCATCCATGATAACGCCACGCTCTGTCTCCAGTTTCCAGGCACCTGCGTTCACGTCGAGCACGATTACATTCATGCCCAGGTTCATCGCAGCCTTCTGTGTACTCAGTCGGGTACGGAGACTGTTATTGAAGAATATCATCAGCAAGGTTTTGTTCTTGCCTAACTCCTGATAACCGAAACGGTTTGCTTTCACTTCCTGTGCCTCGGCGAGCGCTGCTTTCAGGTCGCCAAGGTCTTCAACATTAAAGAATGTCTTCATTGTTATTTCGTTTTTTATTTGTTATTTCTAATATAAAGCTATTGAATTCTTCACTCTTCACTTCCTTGTTTGTCCATTTCCTGTAATCAGCCACTTGTAGGTGGTAATTTCTTCTAGCGCCATTGGTCCGCGTGCTCCAAGCTTTTGGGTACTGATGCCAATTTCTGCGCCCAATCCGAACTGTGCGCCATCGGTGAAACTGGTTGGAGCATTCACATAAACGCAGGCTGCATCTACCATTGCCTGGAACTTTTTCTGGGCAGTTTCATCATTGGAAACGATGCTCTCGCTGTGACCACTGCCGTAGGTAGCGATGTGTTCGAGTGCCTCATCTTCCGAAGCTACGGTTTTGATTCCCATCTGCATGCTGAGCCATTCGGTGTTCCAGATACTCTTCACGTTGGCATCAGCCTCTTTCATCTTTGCATCGCTTTCCTCTGCCTTATATAATAAGGTGTCTGGATAGTGTCCCTTTAAGACTTCGTAAGCCTTGGCATCTGCATGAATCTTGGTTTGCTTCTCGGCGAGTCCTTCACAGAGGCAGGGAGGTCGCTTAATCTGCTTTCGTGAATCAGCAGACAGTCGAGCGCATTGCATACGCTCACTCTTCGGCACTTGGCATTGGTGATGATGCGCTTGCCCATCTCCAGGTCGCCATCCTTGTCGAAGTAACAATGTACCACACCGGCTCCGGTTTCGATAACCGGAACTTTGGCAGTATCACGGACGAAGTTGATGAGCTTCTTTCCTCCACGAGGAATGCAGAGGTCAATATTGCCCACGGCATTCAGCATTTCGCCGGTAGCTTCATGGGTAGCAGGGAGCAGTGTAACAACATTCGGATCAATACCAAAAGTTATCAACACCCTGTGGATAAGTTCGACACCCGCTGAGTTTGAGGCGTTTGCATCCTTTCCTCCTTTCAGTACACACGCATTTCCACTCTTGAAACAGAGTGAGAAAACATCGTAAGTCACATTAGGACGGGCTTCATAAATCATACCGATAACCCCGAATGGAACGGCTACTCGCTGCAGATGCAAACCATTTTCGAGCGTCTTGTCTTTGAGAACTTTTCCGAGCGGTGAGGGCAGTGTACTGACGTGTCTCATATCCGAAGCAATATCCTGGAGTCGCTGCTCTGTGAGTTGCAATCGGTCGTAGAGCGGGTTCGCCTTGTCCATCTTCGCCAAGTCTTCTGCGTTCGCTGCAAGGAGCGCAGGAGTTTCTGCGATGATAGCGTCAGCCACCGCCTGCAGGATTTCATTACGTTGTTCATCAGTTAGCAAACCAAGTGTTTTGCTAGCTGCCTTCACTTTTTGGAATGTCTCTTTCAGTTCCATTTGCTATTTCCTTTCTTATTTTTATGATAAGATATTTTGTAATGTGTTACGAGTTCCCTCTTAACAACGGCAAAGGTAAGCATAAATATCGGAAATTGCAAACTTTATGCAAGAAAAAATGATGATTTTATAGATAAATGGATAGTTATACGAAAATGAGATAAAAAAGGTCAGGCAGCGCCTGACCTTTTTGGGGTAGTAAAGAAGATTCAGCAGACAGTGTCTGCTGTTTTTGCTTTTTGAATTCCTCAGATACTGTCTGAGGAATTGTTAACTCTTTGAATTTCAGGTAGAACTTCTTGAAATTCATGATGTTTGTCTCCGAGAATCCTTTTCCGAATTCTATCGCAGAAATACTCAGGACTTTCATATCCTTGATAGATGAAAGGATTTGCTAATTTCCTGTTACTTAGTTTTATACGCCATTACATCTTTTGTGTTACAGCCTTATTGTAAAGGCAAAAGTACAACTATTTCTTGAATATACAAAAGAAAATGGCAGAAAGTTGAGGTACATACTCAACTTTCTGCCATTTATGATGTAATCTTTTGATTATTTGATCTTCTTGAATGTGATAGTGCTAGGATATGAGGCGTTGCCATCCAGATTGTATTTTAAAACCATAGTTGTCAAATTAATACTCTGTATGGTATAAACATCTAAAACGTTGATGCAATCTTCTTCTTCGTATGTAGTTAATTTGTTGCCTGAGATAGTATAGCCTTCTCCGGAACAATCTATTTTCCATTTGTTCCCAGTCCAATAATACTCATTGAAAGTGCCACCTTGCTTGAATTCGAAAGAGACAACATCATCAATGTCTATGTCTATGTCCTTATCTACTTTAGCAGGCTTGTCATTTTCATCCCAGTCATAGCCTGTTACATGTGTAGGTTGCCACATTCCAATGATGTATGTCTGGACATCTTCTGTGGAAGGCGTATCTTCGTCATCTGAAGAACAAGCGTGAAGGACACCATTGCAAACAAGGCGAAAAGAATCGCCAAAAGAGAAAAATGTAACTTTTTCATAAAATTTGCCCGTTATGCCGATAGCTAAGCTTTTAATGTTATTAAATTAGTTGACTGGATAGATTGCGAAGCCATCGTTCTACATAACCTACGGATACAAACACGTGGACGAAACTTGTCCAAATTGCAGCCGTAGGAAAAGCTGATTAGAACAACAAGTAACGCCCACGATATAGCGGACGTTCACTATCTGTCGTTTCTAATGCTCTTTTTGAAATTTCCTACGTTCCAATTTGCATGACCGAATAGCAAACGCTAATTTAACCATCAAAAATATGGAAGTCCTCACAATAGTGTGATTCGATTCCAACTGCAAAGATAAGGATAATTCTTGAAATAGCAAAATAAAACCCAGAAATTTTAAAGGAAAAATTTTCTTTTTGCCTTGCTTCTGTTCTTTTTAAGTTTGTCTGCACAGCCCTCTTGCTTATCTTTAAATGTCAAAGGATAGTTCTATGAAGAACGTTCCTTATATACATTGTTGATGATGTTGTATCACAAGAGAATTGTATTCGTACGATTATAGGTGTTGCCACTAGGCTCAGCAGACTGCTGAGTCTAGTGGCAAACTCCGAGAAGCTATATTCTCTTGCTTAAGCAACCATATTCTCTAGCTTGTTTAAACTGCTAGGGTATCTACATGTCCATCGTATAGTTGTGGAGATATTCCCAAGCATCGTTCAAATCACTCAAGGGACGATGTTCTTTTACGAGTTTTATCTTTAATGCCTTGCATGATGATGGGATTGGTATTCCAACTGCCTGTTTTGTCTTTCTTCTTAGCTTAGATGGGGATATTAGAGGTAAGTTTTATGAAGCACATTTTCTTGTTTATATTCTCTTTAACCACAAATCCATGAATCTGTCATAGATGATGTAGCCTTCATTTGTCCTATATACCAATTCCTTGTCTTCTAGTACTTTTAGGGCAGCCTTTACGCTGCTGGCTCCATTCAGCTTGTGCTCCTTGATGAACTTGCCTGAGGTAGGCTGGGCAACAATGCTATCCTTGGCTATAGCTTCAGAAGCGAGAACTGGTTCTCTGTGAAGAACTGTACCATATTCTCAAACTGTGGTTCTCTTCCTTCGAGTACTGAAAGAATTGCTGCATTTACTTGCTGGATACTATCAACTTGTATTTCGGTTTCATAGAGGCGATTCATGATACACTGGATGTACCATGTGTGACCCTCGAATTGTTGATAGATGTAGTCGAAGGTATCTTTTGATAAGTTACCGCCTTTCTGCTTAAAGAAGTTTTGACAGAAGTCATAATAAATGCTGCAATCCAATGGCTTCAGTCCCATCATTTCAGTGCTTTGGTAAAATGGATGTTTCGGCGAGCCAAATATCTCAGCCATCAGATGATGCTTGCTGCCGGAGAAGATGAAATGCACATGTTGGGCAAACTGGATATAAGAACGTAGCAATGCCTCTGTGCCTTTCTCTGGATATTCTGCAATCTGCTGAAATTCATCGATGGCGATATATACCTCTTTCCCACTCTCGTTGAGATAGTTGAAGATGCTGCGGATGGTGATGTCTTCTTGGGATGGCTCAATTGTGATAGATACACTAGGCTCACCAGTCAATGGATCCATGCTGAGTACAGGGCGCAAGGCACTGAAGAAGGCGATGGTTTTCTCTATGAATGAAGAGTTCTTGCGGACGATGTCATTGATAACCATTACTCCAAATTGTTCCACAAAGTCGTGCAAGTTCTTGGTAGCGAATATGTCGAGGTATAGGCATGCGGAATCCTTCTCATCTTTTTCCAGATGATAGAAAGTGTTCTTGATAAGCCCAGTTTTTCCTAGTCTTCGAGGAGAAATGAGGGTAACGTTTCTTCCATTCTTCAAGTGCGACATTAGAGTCTTTGTTTCCACTTCTCTGTCGCAGAAATACTCGGGACTTTCATAACCTTGATAGATGAAAGGATTTGCTAATTTCTTGTTTCTTAGTTTCATACGCCATTACATCTTTAGTGTTACAACTTTTATGTAATGGCAAAGATACAACTATTTCTTGAATGGGCAAAAGAAAATGGCAGAAAATTGAGGAACATTCTCAATTTTCTGCCATTTATTAGCCTATCACATTGCATAGTCGGTTGATGCTGCATCAAAAGTGGTGAGGTCTTTGGCTCGCTTTCTGATGGCTGCCTTGTAATTATAGATGGTTTGCGTAGAATAGAACAGGAGGGTGGCCAGTTCCTGACCATCCGTAATTCCCAGTCGCATCAGTGCATAGATACGCAGTTCCTTGGTGAGACTGTTAGGGGCAGGGAGAACTATCTGTTTTTCTGGCAACAGCAATTGGTTGAACTCTTCTACGAAATTCGGATACAAGTCAATGAATGCCTTGTCGAAGCGAATATAGAAGTTGGCAGCCTCTTCTTCTGCCAGCTTGTAGCTGTTGATGGCAGTCAGAAGATCGGCAGTTTGCTTTGCCTTGATTTTGCGGCTTACCAATTTGCGATAATCATCCAGTTTCTTGATATATACGGCACTGATGTCCATAAATAAATGCATATAGGTCTCTCTTCGCTTATTGGTGTTGAGCAGCTTCTGGTTCAGTTCGTCCAAGAGTGTATTTTGGCTTTTTATCTCCCTACGGCTCTTGGCCAGGCGCTTGTTCATCTTGAACGCAAAGAAAGCCATGGCAAGGAATCCTAGCGACAGGATACTCACGATGACGAGAGAGGCTGTTACGATGCGGTTCTTGCGTACTTCTGCCTGATGGTTCGTTTCTGTGATAAGGGGAAGTATGCGGGAAATCTCAACCATGCGGAGACGGTTGTTGTAGAATTGGGCATCCTCCATGGAGCAATAGATGTATTTGGAAGCCCTCTTTGCATAGGAGGCATCTTTATTATATAGATAGGTGGAAAACTCCTGAAGGGCTAGATTCTCCTTCAGGGGACATATCTGGTCTGAGATGGCTGCTTCTACAATATACTTTTCATATAAATCCTTTTGGTCGGTATCATAATAATAGCGGGCGATGCAATAAGCCGATGAGGCATGCACACGGCTGTTCAGGGGACTGGCTGAAAGCGCCTTTATGTATAACTGAAGCATCTTTTTGCTGGTACGCTGCTTTAGATATTCAAACTCTCCTGAAAGATAGTAATAAAGAGCGGATTCCTTGTTGCCGATATGCTCAAGAGTCTTGCCTAAATATAAACGTTTCTTGGTTACCAATCCTTTTTGAAATTCCGACTTGTTACAGAAAGTTCCCCAGTAGCTATATACCCAAGTCAAGGTATAATAATAGTATTGCAATAACTTAGGTGACATTTTCTCCACATCCATTGCAAGCATTAAGTCTTCTGCCTGGCTGTAGAAACCGCCTGTTGATAGCACTGCCGCACGATTGATTTTATTCAGGTTGATGAAATAATCATCCTGAAGTTGTACTGCCAGCTGGTAGCCCTTCTTGGCATAGGTCATGGCAGAGTCGTAACGATAGGTATAATACTCCCTGTAGATCTGGTTATAGAGCCTAAGCTGGCTGCGCTTGTCGGAAGTTGTGTATAGTTGCTTTTTGAGTCTTAGCAGTTTCGCTTCTTTTCTTTGGGCAAACTTGCTTCGCTGAGCGATGTAACTGTCTAAACGATGGAACAGCTGTTCCTCGTTTACGGAAGAAGCTTTTGCCATTAATGGCATAAACATCATTAAGAACCACAATACTACTTTCATAACTATCCTTTTAATTGTTATTGTTACTATCTGATAGGCTATTAGAGTGCCTTATAATTGTATTTTTCTGCAAAGATACTACATTTATTTCTCTTTTTACCATCTACTCTATTAAAAAGTATTAATATCTTTGATAGCTTGATTATTAGAAGGTTATAGACTTAACAAACCTAATATTTATCTACTCGTAACCTACACATGATGCCAATGTCTGAAAAATCTCCTTAACTTTGCAACCGCAATCGAATCGCATTCGGTAGCAAGTGAAATCATGTAAAACTAAGAATAAACAACTGTAAGATTATGAACTTAAGAATCCGTACATTTTCTATGGCTTTGGTAGCGATGTCAGCTGCAAGCCAAGTGTATGCACTTCCTTCTGACGATTCTGAAAACAAGGAGAAAAAGGAAGAGCGTAATGTGATGCTCAACGCATCTGATGCCAACAAGCCTCGTGAAATCCAGATAGGATTGCCAAGCGAGGATGTAACCGTATATGAAAACGGTCTTCCTGCCGTTTACTCTTCTTCCGTACACAAACTCTCTGCCCATTGGCGTAGCGATGCCTCACTGAAAGGTACCGACTTGATGACTCCTTCTGAGTCAGCCATTGCTACAGGTAATATTGCGTACGCTGTTTCTTCTTTCAGCGAGTTGGGACAGAAAGAGTTCAAGGGCAAGCTCAACTATAAGGCAAACCATTTTGGTATGCAGAATGTAGATCTCAACCTGTCTGGTGGAATCGGTGGCAATTGGCTTTATACTGCCAGTATGTATCAGAATTTCGATCCAGGTAGTTTCAAGCTTCGCTTTACAGATTATGCCGACCGTACCCAACTTTATCATTTCGGTATCACTCGCATCTTGAATGAAGGAAAGGGACGTGTCTCCTTATTATATAAGTATTCCAACAGCAAGAACCCTGGCAATTTTGCCAATGCAGCCCCATTTATCTATTCAGGAGACGGCAGTATCAAGAAGATTGATGGCTTTGACCCTGGTATGGACTCATACGTGCAGCGTCAAGGTTCTTTCCAATACTTGAATACAAAGTCAGGAAAGATGGAGACATGGAATATGAGCGATGGCAGTGAGAATCATGCCAACGAAATTGCCTCATCAGCCAGTATCAGTTTGATAATGGATGGTTGTGGAAATTCAACGCCAAGTATATGAATGCTCCACGTGCCAATTATGTGGATTACGGAGGAAGTACCATCTCTCAGGTGAGCGAGGCTGATGGCTATCAGCTTTCTGATGGGTCTGCCTACAGTGGCTATATAGAAGGCCGTCGCACCTGGTTGCATGTTGGTAAGGTGAGCAATGCGCTTTTGACTACCGAAATCTCCAAGCAGTTGAACAACCATAAGTTAATGATTGGTTTGAACGAGTGGTATTACCATCTCAATTACTATTCGTCTTCGTTCCAGTGGGCAGGCACCGTAGAAGCTTATCCACGCACATTGAGCCAGATGTATGTCAATCCGCTTGATCCTACACAGACAGCCCGTCGTTCTGAGACTTTCGGTTATAATGAGTTGAGTCCTGAATATACTAAGGGATCTGAGAACAAGTTAGCACTCTACTTTACCGACGAATGGAAGGTAAGTCCTAAGTTCAAGGTGTTCTATGGTGGTAGATTGGAGTACTACCGCATGTCTGCCGAGCAGATTTCTACTCCACGTTTCTCAGGATTCCACATGGGTAACTATAATACATACGCCACTGCTGCTGATGGTTCTGTTGTTGCTACCGAGCACAGCATCGAAGCAAAGAACGTAACCAAGGATAAATTGAATTATGCAGCCACCTTGCAGTTGACGTATAACCTTACCCGCCAGTTTGGTCTGACAGCCGATGCTACCATCGCCACCCGTTTCCCACGCATCAGCGAGTATGCAGGAACAGGACCTACCGAGGAGCAGTATAAGCGAGTAACCATCCCACTGATTCGTGGTGGTATTTTCTACAAGAATGATTGGATTGACCTTTCTTCAATGGTGACCTACATTTCAAAGTCGAACAATATCGACCAGCAGAATCTTACCAAGCCTGGCACTACAGAGGGCAAGACCGTGTTGCTCATCTATAACATCCAGACTTTGGGTTGGACAACCTCGGCAGAAATCAATCCGTTCAAGAACTTCCACATGCATGCACTCTTCACTTATCAGAAGCCGGTGTATAAGAACTATAATGCGAGCGTAACGTTCAGTGACGGTCAGTCTATGGGTGTGAATGCCAATAACATGATTGTCAAGGAGATTCCTCAGGTTCTTATCGAGTTGGACCCTAAGTATGATATCACCAAGAATCTGAATGCCTGGTTGAGCTTCCGTTACTTCGGTAAGACCTATGCCAACCTTCAGGAGGCACTCTACTTCAATGGTCACTGGGAGACTTTCGGCGGAATCAACTGGAATGTGAACAAGAAACTGAGCCTTGGCGTGAGTGTCATCAATATCTTTAACGAGAAGGGTGCCAAGGGTACCATTAGCGGCTCTGAGCTGATTACCAAGCAGGAAGCTGGCAAATATGACGGCAAGTACATGAGTGGTAGCTATCTCCGTCCGTTCACGGTGGAATTCTCTGCAGGAATCAAATTCTAAGATAATAACAAGAGTATCATAGCGTTTAATTATAACAAAGCAATCACATAAAAAACAACGAACAATGAAAAAGGTATTTATGATTATCGCAGCGATGTGCATGACATCTATCATGGTATCTGCTCAAAAGACCATCAGAGTGTCAACAGACAAGACCGACCTCGTGATGCAAGTTTCTCCTAAGGGTCGCCTCTACCAAGTGTATCTGGGTGACAAGTTGAAGAATCCTTCTGATTACAATCAGCTGAAGTGGGATGTATATGCGGCCTCTGATGGTGCCGTCTGCCAGCGAGGTCATGAGGTTTATGCAACCTCTGGTGCTGAAGATTTCTTCGAGCCAGCAGTGGCAGTGACCCATGCAGATGGTAATATGACCACCTATTTATATTATCAGTCTTCTGAAGAAAAGGCTATCAATGGAGGTGTTGAGACCATCATCACGCTTAAGGACAAGGTATATCCGCTGACTGTGAAGCTCCACTATGCAGCTTATCCTAAGGAGAACGTCATCAAGGCATGGAGCGAAATCTCTCATAAGGAGAAATCTCCGGTTACGCTTTGGAGATATAGCTCTACTATGCTTTATTTCAAGGCAAACAAGTATTTCGTTACCAATTATCATAGCGATTGGGCTAAGGAAGGACAGCCTGAGACTTGCCAGTTGACTGCTGGTAAGAAGATTGTTGATACCAAGTTGGGTACCCGTGCAGCCATGCAGGAGGAGCCGTTCTTTGAACTGGGATTCGATGAGCCAGCCAAGGAGAATGAGGGCAAGGTGATGCTTGGAACCATCGGATGGCCTGGCAACTTCCGCTTTACCTTCGAGGTAGATAACGTGGGAGCTCTTCGTGTTATCCCCGCCATCAATCCATACGCCTCTAACTATAGCTGAAGGCTGGTGAGACATTCACTACCCCTGAGTTTATCTTTGCTATGAGCGATAATGGTATCGGTGAGCTTCCCGTAATTTGCACAATTGGGCTCGCCAGTATCAGGTAAACATGGGTATGGAAGATCGTCTTACGCTCTTGAACAACTGGGAGAATACCGGCTTCGACTTCAACCAGCAGAGTCTTGCTGAGTTGATGAAGGATGCCAAGGACCTGGGTGTAGATATGTTCTTGCTTGATGATGGTTGGTTTGCCAACAAGTATCCTCGTAAGGACGACCATGCAGGTCTCGGCGACTGGGAGGCTACCAAGAGCAAACTGCCTGATGGAATACCTGGATTGGTAAGAGATGCCAAGAAGGCTGGTGTAAAGTTTGGTATTTGGATTGAGCCAGAGATGGTGAATCCTAAGAGTGAACTCTTCGAGAAGCATCCTGACTGGGTCATCATGCAGCCAAAGCGTGATACCTATTATTACCGCAACCAGCTGGTACTTGATATCAGTAATCCTAAGGTACAGGATTATGTGTTCGGCATCGTGGATCGCATCATGACGGAGAATCCGGATGTGGCTTACTTCAAGTGGGACTGCAACAGTGTGATTACCAATATCTATTCTCCATATCATAAGGAGAATCAGGGTAATTTCTATATCGATCATGTCCGTGGTATCTACAAGGTGCTTACCCGTATTCATAACAAGTATCCTAAGTTGCCGATGATGCTCTGCTCTGGCGGTGGCGGCAGAATGGATTATGAGATGCTTAAGTATTTCACTGAGTTCTGGTGTTCAGACGATACTGATCCATACGAGCGCCTCTACATCCAGTGGAGCCTGTCGAAGTTCTTCCCAGCCAAGACCATGGGTTCGCATGTAACCAACTGGAACAAGAATACCAGTGTGAAGTTCCGCACCGATGTTTGCAGTTCATGTAAGTTGGGCTTTGATATCGACCTCAAGTCGCTTTCTGGTGATGACTACAAGTTTGTGCAGAATGCTGTCAAGAACTACGATAGCATGAAGCCTATGATTCTCGAGGGCGACCAGTATCGCCTGGTTTCTCCATACGAAGGCAACCATTGTGCCATTAACTATGTAAGTAAGGACAAGCAGCGTGCCGTTCTCTTTGCATACGACTTGCATCCACGCTACAAGGAGCCTGTGATGAATGTGAAGATGCAGGGCTTGGATGCCGATAAGGTTTATACCGTAAAGGAGACCAATCTGATGCCTGGAAAGGAGTCTGATTTGGAGTGCAATGGCAAGCAGTACAGCGGTGACTATCTGATGAAAGTCGGTTTGAATGTATTCAGCCAGACCGATGGAACCAGCCACGTATTGGTATTAGAATAACGTATCAACTATTCATAATAAAAACGAAAAGCAGCAAAGTCTATAATAGGCTTGCTGCTTTTTTAGGTTTCTGTATTTCTTATCCCTAATGATTTTACTTGTTTAGCGGTCTTGCCACAAACTCAGTATGAAGGGTCTCCATCGGATGCTCCTTCAGATTGATGAGGATGTTTGGCGTATTGCCGTTGGCGATGATTACCTTGATGCCGGCATTGGCTACGTCGTGAGCGGTCTTTACTTTCGATGTCATGCCGCCTCTGCCGTGACTGCTCTTGCTGGCAAGGATGTACTCACTGATGTCACGGTCGTAATAAACCGATGGGATGATGCGGGTGGTAGGCTCGCTTGGGTCGCCATTGTAGATGCCATCCACATTACTTAATAGAATCAATGTGTCGGCATTCATCATCTTGGCAATCAAGCCAGACAACTCATCGTTATCCGTAAACATCAGCTCGGTGATGCACACGGTATCGTTCTCGTTGACGATAGGGAGTACGTTGTTTTCCAGCATCACCTGCATGCAGGCCTCCTGGTTCTTATACTGCTCTTCGGCACCGAAATTCTCCTTCATGGTCAATACCTGACCAATCTTTATCTTATATTCACGGAAAAGGTTGTAATAGAGACCAACGAGTTTCACCTGTCCGATGGCAGAGAACAGCTGGCGTTGCTCCACGTTGTCCAAATGATGGTCAACATGCAGTTCGGCTCTTCCGGCAGCCACGGCTCCAGAAGAAACCAGAATCACCTCATAGTCGTGTTTTCTGAGCCAGACAATCTGATCCACAATCGCCGACATTCTCGTTACATCCAGTTTTCCGTCTTCTCGGGTCAGCACGTTGCTGCCCACCTTTACTACGATTCTTTTTCCCATTTTATGCCGATATTTAGTTGGAGCAAGGAATCTGTTGTTTCAAATTCCTTGCCCCTTCAATCATTATTTCTTTTTATTGTCTTTTTCCCGAATCTCTACTCTTCGAATCTTGCCGGAGATGGTCTTTGGCAGTTCATCTACGAATTCGATGATGCGAGGATATTTATAAGGAGCAGTCTCATGCTTCACATGATCCTGCAACTTCTTGACGAGATCTGGACCCGCCATACTCTTGTATTCATCCTTCAGTACAACGGTAGCCTTGACTACCATACCGCGGATTGGGTCTGGCACACCGGTGATGGCGCACTCTACTACGGCAGGGTGAGTCATCAGGGCATTCTCTACCTCGAAAGGACCGATACGGTAACCAGAACTCTTGATCACGTCATCGATTCTGCCCTCAAACCAGAAGTAGCCTTCCTCATCACGCCAGGCCATATCGCCCGTGTGATAGTAACCATCGTGCCAAACCGATTTGGTCTGCTTTTCATCACGATAGTAATATTTGAAGAGGCCGATAGGCTTGTCATCGCCGATGCGGATGCAAATCTCGCCCTTTTCACCATCCTCGCATTCCGTCATGTCTGGACGGAGGATGTGAACATCATATTGTGGGTTTGGCTTACCCATGCTTCCTGGCTTTGGCTTGATCCAAGGGAAGGTTCCGAGTGTCATCGTGGTCTCTGTCTGTCCGAAGCCTCGTAAATCTGAACACCAGTCAGCTTTTGGAAGGTCTCTGCCACGGATGGTTCATTGCCTCGCCTGCTGTGGTGCAGTATTCAAGACTGCTGAGGTCATACTTAGAGAAATCTTCCTGAATCATGAAGCGGTAGATAGTAGGAGGGGCACAGAAAGAGGTGATGTGATACTTCTCAATCTGGCGCATGATCTTATCAGCCGTAAACTTCTCGTGATCGAAGACGAAGACGGTGGCTCCGGCAAACCATTGTCCGTAGAGCTTGCCCCATACTGCCTTGCCCCAACCGGTATCGGCTACGGTAAGGTGGATGGAATTCTCGTGGAGATTGTGCCAATATACACCCGTGGTCAGATGACCGAGCGCATAGAGGTGATCATGTGCCACCATCTTTGGCTCACCTGTGGTTCCCGATGTGAAGTACATCAGCAGGGTATCTTCATTAGAGTTTACATGTTCTGGACGAACGAAAGGAGCGCATTCGTTCCATTCCTTCATCCAGTCGTGGAAACCTTCAGGGATACCCGGACCGATACTAATCAATGTCTTGACAGTCGGACTCTCTGGCATTGCCTGATTAACCTGCTCTACCACGTAATCATCGCCGCAGCAGATGATAGCCTTCACGCTTGCTGCATTGTTGCGGTAAACGATGTCGTGCTTGGTAAGCATGTGGGTAGCTGGGATGGCTACGGCACCCAACTTGTGGAGACCGAGCATGGCAAGCCACCACTGATAGTGACGCTTCAGAATCAGCATCACCTTATCATCGTGACCGATGCCGAGACTCTGGAAGTAAGCAGCAGCCTTGTCGCTCTGCTCCTTCAGGTCCTTGTATGTAAAACGGATTTCTTCGCCACGTTCACTTGCCCAAAGCAGCGCCACGTGGTCTGGTTTGATCTTTGCCCATTCGTCCATCACGTCGTAGGCAAAGTTGAAATCTTCTGGTATGATAAACTCCAGATGCTCTTTGAAGTCTTGCTCTGAAGTGAATTTTGTCTGTTTTAGAAATCTCTCGATCATAGTTACTCTTCTAGATAATTATACAAAGGAACTTGGCTGGCTCATTGTTGAGTGAGCGGAAGCAATGCGACTTTCTACTGTCGAAGTAGATGCTGTCGCCTGGGTTCAGCACCATCACTTTTTCTTCGATGGTTACTTCGAGCTGTCCCTCTATCACATAATCATATTCCTGTCCGTCGTGTCCGTTCTTGTTCGGCTTCTTGTCGCCTGGCAACGGATCTACCTGTACCATGAACGGATTCACCTTTCTATCCTTGAATCCTACGGCAAGGCTCTGGTATTTATACTGGTTGTTGCGGTCAATCTCCGGTCCCTGTCCCTTGCGGGTAACGTAGTATCCTTCATGCGAGGTTCCTCTCCGAAGAGCAATACGTCAAGGTCAATGCCGTATCGCTTAGAGATTTTTGACAGGCGATAAACAGAAGGATCCGCCTCACCGGATTCTATCTTGAGGTAATGATCAAGACTGATTTCGCACAGTTCTGCAATTTCCTCGGCAGGAATATTGAGAACCTCGCGGAGACCTTTCAGCCTTTCACCGATTTGTTTGATTGCTTCGTCCATAAAATATTTTTTTTATTGTTTGCTTGATAATACATCGAACAGTTGCTGATGGGCAATTTCGAAATGTAAGCGCAAAGATACGAAAAATATTTAAAACGGCTCAAAAAACTTTCGTTTTTATAACTCTTTGTGCTTATAAAAACGAAAATGCTGCACAAATAAAGTAATCTGTGCAGCATTCATTGTATCATTTTCTTATTTTTTTCCTGCCAATAAACCATTGATCACTGCGCTGGTAAAGCCGCCTTGTTCCATGGTATTCAAGCCCTTGATGGTGCAGCCGCCAGGAGTTGTTACTTTATCAATGGCAGCCTCTGGGTGTTCGCCTGTTTCCTGAAGCAGTTCTACGGCACCCTTGATGGTCTGCAAGACAATCTTCTGGGCATCCTTTGCCTTGAAGCCCATCTCTACGCCGCCTTCTACATTGGCTCTTACATAGCGCATGGCGTAAGCGATGGCACACGACATAGCGGTAGCTGCTGGGAAGAGACGTTCTTCCATGATGAGCTTTCGCCCAATTCATCGAAGATTTCTGTAATCTGCTGGATTTCTGTAGCAGATGCATCTACAGGAGTGATGAAGGTCATCGACTGTTTGTAGGCGATGGCGATGTTTGGCATCACGAGGAAGAAGGTTGGGGTGATACCATCCTTGTCCAGCCACTCCTTGATGTTGGCTGATGGCACACCGGCTGCTACCACTACGAGTTTCTGATTCTTGTAGTTGAGTGCATCCTTGATTCCCTTTAATGTCTTCTCTACGCACCATGGCTTTACTACCACGCAGATGATGTCTGCGCCATGGCAAGCCAACTGGTTGTCGAGAGTTACGCTGGCTCCTTCGCTTGCGAGTGATCCAATACTGGTTGGTTATGGTCAGATACCGTAATATCTGATGGAGTGAACTTCTCGCTCTGCAAGAGTCCTTCAGCCATGGCACCGCCCATAGCACCTGCTCCGATAATTGTTATTTTCATTGTCGTCTTATAGTTAAAATGCAATTACGGTGCAAAGATACTACTTTTATCAGAAAAAAGAGCAGTTTATAGACGATTTTTTAAGAAAGTATGCTTGTTTACTGACGATTTTTTAAGAAATTCGCTAGTTTACTCCCATTTTGGAAGTATCCACGTCCTTGGTTCTCTTCTCCTTGTACTTGCCTATCTTATAGATGATGGAGATGGATGCTGATGCCCAATCTTGCTTGATGTTCATGTGATAGTCTTGATTGCCTTGTACTGATTTTGTAGAGAATCCCTCGTTGAAGATGTTGCTGCCTTTAACCACAATGCTCCATTTATCATTATCGGAAGCCCATCTCAACATAGCATTCAGGAGAAAGACTGATTTGATGTCATAGAGTCCTTGAATGGCTTTCGACTGATAGAATGGGTTAAGTATGAAATGGATGTGATGTCTTCGGCTAAGCTGGGCGGATAGATTTCCGGCAAGAATGGCAGAGATATGTTTGCGATTGAAGGGTAAGTCAAAGAAATCGTTACTCTTGTCATGTCTGTAGATTCCTGTTGCCGAAACACTTCCGTTCATCCAATTGCCTATACCGAAAGTCGTCGATGCTCTAATGCCTATAGTATGATTATAGTCGAAATTGGTTTCCTTCATAATGACTGCCAGGTGGTCGGTAGTCTGATAAGGCAACTGCACAGAATAGTTGGGTTGGAACTCTGCAAATGCCATCAATGTATGGCGACTTTTGATTGTCCACATCAGGTTGGTCTCGTATGTAGAGTAAGGCTTGAGATGAGGATTTCCCCATATCTCCATATAGGTAGAGGCATAGTAAATGCTGCTCATAGTTGACCAATAGCTAGGAAACTGTGAGCTGGAACTGAAGGATAAGTTGAGTTTGTTGCCAGGATTGGTTTCCACGATGCATTAAGAGTGGGATTGATCGGCGGTGAAAAGCCATTTGTCTATTACCTGCTTGCTGTTTGTGTATAGAATACGCTCTTCGTCAAGCATTGTTCCTTCCAGATATTGCTGGCTGGGGTTTTGGTAGTTGAGATAGGATATGCCTATTTGTAGTCCAAAGGGCAGGTTGTAGCTGGCATCTACATTGTGCAGGTAAATATGCTCATTGCCCTGTTGCTGGGATGTGTTTGTTCCCATCGTTTCATGATGAAGATGGCTGCTATCCCATTTTCCTGTATATGCCAGGGATAGCTGGTGGTTATCAGCAATGGCATAACCCAGTCCCATGCGATAGTTGTGAATCAATCCAAGGGCCTTCTGCGAGGTCTTGTCATTATACGCTACTCGTTTCCCTTGAAGCGGATATTTATAGTCTTTGCAATCTTAATACTACAATAAACGTGCGCCAATGCTATAACAACCGTTAAAAACCAAGTCTTATTTCGAAATTTCATCCGTTTTTTATTCTTTTGTTCTCATTTTAGCGATATTTTTCGTATATTCGCATTCGCAATCGGGAAACCGACAACGCAAAAATCTAAAAATGAATGCAAAAACAAATATCTTATGGCAAAGATTATAGTAAGAAACCAAACGATAAAGACGCTAACCAAGGATGGTGTTGATTACATCTGCATTACCGATATAGCAAGGCAGAAGAATCCCGTTGAGCCCAAAGATGTGGTAAAGAATTGGTTGCGTTCCAAAAACACCTTGGAGTACTTAGGACTTTGAGAGCAGTTGAACAACCCTAATTTTAAAGGGGTCGAATTCGCCCCCCTGAAAGAAGCGGGCTCGAATGCTTTTACGATGAGTCCGACTCGATGGGTGGAACTAACCCATGCTTTAGTATTATTAAATTTTATCAACTATGAATAGTAAGAATTTATACTTTACAATCTTCTCTTTAATCCTTTTAGGATTTATCTCTTCTTGTGCAGAGAATAGTAATAAGTGTAGTCCTTCTTATGCAAGCAACATAGAACAACTTAATGAAAAGTTATATGATTCTTATGCAAATGTTGCAGTAAGGGAAAACAACACAACATCTGATGACATAATAACACCAGAATATTTTGGAGGCTCATATGTCAAGGCAAATAAACTTATTGTCATGGTCAAAAATGGAAGTCCAAAAGGAATAGAAGATATAAAGAAAAGACTAGGCACAGATTTAAATGTGACATTTGTATCTTGTACTTATTCTCTTCAAGAATTAAAAGAATTAAACGCTAAATTGCAAGTATCTTTTGCCAAGAAAGCCGCATTGCGAGACGAAATTGGGTGGGTTGCTGTTAGTATCAGACCTATTCAAAATAGAATTGTCGTATATTTGAATAATGCTTCTAATAAAAATATCTCTAAATTTAAAAATGAAATTTGCAATTCAGATAAAATAATTTTTGATCAGTTGGAAATAGAGCCAATTGAAATACAAAAAGATACAGCAAAAGACGAAAAAGTAGGAAGTCCCTCATAAAAGTGTATGGATAACTCGAAAAGTCCCTCATAAAAATGTGATAGATTTTGCTATTTCAATGTTTTTCAGTCTTTTGCAGCAAGAATACAATAATAATACCATGAGTATATGAAGGAGATGGTGTCGCATCGTAACCTTTTTGATGGGTTTTCTGTCTAATAACTAGACAGCCGTGTCAAGTATTTAGACAGGTCGTTTTATGGACTTTGTTTCTATATATTCTGATAATCAATTGTTTATGTTTTTGGCATAGTCGTTGCCTTGCTATTTAGCAACAAATAAGAATAGTAACAACATAAAGAATAGTAAGAAAATGAAAAGACTTGCGTTAGTAG
>ENA-OQBJ01000377-OQBJ01000377.1-human-gut-metagenome-genome-assembly--contig:-NODE-377-length-23797-cov-3.216308_pt1 | contig 23797 bp, 31 predicted proteins | sample MGYA00242743_ERZ504545 | MGnify/ENA primary metagenome ERZ504545 (study PRJEB26092, sample SAMD00036252) | human gut metagenome | host: Homo sapiens | study: EMG produced TPA metagenomics assembly of...
ATCAGCAGTGGATTGCAGAGCGCAAGCTTTGTCTTTTGTCTGAGAATGATACCGATCTCATATCCGATCAGGCTGATTGCCAGACAGAAAAAATGCTGAATCCTGTAATAATTTACTCATGTTTTTTGTCCTCTTTCTTTAAGATAAACTGTGCAATACGTCCGCTTACAGCCATAACAAGGATGGTTGTAACGACGATAATAATACTGATCGGAATGATGACTGGCTTTAAAGCACCCCAGGAAACCATAAGTCCGACTCCGGCAGGGATAAAAAGCATTGGCATGATTTCAATCAGAAATCCTCCGGCTTCATTTACTGCATTGAGTGGAAGTATACCGGTCTGTAAACCGATCAGCATAAGAACGAGGCCGTAGATGCTGGCCGGAACCGGGAGCGGCAGTAATGCGTGCAACAGTTCTCCGACGAATGAGATCGCCAGGATGATCATAAATTGTCTTACAAACTTCATGTGTTCCTCCCTATATCTTGTGAATCATAAGATATCCACTTTACTTTGGTGAAATTGTCCTACCAATTATACCACTTCTGAAATAATATGCACGGAAAATCTTAGCGAAAATTGTATAAAATATAATACGTGTGATATGGCGCAAGAATTTAAACGGCATAAATGAGAAATATTATCTGAACGGTCGGAGGTATTAAGAAAATCTTCATAATTTATAAGAGGAAGTCTTTATATTTCTATAGTAAAATGAATCCATATTCTGATAAGTCTGAAAAACGACAGAGAGGAGGAGTATGAGGAAGGTAATTGAAGTCAGGAATCTATACAAGCTGTACCGTGTTGGTGATGAGTTTGTACGCGCACTGGATGGTGTGGATTTTGAGATATATGAAGGAGAGTTTTGTGCAATTGTCGGAACATCCGGTTCCGGTAAATCTACACTTCTGAATATGCTGGCGGGGCTGGAAAAACCGACAAAGGGAGAGGTCATCATTGCGGGAAAGCATATTGAAAAGTTAAATGAAGAACAATTGGTGACATTCCGGCGGGATCATGTGGGATTCATCTTTCAGTCATTTCATCTGATGGGAACGTTGAATGCGGTGGAAAATGTAGCATTGCCGCTTAGCTTCCGCGGCGTTCCAAGAGATGTAAGAGTACGAAAAGCCAATGAGATGTTAGATCTGGTAAAACTTGGAAAGCATAAGAAGCATCTGCCGAACCAGATGTCGGGCGGACAGCAGCAGAGAGTGGGAGTTGCCAGGGCACTGGTAGTAGATCCGGATATTATATTTGCCGATGAGCCGACAGGAAATTTGGATTCCCATACATCGGAAGAAGTCATGGAACTGATGCAGCGGGTGGTCAGAGAGCAGAAGAAGACACTGGTCATGGTCACACATGATGATCATCTGGCAACTTATGCGGACAGGGTATTTCATATCCGGGACGGCAGGATCATTAAGATAGAAGATAACCGATGGAAAAAAGGAAAAGAATAGGGAGGAAGACATGCAGAAACGAATACAAAAAGAGACAGGAAATAATTGCTTGAAAAGAATCATTGTTGCCTTTCTGGCAGTGATCATGATGACAACTATGCTGCATCCGCAGATGGTACAGGCTGCAACAGGCACAGAGAATGGAATTTTTATTAAATCGAAGAACAATGAAGCACCCGTATTTGAAGCAGGGAAAAAGAAAAACTGGAACTTTGTAATAACTAATAATTCTGGAAATGTGTTGAATAATGTTACAATAACGCCAGATTTGGGAGACAAGAATGAAGATTGGCCATTTAAAACCGAAAAACAAAGCTATCAGAAAAGTTTAGGAACGCTTGAAAAGGGACAACAACAAGAAGTTTCTTTTGAATTTATTCAAAGAGATGATGTTCCAACAACAAGATATAAATTGAAATTTACAATATCTGCAGATGGGCAGGAAGAGACAGCAAAATGGTTTTATATGAATACCACAGCAAAGCCGGTACAGAAAGACACACAGGATAATAAAGACAACAAAGATACAGATGAAGGCAAGGATACAGGAAAAGGCAATGGCAATGGAGCAGGCAGTGGTTCTGACACATCTTACCAGACACCGGATGCCGGCGGTTACAGTAACGGAGAAGCAGCTTACAGCGGAGGATCCGGTGGAAGTACGGATGGAGGTGAAGCTTCGGGAAATGGTTCTGTTCCGCGTGTGATCGTAACCGGATTTACAACCGATCCGGCAGAAGTCCGTGCGGGCAGTAATTTCAAGTTAACTATCCATCTGAAAAATACATCCAAGATGAAAGTCAGCAATATGCTGTTCGATCTTTCAGCACCGACAGAAGCAGCGATGAACAGACGACATCACCGGCATTCCTTCCATCATCCGGTGCAAGCTCCATTTATCTGGACAGCATTGCCCCGAATGGAACAGCCGATATCAGTATCGAACTGAATGCAAAATCAGATCTTCTTCAGAAGCCATACAACATGGAACTTTCCATGAAATATGAAGATCCGAATGCTACACAGGTAGAAGGATCGTCAAGTATCTCTATTCCGGTGAAGCAGGATGCAAGATTTGAAATCAGCAATTTTGAGATCAGTCCGCAGAGCGTTGCTGTCGGTGAAGAAGCAAATGTGATGTGTAGTCTTTATAATCTGGGACGGATCAAGCTCTATAATGTAAAAGCTACATTTGAAGGAAAGAATATCAAAAAGTCGGAAGTATTTATCGGAAATATAGAATCCGGTGCAACCGGTTCGATTGATGCCATGCTGGAAGGAAAGAAAATATCGGATGGTCCGGCGAAGGTAACGATGACACTTAGTTATGAAGATGAATCGGGGAACATTTCAACAACCACGAAAGATCTGAATCTGGAAGTGACAGAAAAAGTGGATGATGATGAGGCGGCAGCTTCCGATATGCCGGAGGAGACACAGAAAAGTTTTCCTGTAATTCCGGTTGTAATCGCAGCAGTGGTCATTGCAGTGGTGGCAGCAGTCGTAATACTTAAGAAGCGCAAAAAGAAACAGCTGGCAGAGATTGAAGAGGAGGAGTTATTGGATGAACTGGAACGATCTTCTGAGGATGAGCATCAATAGTCTGCGGAGAAGGAAACTCCGTACATTTCTGACGGTCCTTGGTGTGTTGATCGGTACAGCTTCGATTGTAGTGATGATCTCACTCGGACTTGGTATGCAGCAGTCTCTTTATAAGGAAGTGGAACAGTCGGGAGTCTGACCAGTATCACTGTGACCGGATCGGACAACAGTGACGGTATGACGACAGAAAGTATGGGATCAGGACAGGAGACAGAAAAAAGGATAGATGACCAGTTGGTTGAAAAGATCAGTAAAATGGATCATGTGAAATTAGCTGCACCAATCTATGAGACTTCGGTGATCCTGCTGAAAGGCTCCTATATGGCGCAGGTCCAGTTGCAAGGAATGACACCGGAAGGTCTGAAATCCCTAAATATGGATCTTGGAGATGGAACGCTTCCAAAGACCGGAACAGGACATCTGGAGCTGATATTCGGAAATGGCGTGATCACTGATTTTTATGAAACAGGAAGCGGCAACGGATATTATGATACCGGGAAAGTCCCGAATATCAATCTGATGAAAGATTCTCTTTTCATGATCACGGATACAGAGAATTACAATAGTGACAGCAGCACAGCCTTTGGAGACAGTACAGACGGAACAGCAGGTGCAGGGAGCCAGTCAGATTCCGGAACCGGACAGACAAAACCTGTCCAAAAATATGTAGTAAGGGCAAGCGGTGTGATAAATGGCGGCCTGGATGACTATTCCAATAATTATGACAGTGTATTTTGTGACCTGGAGACTTTAAAGCAGTTATTGCGGAAAGAATATGCAGGCAAAGTCATTCCGGGACAGCCGAAGACCAAAGCTGGAAAGGCATTAAAAGGCTTCTATTATACGTCATTAAAAGTGAAAGCAGACGATATAGATCACGTGAATGAGGTCGCTGATGTAATCCGTAATATGGGATATAATGTTGAGACCAATGCGGAATATCTGGACAGTATGAAGAGTCAGTTCGCGATTGTACAGGCGGTGCTCGGAGGTATTGGTGCGGTGTCATTACTGGTAGCTGCAATCGGAATTGCAAATACGATGATGATGTCCATTTATGAACGGACAAAGGAAATCGGTGTGATGAAGGTACTTGGATGCAGTCTTAGGAATATCCGGGAAATGTTCCTGCTGGAAGCAGCGTTTATAGGTCTTCTCGGAGGAATTGCCGGAAATATTCTAAGCTTCGTAATGTCAGCAGCTATTAATATAATTGTTGGAAGCAGCGGCGCTATGTCGATGGGAACAGACAGCACGATATCTTATATTCCGTGGTGGCTTGTGCTGATGTCCATGGTATTTGCAGTGCTGGTCGGAGTGCTGGCGGGATATTTCCCGGCGAAACGGGCAATGAAGCTGAGTCGCTTGCGGCGATCAGGAATGAATAGGGAATAAGATTTTTATAATAAATAAAATATAAAATTACAATGAAAGAAGAAGGTGTAAGGCAGATTGCTAGACATCTTCTTTTTTCTTGTCATATGTTCGAAAGAAGTGCAGGTAGTAGGTTTTCTGTATATAGAGGAAGAGCAGGAAAGATAATAATTATGTACAAATGATGAGTGTTAAATTGTTATATATAATGTAAAAATATATAATTAAAATATTGACATATATCGAAAAAAGATATATATTCAAAATAGATAATAAAAACAAAAGAAGTAATTATAACATACACAATTGAATCGGAAAGGAGATGAGAAGTATAAAGATAATATTAGGAAAATAGATGTTACAGTCTTTCTGTTGTTAAAAAGTAAGGAGGCATTAAATTATGAAGAAATTAGGAAATGCTATTTTAATGATTGATATTCCATTTAATATTGCGGGAATTATATTGTGCATGTGGAGAATTAATATTATGTTGCATTCTGATTTGCAGAGATTAATAGACGAGAAGGGAGGCATAGGAGCGGTTAATACATTAATTGTTGTTGGTGCGGTATGTTGTTGCATGTTTTTAGTATTGAATATTATATGTGCAGTGGGACGTGCAAGACATAAAGAGTCAATGATTGCAGAAGGAATGACAGGAATTTCATTTTTAATAAAAATAATGTGTATTATCTTTTGGGCAGTATATAGATTATTCTTATAATATGATGAGGGATGGTGGAAGAAATATGAACAGATTGTTTCGAAATATATTAAAAGAAAATAAGAATGATTATATTCGAACGGTTTTGGGATGTAGTTGGATTATTTCGTTAATATACTTTTCGACAGCAGTGGGTGGCTGCCTTTCGTACATATCAACTGGAACCATCCCTCAAATGACATATTTGATCTTGGAAGTAGAGAAAGAGTTTCTTATTCCATATGGTTTATTGTTATTCCTGCTGATCTTACTGTTGAGCGGATACATAAGAAAACGAGCAGCTATATACAAAACATTAACTGTATTTGGAATGAAAAGAAAGCATAAATACAGATTCGTTTTGTTCGAATATCTAGGTATTGTTGGATTCAGTATAATATTAGGAATAGTGTTAGGAATTTGTGAATCAAAAGCTTTAAAGATTATTTTAGAATATTTTTTTGTAAATATAAAAGGTGATATTCGATATGGTGAAGCCCCGCTGAAACTTACATTAATTATTAGTTTTTTGATTTTTGGACTGGGATTTATCGTATGTGATCAAATAATCTCGTGTCTGGGAATTGATTATCTTGTCAGTGATGAAAGCGAGACAAGACAACGGACAATAGTAAATATTAAAATGTGCTTTGTGACAATTATGATGGCTGGAATTACGATTATATCTCTTATGACATACTGGGGGAAAAGTGGTAATACGATTCCAACCTTACTGGCAGTCATTACAATATTACTTTTTTATATTTCTATGGTGCTTATTTATAAAGTGTTTTGAAGAGGAAAGGATATTATAAAAAAATTCTTTGGATAGATGACTGGTGTAGTAATTTTACAGGCATATTAATATTTCATATATAACAGGAGCGTTTATATATATTGTTATATTCACATTTTCCTTTGAAATTATTGATACGCTGCCCATTGTACAAAAAGATAATTATCCGTATGATCTGGTATGGGGAGCAAATAAAACCGATAAAGATTTTTTAAGCCAATTGGAAAAGAAATATGGAATTGAAGTCAAATGTATTCCGGATATAAGGGTTACATCAGGTGACTATGGAGAACATACAGGAATATCAGCTTCAGAATATCAGAAACTTACGGGTGAAAAACTGAAATTGCATAATCATGAAATATATGTTGTGTATCAACGAAATAAAGCGGAATACGGAACACTTGGAATAGATTACGGAAAAAAAAGAACCGAGATTGTATATAGGAAATTCGGATGCGGATATCTGGGTGTATACGATGCGGGTTATGCCCGGTAATCAATTTACACGAGATTATAAGATTGTTGGCACCACAAACAGAATTATAACCGGTAATTTTAAAAGCAGACAATTAGAAGAAAGTGGAATAAAAGGAAAGGTTTTTGAAGAGATTATTGTATTTTCAGATGCAGAATATGAAAGAATCAGTAAAACAGCCAGAGGGTCTGATTTAACAGTTTCAATCAATATTCCTCAAAATTATAACCGGGTAGTAAATGATATATATAAATATGCAGAGAGAAATTCACAGGTGAACTTTTTTGATTATAAATATGGTAATCTGATTTATGAGAAAAAAAGAGCTGATCGTAGAAGAACAAGAAGCAAATATGTTAAAAGTAAGTGCAATGATAATTAACATTATCACATTGGCTATTTGTATTATATTTACTTTGTACAATAATATTGCAAGCTATAAAAATAAAATGAGATGGAATACACATTCTTTTATCGAATGGGAATGAACAAGGTAAAAATGAAAAGACATTTGAATCGGGAAATATTACTTACCACAGAGATTGCATGTATAAGTAGTATTCCATTTGCATTTATTATGGTTTTGATAAAAATATTGTATAAGGATTTAAGCATATATTGGACGATACGTTATATAGGAGAAAGCTTACTGGTAGTTGTTGTGTTGACAATAGTCATCCATTTCATGGTATATGGTATGGCGAATAACGTTAAAAAACAGATTGAAAGGAGCATTCAAAATGAGCAGTGATATTATATTGGATGTCAGAAAACTTGAAAAAAATTACAATACGACAACGCATGAAGGAAAAGAAAATATTTATTCTGTTTTAAAAGGAATATCTTTTCAAGTTCATAAAGGAGAGTTCATAAGTATTATGGGAAGTTCAGGATGTGGAAAGACCACACTTTTGAAAATCCTTGGAATGCTTAGTGAGCCAAGTAAAGGAACTGTATTATATAAAGGAAAGGACATACAGGAAATCTATGGAGAAAATCTTGCCAGGATACGAAGAACGGAGATTGCGTTCGTATTCCAAGATTACTATTTGATGAATAGTCTCACTGTAAAAGATAATATTATGCTGCCATTGATTTTGAATGAAAATGATTTGAAAGAAGGCATTAAATCTGTTAAAAAAATAGCTGCGGAATTTGGTATAGCCAGCTTATTGAATAAATATCCATATGAATTGTCAGGAGGTGAAAAACAAAGAACAGCCATTTGTAGAGCAATGATAGAAAATCCAGAATTGATACTGGCTGATGAGCCGACCGGAAATCTGGATTCGAATACTTCTTTGCAGGTGATAAAGACATTGGTTCACACTAATGAAACATTAAATAAAACTGTAGTAATGGTAACACATGATCCTAAAATGGCAAGTTATGGTAAAAAAACAATTTTTCTAAAAGATGGAGTGATATTAGATTCTCTGATAAAGAAAGAATCAAATGAAAAATATTATGAAAAAATTTTAAATAAAATGGTTCAGATATAAAGTAACAGCAGGTTGAAAAAAGGTTAGGGTTAAGGTATTATGAAATAGTTAGTGAGTATGTTAACGCTAGTGAGGAGTGAAAGCATGAAAGTTAATAAAAACATGGTTTCTGGTAATTCAGCAATGTTGGTTTTAAAACTTTTGTCGGAAAAGGATATGTATGGTTATGAGATGATTGATACTCTGGCAAAAAGATCAAATAATATTTTTGAACTTAAAGTAGGTGCATTGTATCCAATGTTGCACGGAATGGAGCAGTCAGGATATTTGGAATGTTATAATCAGGAAGTTAACGGGAAATTACGTAAATATTATCGTATTACACCGAATGGAAAAAAATATTTGGAAAGAATGATTGAAGAGTGGAATGCATATAGAAATGCATTGAATGACGTACTATGTCAGACAGTATAAAATTATTGAAAAAAGAATTATAGTCACACAGCCCGTGAGGAAAACTTCCGGGCTGTGATTTTTTTATTCCTCAATAATATGAATCTCCAGATAATCGAAATCAATCGAATCTACAAAGTTATCCTGATAGAATCTTGTCTTATCGTGTCGCTTGAATTCATCAATATTATGATCCAGCCAGATTGGCTTGCTGAGATCGAACTCATAACAGATCGAATCCAGCGCATTAAAAATCTTGTGTGTTCTGGTGTCGTCCGTATCATCGCAGATCACGGTGTCACGCAGCATATGATTGTCCTTAATTTCTTTTCCCCATAAACGGAACATAGCAAAACCTCCTGTTCGTGTATATATTTGGATTTTCAGACCGGATAATCTGAAAAATATTACAATTCGATATTCCAAGTATACAAGGAATCAAAAGTAAAGTAAAGGCGGGAAATTGACACGAAAAAAACAATGGTTGCTTTTGCAGTATGTGTATGGTACACTCTTGACAAGTGACAAGACATATGTAATAAACATCAAAGTCAATATAACAGGAAATGAGATACAGGAGAGAGAAAGATGGAAAAAGTAAAGAAAGCATTAGACCGCATATTTATCGAAGGCTTAAGTGCCATGGCGCACGGTCTGTTCGCAACACTGATCATCGGCACGATCATCCAGCAGATCGGAACATTTATGGGCGGAAATATCGGAGAGATGATCTTCATCGCAGGGAAACTTGCAGCATCCCTTACCGGAGCGGGTATCGGTGTGGCAGTAGCTATAAGTTCAAAGAAGCACCGTTGGTAGTCGTATCGGCAGCAACCGCCGGAATGGCAGGGGCATTTGCAAGCAGTATTCTGGCAGGAAAGGTATTCGTAGACGGAGCATGGTATTTGCCGGACCGGGAGAACCACTGGGGGCATTTATTGCCGCATATGTAGGTATTTTCTTCGGTCATATGGTATCCGGAAAGACGAAGGTAGATATCCTGGTGACTCCGGTTGTGACGATTGGAAGTGGATGTCTGGTAGGATTCCTGATCGGACCACCGATCTCGGGATTCATGAGCTGGCTTGGTTCACTGATCAACTGGGGAACAGAACAGCAGCCGTTCCTGATGGGAATTATCGTATCTGTACTGATGGGAATGATCCTGACACTGCCGATCAGTTCAGCAGCACTTGGTGTAATCCTGAATCTGTCCGGTCTGGCAGCAGGTGCGGCAACGGTTGGATGCTGCTGTAATATGGTAGGATTTGCCGTGGCAAGTTACCGTGAAAATAAAGTCGGAGGACTTTTGGCACAGGGAATCGGAACTTCGATGCTGCAGGTTCCGAATATTGTGAAGAAGCCGGTGATCTGGCTTCCGGCGATTATATCGAGTGCAATCCTCGGACCGGTGGGAACAATGGTACTCCATATGACGAACAATGCGACCGGTTCCGGTATGGGAACGGCAGGATTAGTGGGACAGATCATGACATGGCAGACGATGATCCAGACAGAGTCTGCACAAATGGTGCTGATCAAGATCTTGCTGATCCAGATTGTGCTTCCGGCAGTTGTGACACTTGGTGTTTCAGAATTCATGAGAAAGAAAGACTGGATCAAGATGGGAGATATGAAGCTGGAATTTTAAAGTGTTATATTTAAATTATCGTGTGTAAAAACATGTACGAAAAATGACAGGATAAAATAAAACTTCATAATATAATGTAAAGAGTGCCTGGGAAACTGCGGTTAGTAGATTTCCAGGCATTTACATTTCAGGCTTAAACGATTATAATGTCCAATAGAATAAAAATGAGTTCAATTTTTACATAGATTTTTAGGAGAAAGCAGGTAGAATGTTATGATGGGCACAGGAAGAATTCATATGTATTATGGAGATGGCAAAGGAAAGACAACAGCAGCAGTCGGCCAGGCAGTCAGAGCCGCCGGATATGGACTTCAGGTGCTCTTCTTCCAGTTCCTGAAGGACAATTCATCGAATGAAAGAAAGATTCTGGAAGCAGTACCGGGGATCACCTGTCTTCCAGGGCGTGATCAGGTGAAATTCGTAAGCCGGATGAACGGGGATGAGAAAGCAGAGCTGCGTCATTATAACAACAAAGCACTGGATGAGATCGTGAAGTTCTGTACGAATTTTGATGTACTGGTGCTGGATGAAGCATTATGTGCGATCCATCTGAATGTCTTAAGTGAGGAGAAGATCAGAAGTTTTCTGGAGCATAAACCGCGTGGACTGGAGGTTATCTTAACAGGGCATGAAGTATCGCAGGATATGTTGGATCTTGCAGATTATGCAACGATGATGATGAAGGTGAAGCACCCATATGACCGTAAGGTAATGGCAAGAGAAGGAATTGAATTCTAAAAGTAGAAATTATAAAAGATATAGAGAGAAGCTGTCGGATGACGGCTTCTTTTGTAGTTTATAAATGCATAATCTTTCTTAAATAAATGTGAAAAATATGACATATTAGTACAGCTTATGGTATAATATTAACAGTGCTGGTTTAACTCTTCGCGAAGAGAGGAGAGAGAACATTTATATGGAAAATACGATGAAGAACTATGAGGATGTCGACAGTTGGAAGACGATCATGTTCCTGTATAATTCAGCGTTAAAAGAAGTGGGGACAAAGCTGGAGATACTGAACGATGAATTCCAACATGTGCATAAATACAACCCGATTGAACATATTAAGACTAGGATCAAGACACCGGAAAGTATTGTAAAGAAGTTACGCAGATACGGCTACGAGATATCAATCGAGAATATGGTAAAATATATCAATGATATCGCAGGGGTCCGCCTGATCTGTTCCTTTACATCAGATATTTACCGGCTGGCGGAGATGATCGGTAATCAAAGCGATCTGAAAGTATTGTCGATCAAAGATTATATTAAGAATCCAAAAGAAAGTGGATATAAGAGCTACCATATGCTGGTATCCGTACCTATTTTTCTTTCTGACAGCGTTGTGGATACTAAGGTAGAGATTCAGATCCGTACGATCGCAATGGATTTCTGGGCAAGTCTGGAGCATAAGATTTATTACAAATTTGAAGGGGATGCTCCTGATTATATCAGCAGGGATCTGAGAGAATGTGCAGAGATGGTATCGACTCTGGATGAGAAGATGCTGTCACTGAATGAAGCAATTCAGGAATGTCTGGAGAAGCAGGAAGAGTTAAATATGAGTACAAAGACAAAAGAGAGCAACAGAGAGGATCAGCGTGTCCTGCAGGGACTTGACTAAGATACGCAGCAGGAGACACTGCCGTAGGCAGTGTCTTTAACGTTACTATAGATACGATCTATATATAAGACGGCATATTAAGATTCCCTATTTGAAAGCCGGTGTGGTTATTTATATAATGAAAAGTAAGAGAAAAGTTTAGTATGAATAAAAACAAAGGAGCCGGGAAAGTATGTTTGTAGATACGCATATGCACGAAATGACCTGTTCAAAAGACAGTTTCTTAAAATTAGAAGAGATGAGAAGTAATCACAGAGAAGGAAGTCGTGGACATCTGCATCACGGACCATGATGATATGGGACTGAAAGAATATGCAGCAGAATATTCGAAGAAGACAGGATTCCCAATCTTTGTAGGAATTGAATTCTTTTCTCTGCAGGGAGATATTATTGCATTTGGAATTGAAGAATATCCGGATGAGAGAATTTCCGCGCAGGACTTTATTGATCTGGTAAAAGCACAGGGAGGCTTCTGCTTTGCGGCACATCCGTTCCGCAATAATAACAGAGGTCTGGAAGAGAACTTAAGGACAGTCAAAGGTCTGGATGGCCTGGAAGTCTTAAATGGAAGCACTTCTGTAGAGGCGTGCCAGAAGGCGGCGAGATATGCACAGGAACTCGGACTGTGTACGATGGGATCCAGCGACTGTCATGTACCGGAGAAAGTCGGTGCGTGTGCGACCTGGTTTCCGGAAGAAGTAAAGACAATGGAAGAGTTTATGCAAGCTCTGAAAAAAGGTGGTATGAAACCGGCATATTATGAGGACGGTGCATATCACATACTGGAGGTACAAGAGTATGGGAATGGATACCCGAAGGTAGGATTCTAAGGATAGACGTTTTCAGACTTTTATATAATAATTCTATAAATTATATATTTACCTTTTCCATAAATGATGATAGAATAAATCTATATGTGTTGATTGTGGAAATGGTGATAGAAAGGTGGAATCATTATGATTACAGTTAATGCTATGGGAGACAATTGCCCAATCCCGGTTATTAAAACCAAAAAGGCAATGGCTGCACTGACAGGACCGGAGACAATTGAAGTTCTGGTTGATAATGAGATCGCAGTGCAGAATGTAACAAAGATGGCATCTAGCTCAGGAGGAAAAGTAACTTCTGAAAAATTGGGGGATGCCGAATATAAAGTTACGATTGAAATGGAAGGAGCACCGGCAGCAGATGGAGCTGAAGCAGTATGTGCGCCGGATGCAAGAGACAATACAGTTGTTGTCGTTTCTTCTGACCGTATGGGATCTGGAAATGATGAATTAGGAAAAGTTCTGATCAAAGGATTTATTTTTGCAGTGACACAGCTTGATACACTGCCAAAGACAATGCTTTTCTATAATGGAGGAGCAACTTTGACTACAGAAGGTTCTGATTCTCTGGAAGATTTGAAATCTCTGGAAGCACAGGGAGTAGAGATCATGACATGTGGAACCTGTCTGGATTATTATGGTCTGAAAGACAAGCTTGCAGTTGGTACAGTAACGAACATGTACAGCATTGTTGAAACGATGGCAAAAGCAGGAAGAATCGTCAGACCATCATAAATTAGTTACATACCTGGATAAAAAGCCGGATTCCTGAAGTAAGATACAGGGGTTCCGGCTTTCTTGTACTACGGCGTATGTATAATGAATACAAAAGAGTCTGCATGACAGTTCATCGACTGTACTGCCTCTGAAGAAAGGTATGAAAAACAGGAGGAGTAAAAAGAATGAAATCAGATGTAAAATTAACGAGTTTAAGCAAAACAGCAGGTTGAGCGGCCAAGATTGGTCCGGAGACCCTTGCTCAGGTTCTGAGTAAGCTGCCAAAATTTGAGGATGACAATTTAATAGTAGGAATCGAGACTTCCGATGATGCTGCCATCTACAAAGTGACAGATGATATTGCGATGATTCAGACGGTTGATTTCTTTACTCCGATTGTGGATGATCCATATATGTTCGGACAGATCGCCGCTGCCAACTCGCTCAGTGATGTATGGGCGATGGGAGGAGAACCGGCGGTAGCCCTGAACATCGTAGGTTTCCCCGAATTGCCTGGATCCGGCGATTCTCGGCGATATCCTTGCGGGAGGCGCAGACAAAGTAAAAGAAGCAGGTGCAGTATTAGTCGGAGGACATTCGGTACAGGATGATGAACCGAAATACGGTCTCTGCGTATCCGGATTCGTTCACCCGGATAAGATCTTTAAGAACTACGGCTGCAGACCGGGAGATATATTGATTCTTACAAAACAGATCGGAAGTGGTATCGTGAATACTGCGATCAAAGCAGAGATGGCATCGCCATCGGCAATCCGCGAGGCACAGACGGTCATGGCATCCTTGAATAAGATAGGCAAGCAGGTTGTGGAAAAGTATGATGTTTCCGCATGTACGGATATCACTGGATTTGGACTGCTTGGACATTGTGTTGAGATGGCATCGGCAAGTGATGTGACATTTGAACTCAGTGTGCATGACATTGCGTATCTTCAGGATGCATACGATTATGCGAAGATGGGCCTTGTTCCGGCAGGAGCTTATAAGAATAAGAGATATTCGATCAATCAGGTGGAAGTTGGTTCGGTAGAAGAGACATACTTAGATCTTCTCTATGATCCACAGACTTCCGGCGGACTTCTCATCAGTGTTTCGCCTAAAGAATACGAGAATATGATGAGAGACTTCAGAGCATCAGGACTGGATACAACCGTTTCCGTAATCGGAACAGTTGCACCAAAGAGTGATAAGCTGATCCGGTTATTCTAGATATGAAGTCATAAAAGAATGACAGAATGGAGAAACATAATGAATAAGAATGTATTATACCGGAGTATCCCAAAAGTAGATATTCTTCTGGCGGATGAAGGAATCAAAGTATTGATAGAGGCCTACAGCGTGAAAGTGTAATGGAAGCGATCCACAGTGAGATGGAAAAGCTCCGTGCATATATCGGAACATGCGATGATGAAGAAAAAGCAAAACACCAGATCGCATTACTGAATGAAAATATAGCAAAAGCCGTTGCGGCAATGCATACACCGAATATGAAAAAAAGTGATCAACGGAACCGGAACGATCCTGCATACGAATCTCGGACGTGCACCGATCAGTTACGAACACATGATGAAAGCAGCAGAGATCGTCAGTGGGTATTCCAATCTGGAATACAATCTGGAAGCAGGAAGAAGAGGAGAGCGTTATTCGCATTTTGAAAAGCTTCTGTGTAAATTAACCGGCGCAGAGGCTGCCATGGCGGTCAATAATAATGCGTCTTCGGTACTTCTGATCTTAAGTTCTCTGGCAAAAGGCGGAGAAGTAATCGTTTCCCGCGGGGAGCTGATCGAGATTGGTGGTAAATTCCGCATTCCGGATGTGATGGAACAGAGCGGTGCAAGCCTCGTGGAAGTCGGAACGACGAACAAGACACATTATGAGGATTATGAAGAAGCAATCACAGAAGAGACGAAAGCTCTTCTGAAGGTACACACCAGTAACTACCGTATTGTTGGATTTACAGAAAGTGTGGGAATTGATGAACTGGTACCGATTGCGAAGGAACATGAGATTCCGGTTGTGGAAGATCTCGGAAGCGGTGTGCTGATTGACTTGGAGAAATACGGTCTGACACATGAGCCGACCGTACAGGAATCTATCGCACATGGTGCGGATGTGGTATGTTTCAGCGGTGACAAGCTTCTTGGGGGACCACAGGCGGGAATTATCATCGGTAAGAAGAAGTACATCGATATGATGAAGAAGAACCAGCTTACCCGTGCACTTCGTATTGATAAATTTACGGCGGCAGCACTGGAAATGGTTCTGATGGAATATCTGTCAGAGGAGACGGCTGTTCAGAATATTCCGGTATTGCGTATGATCGCAACGCCTTTGGAAGAAATTGAAAAAGAAGCCAGAAGCTTTGTGCGTATCTTGCGTCACACTGGAATGGATGCAAAGATTCAGATGGTATCCTGTGAATCACAGATCGGCGGCGGATCCCTTCCACTTGAGCGGATGGAAAGCCGTGCAGTTGCAATCCACCAAATGGCATGAGTGTTGCAGAGATGGAAGAGAAGATGCGTCATCTGGAGATCCCGATCATTCCGAGAACGATCAATGACAGTATCTGTCTGGATGTCAGAACGATCGAACGCAAGGATTATAAGATGATTGCAGCAGAGCTTGCAGAATTATTAGGAAAGAAAGAAGAACGGTAGGTGCAAAAGAAGGCTATGAAGAATATTATTATCGGAACGGCCGGACACATTGATCATGGTAAGACAACACTGATCAAAGCACTGACCGGAAGAAATACAGACCGCTGGGAAGAAGAACAGCGAAGAGGAATTACGATTGACTTAGGGTTTACGTATTTTGACCTGCCGGGAGGAGACCGTGCGGGAATCGTCGATGTACCGGGACATGAGAAATTTATCAATAACATGGTTGCCGGAGTTGTCGGAATGGATCTGGTACTCCTGGTGATCGCGGCGGATGAGGGAATCATGCCGCAGACAAGAGAGCACATGGATATTCTGAACCTTCTCGGAATCGAGAAGAGTATCATTGTGCTGAATAAATGTGATCTCGTAGATGAAGAGTGGCTGGAGATGATGGAAGAGGATGTAAGGGAAGAACTTTCCGGAACATTCCTGGAACATGCGCCGCTTGTCAAAGTATCGGCAGCGACAGGTGCCGGCCTTGATGATCTGGTAAAAGAGATCGAACATCAGACCAGAGACGAAGTGGTACAGAAAGATATTCATACTATTCCGCGTCTCCCGATCGACAGAGTATTTACACTTTCCGGATTTGGAACAATCATCACCGGAACACTGGTGTCCGGAACGATCACGAAAGAAGACACACTTCAGATGTATCCGGTCGGAAAAGAATGTAAGATCCGAAGCATTCAGGTTCACGGAGAAGATAAGAAAGAGTGTTACGCCGGACAACGTGTGGCGATCAACCTTTCAAATGTGAAGAAAAAAGAAATCAAGAGAGGCTGCGTACTGGCGCCTCCGAACAGTATGAAAAATACCGACCTTCTGGATGTAAAGTTAAATGTACTGGATTCTTCTGTGAGAATCCTGACGAATCATACACGTCTGCATTTCTTTACAGGAACCAGTGAAGTGCTCTGCCGTGCGGTACTTCTGGATAAGGAAGAAATCGGACCTGGAGAAAGCGGTTATGTACAGCTTCGTATGGAAGAAGAAGTTGCGGTAAGAAGAGGAGACAAATTCGTAGTACGTTTCTATTCACCAATGGAGACGATCGGCGGAGGTGTTGTTCTTGAGCCGAATCCGAAGATCAAGAGAAGATTCCAGCCGGAAGTGATCGAAGAACTGAAGCGCAAGGAAGAAGGATCGTCCGCAGATGTTATAGAAATGCATGTGAAGAGTCATGCAGAGACCCTGATCACAGTCACGGAACTGGCCAAGCTTACGGCACTTTCGCCGGAAGAGGTGGAGCAGGATGTGAAAGAACTGGAAGAGCAGGGCAGTATCTATGCATTTCCAATGCGGAAAGATACGTATGTATGGCACAGCGATTCTGCAAGAGAGGCAGAACGTATCCTGCTGAAAGCTTTGAAGGAATATGAAGAAACGTATCCGTACCGCTACGGAATTAAGAAGGCACAGGTACAGACCACATATTTCAAAAAGGTAAAACCAAATGTATACGACAAGATTCTGACGCTTTTTGAAGAACAGGGAGTATTGAAACGAGTCGATGAATTTTTATGTACTCCGGAGTACGAAGTACGGAAAGACAAGATTTATGATAAAGTGTCAAAGATCATGCTGGATACATTTGAAAAAGCAGGATTTGACTTTGCAAGATATTCCGAGGTTACATGCAAGGATGTACCACAGGATATCATGGATGACATCCTGAACATCTTATTAGAAGAAAAACAGATTGTAAAAATAAATGATGAAATGTATACGCTGACCTCTTATATGGAGACTGCGAAAGAGAAGATCAAAGAGCATTTGAAAGAAGATCCGCTGATCACGATCGCACAGGTCAGAGACATGTTTGAGACAAGCAGAAAAAGTGCAAAACCGATCCTGGAATATATGGACAGTATCAAGGTAACCAAGAAAACGGGAGCAGAGAGCGAAAGGGTGGCATACTAATGAATTTAAAACAATTAGAAGCTTTCGTTCAGGTAGCAGAGGGAGGCAGTTTTTCAAAGGCAGCAAAACAGCTGTTTCTGACACAGCCAACCATCAGTGCACACATTTCGTCACTGGAGAAAGAACTGAATGCAAGGCTTTTCGTAAGAAATACAAAAGAAGTAAAATTATCGGATGACGGGAAAGAATTGTACCGTTACGCAAGACAGATGATCGATCTTCAGAAAAAGATCGAGGAAAGATTTGAAACAGGAAAAAGTGAGAGCAAACATCTGATCACAATTGCGGCATCTACAATTCCGGCACAGTATCTGCTTCCGGAGATTCTGATGAAGTTCAATGAACGGTATCCGAAAGAACAGGTAAAGCTTCTTGAAACGGACAGCAGTCAGGTTGTGACCAAGATCATTGATCATATGGTAGATGTAGGATTTACCGGAACGGTTCTGGAGAAAAAACACTGTAAATATATTCCGTTTTATAAGGATGAACTGGTAGTGATCACTCCGAATACGGAGAAATAGTCAGGTGTTACATCAGAATATTGAAGATATAGCTGGATCAGTAGGGAATGTCTGATCATGCGGGAAGAAGGATCCGGCACAAGAAAAGAAGCCGGAAAACAGCTCCGTAATGCCGGAATCAATCTGGATAAGCTTAAGATCATTGCAAGTATTGAAAATCAGGAGACGATCAAGAAGTCGGTAAAACAAGGAATGGGAATTTCGATCATATCCAGACTTGCGGCGGAAGAAGAAGCAAAATCAGGAGATCTTCTGACATTTCCTATTCCAAAGGCAGATCAGGGACGTGACATTAACCTGGTGTATAATAAGAATTATCAGATGTCAAAAAAGTGCAGAGCGCTTTATTAAAGTGGTAAAAGAAGTATACGGAATAGAAGAATAGATTACAGTTTATGATCTGTAGATCTAAATAATAGAATAAACCCACAACATTTATAGATAATTACTATGAATGCTGTGGTTTATGTAATGTTTCGATTAGACGGAAAGAAGAAAATAGACTATACTAAAAGCATATGAAAGAGGTATGAATTTACTTAGAAATTAAATAGTATTGAATGAGCGGAATAATATTTTTATAATAAAACTTGAATCATGTGCGGTCATTAGGAGGAGACAAGTATGATATATATGGACAATGCAGCTACAACAATGCACAAACCACAGGAAGTGATCGATGCGGTAGTAAGTGCGATGAGTTCGATGGGGAATGCAGGACGCGGGGCCAGTGAAGCTGCACTCAGTGCATCCAGGATTATTTATGATACCAGGGAGGGACTGGCAAAATTATTCGGTGCAGAGAATGCAAGGCAGATTGCATTTACATCGAATTCTACGGAAAGTCTGAATATTGCTATAAAAGGAATACTGGATCCGGGAGATCATGTGATCACAACGGTTCTGGAACATAATTCGGTGTTAAGACCGTTATATGAGATGGAGAAGAAAGGCACAGAACTTTCAGTTATAGGATGTAACGAGAAAGGAATGCCGGATATAGCTGCGATGGAGGCAGCGATAAAAGAGAATACGAAGATGATTATCTGTACCAATGGATCGAATCTTACCGGCAATTATGTAGATGTGGCAGTAATTGGGAAGATGGCGCATAAGCACGGACTGATCTTTGTGGTGGATGCATCACAGACGGCCGGAGTATTTCCAATTGACGTACAGAAGATGGATATAGATATATTATGTTTTACAGGACACAAAGGACTTCTTGGACCTCAGGGGACAGGCGGAATATATGTAAAAGAAGGAATACAGATCAGACCGTTAAAGACCGGAGGAAGTGGAATACAGACATATAGCAAAGAACATCCGGTGCAGATGCCGACGGCTTTGGAGGCAGGTACTTTGAACGGACATGGAATTGCCGGACTTCATGCGGCACTTGGATATCTGGAAAAAACAGGAATTGATAATATCCGCAAAAAAGAAGAAAATCTGATGTGGCGGTTCTATAACGGGGTAAAAGATGTTCCGGGCGTTAAGATTTATGGGGATTACAGTCAGAAAGAACGCTGTGCGATCGTGACGCTGAACATCGGTGATTATGATTCTTCAGAAGTGAGTGATGAGCTTCTTATGGAATATGATATTTCTACCAGATCGGGAGGGCATTGTGCACCGCTTATGCACGAGGCGCTTGGAACGGTAGAACAGGGGGCTGTGAGATTCAGTTTCTCACATTACAACACGGAGGAAGAAGTGGATACGGCTATAAGGGCGATCCGCGAACTGGCAGAAGAACCGTAAAATATGTGATATGTGACAAGGCGTCATAAAAAAGTATGCCAGGCATATAGTTATGGGGAAATGCAAGAAAATGAGAGTATAGGAGGAAACACATATGAATTTATCAGATTCAAAGAAAAAACTGGTACTGGCCGGTGTTGTGTGTGGTATTGTAGCGGCATGCCTTGCAACACTTGGAAATCCAGCGAACATGGCATTCTGTATTGCATGTTTTATCCGTGATACGGCGGGAGCAATGGGAATGCATCAGGCAGAAGTGGTACAGTATGCAAGACCGGAGATTATTGGTCTTGTACTTGGGGCATTTATCATTTCAATAGCAACAAAAGAATATCGCTCAACGGCGGGATCATCGCCGATGATCCGTTTTATTCTTGGTGTGATCATTATGATCGGTGCACTTGTATTCCTGGGATGCCCTCTGCGTATGGTAATCCGTATGTCGGCAGGTGATCTGAATGCATGGGTAGCTTTCGTTGGTTTCATCCTTGGAGTGGCAACGGGAGTATTTGCATTAAAGAAGGGATTCAGTCTTGGAAGAGCACATGTAACTAACAAAGTTAACGGAGCGGTTCTTCCGGCAATCGTGGTTGCGATTTTGATCCTTGCTACATGTACAACACTTCTGAAAGCGAGCCAGGCAGGACCGGGAAGCATGCATGCACCGATTATTGCATCTTTGATCGGAGGTCTTGTATTTGGAGCATTTGCACAGAAATCAAGAATGTGCTTTGCAGGAAGTATCCGGGATATTATCCTGATGAAAAACTTTGATCTTATCAGTGTCATTGCGGGACTTTTTTGTAGTGATGCTTGTATTTAATCTTGCAACAGGACGTTTCGTGCTTGGATTTGATACACCTGGAATTATTGCGCATTCTGAACATCTGTGGAATATTCTTGGAATGTACACAGTTGGATTCGCAGCTGTACTTGCAGGAGGATGCCCATTAAGACAGCTGATCCTTGCGGGACAGGGATCTTCTGATTCGGCGGTAACCGTAGTCGGAATGTTTGTGGGAGCTGCAATGTGCCATAACTTCGGACTTGCGGCAAGTGGAACTGCACTTAATCCTGAGACGAAAGAAGTAGTGCAGGTGCAGTACCATTGAATGGTAAGATTGCATGTATTATCTGTATTGTGATTTGCTTTATTATCGCATTTACGAATAAGAGAGAAGAAACAAAAATAAGATTGAAATATGCTTAAATACATAGTATTCTAGGAAAGAAGGAATTAAATATGAAAGAAGTAGATGCAAGAGGTCTTTCTTGTCCGGAACCATTAATGCTGACAGCAGAAGCGTTAAAAGGAGAAACAGGACCTGTGAAAATTCTTGTCACAGAGCCTCATCAGAAGATGAATGTTGAAAAATTTGCCAAAAGTAAGGGGAAAAAGTCAACAGCTGTGGAGAAAGACGGTTACTACGAAGTGGTGATTGAGTAAAGATGAGAAAAAAAGTAATGAAACTTGTTGTAACTTTCCATACGACGTCTGATGCGATGGCGATGGAGAAGGTATGCAAGGAAAGAAATGTACCAGGCAGACTGATTCCTGTACCGAGAGCGATTTCGGCAGGATGCGGACTTTCCTGGTGTGCGGATCTGACAGACCGAGAACAGATCTTGATGTGATGAAAGAGGTAGGGATTGAACAGGAAGATGTTCATGAATGCCTTGTATAAGAGGTCATAACAAGGGTATGGAAAATCTGGACTGAAAGAGAACAGGCGTTGACTGCAGAGAAATCTCTGCGGTCAACGCCTGTTAATTTTTTTATATAAGGGAAACTGGCAGCTTCTTTCGAATACATGGCGATTAAAGTCCATCCACAAATGTCTGTAATACATGTGGAAGTAACTTGTCTGTACGTTCGGTCAGTGAGAATTTGCCTTTGAAAAGGGCCCAGTCATAGAGAAGAGCACGCTCATACATGGCATATATTTCCATTAGTTCGGAAGCGGTGCTGGTGTTTTTGAATTCTCCGTTTTTTAAACCTTCCTCCATAATCTCTGTCAGCCATTTGAAATAAATACGTTTTTTGTCAGACAAAGATTTCTTATCTTTGGTAACCAGCTGCGAAGAGTAGAGGTAGGCCAGCAGATGTATATCGACGCTGGTTTCTATCATATAAAATAATTCATGGTTTAAAAATAAAAGTTTATCATAACAAGAAAGATTCGGATCAATCACCGCAGCAAGGTCTTCGTATTTCTGGTCAAAAAGATAAGAAAGTGAATTTAAAAGTGCTTCTTTTCCCTTGAAATAATGATAAAAAGTACCTTTTGAAGTTTTTGAAGCGTTGATGATGTCTTCTACGGTAGTCTGTTCGTAGCCATTTTTGTAAAAGAGGTTCCAGGCTGCTTTAACAATTCGGCTTTTTGTAGATCTGCGTTTACGTGGCATTCGGATCATTCCCTTCTTTGCTGTATAAAAAATAGAAGCGGATCACACGAATCCGCTTCTATTATCATATATGATAATGCAATCTAATTCAACCCCGAATATGCATTAGCCTACAAGGAAACCATATTTTAATGGATCTGTAGAGTCAATTAAGTAAGTAGCAACACCTGTAAGATATGCACTTCCTGTGATCATTGGGATTACTGCATCGTAATCACCGATCTTAGTTTCTTCTTTGATCACACCTTTGAAGCGTGTTCCCATGAAACTTTCATAAATAAATTCTTCGCCGATTCCGAGTTCGCCCCATCCGTGAAGAGTAGCGAGTTTGGCACTTGTACCTGTTCCGCAAGGTGAACGGTCAGCCTGAGCATCTCCGAATACAACAACGTTTCTCATTGTAGCCTGATCCGGATTCGGTGTTGGTCCGTAGAATTCAACCAGGTCAACTTCTGTGATGTCCAGAGTTGGATGCTGGATCTTAACTTCTGCGTTGACTTTATCACGAATCTTCATTCCGAGTTCTGTATAAGCAGGAACTGTCTTAGCGTTGATTTCGCCAATGTCAAGCTTTGTAGTATCAACCAGTGCGAAGAAACTTCCACCGAAAGAAATAGTATAAGGAATGTCTACTCCGTCGATATTAACTGTTAAGTTGTCTTTGTAAATGAATGCAGGTACGTTTGTAAGAGTTACATCTGTTACCTTTCCGTCTTTTACATGAGCTTTTGTTCTGATGATTCCTGCAGGAGCATCCAGAACAACTTCGTTCTCACCTTCGTGGCATTCAACAAGACCAGCTTCGAGGGCTACTGTAACAGCTCCGATTGTACAGTGTCCACACATGTTCAGGTAGCCGCCTGTATCCATGAAGATTACCCCAAGATCTGCTTCTTCGTGGATTGGCTCGCAAAGGAAAGCACCGAACATATCATGATGTCCTCTAGGCTCCAGCATTAATGCTGTACGAACGTGGTCGTATTTTTCCTCCATCCATTTTTTCTTTTCGATCATTGTGCTGCCTTCTGGCTCAGGAAATCCTCCGATGACCATACGGCAGAACTCACCGGCTGTATGAGCATCTACAACCTGAAGAGCTTCTTCAAACCGGTCGAAGTTAACTTTTGCTTCTAACTTCATAATCCTTACCTCCTTATAATATCCTATAGAATTCATCTATAAGTTTTTATAAAAACACAATTGAAAATTAGCCTTTTTTTTTGAAAAAATGCTCAAAAACTTGCAAGTTTCGAAAAATATACTTATATTTGCAACATGAAAAATCTCCTGGTTGGAGATATGATAAAAACAATAAGAACTGAGTGGCGATAAAAAGCCACAATATTTAAGAAC
>ENA-OQBJ01000378-OQBJ01000378.1-human-gut-metagenome-genome-assembly--contig:-NODE-378-length-23779-cov-4.299932_pt1 | contig 23779 bp, 28 predicted proteins | sample MGYA00242743_ERZ504545 | MGnify/ENA primary metagenome ERZ504545 (study PRJEB26092, sample SAMD00036252) | human gut metagenome | host: Homo sapiens | study: EMG produced TPA metagenomics assembly of...
ACATGAACAGAAGTCTGGAAAGCCGCACAATAGTCGGCAACACCATTCATGTCGTCGATCTTTCCAAAGATGTATGGAATGATTTCGTAGATGCATCGGCGCCATATTTGGTTTCGACCGATTACGATTGCGCCGCCTCCGATTCCACCACCACACTTCAGAAAACCGAGCAAAGCGTGCGCAAGGTAATCGCAAAGGTGAAGAATCACCAAAAGACCTTCGAACAGTCGATGGAAAAAGTACGTAACTATATTGCGGACAATCCCCCTTCGGACTCGGCATCGCGCGAAACCTTGGAATACCGTATCGCTTGGGCCAAGGAAATGAGCAAATCCTTCAAGGGACACATGGCCCATGAATATCCACTAACCGTGCTTGACCGCGTTATCGTCAGCACTCGCAGCGATTTGGATGACGCGAACCTAGACAATCAGACCATCCAAGGTGATGCACAAGCCCTGCTCCAAGCAATCGATAGCGTTCAGGGGCAAGTCAACGAGCAACGCATCTCGGATGAACATTGGCATTACGGATTCTGATCGCCATCTCAATCACCGCAAGGGCTACCTCTGCCCTTGATACTCGGGCAGGGGCACCCTTTTGCTTTGCATAGCTCATATCAATGAGCTTTAATAATCGAACATCTCGGATGCGCTTCAGGCACGACCATATTCCGGATTGCCCAGAATCAGATAGAACCCATCATCATTGATATCGTCAAAACGCTTTCCCTCTACAAGTCCGGGATACTCTCCTATGCCTGCATAAGCCACGATTCCTCTTACAATCAGCTCTTCAAATACGGTTTCCAATATCCTTCGCGTCAACCGCCGACCACTGGAGAAACCCTTATATTCGCCGAAGCATGCACGCATAATCTCCGTCTTCTTGTTATCTTTTCCCAGAAGATAGCAGATTAGTTTCTCCTTTCCGCACCCAAGCTTCCACTTTGAGTGAATCTTGCTGATGATACGGCAGATTTCACGTGCCTCCTCCGTCAGATCGATCTGCCCCATGCATTCTCGCAAAACGGTTTGCCTTTGTTCTTCTTAGTGTTCCCCACCACGAATACCCCACCATTGGATCCGCATCCAGTCGCGGAAACGTTATAGGCGCCGTCCAATGCCAGTTCGTATTGTTCGGACCATTCTTCCGGGGAACGAAGCAGCAGCTCCGTATCCGGAAGACATGTATCGTGGATGTTCATATTTGTGCTTACGTTCGCAACACGATATTCCGAAGTCACCAACCCCCGCGATATCGAGCGCATCTTTCCATTCGCATAGACAACCCATACGAAACCACTTGTTCTAAAGCAATCCCGAAGTCTATGCGCAACACACTGAGCAGATGCATAGGTTCTTTTGTATAGCTCGGCAGCTCCCTCCGAATTCAGTCCATACTCCTTCAGACAGTCCTTCAACAGTTCATCGGGAATAAGGCAACTCGAGGCGAAGGCGTCACATATGCGCTCTTCGAAGGCGTTCCGATCTTCGCACGCTTCCAGTTCCGCGGACAAGAGAGGAACATCAGCCGGCAACGTATCCAAAAGATAATGCGCCAATTCATGAAATACCGTAAACTGAGCCCGCCGGCTCCTTGAATCGTCGGCCGTGTAGCGTTGATACACGTAAATGACAGGTTTGCCGATGCTGTCCTTTTTGTAGAATCCAGGGACTTCCGAAGACTTTCCCCCAACACCAATCTGTATTCCGGAATCAGACAGCGAGACGGTCGTTGACCGGCCTTTCCAGATGATGTCCACTTCATCCTCCCAGATGTAGCGAAGCATGCCTAACGGGCCATGCTGCCAATCCTCTATACGAGGATTGCAACAATCGGGGAACTGAGGGTGCCGCCGGCAAGCCTCTTGTTGCAGCAATTGCACATACCGTCGTACGCCGCTGGTGATTTCCCCTGACCAAACCGCTCTTCCGTTAGGCATGGTGTCGAATCCTCACCTTTCTAATCTCGGCTGCCCAATCGCCAAAATGGTTCTTTGCATGTCTGGCGGCAAGTCCATATGCCTCTTTTGCCAGGGACACGTACGGATCAGCATTTTGCGGGTTCTCCCGTGCATATGCTTCCACCGTTTCCCTGACTATGGGAAGTTCGATTTCGCACAGCAATGATTCCGGCAGCAGTTCCGCTTTCTTCAGATCATCTGCATCGAAGCCACCAGCCAGCAGCCTCCCCAGGATTTCCTTATTCAATTGCGACGGACGTTCCGACGCCGCTTCCGCATCCGAACGGCTCATACCGCATTGCCCCATAAGGAATCGGCATATCCTTACCTGGATTTTCTGCCCCTCACGCCTATCGCTGATCGAGGGAAGCGGCGATAGAAAACCACATTGCAGACTGCAGTCGTACAGAAAATCATCGATTCGTTCCCTCTTCGTTTCAGGGAGGAACCCGAATTCGTCCAGTTCCCGCCCACGGTAAACGCTAAATTTTTCACCAGGCCTATTGTTCACAATCAGAGTGAATCGCTGCTTATCAAGCATTCCCAACGGCTTGCAAAGAACACGAGTCGGGATATCTCTGGCCAAATCGGGCCATGCGATAGAGGGAAGTTCTTCTATTCCACCTGTCATGAGCACCAGAGAATCCGGCGTTTCCGCTTCAAGATCCAAACTCATCGGAACAACGGTTACGATGCGCGGATCTTCATGTACGGACCGGATGACCACATGGCAGAATTCATCATCACCGACCACGGTCCAAACCTGACCTGGGGCAAGCGGCTTCCTGAGTCTTTTCTCTATCTCTTCCGGCGAATTGGCCCGCCTCACGCTTTCCGGAACGACGACCCGCTCCATGATCTGCCGGTACTTCTCCTGTCTATCAGCATCAATGCTCATATCACAATCACTTTCTCGTACGGATTCGAAATCGTTCAGGCTAATACACCAACTCACTATCGACTACGATGTCGAGCACATCGACGGATTGGGATTCCGACACTCTTTCGCGATCGAAATGCTCCGTGCCTTCCTCAATGCGAGCGATGATGTAGTAATACTCGTCCACCAGCCGTGGGCATACCCGAATGACGACTTTCGTGATGACGTTCGGGGAAAGGGTTCCTTTCGCCGCTCGAAGAATCTCGATCAGAAGCCTGATCAGCTGGCCGGAACCATTGCGATCATAGCTGGGGAAACGCGGCGATCTGCTGGAAGGAAACGGCTTGACTTCCCTGCCTTCCCGCTTGGCTTGAAGACTGACTACTCGCCATTGCCGTATTCGTTCCACACGTTTTTCGTCGTATGCTCTCTTCTTTTCCTGATAATCGCGAATCTCTTCTTCGCTGGGCCAATCAACATGAACCGTGGCGGCATGTCGCGCCAGAAAATCAAGATTGCGACCCGTGAGTGGCGCATCGGATCGTCACATTCCAGCGGCTTTTCATCCGCAAAGGCTTCGGCGCGCAAACCCCATTCCTCATGGATGCTCCGCGTCACCTTGCCTTTCCGCTTTGTCGATTCCTTCGTACTGCGGAAATGATGCTTGGGCGTATCGTTCTTCATCCTGTGAATCAGGTTGCTGCGCAATTGGCCGAAATCCGTCTGAGCGAACTTGTCGTTCAGCCAATTCGCGATCGCTCTGGCAACATACCGTTCCTGAAGACCTTCCCTGCAGCCATTGGACAACGATGAATATCGATCGGAATAATCCACAACGGCCTCGTCGCTCGGCACCAGATATTCGGAGACCCAGTCCGCAGGATCCATGTTCGGATAGTATTCCCTCAGCAACGTTCTTTTCTGCAGTTCCTCGCGAAAGATACGCTCCATCATTGCAATTTCACGCTCGCTTGGCCCATTCCCCTGTACTGAAGCAGATACCATATTCCCCTCTATCATGGCCACCCAGCTCTCTCGACTACTTGACATACTGTAGTCCACAGGGCGAACCTGAACCATGGCATCGCGCCTACCGAAATTATCTATCAGATTGCGACCCACTATATCCTCGGATATGACAACGAATTGGGTAAGGGCCTGCACACGCATTTCGCAATGGCTGACTCCGCCCAGCTCGCGAAAGAAGGCAAACTTGTTGAGTTCGTGGACAAAGCGTTTGAAGAATAGCGAAACACTTTGAGTCGATGACAGAGCTGGCGGGGCGGGGTGATTAGCAGATGAATAATCTGCTAATCACCCAACCCATCGCTTCTCAGTCGTCTATCTCAATCGCATGAACCGTTACCTCTTCGTCTTCCAAGGCGTTGGCTTTCTTGAATTCCGGGCGAAGCTCCAAGCCGGTCTCATCGAATTCACCGTTCAGATTGCGTACCAGCACATCGGCCAGTCGTCCGCCCATGGGTTTGAACGTCGCATAGGTTATCGCCCCGGAAATGGCACCACCGACAACGGGCACGACCTTGGTAACGGCTTTCCCGACCGACTCCTTCACTACCTGTTTGCCGACCAGCACGCCGACCTTTTTGACCAGCGGGTACCAGGTCGTTTTCATAAGAGCCTGTTGCGCGACCTTCTTGCCCATGTTCTTACCGACTTCCTTGGCAAGCTTTCCTACCAGCATCGCCGCACCTGACGCCCCGAACATCACACCCAAATACGCAAGGACTCGGACTTTGGCTCCTTCGTTCAATTCCGACTCGTCGGTGAACAAATCATCCTCGCCAAAAAGATAGGCGATTTTCTGCGCCAAGTTAATCGCGAAACCAAAGTACTGGGCCACATCGGCACCTCCGGCGGCAACAGCGGCAGGGCCACCGGGAATTCCTGCCACAAAGGCGGCGAGAGTGGTCTGATTCGTTGATTTCTTAATCACCCCATCCGCTTTTCTCCGCAACGACTCCACCGTATACACATGCTGGGGACCATATTTCAGAATGTCATCGAGATATTCCGAATCGGCGAATTGCTGCCGCAGGAACGTCTCCCTGTCGACCCTGATGATCGGGAGCTTCGCGACGCTTCCGATCATATTTATCGCCACATCGTAAAGCTCTTCGTCGGTTTTCTTGGCCATGTTCTCTCCACTCTGATAAGACACATCGTGCTCAATGCCCATGGTATCCGCTCCTTTATCTGTTCGATGGATGGCATGCGGGCAATCCGTATTCACCATGGGCCATGTTTTCTTCGCGAGCGCGACGGGTTTCCACCGGATAGAATCTGCATCCACGTTAGTAATCCATCAAAACGCGTTCGCGCACTTTCCCGCACTCTTTCGCACTCTCGCGCACCAACATCTTGATTACATACTTCTGTTCATGTACGGCACGTTCACTTGCCCAAGGATGTACAGTTCTGTGTATCAGCGCCCATCCAAGGCTACGTTTACGTCCTGAAACGCGGTGGGTCTCTTCTTCTCTGTAACAACGGTAGAGCATTCCTTGAGACACGCTCGAATCGACCAAGCGAACCAACTATGCTATCGTAACTAATAACAGTAGCCTCCAAGCCTCTTAACAATGCTCAAATCCGGGGGCTCTTTTTTTTATCAATCGCACAAGGATACGCCATGACGAAGCAGCCAAAAACAATACAGGAAATGATGACGCTTTTAGTCGAAGAACGCGGCTTGGATATCACCGGATTCTCCGATTTCAGCACCGTCCTCCTTGATTGCAACTATTACAGATTGTCCGGCTACTTCCGAGCCTTTCAGATTGATCCTCCTCATGGCAATAATCGCTTTCGAAATGGAACGCACATTAAGGATTTCATGATTCCTTATTTGATGGATGAACAGCTACGTCTACTCATCCTTCGTGGAACATCATCCTTAGAACAAACGCTTCGGGCCCATTTTGCTTACTACCTTGCCCAAAATGAAGGTGCCTACTCCTACACTGATCTCAGTTCATATAAAACAATCAAATATCCTGACGGCACCGAAGCCAGAGAAGTTCTAATTGAGAACATTCACAAATGGCTTGAACGTTCCAGCGAAGTATGCATTCGCCATTATCGGAATAACAACGAGCCTATTCCCATATGGGCGGCGGTCGAGGCGATGCCCTTTGACACTCTCTCAAAAATGATTTCATTGCATACCAACACAACAGCTGTTGACGAACTCAATCAGTCGCTTTCTCTAGGGAAAAATCGTCAACGTGCTGCGCAAATCATTCACAGCATGGTGTATCTACGCAACATTTGCTCGCACCATTGCCGTCTTTGGAACAGGGAGATTGTCCTTCCTCCCCCAGTCCTTGATGCCACAGCTGAGCGCTATGGCTCATATGCTTATGAAGACCGCTCCGTCTGGAAATCTCTTATTGTTCTCATGGATTTAATCGATGGAATAAAAAAGAATTCCACATATTCATCCATGCTTATAAAGCAAGCTGAGTCGAATGATGACTATTTCTGGGGATTATGCCATCCTAAACGGTGGCATTAGACACAGCCACCTGACCAATATTTGTCAGCTCCCCGAATCTCATTGTCATGAGAAAGCCCAGTATCGAAGGAAATGATAAATATGACACACCTCAGATAATGCGGAACATCGGATTGGAGGTTATGGAATTGACGAATATCACACGCTGCATTTCAGCCAGTCTGTCCTGCAGTTCAGTGGTAATGTATCGTTTTTTCACCAAGTCGATCTCCCGACCAAAAGTCGATGCAAGATCATCACGCAAAGCCCACTCATCAATCATTGGATTGGCGGTGTCGTCAACTGATAGATGAAATCGATATCCGAATCCGCATGCCCCTCCCCTCGAGCCATGGAACCGAACAGGTACAGTTCATTGACATGATGCCGCAGCGCGATAGGACGAGCAATCTCCGCTATCTGCTGCGGCATAGCGACCCGCGAAATCACATCAAGCGCTTTCATAGAGCTAGAACATGTGCAAGTTTCTTTTCCACCTGGCGCATGACATCATCTTCCAAAATTCCAATGCGTTGGCCCAATGCCGAAGTGTGCACTGCAAGAATCTTCTCCGTCATCACCCAACTTATTTTAATCAAACCATTCTGCGCAGTAGGAGGAACTTTAACCCGGGTAGTCATATCATCCGACGTAAAAGAAATCATCAGGCATACCACGGTAGAGTCAAAACCCTCGATTTCGTCATTCTGCACAACGACAACCGGCCGAGGCTTTTTCGCGTAACCATCAGCCAGCACAGTCCAGATCTCACCCCTCCTCATCAGCGATCATCCTCATCGACAAATCATTAGCGAAATCAGAAGCCTCCCGTTCATTCTCGAACGGTTCCGCAACCTGTCGAACTCGTACCTGGTATGGGAACCCCTGATATTCATTAAAGGACGAGACGAACATACGCAGCGCATCAGCCGTGGAAAGACCGAGCTTCTTTGTCGTTTCACGGAACTCTTCCGCCTGATCATCATCAACACGTGTCGCAAGCTGAACTACCATTGCCACTCCAATCACTATTTTTTATCATTTTATATCTTATTGACATGTTTTGCTAATATTCCATATCTGGATTACTAAAACTCTAGATTCACAGAATTTGCAATGTGGCAGCCGAACGCCAAAACCCGAAGTATGAGCGTTGGAATTCCAACGCTCATACTCGCCATAATCGCCAAACCAGGTGCCACAAACAAGCCAACAAGCGTTTTTGGGGGAGAGTCATTCGCGTGATGTTGCGCTCTATCATTGATAAAAACATCCAGCAACCGCATACCGTAAGGAATCACATGCGCTATTTCACTTCGGACACGCATTTCGGCCACCCTCTGGTCACCGCACTGCGCGGATTCCTGAACAATGGCAGGCTCCGCACCGAATACCGTGATGTCTGGCAGGCGCAGGGTCGCGCCGCCGCGCACGCATGGATCAAACAATACGTACGCGACAATCAGACGTCGTTCAAAGCAATCTGCGACATCACACGCCATGAGAACACCATCATCGGCAACATCAACGAGACCGTCGGGCGTGATGACGAGCTATGGATTCTCGGCGATCTCTCCTACCGTTGCACCGTCGAGCACACGCTCGACTGCCTGCGCCGCATCAACTGCCGCCATCTGCACCTGATCATCGGCAACCACGACCGCAACTTCCGTCTCCGCTCCAATGACGCGCTATACGAGGACGTGTTCGAGACCATCGATGACTACCGCGAGATCGACATGGAGCTTCCCGTTCTCGACGGCTCCGGCAAGCCGACGGCCGCAACCGCACGGCAGACCATAGGCATGAGCACTTCCCCAGGCTCTCGCATTGGCCGAAGAACACGGCAACTGGCCGGAAAACTGGAACAAGTTCGCCGATGTGGCGCCGACCACCGAAGGTTGGCTGCTCTATGGTCATACGCATCAAGGCATTCCCGACGGCACCGATCCGCTCAGCGTGAATGTGGGGCTTGATGCGTGGGATTTAGAGCCCGTCAGCGAGCAGCAGCTCCTCGCCTGGTTCACATTCCGGCACGCCGACCAATCAAAGTAAATTCCCCCGAGCATGCGTCATCGTCCGGAGGCGAAGCGGGTGAGGACTCCCGACTTGGCCAAGGCTCGGTAGAGGACCCACGAACCGAACCCGGCGAATACGACCGCGCTCAGCAACTCGCATGCCGTGCCGATGAGTCCACGCGGACTGAAGAACGAAAACGCCTGGTAATAGAAGAACAACAGGTAGAAGTTGTATACAATGCCGATCGCCACGGCCGACAGCAACGTGACGCCAAGCGTCCAACGACGGTAGCGGAACACCGCGAACACCGCTTCGGCGGCAAGCGCCTGCACAAGCGCGATCACCACCAGGCTCACACTGTATTTCGTACCAAGCACCACTTCGACGAACGAGGCGACCAACAGCACGTAGGCGGACGCGCCCGGCTTGCGCACGATCAACAAACCCAGCGTCGCGGAAAGTAGAACAATGCATGCAACAGCGCCGCCGAACCGGGAAGTATCAGGGTCAGCAGCGGGAACAGACCATAGGACAGGCCATCGAACACCCAGAACATCACACCCGACATCACACCGACCGCCGCACCGACCGCAATGTCGGTCACACGCCATCGCAGTGATCCGCGTGTCGCACACTTGGTTGCGGTCGATGCCGTCGGTCGTGCCTGCGGAGCCTGTTCCGAAGCTTGCGCCGAAGAGTCGTGGAGGTATGGTTGCGAGGATGGCCGTGCCATGATGAAGTCCTTTTGGTCGATGCCGCGCACCGTGAGTTGGAGATCGCGGCGGTCGCCGTGGGCCGCTCCTCGACCTGCGCGGCCCGGGCAGGAGCGACGCGCGCCATTATACGGACGCCATGTTCCCATGTCCGCCAGCGTTTCGCATATGAAACGCATCAGCAGCATACACGTCACATTTGCGAAAGAATCGTCTACATCGTCCGCATCGCAACAATCCGCAACCCCATTCCGCTTACGCTTGACCATGGATTTCAAGCGGCGTATACCACCACACGATAAGAGGTTGGCATGAAGACGATGGCACGGCAAATAGGAACCGTTCTGTGCATGGCGCTGGCTTTGCTGTCGGCGTTCTACGCGTTCGCCGTGATGAAGACACATTCGGGTACCGGCTTCTGGAAGGTCTGGCTGGTCATCGCCGCCGTTTTCGCCCTCCTCGCGGTTGGAATCGCCGCCAATTGGTGGGTGGCGCTCCCCCGCATCATACGAGGGGTCATCATCGCCGTGGTGTGCATCGGCATCGCCATATTCGGCACGGTGGAGGGGTGCATCATCAGCAACATGCATGCGCGGGGCGACCAGCATCTCGATTATGTGGTGGTGCTCGGCGCGCAGGTGCGCAAGTCCGGCCCCAGCAAGGCCTTGCGGTATCGTCTGGACACGGCGGCCGATTATCTGCGGAACAGTCCGGATACCATCTGCATCGTCTCCGGCGGCAAGGGCGCGAACGAGCCATTCCCCGAGGCACAGGGCATGGCCGATTATCTGAAGGCACATGGCATTGAGGAAGGCCGCATCCTTCAGGAATCCAAGTCGAAAACCACCCAGGAGAATATCGTCAACAGCAAGAAGCTCATTGCCGGAGACAACGCGTCCGTCGGCATCATCACCAATGACTTCCACATGTTCCGCGCATTGCAGATCGCGCATGACAATGGACTTGACGAAGCCCAAGGCATCGCGGCCGTTCACCGCCCGATATGCTGGTGAACAACATGGTCCGCGAATTCTTCGCCGAAATCAAATTCCTGCTGTCCTAGTTCCTGCAAGTTCCGAGCTTGGATATTAGAAATCGCTTCCCCCGCTGGACCAATGTCCGAAGGTCAGCTGGCGTGCGCCGCGGCGTGCGTACCACGCGGCAGCCATTGCCCTTTCGGCAATGCGGCGAATGTGGCCACTGTTCCGCGGCATCCGCGGCCGATTCGAGACGACGCTGGAAGCCGGGCCAATTCGGATCGGCTTCCAGCAGCCGTCCGAGCAGCAGCGCTGTGGCATGCGCGTCGCTCAACGCGCTGTGCGCATCCTCATTGGCGATGCCGAAGTAGTCGCAGCAGTCGGAAAGCTTGCCGCGACCAATCAGTGACCGCGACAGTTTCATCGTGCACAGCATAGTGCTCTGATGAACAGGTATGGAGGCGCCCATGCGCGAGTATTCGGCGAGCAGGAACCGCGAGTCGAACGACACGTTGTGGGCCACGAACACGCGGCCGGCAAGCAGGTCACGCAGTTCATGTGCGATGCCTTCGAAATCCGGCGCGTGCAGTAGATCGCGCGCGGTGATATGGTGCACCCAGGAGGCACCGACACTGCGATCCACATGAATCAGCGTCTCATGCTCGTCTTCGAGCGTGCCGTCCGGAGCCACGTGCACCAAGCCGATCTCAATGGCCCGATCGCCTTTCGCCGGACTCAATCCCGTGGTTTCGAAATCAACCACCGCGAATCCCTGATTCATTGTTCCTCCAGTCACACACTGTATTCCAGTGTAAAGCAAGGCAAAGGAATCATAGAAAAAGGCTGGAACCCTTAGGATTCCAGCCTTTATCGCATGTGCTGCGTCAATACAACGCCCACAGGCGGCCAATCGGTCTCACTTCTCGTCGGAAGCGAGCTCGTCAGCCACGGCGGCGGCAGCGGAAGCAGCCTCGACGCTCTCGGACTCTTCGTCTTCAGCTGCGGAACCGAGGAAGGCGCTCAGGTCCAGGGTCTCGCCCTCGGACTTGAAGGTCACGGCGCGCATGCCGGAGAGCAGGCCCTTGGAACGGCCGACTTCCTGCACAGCGGAACCGATCTGGCCGTTGCGGATGATGGCCTGGATGAAGGCGTTCGGATCCATGCCATACTGCTGGGCGATGGAGGCGAGGAAGTTGAAGACCTCACCCTGAGAGACCTTGACGTCCATGGTCTCGGCGAGCACGTCGAGCACCATCTGGTCGCGCAGTTCCTTCTCCACGGTTTCTTCGGCTTCGGCCTTCTGCTCCTTGGTGGCCTTGGACGGATCCGCGGTCACGTTCTTGAGCTGCTGCTCGACCATTTCGGCCTTGACGCCTTCGGCACCGGAATCTCGAGGCCATCCTCGAGCTTGGCGATGAACGCGTCACGAGCGGCGGTGGCCTGACGGCCTTCGGCGTCCTGAGCGGCGACCTTCTTCAGGTCTTCCTTCAGCTCGTCGAGGGTGTCGAACTCGGATGCTTCGGAAGCGAAGTCGTCATCGAGTTCCGGCAGTTCCTCGGCCTTGACGGAATTGACCTTGACCTTGATCAGGGCCTTCTCGCTTCGTGCTTACCGGCCTCGAGAGTGCCTTCGAAGCTGGTTTCCTCACCGGCGGACAGGCCTTCGAGGGCTCATCCAGACCGTCGAGCATGGTGGCGGAGCCGAGCTCGTAGCTCACGCCCTCCTGGGAGTCGACGGTTTCGCCGTCGATTTCGGCGTTGAGGTCGATGTTGGCGTAGTCACCCTTGGCGGCCGGACGGTCAACGCTCACGAGGGTGCCGAAACGCTGACGCAGGGCTTCCAGACGGTTGTTGATGTCCTCATCGGTGACCTCGGCCTTGGCGACCTCGATCTCCATGCCGTCAAGAGCCGGCAGTTCGATGTCCGGGCGACGCTCGACGGTGGCGACGAACTTCAGCTTGGTCTCATCCTTGGCGGATTCCGGCACGTCCTGAACGTCGATCTCCGGCTGAGCCATCGGGTGAATCTTCTTGGTTTCGAGAGCCTTGGAATACAGCTCCGGCACGCCGTTGTTCACAGCTTCGCCGGCGACGGCACCGAAGCCGATACGCTGGTCGATGATCTTGCCGGGCACGTGGCCCTTACGGAAGCCAGGCACGTTGACCTGCTTTGCGATTTCCTTGCGAGCCTCGTCGAGATACGGGTTGAACTCCTCCGGGTCGACGGTGACGGTGAGCTTCACCTTGGTCGGCTCAAGATTCCTGACGCTGATTTTCACGCTTGCGCTCCTGAAAAATACGGTTCTTCATATTTCTGCCGTTAGGCAACCTCTACATAATAGCGCGACTTACGGACTCTGCAACTAGGGAGACCTGCCAATCGCGTGCGCCCTGTTCGCCGAGGAATCGCGCGACGTCACGCTTACGAGTTCGTCCGTCCAGCACAGGTTACGCAAATACTGCGGTTTGATGACGATTTCCACAGGCGTGCGCGTGTCCTCCGCTATCTGGGAGACCGCCTTGCGCACCCTGTTGAGCACTTGCAGACGTTCCGGATACCGTTCCTTCCACACGCGAATCGATTTGGGAGCCGAAGCGGACTGCGATTCATGACGCCGCGCGGCGCCGCCGTCCACGTCCGGCCATTCGCTTGGCGGCAGGGCGAGCGCGTCCTGGATGATGTTCTTCCACATGCTCGGTTTGATTTTGCGTTGAATCGGCGCGTACCGTTCGAACATCTTGTCCTGTTCGGAATCGGTATGGATGCGCACGCGTTCGTTGATGGAGCGAATCGAACGGAATTGCGCAGCGTTGTGTGGTTTGCGTTTCGCCACTTCGATGATGGAGCTGTCGGACAGTAGCAGGGTCGGCGCGATGTCGTATTCGCGCGCGAGTTCGTCGCGACGGGTCCATAGCGCGCGGACGATGGCCAGCGCCTGCCGGTCACGCATGACTTCAGTGATGTGTGAGACATGCATCCAGGGAATCGGATGCTCCTTGCGTGGTCCCAGACCTTCTTTGAGCGCGTAATCGAACTCTTCCTGGGCCCATTCCATCTTGCCTTGGCGTTTGAGTTCGGCGCGCATCTTCGTTTCAAGCTCGATGAGCAGTTCGACGTCCAACGCCGCGTAATTTCGCCAGTCACGGGGCAACGGACGATACGACCAGTCAGCCGCGGAATGTTCTTTGGCAAGGGTCAGTCCAAGAAAGTGCTCGGTGACGGCGGCAAGTCCGAATCGTTTCAATCCCAGCAGACGCGCGGCGATTTCCGTGTCGAACAGCCGTTGCGGTTCCATGCCGAGTTCGTCGAATCCCGGAAGATCCTGCAGGGAATCATGCAGAATCCATACCGCATCTCCGACGGCACGGTTGAAATCGTTCCAATCCGCCCCGGCCGCGGCGAGCGCCTGCGGATCGAGCAGGCCGATGCCGGCTCCGTCGCGTTTGAACTGCACCAACCAGTCCTCATGCCCATACCGGAAGCCGGATGCGCGTTCCGCGTCCGCGGCAAGGGAGCCATGTGAGGAAGCCAGCTCACTGCAATAGTCACGGAATGCCGGCAACGTGTCGATCACGTTGGGCACGCCTTCGCGCGGTTCCGCCAGCAGCTTCGGCTCGTCAGTCAACGGGGTTTTCCTCCTCGGATTGCGTCATGGACCGGAGGAACGACGCCCACTGTCCGACTTGGGAGCCGGCGTCAAGGCCTCCATCGGCATAGTCTAGTGGAGTCCAAGACACCCGGATCTCGCAGCCCACCCTGGGCACATCGGGGTCATGGCCGAATGCTGTGTTTTGGGTGACTGTGACGGTGCCGGATACATGTTCGGAATCGTTTGGATTGAGACGTTCCATCATCATGTCCCAGTACATGCCCGGAGTCAGGCAGTCGTCCTCCTTGTCGGGCAGTGGCAGGGATGCGAAAGCCACGCAACGCCAGTGGGAGTGCCAGTCCTCTCGGAATTTGAGCGAGTACAGGATCATGATCCAGCCGGATGCGTATGTTTCATCGCATTCCAACGCGACGCCGATGCCGAAGTTCGCCATGGAATTGGGCACCGGAATCTCACGGTATGTCATGCCTTTCAAACGCCGCATACGGTCCACGGAAAGCACCGCGTTCCAGACTTGGTCGGGAACGCCCTGCGGTCGCATAAGCATGGTCTGTGGGGCTTCGCCGCCCATATCCGCTCCCTTGCCATCGGCGCGCGCCACGTTGCGCGCATCTCGTGGAAAATCAAAGATGTCTGCCATAGTTCAAGGCTACGACAGAGAAGGGCATTTCGTAGTATTTCGAACCACTTTGCCGCGCGTCGAATGTGAAGATTTTTCAGCGTATGAATAAATTGGTCCATGCCATCGATTCAGTCGGCGGCATGGACCAATATGAGGCGTTCCGCATATCCAGCGAATATGGGGAAGCCATTGAGAGGACAGGCGTTTAGTACACGGTGAAGCCGTGCGACTGGAACTGCTCGACCACACGTTGTTTCATTGCCGCGGACGGGCCTTTCTGGTCCTCCAACGGGTATGGGATGTTCAGCATGTGCCACTTCGGACGGCCAAGCTGGTGGAAGGGCAATACGTCGATATGTTCCAACGCGTCGCCGAAGGTCTCGCAGATCTTCGCCACGTTCTCGACGTTTTCTTCGGAAGATGTGAGGCCCGGCACGAGCACGAAACGCACCCAGATCTTCTTGCCTGCCTTGGCCAGACGCTGTCCGAAGTCGATGGTCGGCTGCAGGATGCCGCCGGTCACCTTATGGTAGGTCTCCTCATCGCCGGATTTGACGTCAAGCAGGCACAGGTCGATGTCATCCACCATGTCATCGGTGTAGCTCGCCCCGAGGAATCCGGACGTGTCGAGGCAGGTATGCACTCCCATCTGCTTGGCGGCATGGAACACGCGGGACACGAAAGCCGGCTGCATCATGGATTCGCCGCCGGAGAAAGTGATGCCGCCGCCGGTGGCCTTGAATAAATCGGCATACCGCTCGATTTTCTTGACCATGGCTTCGTAGTAGACGGGCTTGCCGTCGCGCATCTTCCAAGTATCCGGATTCTGGCAGTACTGGCAGCGCAGAGGGCATCCGCTCATGAACACGGTCATTCTGGTGCCAGGACCATCCACGGAAGTGTTGATGTCCCACGAGTGCACGAAACCGATATCGCCGCTTTTCAACGCCTTGATGCGGTCGAGACGGTCCAAGCCGATTGGCGATTCGAATCCGGACAGGCCTCCCATCAGCGTCTGGTTGACGTAGTCCTTGGAATCCCTCAGCATGTGTCTGGTCGTGGAACGGAAAATATGTTCAGACATCAATGTCCCCTTTCATCTGCCATCCAATCATATGGGAAAACGATATGGGAAAAGCGAAAGGGACGAAGCCACGAGCTCCGTCCCTTCGCATTACCGTCGTTTCATGCGGCGGCTTTCATTTGGCTGATTGTGCCGTTCAGTCGACGACAGCGCCTGGTGGAACGTACGGGAGATCACGTCGAGCTGCTGTTCCTTGGTGAGCTTGACGAAGTTCACCGCGTAGCCGGAGACGCGCACGGTCAGGTGCGGGTACTTCTCCGGATGCTCGACGGCATCCTCGAGCTGCTCCTTACGCAGCACGTTGATGTTGGCGTGGTACAGGCCGTGGCCGTTGCCGGCGTCCAGGATGCCAACGAGGTTGCCGATACGCTCTTCCTCGTCGCGGCCCAGACCATCAGGGGTGATGGTGTTGGTCAGCGAGATGCCGTCAAGAGCGTCGTTGTAGTCGATCTTGCCGACGGAGAACATGGACGGCAGCATGCCGTGGGAGTCCATGCCGTTCTCCGGGTTGCGCCCGGAGCGTACGGGGTGCCCTTCTTGTGGCCGGACGGGAAGCGCCGGTGGCCTTGCCGTATTCCACATTGGAGGTGATGGTCAGGATGGACTGGGTCGGGACGGCGTCGCGGTACACCGGCAGACGCTTGACCTGGCCCATGACGGTGGAGACGACCCACTTGGCGATGTCGTCGGCACGGTCATCATCGTTGCCGTACAGCGGGAAGTCGCCTTCGGTGCGGTAGCCGACGATCAGATCGTCATCGGCGCCTTCGACGTACTCGTTCTCGTGGCCCGGCGTGGTCTTGGCGTCCTTGTTGTAGATCGGGTAGACCTTGGCGTACTTGCAGGCGGACAGGGAGTCGGCCGCGATCGACAGGCCGGACATGCCGCAGCCGAGGGTGCGGTACACTTCCTTGTCGTGCAGAGCCATCTCGATGGACTCGTAAGCGTACTTATCATGCATGTAATGGATGATGTTCAGAGCCATCACATAGGTCTCGGACAGCCATTCGAGGGCCTTCTCGTAGTTGGCCTTGACCTTCTCGTAATCCAGCGTGCCATCGGCTTCCGGCTTGATCGGGTCGATGACGCCCTTGTCGATGACCTGCATGCCGGTCATCTCGTCACGTCCGCCGTTGATGGCGTACAGCAGGGCCTTGGCGGAGTTCACACGAGCGGCGAAGAACTGCATCTGCTTGCCCACGCGCATCGGGGAGACGCAGCATGCGATGGCGGCGTCGTCGCCCCAGTGAGAGCGGATTTCCTTATCGGACTCGTACTGGATGGCCGAGGTGTCGATGGAGATTCGGGCGCAGAAGCGCTTGTAGCTTCCGGCAGCTTCGGATCCCAGAAGATGGTGATGTTCGGCTCCGGGCCAGGTCCGAGGTGCTCGAGGGTCAGGGTGTTGAGCAGACGGAACGAGGTCTTGGTGACCATGGTACGGCCGTCGTCGCCGAAGCCGGCGTCGGACCAAGTCGCCCAGTACGGATCGCCGGAGAAGATCGCGTCGTAATCCTTGGTACGCAGGAAGCGCACGATGCGCAGCTTCATGACCAGGTTATCGATGATCTCCTGTGCGTCGGTCTCGGTAATCTTGCCGGCCTTCAGGTCGCGCTCGAAGTAGACGTCGAAGAAGGTGGAGACACGGCCGAAGGACATGGCGGCGCGTCCTGGCTCTTGACGGAGGCGAGGTAGCCATGTAGGTCCACTGCACGGCTTCCTGTGCGGTCTGTGCCGGGCGGGACAGGTCGAGGCCGTACTCGTTGCCGAGGTTGATCAGCTGCTTCAGGGCCTTGATCTGCTCGTCATGCTCTTCGCGGAAGCGAATCCAGTGCTCGATCTCCGGCTCGGTGAAGTCGTTGCGGTACGGGATGGAGTCCTTGTCGCGCTGCTTGAACTTGATCAGCGTGTTCACGCCGTACAGGGCCACACGACGGTAATCGCCGATGATGCGGCCGCGGCCGTAGGCATCCGGCAGACCGGTGAGGATCTTGTTGTGGCGAGCTACCTTGATCTGCTTGGTGTAGACGCCGAAGACGCCGTCGTTGTGGGTCTTGCGGTACTTGGTGAAGATCTTCTTGATCTCCGGATCGGGCTCCTTGCCGGCTTCCTTGATGGCCTGCTCGACCATACGCCAGCCGCCGTTCGGCATCATGGCGCGCTTGCACGGCACATCGGTCTGCAGGCGACAATCACATTGTCGACTTCCGGGGAATCGATGTAGCCGGCCGGGAAGGCGTCGATGCCCGCCGGGGTGTGGGTGTCCACGTCGTAGACGCGCTGCTTGCGCTCCACGGACAGATAGTTGTCGTCCAGATACTTCACAGGTGCTTGGTCTTGTCGGTGGCGTCAGCCAGGAAGGACTCGTCGCCCTCATATGGCGTGTAGTTCTTCTGGATGAAGTCGCGGACATCAATGTCCTTCTGCCAGTTGCCCTCGGTGAAGCCTTCCCAAGCCTTAGCCTCAAGTTCCTCCTGGGAGACCGCCGTTGCATCAACTGCTGCCATTTCCACTCCTTACTGGGTGTCGGTTGGCGACGCATCGTTACGCCGTCGCTACTTCACGATTGTAACGGCAATCATCTGCGAAAAGCCTGAAAACCACTCCCGAAATTAGTGACATAAATCACAATCGGGCGTGGTTTTCATATGGAATTCACTTTTCGGAAGATGCCGAGCCGTCCGCTGACCAGCGTTTCCATTCGCGGTCCTGTTCCTCCCATTTGAGATTGCGTTCCTGCACGATCTTCCACGCGTCGAGCGCGTCCTCACGGGTTCTGTACGGCCCCATGCGGTGGCTTGCCGGAGAGATCATGCCCAATTCCGGCTGCTCGGTGACGGTGTTGAAATACCACTGCTTTTCCATATCGGCTTCCTTCGGCTCTCGATGTTCTACTTGCGATCGCCGATTATTCGCGGAATGCGTTGGTGACCGGCAGACGGCGATCACGTCCAAACGCCAGCGCCGTCACCTTCGGTCCCAGCGGATACTGGCGACGCTTCCATTCGGCGCGGTCGACCAATCGCATGACCGTGTCGACGGTCGCCTCGTCGAAGCCGTCGGCCAGCAGGTCGGCGCGGCCATGAGCATGCTCGATGTACATCGCCAATACTTGGTCGAGCAGCGCGTATTCCGGCAGCGAATCGGAATCCTTCTGCCCTGGGCGCAATTCGGCGGACGGCGCCTTCTCGATCGAGTTGACGGGGATCATCACACCATCCGGCAGCGGAGTGCCCGAGCTCCCCTGCTCGTTGCCGACGACATGCAGACCGCCGATGCCCATGCCGGCGGCGGCAGCCTTGTTGCGCCAGCGGGAGATCTCCCACACGCGGGTCTTGAGCAGGTCCTTGATTGGCGCATAGCCGCCGACCGCATCGCCGTAGATCGTGGAATAGCCGCATGCCAGTTCGGACTTGTTGCCGGTGGCCACGGCCAGCAGTCCTTTGGAGTTCGAGTAGGCCATGACGATGACGCCGCGGATGCGCGCCTGCAGGTTCTCGGCGGCGACGCTTCCAGTTCCAGCTGGTTTTGGAAGGAGACGAACAGCGGCTCGATGGCTGGATGTCATAATGCGCGCCGATATTGCGCGCCAGATCAGCTGCATCGTCCTTGGATCCGTCGGACGAATACATGCTCGGCATGGAGATGCCGTACACGTTCTCGCCGCCCACCGCGTCGGCCGCCATGGCAGCCACGAGCGCGGAATCGATGCCGCCGGACAGGCCCAGGCACACGCCCTTGAAATGGTTCTTGGCCATGTAATCCTTCAGACCCAGCACGCAGGCGGTGTACACTTCCTCGTCCGGATCGGGTTTGGCTGCGATCGTACCGACCTTCTGATGCTCCGCGGACGTGTCCAAGTCGAAGAAGCTCAGATCCTCCATGAACATCGGCGAGCACTCAAGCAGGGTGCCGTCGGTGTCCACAACGAAGCTGCCGCCGTCGAAGACGAGGTCGTCCTGGCCGCCCACTTGGTTCAGGTAGATCATCGGGGCGTTCACTTCGGCCGCGCGGCGCACCGCGAGGTCGAGACGGGTGTCGGTTTTGCCTTCCTCGTATGGCGAACCGTTCATGGTCAGCAGCAGGTCGATGTTCTCCTTGGCGAGTTCGGCCACAGGGCCGCCGTCCTGCCAGATGTCCTCGCAGATGGCCACGCCGATGCGCGCGCCGTTCACGTCGAGCACCATGGATTTGTTGCCGGGGCTGAAGATGCGGAATTCGTCGAACACGCCGTAATTGGGCAGGAAATGCTTGTCGTAGCCGGCCCAGACAACGCCGTCGTGCAGGACGACGAGTCGGTTGCGCGGTTTGGAGGTTTCACGGTCGGTGCCTACAGTGCCGACCACCACATATAGTTCGCCGAGACCGTCGGATGCCAGTTCGGTGGCGAGCCAGTTGGCTTTGTCCCATGCGGCTTTGCGGAAGGTGGCACGCAGGGCGAGGTCTTCGATGGGGTATCCGGTCAATGTCATTTCCGGGAACACGACGACTTGCGCGCCCTGCTGAGCGGCGAGATGCGCGTATCGCATGACCTTGTCGGCGTTGGAATCAAGGTCTCCGACGCAGATGTCGATTTGGGCGAGTGCGAAGCGAATGTCTGTCATAGCTGCCTAACCTACCGTTGATTTGTTGGATATGTTGTGTTTTTACGATTATGAAAATTGCGATTACGGCGTTCCGCACGTGGCGTCACGACAGTTCGTTGAGCACCGTCAGCGCCGCGTTGGCGTAGAATTCCACGCCGCTTGCAGCGATTCGTCAAGACCGACGAAGTGCGGGCTGTGCCAATCCGGGCAGCCTTCCTCGCCGTTGGATCCGATGAAGGCGAACACAGGCATGGTGACGGGCATGAAATCGCAGAAGTCCTCCCCCGCCATCGACGGGTGGATGGGTTCGAGCTGGGCGTAATCGCGCACGTTGTCGGCGACTATCTTGGAAAGTTCCGTATCGGAGACGAGCGGATTCTGGAAGTCGTCCCAATCGATGTCGGCGGTGATGCCGTAACCGGCCGCAATGGACTGGACCTGTTGCTTGAAGCGTTTCTCCACCAGTTCACCGTCGGACTTGTGGAAGTATCGTACGGTGCCTTGGAAGCTCGCCTTGTCGGGTACGACGTTCCACACGTGGCCGCCGTGCATTTCGGTGATGGACAGCACGAGCGGATGGAACGGCGATACGTTACGGCTCACGATGGTCTGCAATGCGAGGACCATCGTGGCGAGCGCCTCGATCGGGCCGGTGCCCTTGTGCGGATAGCCGGCGTGTGTGCCAGTGGCGTGCAGGGTTACATGGAATTTCACGCAGCCGGCCATCATCGGTTCGGGGCCGACGGCGATCTGTCCGGGCGCGTAGTTCGGGTTGTTGTGCGCGCCGATGGCGGCTGATACGTCGGCGAGCAGTCCCGCGTCGACCATGCCTTCGCGCCGAGGCCAAGTTCCTCGGCGGGCTGGAACAGCAGTTTGATGGAGCCTTGATGTGTTTGCGGCGCTTGGCGAGCCAGAACGCGGCACCGAGCATGTACGACATGTGCAGGTCGTGGCCGCAGCCGTGCATCACGCCGTCGTTGACGGATGAGAACGGCAGACCGGTGTCTTCCTGGATGGGCAGACCATCGATGTCGGCGCGCAATGCGATGCGTGGTCCCGGCTGGTCGCCGCGGATCAGTCCGACCACGCCGGTTTCGAGCGGATTGTTGAGCACTTCGATGTCGTGTGCGCGCAGCAGCTTCTCAAGGTAGGCGCTGGTCTCGTATTCCTTGAAGCTGCGTTCGGGGTGCGCATGCAGATAGTGCCTGATTTCGATGATCTCCGGCGTGATTTCGATATGTTCGCTCATGGTTGACGATTGTAGGCACATCCGGCCGTTTTTCCTATTTTCGTGGTCGTGTTCCGTGCCGTGCACGACGTTTTCGCACATATCCTCGTAAGCTGGATACCGGGTTTGACATGGTTTTTCATGGAGGCAGCATGGCTCAGGACATCAAGACGGCGTTTTTCGACATCGACGGCACGTTGACGAGTTTCGTCACGCATGTGGTGCCGCAGTCCACCGTCGACGCGTTGCATGCATTGCAGCGCAATGGCGTGAAGGTGTTCATCTGTTCGGGCCGCGCACCCTCCTACATGGGCGTGGTGCTTGATACCATTCCCGTCACGTTCGACGGCATCGTGGGACTTAACGGCCAGTATTGCACCACGCGCGACGGTCTCGACTACCGGCATCCGATCGACCAGGCCGACGTGAAGCTGATCACCGACTGGCTTGAAACGCATGCCGACGTGGTCGCCAACTATGCGGAAAGCGACTACGGGTATTTCAATCGCACGAACGCCGCATTGGAACGCACGTGGAACAGTCTCGGCAAGACCGCGCCGAAAATCGACGTGCATGATCCGCGCGAACGCATCGCAAACCATTCCACGTTCCAAATCAGCCCGTATGTGGACGAGACGATGGAAGCCGAAATCGCCAGCATGTGCAGCAACGTGCGCGGCGTCAGATGGCATCCCGCTTTCACCGATCTGATTCCCGCCGATGGAGGCAAGGCGGTTGGTATGCAGGTGATGCTGGAGCATTTCGGTTGGACGAAAGACAATGCGATCGCATTCGGCGACGGCGGCAACGATGTGGACATGCTACGATTCGCGGGAATCGGCGTGGCAATGGGCAACGCCACCGACGAGCCGAAAGCGGCGGCCGATTACGTCACCGACAGCGTCGACGACGCCGGCATAGCAACGCGCTTAAGCATTTCGGCGTTATATGACGGTGTTTCCGCAAGATTATTTACGATTCACAAGTCTGTTTTTCGCATATTCCTGCGGTTTTCGCGCCCTTTATAAATAATTCCGATAAGCGCGCGACGTGTTGCCGTCACAGGTTCCTCTATATTGGTCAATCGTTGGCCCGCAACCGCAGTAAGCGTCCGGGCCGTGTAGCGAAATTGAGAGAGAGGAACTCAACCATGCGTAACAAGAAGATTCTCGGCGCACTGCTCGCCGTCACCACGCTCGCGACCTTCGGCCTGGCAGGCTGCGGCAATTCCGGTTCCAACGGTGCCGCCTCCAAGGAGGACGACAAGACCATCACCGTGGCCGCCTCCCCGACCCCGCACGCGGAGATCCTGAACAAGGCGGTCAAACCGCTCGTCGAGAAGGACGGCTACAAGCTGGTCGTCAAGGAATTCACCGACTACGTGCAGCCGAACACCGCCACCGAGGATGGCGAGGTTGACGCCAACTACTTCCAGCACAAGCCGTACCTCGACAACTTCAACAAGGAGAAGGGCACGCATCTGGTGTCCGTGGAGGGCATCCACTTCGAGCCGTTCGGCCTGTACCCGGGCAAGACCAAGGAGCTGAAGGATCTTCAGGACGGCGCCACCGTGGCCGTGCCGAATGATGCCACCAACGAGGCCCGCGCGCTTCTGCTGCTGCAGGATGCCGGCCTGATCAAGCTGAAGGATCCGAAGGACATCAACGCCACGCCGAAGGACATCACCTCCAATCCGAAAAACCTGAAGTTCAAGGAACTTGAGGCCGCCGTCGTGCCGACCGTCATCAAGGATGTCGACATCGCAGCCCTGAACGGCAACTACGCCATCCAGGCCGGCTTCGACCCGACCAAGGACACGCTAGCCACCGAGAAGGCCGACGGTCTGGCCGCGAAGACCTACCAGAACATCCTCGTGGTGAAGGAAGGCAATGAGAACACCGCCAAGACCAAGGAGCTCAAGAAGGCTTTGAAGTCCGACGAGGTGCGTGACTACATCAACAAGAACTACAAGGGCGCTGTCGTTCCGGTCTTCTAAGACCCGCTTCGGCAGTAGGAGTTCAATGCCGCAGGTATACTACCCTGCGGCATTCTTGTTATGGAACACGATTAGGAACAGGACATTATGACGATTCAGATCGACCATCTGCACAAAAGCTACGGCAGTGGCGCCGAAGCGCATGAGGTGCTGCACGACATTAACCTGACCATCGATTCGGGTGAGGTCTTCGGCATTCTCGGCTCGTCCGGCGCGGGCAAATCGACATTGGTGCGTTGCATCAACCTGCTGGAACGCCCCACTTCCGGCAAGGTGCTCATCGACGGACGAGACATCACCGGCGTGAAAGGCAAGGAGCTGGCGGACGTGCGCGCCGGAATCGGCATGATCTTCCAGAACTTCAGCCTGTTCCAACAGCGCACCGTGCTGCGCAACGTGACCTTCCCGCTGGAACTCAACCACACGCCGAAAGCCAAGCGTGAGGAACGTGCGCGGTATCTGCTCGATCTGGTCGGTCTGGCTGATCTGGCCGACCGCTACCCCCAGCCAGCTGTCCGGCGGCCAGCAGCAGCGCGTGGCCATCGCAAGGGCGTTGGCCAACAATCCGTCCATCATGCTGTGCGATG
>ENA-OQBJ01000379-OQBJ01000379.1-human-gut-metagenome-genome-assembly--contig:-NODE-379-length-23743-cov-2.700796_pt1 | contig 23743 bp, 33 predicted proteins | sample MGYA00242743_ERZ504545 | MGnify/ENA primary metagenome ERZ504545 (study PRJEB26092, sample SAMD00036252) | human gut metagenome | host: Homo sapiens | study: EMG produced TPA metagenomics assembly of...
TGACGCACCGAACCACTGCACAGATTCCTCGGATTCTTATATCTTGCATCTACATCCTCGATCTGCTCGTTGATACGCTCAAAATCCTTATATCCAATCACGCTTCCCCACGCAGGATCAGTTCTCCCTGATACGGGATCTGAAGAGGAAGATTGCGAAATACCTTCGCATTGTTGGTGATGACTTCTCCCACCTCTCCATTTCCTCTTGTGACCGCTTTTTGAAGCCGCCCGTTCTGATATGTCAGAACGATCGTCAGTCCGTCCATCTTCCAGGAGATCACGGCCTTTTGCTCTCCTAAAAATGATTTCAGCTGTTCCACGTCTTTTGTCTTATCCAGTGAGAGCATCGGTTTTTCATGCCGCTCCTTCGGCAGCTCACTGAGCACCTCATATCCCACATTAACCGTAGGACTGGATGCAAGAGTCGTCCCCAGCTCCCGCTCCAGTCCTTCCAGTTCGTCATATAATCTGTCATACTCATAGTTGCTCATGATCTCCGTGTCTTCCTGCTCATATGCACGTCTGGCACGGTTCAGAAGTTCTACGAGTTCCTGCATTCTTTTCTTTTTTGCTTCCATATTTAGAGTCCCTTTACTTTTTATATCACAGTTTCATTGGAAGAATCCTTAATCTGATCATACAATTCATTCAATTCTGCATCTGTCAGCTTCCGGTATTCTCCCTCTTTCAGACGCCCCAGATGGATATTCATGATCCTCACCCGGATCAGCTCTCTCACCTGATATCCAAGTGCCTCACACATTCTGCGTATCTGGCGGTTCAGCCCCTGTGTCAAAATGATCGAAAATGTATATTTTCCGATTTTTTCTACTTTACACGGACGTGTCACCGTATCTAAAATCGGTACACCGGATGCCATTTTTTCCAGAAACTCCTGCGTGATTTCTTTATCCACCGTCACCTTATATTCTTTCTCATGCCGGTTTCCCGCACGCATCATCTTATTGATGATATCACCGTTGTTGGTCATCAGAAGCAGTCCTTTAGAGTCCTTATCCAGACGCCCTACATACGTGATCCGGATCGGGTAATCCAGAAAACGCACAATACTGTTTCTTTCCCTGCGCTCTTCTGTACAGACGATTCCCGCCGGTTTGTTCACTGCCAGCACGACCATCTCATCCTGCTTTGAAACTACTTTCTTTCCGACTTTTACGACCTGCCCCGGAACAATCTTCATTCCGGTCTGTGCACGCTTTCCGTCCACACTCACCCGGCCGCTCTCGATCAGCCTGTCCGCTTCTCTGCGGGAACATACCCCCGCTTCGCTTAAATATTTATTCAGGCGAACCTCTTCCTTCGTCTTTTGATATTCCTGCAAAATCCGATTATTCACTGCTCAATACCCCGCTTATATTATTGTCCTGTAGAAATATGTTGGCACTGTATAAAAACAATGTATCTGTAATTTCATACGTATCCATAATATCCCCGATCGTACCGGAATAATACCTCGGATCTACCATCACGATCTCCCGGAAATACGGTGTAAGGAACGGAACAAATGAATTCGCATAAGAATCTTTGATCAGTAAAAGTCTTCGATTGCTCTCCGATACCGTGCGGATATCCACTACAGAAAAGTTGCCTCCCAGGTACACTGCATATTTATCTCTGCTGTTTAATTTCGATGAATCATACAAAGACGCTGTTTTCTTCTGCTCATCCACATAGTTGACGACAACATCATTGTCTTCTGTCTTTGGTACATAAATATCAATCTGCTCTTTCTCATTCAGACGGCATCCGCTCTTAGATGCCAATGAACCATTAAAATCCGTTGTGATCGGATAAGAAGCATATTCTGTCTCCTGTTCTTCCAGGTTCAATGTCCTGGCTGCTTCCTGAAAAACGTAGTATGCCCCTTTTGCCGTCCAGTGATGGTCTGTTTTATAATAAATCTTCTCATCACTGTGTCTGGTCAATGGCTTTACCGCATCGATCCACTGTACACTGTCCCCCAGTTCTTTTTTCACCTGTGCGATATACTGGCTCTGATCGGCAACTGTAGCGGTAAACGGAAGCCTGTCGCTTAAAATATTCGCCGCATCCGGAACTAACAGCATATTCACCGGAATATCAGAATATTTCTGACTAAAACTCTGGATGGCTTTCATATTTGCTTTCAATACATCCTGATCGGGAACTGCAATGTCTTCCAAAAGCTGTCCTTTTTTCCCGATAAAAACACCATTTTCCTCTTTACTTCCTGCCAGTCTGCTGAATCCGACTTTCAGACTGCGCCACATATTTCTTCCCATAAACTGATCGACCTGATACTTCTCATACTGATCCATATAGCTCCCGGAAGTAACCGCGCTGACTGAAAGCTCCGGCTTTTGCTGTAATCCGCGGTTTTCCTCTTCTGAGATTTTTTTTGACGGAAGGAGCAGATTGATGATCCCAATCCCGAATACACAGATAAGGAATCCGATTCCGATCACATATTCGATTCTTTTTCTTTTCCTTGTTTTTCTTCTTTCTGACATATGCTCACCTAAAATCTAAAATATAAAAACGGATTAAATGACTGTGTCACCAGAAATGCCAGCGAAAGTGCAAACATGACCAGATACATCACACCTGTCATTATATATTTTCCAACTCTGCTTCCAGGAGCCTCTGAATATTTCTCATCAGTCTGTATCCAATGGAGGAGGATCCCAGCACTGCCATCAGATAGATCAGCCAGTTGGAGAGCAGATAAAACCAGCCCAGCTTGTCCACAAGCCCGCTGGCACCGATTCCAAACATCACACCTACATACTTCAGGGCATAACCAAGTGACGGGCTAAAGAACAGTACCCATCCGATCAGTATCAGCACCATCGCATAAATATGCCGTACTGCACCCGGCCACTTTTCCACATATTGTCCCCATACAAATTTTTCCAGAATCAATATAATTCCATAATACAGTCCCCATGCGACAAAATTCCATGCCGCACCATGCCAGAATCCGGTCAGCATCCAGACGATCAGAAGATTGGTGATCGTTCTGGAATCTCCTTTGCGGTTTCCTCCCAGTGGAATATACACATACTCACGGAACCAGGTGCTCAGAGATATATGCCATCTTCTCCAGAATTCTGTCACACTCGTAGATACATACGGGTAATGGAAGTTCTCCAAAAACTCAAATCCGAACATCTTTCCAAGACCGATCGCCATATCCGAATATCCGCCGAAATCAAAATAAATCTGGAATGCATAAGAAATACATCCGATCCACGCAGTCATCACCGAATAGCTGCCCAGATGCATCGCTGCGATCTGCTCAAAAACCGCTCCTGTCGTATTTGCAAGAATTACCTTTTTGGCAAGTCCCCGCATAAAATACATGGCTCCCTGTCCGAACTTGGTCACGTTCATAGATCTGTGCTCCAACTGCTCCTCAATATCCACATACCGCACGATCGGTCCTGCGATCAGCTGCGGGAACATAGAAATATAAAGTGCAAAATACATCAGCTTTTTCTGCGGCTTTACCTCCCCCCGATATACATCGATAATGTAGGAAAGCGCCTGAAATGTATAAAAAGAAATCCCGATCGGAAGCGGCAGTTCTCTGTATGGAATATCAAACGGAAGAACTGCATTCACGGATTCCATCAAAAAGCCGTAATATTTGAAAAAGCCAAGAAGCAGCAGGTTTACAACCACCGCAAAAATCAGACTGTTTCGTTTTTTTCTGTCATCATCTGCCTTTTCGGCAATATCCAGACCGCACACATAGTTCAGACAAATGGATAGAATCATCAAAATGACATAAACAGGCTCTCCCCATGCATAAAAGAAAAGGCTTGCGATCAGCATGACCAGATTCTTGAACCGATACGGAACAAGAAAATATACTGCCAGTACAATCGGCAGAAATACAAATAAAAATGTTATACTGCTAAACAGCATCTTTTGTTCCCCCTGCGTTTCTATAAACTTTTTGAAAAAACAGACTTATAAGTCTCTGCTTTTGGAGAGACTGCGTAAAATACGAACTTCCCTCTTACAGAAATCTGAGCTTCATCCAAAAGCTGCACCTGGTCAGGCGCATAACCGTCAAAGTCATTCCTTCTGTTCGCACGGCGCTGTTCTACAGCTGCCTTTACCTCTTCTGCCTGTTCCGTGGTCTTTGTTTTGACCAGTAAGATCTCCTGTGCTGACATACTGGATTCTGCCGTGTAGAGCATTACACCTTCATAATCTGCACTGTTGAGCCATAATAGCGCTTCAGCCCTGCACTCCTGCTTTTTTCATAGCCTTCGTATCCAGAGATGCCTCTACTTTTTTCTCTACCGCAGCAAAGCTCTTCGTACTGCCGCTGGTGAAAATCAGTAACAGTGCCACGTAAACAACGATCACTGCCACCAGTGCATACTTGATCACCACTGTTTTTTTGAGATTTTTATCTTATCTGTCATAAAGTTGCTACCTCCGCCATACGTTTGAGCCAGATTGGATAAAAATCCGCCTTGAAATGAATTCCATCCTCTTCATAATAAGTATCTGAAACCAACGAAGTATTATCTAAAAATGCAATCTGATTCTCATCACACATCTTCTGCAGTGCCGCATTGTACTCCGGAATCTTCTGAAATACAGGCTTTTCTTCCTGCTTCGCCGCACTGACCGGGAAGATAGAATTCACATACAAAGTTGTATCCGGCAATTTTTTACGCAGCTGGTCGATCACTGCTTTATACTCTTTGATAAATAAATCCGTATCCCCATTTGTTGCAATCACGTCATTCATCCCATAGGAAAGAAAAATAACCTGAGGGTTAATGTCTGCCACTGTTTTTATCTGATCATCCAGCTCATCCAATTCTACTCCGATCTTGGCAACCACACTGGATGCATTCAAAAGATCATACTCTGTAAATGCCTCAGAAATCGAATCTCCCATCACGACCGAACTGGAAAATAAGCTCTTATAGTTGATCTCACCACTTGCTTCCTGACTTTCCAGCTTGTCTTTCGTGTCCAGCTTGTTGATCTTTTTTTCAATATCTTTTACATTTTCTTTTTCTGTCGCTTTTATGATCGCAAGTCCCTCCTTCGTATCCACTGTTTCAGCGGAAAAATAGCTGATTCCTTCCACGATCAGGGTAACTGCAGCAAGCACTGCGACTGCACCGGCTCCGATTATCACATGTTTTTTTTTCTGTCTCTTCATCCGTATCTTTTGTCCCCTTATTCTTACCATCTTATCTTATTTTATAATACGTTTTCCATGCTTAAAAGTCAACGTTCCTGATGATAGATTCTCTCGCTGATCTCTTGCATTTTCATGTCGATCGTATGGAGCTGTTCTGCGCAGATTCCCAGATCTTCTGAAACAGAATCCGGAAATCCGTCCGTCTGTTTCTTATAATACAGTTTATGTTCTATACTTGCCCAAAAATCCATCGCGATCGTACGCATCTGCACTTCTACCTTCATCGGTTTTTTCTCATTCATAAAAAATACCGGTACTTCCAAAATCAGATGCAGACTTCTGTAACCGTTTGGTTTTGGATTCTTGATATAGTCCTTTCTCTCGATCAGTCTGATATCATCCTGCTCACATATTTTTTCCGCAAGCGTATAGATATCTTTCGGAAAACAGCAGATCACACGGATACCTGCAATATCACAGATATTTTCTTCTATGGCCTGTACACTGATCTCTATATTTTTTCTTTTCATCTTCTCCAGGATACTAATCGGTTTCTTGATTCTGCTTTCAATTGATAAGATTGGATTCTGATCAGAATTGATCGATAATTCGTGATTCAACACTTCAAATTTTGTCTTAACTTCCAGCAGTGCACACTGATACTGCATGATCAGCTTCTGAAACGGCATCGCTGATTCTAAAAGCCTCTCCGGTTCTTTCAACTCTGTCAATTCTTCAAATTTCATTTCTTCCATATTAACTGCCCTTCTCTTCTGTACTGATTCCATATAAAATAATATCCAATAACTCTGATATCTTCAGATTATGTTCTTCTATAAATCGGGAAAAATCTCCTGTACGGCTTGCTTTATTCTGGTAATATCCATTGTACATATTCTGAAACAGACTCAGATATTCTACTGCCATTTCCATACTGATTCCCTCTCTTAAACGAATCTTGGACAGCAAATGCCGGTATTGCTCTCTTATATAGCATCATATCTTTCCATCACACCAAAAAGTGCTTCTTTTAAATGCTCTGCCGGATATAACATCACATTAAAAAATATATTTCTGTCATACGGATTTTCAGCAAAAAACACTTCCCGTCTCTCCCAAAAAATACGGATTTCTTCCCTTGCTGTTTTTGCCTCTTCTTTCCCTTCTTCCATATAACTCATCAACTTTTCGAAGCTTTTCTTCACACAGTACAGATATAGCTCATCCTTATTTTTAAAATTATGGTAGATCAGCCCTTTTGCAATCTGATACTTACCGCATATCGCATTCAGCGAAACCGCATCGTAAGATCTGCTTCCAAACTCGATCGTAGCTGCATGTACAATTTTTTCACAAGTCTGTTTTGTCTTTTCTTCTTTTTTCATGCTGTTATCCTTTCTTTTTGACTACACAGTCTATAATAGGATACTATACAATTTTCTTACAATCAATATTTTTGCCTGTGTTTTTTTCTCTTTTTTATGGTATGATAGAGAAATCAATACTTATATTTTTTATCAGGAGGACATCCTTATGATCGCGTTAAAACTGACGAATGTCAAAGCCTGTATGTCTCATCTTCTTCTGATGGACACCTTCGATTCATTCCTTCTGATCGAAGGAGAGATCATGACATTCAATACGTTCAAAATAGACGGTTTTATTCAAAAAAACTTTTATACTTCTGAAGAACTGGAACAAATGGGCACACTCCCTGAATACGCTTACTGGAAGCAGCTTCGGGAATACTGCTTCTCCCTGATCAAAGGAAAAAGACTCCGCTTGGATTTCGTTTTGTATTCAGTCTGTCTCCGAAAAATATTGCCCGCCTTATCGAGCAGAATGAACTCGGCCTGAATGCCGATGACATTCAGGGACTCTATTTGAATCTCCGCTATGATTCCACCGGACTTCAATGCATTACCGGTACATCTTTCAAATCCTTCTCCATGGACAAGTCGCTGGAACACGCCTGGGACAACATGGTACAGAAGTTTTTCCAGAAAAAAGGACTGGATTTCGAAATTTTGTAATCTGTAATTTTAGTTCAACGAATACCATTATATAAGACAGATCCACATTTTAATCTTAAAAATGTTGATTACCTCAAAAAACCCTTGAAATACAGGCACATTCGCAGGATTTCAGATTGAATTTACTACCGATTTACTACTTTTAACGGATTGCGCCTTGATATGCTTGACCTATCTTGCGAGTAACACCCAAAGCCACCGCGACCAAAGGACGCGGCACGTCGGCACGAACAATGAAATATAACACCGTAAAGCGGCGTTACCTATCCCAACCGGGAAACAGGAACGCCGCTATTTTTTGCCCTCATGTTACGCAGTAGGGGCAGAAAAAGCCTTGATTTATCAGGCACACAGAACGCAAAAGTGAAGCAGTAAAGGCTTGATACCTAAACCCTTAAAAACGGCGTTCTACTGCGTAACAAATCCACAGCAAAGGAGCTGATGAAACATGGCAGTTTTCAGAGTTGAGAGAAACAAAGGCTATACCGTAATGAGCAACCACCACCTACGCAACAAGGAACTTACTCTAAAGGCAAAGGGCTTGTTGTCGCAAATGCTGTCCTTGCCGGAGGATTGGGACTATACCCTTGCGGGGCTGTCACACATCAACCGGGAAAGCATTGACGCTATCCGCACCGCGATATGGGAGCTTGAAAAAGCCGGATATATCAAACGGCAGCAAGGGCGGGACGCGAAAGGGAAAATGACCGCCATTGAGTACATCATTCACGAACAGCCACAGCCGCCGGAGTTGGATTGCCCGGTATTGGAAAATCCAACAACGGATAAGCCGATATTGGAAAATCCGACACCGGAAAACCCGACGTCGGAAAATCCAACGCAATTAAATAAAGATATATTAAAAACTAACTTACCAAAAAAGAAAAAATAATTACTGATGAACAAAATACCGATTCCATTCCTATCCATTCCCTAAATCCCTTGCCTTGTGACGAGGAAGCGGCAGAGCCGCCGGAACGGAAAAGAACGGAAGCGACAGACGCATACAAAGTCTATGAGGAAATTATCAAGGACAATATCGAGTATGAGCATTTCATCAAGCACACACAGGTTGACAAAGACCGCTTGAATGAGATTGTCGAGCTTATCCTTGAAACCGTCTGCTCCCGGAGAAAAACAATCCGTATCGCCGGGGACGACTACCCGGCAGAGCTTGTAAAAAGCCGCTTTATGAAACTGAACAGCAGCCACATTGAATTTGTCTTTGACTGTATGCGGGAGAATACCACCAAAATCCGCAACATCAAGCAGTATCTAAAGGCGGTACTGTTCAACGCCCCAAACACCATTGACAGCTACTACACCGCCCTTGTCAACCACGATATGTACGGAACGCACGATATTTTTTCCGCAAAGGGAAAAGGCATACCAGATTACTCATTCAAACCGGGCGAAAGCCTGTAAACGAAAAAAGGAGGATTTACCACATGGCACAGAAAACAGGAGCTTTGATTTTTGATGAAACCGCTGACCGCTACGACATTCGCTTTGACATTGCCGACTATTACGGCGGCTTGCATTGCGGCGAGTGCATGGACGTATTCACAGGCGGCAAATGGAAGCCGACCCGGATTGAGTACGGGGACAACTGGTATCTTGTAGGTATTCGCGCCGAGGACTTGAACGGGCTGCGGGTGCGGATTTAACGGGGCGGCGTGAACAACGGACGCCCTTTTTTCACGCCCAAAAGCGGCGTACCACCCTAACACTATCATTACTACCGGGAAAGGAGGACGGTAAACATTGCAGGACGAAATCAACGAAAAAGTGGTTGCGCTCTCGGTCAAGGGAGCAAAGCTGACCGCTGAAATGCTGCAAAAGGCAATCAAAGCCATGCTTGCACAGGCAAAAAAGCAGCAGGAAAAACAGCCCCACGGGAAGCAGACGCTAAAGCAGCTTGCGAAGCAGAACGCGGGGCTTTCCAACATTGAGATAACTGAGGGCAATATCAAAGCCTTTGAGCAGACGGCAAAAAAATACGGTATCGACTTTGCCCTAAAGAAAGACAGCACCGAAACGCCGCCCCGTTATCTTGTATTTTTCAAGGGGCGGGACGCGGACGCTCTGACCGCAGCCTTTAAGGAGTTTTCCGCAAAGAAGCTGACACAGGAGCAAAAGCCCTCTATCCGAAAGGCACTTGCCACATTCCGGGACGCAGCAAAGCAGCTTAATGCGAACCGTCAAAAGACAAAACACAAGGACAGGGAGGTATCGCTATGAAGCCGAATATCAAGAAGCTGCTTATCCTAAACGCCCCCTATCTGCTCTTTGTGTATCTCTTTGATAAAGTCGGACAGGCGGTGCGGCTCTCGCCGGGGGCTGGCCTCTCCGGCAAGCTGCTTTCCATTGGCAGCGGCTTTTCCGCTGCCTTTTCAAATGCCCTGCCGAGTTTTGCCCCTATGGACTTGCTTATCGGCATTGTCGGGGCTGTCGTTATCCGGCTTGCGGTCTATGTGAAAGGCAAGAACGCAAAGAAATACCGTAAGGGCATGGAGTACGGCTCTGCACGTTGGGGCAATGCCGAGGATATAAAGCCATATATCGACCCCATGTTTGAAAATAACGTGCTGCTGACGCAGACCGAAAGGCTGATGATGTCAAGCCGCCCGAAGCACCCGAAATATGCACGAAACAAAAATGTGCTTGTCATCGGCGGCTCCGGCAGCGGCAAGACGAGGTTTTTTGTAAAGCCCAACTTAATGCAAATGCACAGCAGCTATGTAGTCACTGACCCGAAAGGAACGGTTTTAATCGAGTGCGGGAAGCTCTTGCAGCGGGGCGGGTACAAAATCAAGGTGCTGAACACCATCAATTTCAAGAAATCCATGCGGTACAATCCCTTTGCCTATCTGCGCAGCGAAAAGGATATTTTGAAACTGGTAAATACCATTATCGCCAACACCAAAGGCGACGGGGAAAAATCCGGCGAGGATTTTTGGGTGAAATCGGAACGGCTTTTTTACTGCGCCCTTATCGGCTACATCTGGTACGAAGCCCCGGAGAATGAGAAAAACTTACGACGCTGCTTGAAATGATAAATGCGTCGGAAGCCCGCGAGGACGACCCGGAATTTCAATCCCCCGTTGACCTCATGTTTGAACGCTTGGAGGAAAAAGACCCGGAACATTTTGCGGTGCGCCAGTACAAGAAGTTTTTGCTGTCTGCCGGAAAAACAAGAAGCTCTATCCTCATTTCCTGCGGTGCGCGGCTTGCACCATTTGACATTCGGGAGCTGCGCGAGCTGATGGAAACCGACGAAATGGAGCTTGACACCTTGGGTGACCGAAAGACCGCACTTTTTGTTATTATCTCTGACACCGACGACACCTTTAACTTTGTTGTATCAATCCTTTACACACAGCTTTTCAATCTGCTTTGTGACAAGGCAGATGATGTGTACGGCGGGCGGCTGCCTGTTCATGTGCGCTGTCTGCTTGACGAGTTTGCAAATATCGGGCAGATACCGAAGTTTGAAAAGCTCATTGCCACTATCCGAAGCCGTGAAATCTCCGCGTCCATCATCTTGCAGAGCCAGTCGCAGCTAAAGGCTATCTACAAGGACAACGCCGATACCATTGTCGGCAACTGCGATACGACCCTGTTTTTGGGCGGCAAGGAGAAAACGACCCTTAAAGAAATGTCGGAAATCTTGGGGAAAGAAACGATTGACAGCTTCAATACTTCCGAAACAAGAGGACGGGAGCTTTCCCACGGGCTGAACTATCAGAAGTTAGGCAAGCAGCTTATGAGCGAAGATGAAATTGCGGTCATGGACGGCGGGAAATGTATCTTGCAGTTACGCGGGGTGCGCCCGTTCTTCTCCGAAAAATACGATATTACCAAACACCCGAAGTACAAGTACCTTTCCGACTTTGACAAGAAAAATGCCTTTGACATGGAAAAGCACTTGCGCCGCCGTCCTGCAATCGTAAAGCCGGACGAGGTATTTGACTATTACGAAGTTGACGAAGCAGATTTGCAGGAGGACGCAGAATGAATAAGCGTATCAGAAAGAAAAAGGCAAAACAGCAGCTAATCCGAGCTATCAGCGGGCTTATGGAAGCCGCCGAGGAAATGCAGCGGGAACAGGAACGCAGGACAAGACAGGCAGGTATTTCCTATATCAAGTATATCGAAGCTGTCCGGGAACGGCAGTACGGCATTATGCCTGTCTACACACCACTTTTTGAAAAGGAGGGAGCTTAAAGTAAAAACAATAAACACGGGCTACATGGTACGCGCCCCTACTCCTTGCGCGTATCGCGGCAGGAAGCCGCACCCTTACAACTGAATACCGCCGCGCCGCAGAAATTACGCAGCGCGGGGACTTATGACCGCGGCAGTTATCAAAAACTGACCGCCGTTTTTTATGCCCTTTTTCGGGCACCGCAAAGCGGCAGAAAGGAGTTTTATATGGCATTTTTCAACAGCGCAGTAAACGTATTGCAGACACTCGTTATCGCTCTCGGAGCCGGACTTGGCATTTGGGGTGTTATCAACCTCTTGGAGGGCTACGGAAACGACAATCCGGGCGCGAAAAGCCAGGGCATGAAACAGCTTATGGCGGGCGGCGGCGTTGCCTTATCGGTGGCACCCTTGTACCTCTGCTTTCCGGCCTGTTCGGTTAAGCGGCGGGTATAGCTTATGCAGAGCATACTTGACGCGATTAACGAATGGATAAAGGAAATCCTCATTGGAGCCATTAACGGTAATCTGTCAACTATGTTCGGGGACGTAAACGAAAAAGTCGGAACTATCGCCGCAGAGGTAGGACAAACCCCGCAGGTGGAACGCAGGCATATTTTCCATGATACAGGGCTTGTCGGAAAATGTGATTGTACCCATTGCGGGGCTTGTCATTACCTACGTTCTATGCGTGGAGCTTATCAGCATGGTAACGGAAAAGAACAATATGCACGATATTGACACGTTCATGTTCTTTAAGTGGTTTTTCAAGGCGTGGGTAGCAGTGTATCTCGTTACCCACACCTTTTACTATCACTATGGCGGTGTTCGATATGGCGCAGCACGTTGTTTCCGACGCGGCGGGCGTGATCGGCGGCAATACGAATATCGACGTTGACGCCGCCCTCTCGTCCATGCAAGCCGGACTTGACGCTATGGAAATCCCCGAACTGTTACTGCTTGTTATGGAAACAAGCCTTGTGAGCCTTTGCATGAAAATCATGTCGGTGCTTATCACGGTTATCCTGTACGGCAGAATGATAGAAATTTACCTTTACTGTTCGGTATCGCCTATCCCGTTTGCAACTATGACCAACAGAGAGTGGGGACAGATAGGCAATAACTACTTAAAAGCCCTGTTCGCCCTCGGTTTTCAAGGCTTCCTCATTATGATATGCGTCGGCATTTATGCGGTTTTGGTTGGCAGCATGATTGTAGCGGACAACCTGCACAGCGCGATTTTCTCCCTTGCAGCCTACACCGTGATTTTGTGCTTCTCCCTATTCAAAACAGGCGCACTTGCGAAGTCAATCTTTAATGCCCATTAAGACCGAAAGGAGGTTTTCACTTGGCGTATGTACCCGTACCCAAAGACTTATCAAAAATCAAAACGAAAGTCGCTTTTAATCTGACAAAGCGACAAATCATTTGTTTTGCGGCAGCCCTCGCTATGGGACTACCGCTTTTCTTTTTGCTCAAAGACAGCGCGGGAACAAGCATGGCGGCATTTGCAATGATTGTCGTTATGCTTCCCTGCTTCCTCTTGGCAATGTATGAAAAACACGGGCAGCCCCTTGAAGTCGTGATAAAGAACGTCATTCAGACAAAGTTTATCCGACCAAAGGAACGCCCCTATCAGACGGAAAATTTTTATGCCGTCATAGAAAAACAACGAAAACTGGAAAAGGAGGTATCGGCTATTGTCAATGGCAGAACGAAAAACCATGACCCGCGCGGTAAAAAATCCCGTGAAGCGTAAGCTGACCCGCGCAGAAAAGAAAGAAATCGCCGCCGTGATACAGGCGGCAAAGGGCGACGGGAAGCCCCACACCGCACAGCAGACCATTCCCTACTTGCAGATGTACCGGACGGGATTTGCAGGGTAACGGAAAAGAAATATAGTAAAAGCCTTGTCTTTGAAGATATTAACTATCAGCTTGCACAGGCAGACGATAAGACCGCCATTTTTGAAAACTGGTGCGATTTTCTCAACTACTTTGACGCTTCCGTATCGGTGCAGCTCTCTTTCATCAATCAGGGCGCAAGAAAGGAAAAGGCACAGGCGGCTATCGAAATTCCGGCGCAGGACGACGCTTTTAACTCTATCCGCAGGGAGTACGCGGATATGCTGAAAAATCAGCTTGAAAAAGGCAACAACGGACTGGAAAAGTGCAAGTACATTACCTTTTCCATTGAAGCGGACAATCTCGCAGCCGCAAAAGCCCGCCTTTCCCGTATCGAAACCGACGTACTCAATAATTTTAAGGTGCTTGGCGTAACAGCCCGCCCCATGAACGGACAGGAACGCTTGAATGTACTGCATGGGATTTTCCACCCGGAGGGCGAGCGTTCCGCTTCTCTTGGGACTGGCTTGTACCGTCGGGGCTTTCTACAAAGGACTTTATCGCCCCGTCCTCGTTCCGTTTTGGCGACGGGCGCACATTCCGCATGGGGCGTAAGCTCGGTGCGGTTAGTTTCCTTGAAATCCTTGCGCCGGAGCTGAATGACCGTATGCTTTCGGACATTCTCGACCTTGAAAACGGGATAATCGTCAATCTGCATATCCGTAGTATCGACCAGAGCGAAGCAATCAAGACCATTAAGCGCAAGATAACCGACCTCGACAAGATGAAGATTGAGGAACAGAAAAAAGCGGTACGCAGCGGGTATGACATGGATATAATTCCGTCCGACCTTGCCACCTTTGGCAGCGAAGCAAAGAACCTGTTGCAGGATTTACAGAGCAGAAATGAAAGAATGTTTCTGCTGACGTTCCTTGTGGTAAACATGGCAGACACAAAACGGAAGCTGGATAATGACGTATTTGCTACGGCGGGCTTTGCACAGAAAAACAACTGCGCTCTGACCCGCCTTGACTATTTGCAGGAAGCGGGCTTTATGTCCTCTATCCCTCTTGGAGAGAACCTTATCCCCATTCAAAGAGGATTAACGACCAGCAGCACCGCTATTTTTATCCCGTTCATCACACAGGAGCTTTTTCAGCGGGGCGCAGCCCTTTACTACGGCTTAAATGCGCTGTCAAACAACATGATACTCTGCGACCGCAAGCAACTGAAAAATCCCAACGGGCTTATCCTCGGAACACCGGGAAGCGGTAAATCCTTTGCGGCAAAACGGGAAATGACAAACGCCTTTCTCATTACTGACGACGATATTATTATCTGCGACCCGGAAGCAGAATATTTTTCCCTTGTGCAGCGTTTGGGCGGGCAAGTGATACGCCTGTCGCCTGCCGGAAAAGGCATGGACGGCAAGCCCCAGTATGTGAACCCTATGGATATTAACCTCAACTACTCCGAGGACGACAACCCGCTTGCCTTGAAATCCGACTTTATCCTTTCCCTCTGCGAGCTTGTTATCGGCGGCAAAGAGGCTTGCAGCCAGTGGAAAAGACCGTCATTGACCGCGCCGTTAGGAATGTGTACCGACCTTTCCTTGCAGACCCCGACCCGGCAAAAATGCCGATTTTGGGCGACCTCTACAACGAACTGCTGAAACAGCCGGAGCCGGAAGCTGCCCGCATTGCGGCGGCATTGGAGCTTTATGTTTCCGGCTCTCTGAACGTCTTTAACCACCGTACCAACGTGGAGCTTTCAAACCGCCTTGTCTGCTTTGATATTAAGCAGCTTGGAAAGCAGCTCAAAAAATTAGGTATGCTCATTGTGCAAGACCAGGTGTGGAACCGCGTTACCGTAAACCGCGCCGAGAAAAAGGCGACCCGTTACTATATGGACGAGTTTCATTTGCTTTTGAAAGAGGAACAGACCGCAGCCTATTCCGTGGAGATTTGGAAGCGTTTTCGTAAATGGGGCGGCATACCGACCGCTATCACGCAGAACGTCAAAGACCTTTTAAGCAGCCGCGAAGTCGAGAATATTTTTGAAAACTCTGATTTTGTCCTCATGCTCAATCAGGCACAGGCGACCGGGCTATCCTTGCAAAGCAGCTCAACATTTCCCCGCAGCAGATGAAATACGTTACCCATACCGAAGCGGGCGAGGGGCTTATCTTTTACGGGAATGTAGTGCTGCCGTTCATTGACCGCTTCCCGACGGACACCGAGCTTTACCGTCTGCTTACGACAAAGCCGGAGGAAGTGAGCAAGCCATGAAAACGGACGTAATCATCAACCGTGAAGCCTCTATGCCCTGCGGGAGCTGCCGAGCGAAAGCGTGAACTGCTGCGTCACAAGCCCGCCTTACTATGGACTAAGGGACTACGGGCTTGATATGCAGATTGGACGGGAGGACACGTCGGAGCAGTACATTGACAGGCTTGTAGAAGTATTCCGGGAACTGCGCCGGGTACTGAAAGACGACGGGACGTTTTGGCTGAATATCGCAGATACCTACTGCGGCACAGGCATGAAAGCGGGCTGCAAGCAAAAGGACTTAATCGGTATTCCGTGGCTTTTAGCTTTTGCCCTGCGCGCTGACGGGTGGTATCTGCGGAGTGATATTATCTGGCTGAAAGAAAATCCCATGCCGGAAAGCTGCCGCGACCGACCGAGCCGCTGCTATGAGCATATCTTTTTACTGACGAAATCAAAGAAATACTACTATGACGCTGCCGCCATTGCGGAGCCGATCGCGCCGGGAACGGCAGCGCGGTACCGGCAGGGGCGCAGCGCAGGACACAAATACGCCGAGGAAGTACCGGGACAGGGCAAGGTGCAGGGTATCAATCAGCCCCGCAGCGGCGGCTATTATGACGACGCCCTTATGCCGACCACAAGGAACAAGCGGGACGTTTGGCTTATCAATACCGTACCGTATAAGGGCGGGCATTTTGCCGCTTATCCCCCGAAGCTCGCGGAAACGTGCATACTGGCGGGCTGTCCGGCAGGCGGCGTTGTCCTTGACCCGTTTTTTGGAAGCGGCACCACCGGACTTGCAGCGAAAAGCCTTGACCGCCGCTATATCGGCATTGAACTGAACGCCGAGTATTGCGCCCTTGCAGGGGCGCGGATTGGAGGTGGTAACACTTGAAAGACCCATTAAAGCCCCGTGATAAAATCACGCAGAAAATGACCCGCGACGGGGCTATCGCAGAAAATCAGACCACGGGAGACACGGAACGTATCAGCAAGCGGACGCAGGACGCGGATTTTCAGAAATCCCCGGAGCAACAGGCAGCACAGGACGCAGCGCAGCTACAAGGTGCAGCTTCCCCGACTTCTCCCTTGCCCCATGTGCCGGGAGCTGCCCCCAAAGCAGACACGGGCAAAACGGAACGCGTCATGGAGCATATCGACGCCGCCCATACCCGCAAAGCGTCTAAAAAAGCGGTACGAAAGGCACAGGCAGAAGCTACCGCCGGGACGAAATCTTCCCGGCTGCAATTTACCGACGAGGAACGCGCTGCCCCGGAGCTTGAAAAGTATATCAAGAAATCCGACAAAGCCGCTGACCGACTGGATAAGGCAAAGGCAGCTATCCCCAAAGAAAAGAAACTTACGAAAGAGCGCACCTTTGACGAAGCCACCGGGAAAGGCAAGACCCGCCTGCACTTTGAGGAAAAGGACAAGCCGCCCGGATTTAAGGACAAACACAGCCCCTTATCCCGCCCCGCACAGGAAGCCGGGATTTTGGTACACAACAAAATCCATTCTGTCGAAAAGGATAATTCCGGCGTGGAGGGCGCACATAAGAGCGAGGAAGCCGCCGAGCGCGGCGCAAAGTACGGGGTAAGGAAAATCAAGCAGGGCTACCGCAGCCACAAGCTGAAACCCTACCGGGAAGCGGCAAAGGCTGAAAAAGCTGCTTTCAAGGCAAACGTGGATTTTCAGTATCATAAGACCCTGCATGAGAACCCACAGCTAACCAGTAACCCTATTTCCCGTTTTTGGCAGAAACAGAAAATCAAGCGGCAGTATGCAAAGGAAGCCCGCAATACCGCAAAGGGTATCAAGGCGCGGCAGAACGCACCCGCAAGGCGGCAGCCAAAGCCGCCGAGAAAACGAAACAGACCGCAGCATTTGTGGCAAGCACCCGGCGGGCGTGGCAATCGCTGTCGGAGTGCTGCTGCTCTTTATCATGGTAATGTCCGGGCTGTCCTCTTGCGGGGCAATGTTTTCCGGCACTCTAAACGGCGTACTTGGAACGTCTTATACGTCCGAGGACAGCAACCTTGTGGAAGTGGAAAATGCCTATGCCGGACTGGAAAGCGGGCTACAAAACGAGATTGACGCTATCGAAAGCACCCACCCCGGCTATGACGAGTACCGCTATGACCTTGCAAATATCGGGCATAACCCACACGAATTAGCGTCCTATCTGACCGCAAAATATCAGACCTACACCCGCGCTGACGTTCAAAGCGAGCTGCAAAGGATTTTCAATCAGCAATACAGCTGACGCTGACCGAGGAAGTGGAAATACGCTACCGGGAGGAAGAACGCACTGACACATGGACGGACGAGGACGGCAACGAGCATAGCGACACCTACACCGTACAAGTGCCTTATGAGTATTACATCTTGAACGTCAAGCTGACGAATATCCCACTATCCACCATTGCGGAAAACAACCTTACCCCGGAACAACTGGAAATGTACCGGGTGTATTTACAGACAAGCGGGAACAAGCCCCTTATCTTTGGCGGCGGCTCTCCCGACACTTCCGCGTCCGAGGATTTAAGCGGCGTGGACTTTGTAAACGGAACGCGCCCCGGCAATACTGCTATCGTTGACCTTGCAAAGCAGCAAGTCGGAAATGTGGGCGGCTATCCGTATTGGAGCTGGTACGCTTCAATTCCCGCGTGGAATGGTGCGCCTGTTTCGTGTCCTGGTGCTACGGGCAGGTAGGACTTTCCGAGCGCGCTTTGCCGCTTGCCAGTCGCAGGGTATTCCGTGGTTTACCTCTCACGGGCAATGGGGAGCGCGGGGCTATGAAAACATTGCCCCCGGCGACGCTATCTTTTTTGACTGGGACTTGGACGGCAGCGCAGACCATGTAGGGCTTGTTATCGGCAGGGACGCAAACCGCGTTTATACTGTGGAGGGCAATTCCGGCGACGCCTGCAAGATTAAGAGCTATCCCCTTGACTATGCCTGTATCAAAGGGTACGGGCTGATGAACTGGAACTGACATACAACATATTTGAAAATCGAAAGGAGAAAAATCATTATGGCTATGAGTAAAATTGAAAGAATTGAAAAGGAAATCCAAAAAGACCCGTGAGAAAATCACGGAGTATCAGAACAGGCTGCGCGGACTGGAAGCACAGAAAACCGAAGCGGAAAATCTGCAAATCGTTCAGCTTGTGCGCTCTATGCGCCTTACCCCGCAGGAGCTTACCGCCATGCTTGCGGGCGGCGGTATTCCGGGCATTGCCCCTATCCCCGCAGACTATGAGGAACAGGAGGAAACCGAGAATGAAGAATAAAATCCTTGCAAGCATTACCGCACTTTGCGCCACCCTTGTCCTTGTGGGCGGCTTTTCTGTTACCGCCTATGCACAGACGCCAACGGAAGAAACCGACGACAGCGGCGTAATCGTGGAAACCGAGCCACAGCCACTTACCCCGGAGGGCAACATGACCCTTGTGGACGACATCGACGGGGACGCTGCCGAGGATAAGCAGTTTATCATCGTGAAAAGCAAAGGCGGCAACTATTTTTACATTATCGTTGACCGGGCTGCCGAGGGCGAAAATTCCGTCCACTTCTTAAATCAAGTAGACGAAAGCGACCTTATGGCGATTATCGGGGAGGAACAGACCGAGCAGCCCCCGTCTGTCTGCAACTGTACCGAGAAATGCAAGGCGGGCGAAGTAAACACCGCCTGCCCCGTCTGCTCTGTCAACATGGATAGCTGCACAGGCAAGGAAGCCGCGCCGGAGGAACCCACCGAGCAGGAGCAGCCCCAAAACGGCATGGGCGGGCTTTTGATTTTCCTTGTTGTGGGCTTGCTTGGCGGCGGCGCAGCCCTCTACTACTTTAAGTTTATGAAACCAAAACAGAGCGTGAAAGGCAGCACCGACCTTGACGAGTTTGATTTTGACGAATACGACGAGGACGAGCCGGAGGAAGAAACTGACATCGCAGACACCGAACAGGAGGACGAGGAAGAATGAAACTTGTGATTTGTGAGAAACCCAGCGTCGGGGCGGCGGTTGCCGCCGCCCTTGGCGTAAGGGAAAAGAAAGACGGATATATCGAGGGGAACGGTTATGTTATCTCTTGGTGTATCGGGCATTTGGTAGGACTTGCGGAAGCTGCCGCCTATGGGGAACAGTACAAAAAGTGGAGCTATGACAGCTTACCCATTCTGCCGCAGGAATGGCAGTACACCGTAGCTGCGACAAGGGAAAGCAATTCAAAATCTTAAAAGAACCTCATGCGCCGCGCCGACGTTTCCGAGGTTGTCAACGCCTGCGACGCAGGCGCGAGGGCGAGCTGATTTTCCGCTTTGTCTATCATCAAGCGGGCTGCAAGAAGCCCTTTACCCGTCTTTGGATTTCCTCAATGGAAAACGAAGCAATCCGAAGCGGCTTTGACAATCTGAAGGACGGGCGGGAATACGACGCCCTCTACCATTCCGCATTATGCAGGGCAAAGGCTGACTGGCTTATCGGGATTAACGCGACCCGCCTTTTCTCCTGCCTGTATGGAAAGACCTTGAACGTGGGGCGTGTGCAGACCCCGACCCTCAAAATGCTTGTAGACCGGGACGCTGCCATTACAGGTTTTCAGAAAGAAACCTACTACCATGTGCGCCTTACTCTCCCTGACGCAGAAGCGGCAAGCGCGAAGATCTGCGCCGCTGATGAAGCAAGCGAACTGAAAGCGGCCTGCGAAGCGTCGGCGGCTGTCTGTACTTCCCTTGTGAAAGAAAAGAAAACCATTGCCCCGCCGAAGCTCTTTGACCTTACCAGTTTACAGCGGGAAGCAAACCGTATTTACGGGTACACCGCGAAGCAGACCCTTGACCTGGCGCAAGCTCTATGAAAAGAAGCTCTTGACCTATCCGAGAACGGACAGCGCATTTCTGACCGACGACATGGGAGAAACAGCGACGGGCATTATCAAGGTGCTTTGTGAGAAACTTTCCTTTATGGAGGGCGCGGATTTTTCGCCGGAGATTGCAAAGGTGCTGAACAGCAAAAAGGTATCAGACCACCACGCAATCATTCCCACTATGGAGCTTGCAAAGGCTGACCTTACCGCGCTGCCGGAAAGCGAGCGCAATATCCTTACCCTTGCCGGGGCGCGTCTGCTTATGGCGACCGCCGAGCCGTACAGTTTTGAAGCGGTAACGGCGGTTTTCTCCTGCGCCGACCATGAATTTACGGCAAAGGGAAAGGCGGTAATCGCTGCCGGGTGGAAAGACATGGAACGGCTTTACCGGGTGACCCTCAAAAAGAAGCCGGACAGCGACGACGAAAACGAACTTGTTTTAGATGTGCCGGACTTTACCGAGGGACAGACCTTTGAAAACCCTGCTGCAAAGGTTACGGAGCATGAAACGACGCCGCCGAAGCCCCACAATGAAGCGTCCTTACTTTCTGCTATGGAACGCGCCGGGAATGAGGACACTGACCCGGACGCAGAACGCCGGGGGCTTGGTACGCCTGCCACCCGCGCCGCTGTCATTGAAAAGTTAGTAAAAGGTGGCTTTATCGAGCGCAAGGGCAAGCAGCTACTTCCCACCAAAGACGGCACAAACCTTGTCTGCGTCCTGCCGGACAGCTTAACTTCTCCGCAGCTTACGGCTGCATGGGAAAACAATCTGACGCAGATTGCAAAGGGTAACGCTGACCCTGCCGCTTTCATGCAGGGTATCGAAGCAATGACGCAGGAGCTTGTAAAAACCTATGCTTCCGTGTTGGGTGAGAAACAAGAGCTTTTCAAGACAGAAAAAACAGAGCTTGGGAAGTGTCCCCGCTGCAAGTCCCCGGTCTATGAGGGAAAGAAAAACTACTACTGTTCCAACAAAGAGTGCGGCTTTACCATGTGGAAAAATGACCGCTTCTTTGAGGAACGAAAAACCGCCTTTACCCCGAAGATTGCCGCAGCACTTCTTAAATCCGGCAAGGCAACAGTTAAAAAACTGTACTCTCCGAAAACGGGCAAAACCTACGACGGAACGGTACTTTTAGCCGACACGGGCGGTAAATATGTGAATTACAAAGTAACCATTTCAAAGAACAAACAACTGGAATAGCAAGCATAGGAAGCGGGTACCCACTTCCGTAAAATCCCTGCCACTCTTACCGAGCTTGGCGGGGATTTTGCTTGTTGGGAAGTTCCCAAACCCTCTAAAAATCCTCAAAAATCTTTGGCAGAAATGCGGGCGCACCGTAGTAGGACTATGTAACCACAAACGCAGCGTCCGCGCTGCCATACGCGAAAGGAGGTTTTACACATGGCAAGTTTGCGCGACAGCGTAAAGGACTATCAAGAGGAACTTAGGGACGGTATCGCATGGGTGGCGTTCTGGAAAGAGGGGCGTTCATGGAACGCCGAGCTGTTTCATCTTGAAGTGGACGGTACTTTAGAACCGTTTGACAGGAGCCGGTTAGAGGAAATCAAAGCGGCTGACCCCGCCGCCGTTATTCTAAACGGCTACTACTGCGGGCATTTAGGCGAGGATATGAGCCTTGACGAGCTGACCGCCGGAGTGCGCTATCACTATGAAAACAGCATGAACGACCTTGACGGTTTTATCGGGACGCATGACGGCAGGCTTCCCCCGGAGGTTATCGAGGAAGCAAGAGCCGCCGCCCATGCAGCGGGGCTTCCCTTTTCCGAAAAGCCCTACCGGGACGGGGAAGATTTTGACCCTTATATATTTGACGGAAGCATGAGCATTGAGGACTACGAGCTTATGCACCGCATGATTGAAAAAGAAAGGAGCGAGCAAATGGACGAATGGAAAACAGGTTATTCCTCATACGACCGCGACAGACTGGACGCCGCCGACAAGATGAAGATTGAGCGCGGTATCTATTTTGACACGAAAGGCGCGGATATTTCCCCGCTGACCGCCTTACCTCTTGCCGAGCTTGTGAAGCTGCGGGAGGAAAGCGCGGCTGCGGAACAGACTGTTTTTGAAAATCTGAAAGTACAGGCTTCCGCATGGGAGGAACAGGCAGGAAAGACCCTGCTATTTGACAAGGCGATTGAGTATGCGAGAATACCCGAAGTGAAGCATACGGCGAACAAGTGGCAGGACGAGGACAACGACCGCCACACCATCAGCAACCGGGTATATAAAATGAGCTATCATGTTTACGAAAATACCCGTTACGACAAGGCAGCACAGAAGTTTATCCCGTATTCCTATACGCTGTCTTGGAACGTCTACACCAACAGCCCCCACGGATACGGACAGGCGAAAATCGCCGGACAGGACAGAAAGGTATTTGCTGACCGGGCAGCTATGGAAAAATATCTGAATGGGCGTATCAAGGCGTATGAAAAACTTTTTACGGAAATCTCCCCGGCTATCCCGCAGGAGTACGCGGAGCAGTTTAGGGTAAACGGGCAGCTCTTACCGGGCTACACCGTAGAGGGCGAGGAAATCAAGCAGCCCGCCGCAGACATTCCTACCGCTGCACCGAGAACCGAGCCGGGACAGGAAACGGAACAGTTTGCAATCCTGATTGACAGCCACACCCGCTTTGAAACGGGAGAACCGGGTGGCTACTGGCTTTCCATGCCCGCCACAAAGGAAGAACTTCACAAAGCTATGCGAAGCGTCGGCATTACCGCTGACAATCCGCAGGATTTTTTCATTCATGGGTATTCTGACCGGGAGGACAGGCACATTGTCTTACCGTATGACATGGTATGCGCGGCACAGGTGGACGAGCTGAATTTTCTTGCGGCACGACTGGAAACCCTTGACGCTTCCGGGATTGCCGCGCTGAACGCAGCCACGCAGCGCAGGAATGGTTTTGAGAATATCGGGCAGCTCATTGACTTTACCTATAACGAGGACTTTTTCGTGCATATCCCCGAAGTCCACACGCCCCGCGAATTAGGCGACTACTATCTGAATAAATCCGGCATGGTACAAATGCCCGCTGAATGGAAAAACAGCATTGACCTATCGCCTTTGGACGAAACGCCGCAGCGCAGGAAAAAGGCAGCTTCACAGAATACGGCTACCTTGTGGAAAGCGGCGACGCATGGGAGAAACACTTTGAGGGGCGCGATGTGCCGGAGGACTACCGCATTATGAGCTACCCGCAGCCGACCGTCGAACTGGACGCAGCCCCGGCAGTACAGGCGGCTGTTCCCGAAGCAACGCCGCAGGAGCCACGCCCGGTTATCCCCATTGTCCTTACGTCCGAAAAG
>ENA-OQBJ01000380-OQBJ01000380.1-human-gut-metagenome-genome-assembly--contig:-NODE-380-length-23729-cov-4.460003_pt1 | contig 23729 bp, 29 predicted proteins | sample MGYA00242743_ERZ504545 | MGnify/ENA primary metagenome ERZ504545 (study PRJEB26092, sample SAMD00036252) | human gut metagenome | host: Homo sapiens | study: EMG produced TPA metagenomics assembly of...
CGTTACTGTTCACTCCGTTCTCAGTAACGTAGCCAAAATTCATTCCAGATTGCCTGCGGCAATGGAATTTTGGCTTGTATGTCTCGGGATTTTGGCATATTCATGCCAAAACACCTCGCGGGATAGTAGTGTGTGAGCAGTAACCTAACGACCAATTGTGGATATGGGATTATGCAGAAAGTAAAAGAATTGACTGAGAATGAAAATATTCTGGGACTAGAGCGTGTCTGAAAAAGGCTCTAGAAAGTCCTGGAAAAATAATTTTTTTATGGTCAGATTTGTGATATACTTTATGTATTACTTACAGACTCCCGGGGGAAACAACTATGCAAAATATAATTCCCGATGAAAGATATTCTGTGGCTGACGAGGCCATTTTAGGTGCTTTTTTCAAATTGTTAAAAGAAAAGAAGCCTGACAGGATTACTGTATCCGACATCACTAAAACAGCTGGTATTGCCAGAAGTACCTTTTATAATCACTATCAGGACATCCCTTCACTGATCTCTGCAGTTGAGGATAAAACTATTCATGATGTTTTTTCCATAATGGAAAATTTCCAGCCAAAAAATGACCGGGATATCTGCAGTTCCTATTTTCTGACTCTGTGCCGGTACACCATGGAAAATCCTTTTCTGTCCGGTCTTTTGAGCACGCCTCATGGCAATGATCTGTTTGAAAAAATGCTGACTATGCTCCATCATTATGTTACAGAAACTACATCTAATTCCAGGCCTGACAGGCATACAAAGGAAGAAGTTTCCTATGTAATCACCTGCGCCATCGGCAGTACCATCGGCGTTCTCCACAAATGGAGCGGGATAATTTTAATCTGGCACCGGAAGTGATCGCTGATATTCTGTCTGAGGTTTTTTTATCCGGTATGCTTCCACTTTTATCTTAAGCCTCTGTCTTATTCCAGAGGCTCATCAATCAGGACATCCTGTCTCCTGATCTTTTTTGTTGTGTTGCGGATAAACGGATTTTTGCGGACAACCAATCCTGTAATGCGGCGATAGGTAGGCTGATTTCTGTTATATTCATCCAGAAATGCCTGAAGCTGTGCCTGAATTGCCTCTGCATCCAATGCTTTCGCTTCCACAACAGCCTGCTCCGGATAAATACGGGCAGTCAGGCCATTATCCTCACCTGTGACGATCACTTCGCCTACCAGCGGATTCAGAGCCAGCTTATTCTCAATCTCCTCCGGAGATACATTTTCACCATTGGACAAAATGATCAGGTTCTTCACACGTCCATTGATAAACAGATAACCGTCTTCATCCATATATCCCTTGTCACCGGTATGCAGCCAGCCATCCTTTAAAGTCTCTGCTGTCTCATCAGGCATCTGATAATATCCCTTCATAACACTGCTTCCCTTTACCAGAATCTCACCGTTTTCGAATCTGATTTCTGCATTTTCAAGTGGTTTTCCAATAGAACCCTTTTTATTGTTTTCCAGTGTATTATTGCTGATAACAGGAGAGCACTCTGACATTCCATAGCCTTCCAGTACTTCGACGCCATATTCTGCAAAACGATCAATATAATACGGATCCAGATGTGCACCGCCTGTAAAGATAATGCGCAGTTTTCCGCCGAATACCTTTTCTGCCAGAACTGCCTTCGGGATTGACGGATCAGCGGCAGCCAGTCTCTTATAAATAGTTTCGATCATCATTGGAACCATAAGCATAATATCCGGTTTGAAAATACTCATATTCCTTACCATATGGAGCAGGGAATCATTGATGCAAAGAGTTGCACCCAGAGAGAATCCCTTCAGCCAGTCCATAACCAGGCAGATGCGTGATGGATTGGAAGCACACTGAGCACGGCAGTTCCCGGTTCTGCCGTAATCTTTACTGCCTCAACATTGGAAGCCAGATTATTCTGTGTCAGCATAACACCCTTGCTCTTTCCTGTTGTTCCGGAAGTGAAAATGATGGTCGCAATATCCTCTGCATCCGGGCAGACAGAATCTGCTGATGCGCTCTTTCCTGCATTTCGAAGTTCACCAATACCATATACCTTTGCCGGTGCATCTTCTACCTCTTCCTGAAGCATCCACACCTTCTGAAGTTTCGGGCAGTTTTCAAGAAATGCATCCAGATATGGTTTAAGCTTCGGACTTAAGAAAAGAGCTACGGAATCGGAACGGTTAAGCAGATCGATCAGATCCTCACAGGGAAGTGCGGCATCCAGCGGTACTGCAGTGGTACATCCGGTGATGATTCCCAGATAACTTTCCATCCACTCTACAGAACTGGTTCCGATCAGTGCAATGTGTTTGCCCTCAAAGCCTTCTGCAAGAAGACCTTTTCTGGTGGAAACTACATTTTCCATCAGTTCGCCATAGCTTCTTTCCATAATTTCCTTTTTCTTGAGCCATTTTACTGCTTTTACTTCATCAAATTTACGTACACTTTCTTCTAATATATTTCTGATCAGCATATCTGTCCCCCATTATTTTCTGAACTGTTCAAGTTATGGATATCCTGTCAGGTACAAAATATCCTTGACCCTGACATCTTTATAAGTTTTGCTTCGAAAAAAATTACTGAAGTTCTTCCAGCAGATTTAAGGCTTCGCAAGAGTTGTGATCTTCAGCACTTCGCTCTCGTCAAGTTCAAGATCAAAGGTATCCTCAAGCTCACCTAAAAAGGACATAAAATCCAGAGAACTGAAACCCAGATCCTCGCGGAATCTCATTTCATTATTCATTTCTTCCGATGCTACCTTGCTATACTGTGCTACGATATTTTTAAATTCCATTTCCTGATTCACTGCATTTCCTCCTGATATTGATTTAGTTAAACCAGTTCCATAATTTCGCCGATGCTCATATCCGGCTCTGCGATTCCCTTGAAAAGAATACGCATCATATAATAATAGAGCAGTTCCATATCATGTTCCTCCAGATGAGCAGTCTGGTAATGATAGGAGAAGTTCATACCTCCATCTTCTGTATGGGATACAGTCAGATACATCTTCTTGGTAGCTGCACCGTTTGCAAACCATTTTGCATGCTGACGGATAGTTCCAAGCATTTCATTCTCTACCTTCACAGTCATTGGCTGGTAAGTCAGATAACAGCTCTCATATCCTGTATGCTCCGGTGTATTGTATCTCTTTCTCATCTCATCCATAATAAATGCCGGATCGTAATTGCTGTGCATGTAGATACGATTCTGCATATTCTGGATCTCATAAGCAGCAGAAAGGAAATCTGTCTCCGGTGCGATCACTGTTCTGCATGGGAACATGATAGTTCTGCTTCCTCCTGAAGTCCATTCATCATGAGTAGAACGTCTGGATATAAAGTTCTGGATAGTGATATCTTCCTGTCCGTTATTTACCTTTGACAGATAGGTACGGATGCCAAGCAGAAGAAGGTTTGTCATAGACAGCTGATGGTTCATACAGAAATCGATCAGATTTTTAGTTGGTCCCGGCTCCAGATAATAATCCTTAACTGCCACAAACAGATCCTTCATCTCAATGTCAGAAGAACGAAGTTTTGGATTTCCATGACGTTTTCTTGCTTCCTCCAGTACGGACGGTCCCTGAATATCAGAATACAGAGGTTCGCCCAGTGCATCCAGCTGATCATCCCAGAATTTCTTATCTTTTGCAAAACGTTTCTCGTTGCCTGCTTTTGCAAGGTCTTTTTTCAGTACTGTCTCAAAGTCTGCCAGTTCCTGCGGATAGGCTGTTCCATATTTATAATAGGTATATAACTGAAACAGATCACCGATCATTACTACCAGGCCACAGGAATCGATCAGTCTGTGATCCATATGTACAAAGAAACCATTATATCCTTCCGGCAGCTTCAGCATAGTAAACTCGCACATGGGAATGTCATCACCGTCAAAGGTTTCATATGCCCACTGCTGCATCAGCTCGTCTGCTTTTGCAAGGCTTCCCATTCCTGACAGATCCTTGAATCCGATATCTCTTGGATCCTGTTTTACAAGGTATTGCTGTACATTTCCGTCTTTATCAGGCTTCGTAAAACGGATTCTGGTGCATCCGGAACGTTCTGTCTCCATCTGAATACATTTTTTTAATAATCCAAAATCCAGTTCAGCCTGTACAGACGCCACAACACTGACACCGGATACCTGCTGTGTACCGTAATCCATGATCCAGTTATGGTGCATTTTCTGTGCTGCTGTTAAAGGATAGTAGTTTGTCATACTTTATTTAACCTCCATCACCCGTTTTTTCTCTTTTCCCGGGTACAAAAACATTACATACTTGTTCAGTAGCCCACAGTTATTTTAAAAATAATGTACTGGCAGCTACAACATTACTTTTTTAATTACGTGACAAAAATAGCATAGATTTTTCCCAAATACCAGTACCCTCAGCACTTAATGAACACTTTACATAAAATTGACCGAGACTTATCATGCATTTAAAAAAACGCATCTGATAAGTCCCGGTCAGGGATTGTTATCATTCATAATCGCCTTTGGCGGTTGAAAACAGTCACATTATTTTTCAGAATTACTGCCATCATATTTCTCAAAAAACTCCATCACTGTACGCTGATACAGTTCCGGATCTGCATAGGCACTGCACAGATGCCTTGCTCCCTGTACAATGACCAGTTCCTTTGGTGCTTTGCACAGCATATAGTTCTGGAATGAATTGTTCGGGTACACATAAGTATCCTTCTCTCCATGAAAGAAAAGGACAGGTCTTGTATTCCTTTTCATAGCTTCTGTGGTATCTGCATCTTTCATACGAAATCCTGCCACAAAATGGCACAGACAGTCCATTTCCTTCAAAAGCAAAGGGATATAATGCAGATGGAACCAGTTGTCAGCCATATCCCGCATCTGTCTTTCCATAGACTGAAAACCACAGTCTGCGATCAGTCCCTTCACCTCTGACGGAAGCCTGTATCCGGATGCCATCAGTACAGCGGCTGCTCCCATAGACTGTCCATACAGATAGATTGGAAGCTTTTCTTTATTTCTCTCGGACACATAAATTGCCCAACGCTGCACATCCCATTTTTCCTTTGCTCCAAAGGTAATATATTTTCCTTCACTTTCTCCACAACATCGCTGTTCCATAAACAGAAGATTACATTGATGCTCATGGAGATATTTTGCCATAAATGCCAGGGAACCAAATCTGCTGCCCCTGTAACCATGGCTTAAGATAACAAACCGCTTTGCATGCTCTGCCGGCAGATAGAATCCGTGGAGTTTTAATCCATCCACGCTTTGGATATAGCAGTCCTGCATCTTCTGAGCCTCGCACCATGCCCTGCTCTCATCATATTCCTTTGCGTATCCGTTTCTGGGATGATTATCCCGTATATGAGATAATTCAAACCATTTCTTTCTTTTCCTTTTTCCTTCCCCCTCTTTTGCAGCAGACCACCATGTTAAAAAAACGCCAGCCAATCTCCATAATTCCCGAGAAAAAAAGCAATACTGCTGCTGACAGCTTACAAATTTTTTTTCTTCATCTGAGTTTCTCCTGTTCTTTTTTAGATTGATATCCAGAAATATTCATTCCTGCAAGATAAAATTCTATTTTATTATGCTCTTTTTTTCATAAAATAAAAAGAGCCGCCGATTTCTTTCCAGACTTCCCGGATTACGGAATCAGTCAAGCGGATATCCGCAATCTGCTTCGCTACTTGCTTATAACCGAATAACTGCTCCGCAGTTTATCGAGACATTTTTTTCTTGCAGTTAACAATATAAATTCCTGTGCAAACCAGAATCAGTGCTATCAAACTTCCAATATTAAATGCCTGCTTCACCTCTCCAAGCATCAGCGCAGACAAAATCACACTGCACAGGGGATTGACGAATCCAAAGATTGCAACCTTCGAAACATCATTCCATGCAAGCAATACAGACCAGAGTGTATATGCACTGCTGAGACCATTGCCAGATAAAATATGATTACCACAACTCCCGCAAAAACGATCTGGCTCGCGGTATCTGCGGAGTCTACCTGCATCAGACGATAGCCGGTCTTGATCACCGGAATCGCACTTCCCCACAAGATGCAGCAAACACAGGCAAGAAGCGCTACAATACCGGTTTTTGTTAATGTATTTTGTTTTTGTGTCATTTGTAGTTTTCTCTCTTTTCATTTGTATTTCTGTATTTCGCCTTTCCATTGTATCACAGATTTCTGAATAATTGTTAGTGCTTTTTGACACTTTCTTTATTTTTAAAAACACAAAATTTTACGGCATTTTGAGTAAGAAATCAAAAAGCAGAAATGTCTTTCACGAATAAAATCGCTTCAGACATTTCTGCTCTATCTGCTACCCTGTCTGATATACTTCAGACACAGGATAAATATACAATTTGGGGATAACGGTCTGCGTATTCTTTTTCCAGACCGCATCTTTCCAGAAGTTCTTCCACTTTTCTACGAGTTTCGGTACGGCTTATCTCCATATTTCTCAGGCTTTCTCCGATTCCGTCCCCGAGCGTACAACGTGGATCAAAGGATTCCATTGGCATCTGAAATACCATCTGAATATCCCTCTGCTACCTGAAAAAGCCAGTTTCCGCAATTATATTTTTCCAGATAGTTTTTCTTTTTTATAATAGTTATATCAGCAAAGCTAACGTTCCAACAACAATAAGAAGCAGTCCTGTCCCTGATTTCAATGACAGTTTTTCATGGAATACAATATATGAGAATGCAATGGTCACAAGGATACTCAGTTTATCAATCGGAACTACCACACTGGCCGGACCTGTCTGAAGTGCTCTGTAATAACATAGCCAGGAACCGCCTGTTGCAACTCCGGAAAGAATAAGGAACAGCCAGCTTTTTCTGTCAATGTTATTAACCGTATTCTGCTTTCCGGTCACAAATACTACAATCCACGCCATCACCAATACAACAGCCGTCCTGATCGCAGTTCCAAGATTTGAATTAACATCCTGAATTCCAATCTTTCCCAAAATAGAGATAAGACTGGCAAAAACAGCGGAACCGACTGCATAAAGCAGCCACTTCTTATCTTCTGCCTTCTCCTTTGTTTCCTTTTTCTGTATCATCAGATAAGTACCGATACCGATAAGAATCATTGAAACAAATTTCAGCCACGTTATTTCTTCCCTGAGAAAAATAAAAGCCAGCAGCATCGTTATCACTGTACTCGATTTATCAATTGGTGTTACTTTATTGATATCTCCAATCTGCAGTGCTTTGAAATAGCATAGCCAGGATATCCCCGTTGACAGTCCTGACAAAATCAGAAAGATCAGGACTTTTGCTGAAATATCTCTGATTCCGCTTTGTGCCCCGACCACAAATACCATAAGCCATGAAAAGACTAACACTACACCGGTTCTTAATGCTGTCGCAACATTAGAATCTGTGTTTCTGATTCCGCATTTTGCCAATATGGCTGTCAAGCCTGCAAACAGAGCAGAACCAAATGCAAATAATATCCACATATTATTTCCCCTCCATTACCCAGGCAAATGCTTTCGCAATTCTTATATCCGGTTCTCTAAAATGATTGCCCTGATTCCATTCCAGGTTACAATTGATCCCATGCTCTATGAGCCACCCATATCCCATCCGGATACAATTTCCAACCTGTGACATCACCGAATTTCTCGTTTTTTCTTCTCTGTCACCAAGACTTAGATAAACTGTCTCACTTTTAATTTCATGTTCCTTCATATACTCAATAAATCCCGGAAACCAGACAGACGGTGAAGCAGCTGCAATGCCGGAAAATACATCTGTCTGATATGCTGCCCATAACGAGAACAGCCCCGCAAGAGAATATCCCCCGATATAATATGTCCTGCTTTTGTCTGTGCATAATGTCAGAATCTGCTCCAGTGTCCTGACAGCACCATCACCAAAGTCTTCATTTCCGAACACTGCCGGTGCTTTCCATGGAGACAACTCATAATTCCAGTCATCAACTTTTGCAGCAATGAGTCTGAAATCTGTTGAAGTCCGTTTCCGGATTTCTTCAACCTCATTCTTAAGAACAGATAATTCATGATCACCCGTCAACTGAATCAAAACAGTATCCGCATCTGGATTTCCATACTCATATATAGTCATATCTATCTGCTTACCTCGTAAAAATTTTTTACTTTCTCAAGTTCCTTGACTTAAATTTTATTTTCAGCAAATTCAGTCAAACAAAAAATCTCTTTATATTGACTCTATTCTTCACTTTCTTTATTTCAAGTCATTCATAATTTCATTTTAAGATGACCGCAATTCTGCTTTTCTTGTTTTAAGTCATTCATATTCTCTTCTATACATGACTGTAATTGTACTTTTTTCGTTTCAGGTCATTTTCATCGGTTTCTTAAGATGACCGTAATTATACTTTTTTCGTTTCAGGTCATTTATATTCCTATTTTCAGATGAACATAGATGAATTGAAATTTATAGTCATTATTTTTTCTTGTCTTATCACAAAACCAGTGCAATTATGTCTTTTTTCAGCAGGAGAATATACTGGTCTTTTTTACTTTGTCATAAAATCAAACACGCTCTAACATAATCCGCAGAATTTCTTTGTCTGTTTCTTTCATTCCTTCTTTGCCGATCTGTCCTACACAGCTGATGGTTTCGCCGGCTTCTTCCTTGAGGATTCCGGTATATGGCGCATAGGACTGACCGTTCATAGCAAGGTGATGTGCCAGGAATGCAGCATCAAGGCTGGCGGCGATTTTCGCTGCACAGGATATTTTCGCTCCATCACAGATGATTCCCGGAATATTGGCAAGAGTATTCTCTATGGTCTTCTTGATCACTGAAAGTTCGCCACCTCCCATGTAGGTAATCCCCGCACCGGCTGCACAGGATGCGGATACCGCACCGCAAAATGCGGAAAGTTTACCGATATACTGTTTCTGGTATACAGTTAAGAGATTAGAAAATACCAGTGCGCGGTAAAGTACATAGTCCGGAAGTTCCATTTCTCTGGCATACACGATCAGTGGTACGGAACAGGCAATCCCCTGGTTTCCGCTGCCTGAGTTGATGACTACCGGCATATCGCATCCGCCCATTCTGGCTTCGGAAGCTGCGGCTGTGAGGCTGCGCATTTTGGTAAGCATATCATTGGAATAGGTTTCACGTATTATCCGGCCGATTCCAAGACCGTATTTACCAGTCATTCCTTCATGAGCGATTGCCATATTGCTGCGGATCTGATTTTCTATAATTTCTTTGACATCATCAATTTCTACAGTATCTGCAAATGTTTTAATATCTTCCAGATTGAGTAGAGTTCTGTCTGCTGCAACCGGAGTTTCCTCAGATTTATGATCTGAATCCAGCAGGACTTCCTGGTTCTTTACAATTTTTGTTACATTAATATGATCGTATTTGATTTCCAGACTTACTGTGTCATCCCCTGCCTGCATTTCTATGATAAAGTGCAGGACTACCGGGGAGTCCAGAAGTTCTACTTTGCATATCTTTTTGTCCAGAAGTTCACAACATCTCTTTCTTTCAAATTCATTTACATTCGAAAGAACTTCCATGTTCAGGGATGCGTTTCCGGCTACTGCACCGAGGACTACACCTGCTTCAATTCCAGTCAATCCGCCGGAGTTCGGAATGATAACACAACGGACATTTTTTATAATGTTTCCACTGCATTTTGCGGTGATATGTTCCGGTTCTTTTCCCAAAACTTCTCGTGCTCTGGCTGCTCCATATGCCAGTGCGATCGGTTCTGTACATCCCATTGCAGGAATCATTTCTTCTTTCAGAATGCCTATGTAATTCTGATATATTCTCTCATCTAACATTGTGCTGATGTCTCCTGTTCATTTTTAATATTTATTCAAGTATGACATAACACTATCAGAATGTCCAGAAAGAATCAGCCCGGTGTATTTTCTGTGCGGTTCAGGTATATATAAAATCCCACATTCAAGATAATTCCCGTTACTGTTGCCACAGGGGCAGCCAGTCCGATCTTGGTAAGATTTGCATCTGGCTGTATACTCATAAAATATGCCAGTGGCAAACGTACCAGAAGTGTCTGGATCAGTCCCTGGATCATTACCCAGACTGTCTTGTTATTTCCATTGAAATAGCCAATCATACTGAACAGGATTGCTGTCACTATGGTTTCTGGTGCAAAGCCTTTCAGATAGTCAAATGCATTACTGATAACTTCTGCATCTGTGGAGAAAATACCAGCCAGCATATCACCTTTGAACATAACCAGTATAAATACCACGCATCCCACAGCAAGCCCTACTCCGATTCCTGTAAACATGGACTGTTTTGCTCGTTTTTTCTTGCCCGCTCCTATGTTCTGAGATACAAAGGATGCCATAGACTGCATCAGAGAACTTGGTACCAGCATGGCGAAGTTAACGATTTTGCAGGCAACCCCGTAGCCGGACGAAGCCTCCAGTCCCAGCCGATTTACGAATGCACAGAGCGCAAGGAAGGAAATCTGTGTCAGACATTCCTGCAATGCAAGAGGAAGTCCGATCTGAAAAAATCTTTTGCACTGTACATTCAGCCTGAAGTCTTTTTTTGTGATCGTAAACGGAAGTTTCATTTTAACAAGCAGGATAAGTGCGAATACCACGCTAAGTGCCTGAGCAGCAACTGTTGCAATAGCAGCTCCGGTTGCATCCATATGAAGTCCCGCTACCAGCACCAGATCTCCGATCACATTTACAATACATGCCACCAGCACAAACAGAAGCGGCGATTTACTGTCACCCAGTCCACGAAAAATTGCAGACAGCAGGTTGTAAGCTACAATAAAGAAAATACCGCCGCCACAGATACGTACATAACTGGATGTAAGACTGACGGCTGATTCCGGCGCCTGCATCAGCACAGAAATCGGATGTGCAAAAGCTACCATTATAACAAACAGCACAGCCGAAATCATTGTAAACACAATTGCACCGCCGCCGATAACAGCTCCTATCTTTTCCGGTCTTCTTTCTCCCAGATAGCGGGCGATCAGAACTGTAATACCCATTGCAAACTGTACAACCACAAAAGTAACCAGGTTTAAGACCTGGCTGCCTGTAGAAACTGCAGAAAGTCCGGCAGTAGAGCCAAACCTTCCCACAACAAGAAGGTCAACTGCACCATATGCTGCCTGCAGGATCAGTGCCCCGAGAATGGGCATCATAAAAGAAACCAGCTTTTTCAGAATATTTCCCTGTGTGAAATCAGATCTATCATTTGTCATAGTGATTCCTCCTCTCACACATGATCTGGTAAAATTTCTCAATTGTCCGGATCATGCAGTCAGCTTCCTCTTCGGATATCTCACTGAGATAGGGAACCAGTTCCCCAAAATAATACTCATTATATTTCTGTGACAGTTTTCTTCCTTCTTCTGTAATGGATATATAAGTGACACGTCCGTCATCCGGGGAAGAATTTTCCGGAGATATCCCTTTGTTTCCATTTCCTTTACAGTTCTGGTAACACCGGGACGTGGAAGATTCATTACATCACTGATATCCGATATCTTTATCTGGATTCCCTGTTTTTCCAATGCATGAATGTTATCCAGATACTGAATGTAAGACGGGGTAACTCCCTGTGGCAGCGGCGGAAGCAATTCCCGTATCCGCTTCGCCTGATAGCATGCATCCAGCATTCGCTTGATTTTTTCAGTTGTCATATTGTACGCTCCTATATAATTATCTTTGTTAATTACCATTGATAATTATATGCAGATTCTGAAATTTGTCAACCACCAAAATTACTATTGAACCGTAATCTGGAAAGTTCTATAATGAGTTCCGACATCAGAAATCGGGTAAATACAATATTTCCGATGACGGACATTTTTAAGAATACGAGGTGGATATTTATGAATATCAGCATACTGCTCATGGAACAGATCATTCAATTGTTTCTTATGATCTTCATGGGATATTTGATCGTGAAAGTTAGGCTTGTAAAAGATGAAGACAGCAAGGTTTTATCCAAAATCATTCTCTATCTGATCATTCCCTGTGTAATCATCAATGCTTTTCAGGTAGATTACACGATGGATACTGTAAAGGGATTGCTGCTTGCCCTGGCTGCATCTGTCATGACCCAGGTTCTTCTCCTGATCATTATCTCCATAGCCGGAAAGCTTTTACATCTGAATGAAGTAGAAATTGCTTCTGTTTATTATTCTAATTCAGGAAATTTGATCGTACCCATTGTGACCTTTATTCTTGGACAGGACTGGGTTTTATATGGATGTGTTTTTATGAGTGTGCAGCTTATCTTTCTGTGGACACACTGCAAAAAGATCATCAGCCGGGAATCTTCCTACGACTGGAAAAAGATTATGTTAAATATTAACATGATTTCTATTTTTATCGGTGTTGTACTTTTTTTTCGCAAAAATCCATTTGCCGGAGATCATCAATAATACTCTTGGCTCAGTGGGCAGCATGATAGGACCGGCCAGTATGATCGTAACCGGTATGCTGTTTGCAGGAATGAATCTGAAACAGATTTTTGCTGACAAAAGAGTATATTTTGTATCATTTCTTCGTCTGATTGCAGTGCCTTTGCTTGCACTTGTAATGATTAAGATCAGCCATCTGGCTATGTTCTCTGCAGACGGAAATAAAATCACGCTTATTGTCTTTCTGGCGATCATCACACCGTCTGCTTCCACAATAACCCAGATGTGCCAAGTATACGGAAATGATTCACGCTATGCCAGTGCCATCAATGTCATGACTACACTGTTCTCAATTATTACAATGCCGCTGATGGTAATGTTATTTGAGGCAGTTATATAAAACAATTACCTGTACATGAAAAAAGAAAGGAAATTACAATGAATATTACCGTTTATCTTGGAGCTTTGGAGGGAAATGATCCGGCACTTGGAGATGCTGTCCGGGAACTTGGTACATGGATTGGAGAAAGCGGAAATTCTCTGGTATATGGAGGTTCAAAGTCCGGTCTTATGGGACAGATAGCAGAAAGTGTACTGAATGCCGGGGGAAAAGTAACAGGCGTGGAACCACAGTTTTTTATAGATTCTGAACTGCAGTATGATGAGATCACAGAACTGATTGTCACAAAAGATATGGCTGAAAGAAAAGCAAAAATGATTGAACTTGGTGATGCATTTATTGCATTTCCAGGAGGCACAGGTACTCTGGAGGAAATCGCAGAAGTTATGTCCATGGTTTCCTTAAAACACCTTAATGCCCCCTGTATTCTATATAATCTGAATGGATATTATGACAGCCTGAAGCAGCTTCTTGACCATATGATCAAGATGGGGCTGTCCTCAGAAAATCGTCAGCAGGGAATTTATTTTGCTGATGATATGGAAGATATTAAAGCACTTCTGGCTACAGTAACTAAGTAAAATTCAGATCGTAAACAATTGTCAAACACCCCTGGGGGATATTTACCTATTCATATATTGCATAGTTCATACTACTTTTTTCATGGTTTGAAATCCCCCTGGGAGGCTTGTTCTTTCCCATAATTTTGTTAAAATATAATCAATGCAGAGATCATTAAATATCAGTCAGCGAGATACTTAATGATTCATGTATCCGCACAAAAATTGTGTCAGACAACAAATAAAGGTGCACAGACCTCCGCGCAATGCGCATCTAAAAACTCATTAAAAAAGTACTTCGTCCGCAGGAAGTACTTTTTTTAACGAAAAGATAATTATCAATATTATGATAGCATCTTCAGTTCATGTTCTTCATTCATACAGGCAAATCTGGTACCGATAGTTTCAGCCAGTTGTCTGTTATGTGTAATCGTAATCAACGTTTTTCCTGCTTTATGAAAACTCTGCAGAAAATCCACCAGCATATCCTGTGTTTTTTCATCAAGTCCTGCAAGAGGTTCATCCAAAATCAGAACCTCAGGATTCAACGAAAGAATACATGCCAGTGAAACCTTTCTTTTCTCCCCTCCACTCAGATGATAGGGTGGTCTCTCTCTTAGTTTTTCCAATCCAAATAAGTGCAGGCAGTCTTCTGTTCTTTTTTTAATCTCCTCTTCCGAAAGCCCCATCTGGACCGGTCCAAATGCAATCTCCTCTTCCACACTTCCACAGAAAAGCTGGGTATCTGCATTCTGAAACACATATCCCATCTGCTGATGAAACCATTTTGCAAACTGGCTGTTTTTTAACGCTTTTTCATTAATTTCATTTCCCTGATAAAAATATTTTCCTTCCGATGGAAAAATAATTCCATTCAATAGTTTAATCAGTGTTGATTTTCCACATCCGTTAGGTCCCTGGATAACTATAGAATCTCCTCTGTTTATGTGAAGATCCACATATCTCAGAGCAATTTCTTTTTCATATGCAAAACATACATTCTCAAGTCTGATCATAACTGCCCTCTTCTGTCTTTTCCTGTCAATCATTATATCTTTCGGTTCAGATACCAGAACAATACAATACATCCGGCCATAATAAAAGTGCTGAAAATATCCGCTGCACATAACGTATATTTCTGTTTTTTCTTATACTCTCCTGTAAATCCACGACAACACATTGCTGCATGCATTTCTTCTGCCATTTCACCAGATTTCAGAAATGAGATTCCCAACACACCTGACAAAGCTTTTGCTTTCTGAGGATTCTTTCCCACTGACCTTAACCAGACAGACGTAAGAATAGCCGCACACATTTCTCCAAGCACCGAAATATATTTCAAAGTAATATCCAGCGTAAAAATAAATATGGATGGCAGCCGAAAAGTTCTCATACTTCCTGTCAGTTTATTCCAGGATGTCCCTGATGACAAAATACCAACCAGAGTTACAGATACATATACTCTTGAAGTAATATTCATTAAAGTCTGAGGAGTTCCCATAAATACGGATGGGAGAAGGATCAATATAGAAAACAGAACCGCACCTGCTGTTCCTCTCAGGATCTGACGGATAACTTTTGCCGAAAAAAACGCCAGTCTGACTGTCACTGCTGCACACATGATCAGAGTAAACAGATAATTTCCCGAACATGCAGTAAGAACAATATATAGAAGTGTATAAAACAGTTTCAGAGAAGGAGTGGCAGAAAATTTGCCATCCTTCCCTTCATAAAACCGTATTTTTGCAAGCACAGATAAAACTGATTTCGTACTTTTTGTTAAAAATGCTTCTTTATCTTTAGATGGAACATAAGTTTCTCCGGAACACATCCAGTCTGGAAGCATAGTTTCTTCTTTTTATGATCATTCATCTGTTATGCAGCCTTCTTTTTAAAATCAACTTTCTCTTTCATCATTGAAGAAATAATCTTAAAAATGATCACCAGAAGTGCCACGCCTACAATAGCCGAAAGAATATATCCTGTCCACTCAGGTAACCCGGACATAGAATAATCAGGAAACAAAGTTGACAGTTCAAATCCATTGGTCATTCCTGACGGAGTGTATCCAAGCTGCTTCCGCCACTTACCAGACCAGCGATTTCATCAGCACCCCATTCACCCCAGCAGTACCGGTTGCCAGAAGTCCCAGAGGAGTCAGTACAATGAGAACAGCCATCAGTATATACAGTGGTTTAAATGCTGTCTTATCCGGAACAACATCCAATGCTTTTGGTGTAACTTTTTCAACAAAGGTAAGTACCACTACTGTCAGAATAATCTCTGCCAGACCAAATAATGTAATATGTCCGATCATCATTGCAGGTATTGATACACTTAGCGGATACGGACAATAAAGAGCCTGGCCTTCTGCATTTTTGAACAGCAGTGGCTGAATACCAAATTCAACAGCTGCACAAAAGGCCGCAGCATTAATACCTATATATGAACCAATTGCCGCGCTAAGTTTGCGCATACCTGTTTTCTTCAAAAGAAGTTTATACAGGAAAAAGCCCAGATATGGCAATATAAATGCCATATTAAAACAGTTTGCCCCAAATGCAAGGATTCCGCCATCTCCAAAAAGAAGTGCCTGTATCAGCAGAGCAATAGAAACCGCTATGCACCCGGCTGCAGGACTTCCTGTCAGTATGGCAATAAGAGTTCCCCCTACTGCATGTCCTGTTGTACCGCCCGGAAGCGGAACATTAAACATCATTCCCAGAAATGAAAAGGCTGCCCCAATACCAAGAAGCGGCATCTTTGATTTCGGTATCTCTGTTTTTATTTTATGAATAGAATATCCCCACACCGGAAGCATGGCTGCTGTCATTACAGCACATGTTGACGGGCTTAAATAATTTTCAGGTATATGCATAAATATACTTCCTTTCCTGTGAAAATATTATTTTTATCTGGCGCGCACCTTACAAACAACTGTATTGTAGCACCACATTAAAGCGTCAACAACCCACCCAAGGGGATATCTATATATTCTTATCCGGCATAGTTTTGCCTGTATTTTTCATACCACTATCGCACTTCCAAAAAAAATCACATTCACGAAAGTACCGCATCCACCAGTCTCTGCGTATACTCTTCCTTTGGTTCATTAATGATATCATCGGGAATTCCGCTTTCCACTACTTTTCCCTCATACAGTACCAGAACCCTGTCACAGAACATCTGAACAAGGGCCAGATTATGGCAGATAAAGATAAAAGACAGCCCCTTCTTCTCTTTCAGGTCTTCCAGAAGCTCCATGATCTGTTTCTGTATGGTTACATCCAGGGCACTGGTTGCCTCATCACAGATTAGAACTTTTGGTTCCACTGCCAGGCTCTTGCGATTGCAGCCCGTTGGCACTGTCCGCCACTTACCTCATAAGGATATCTTTTTGCATATTCCTTCTCAAGACCACACTGCTCAAGCAATTCTGCTACTCTCTTCTCCACATCAGCCTTTTTCATTCCACGGTTGCGAAGGCTCTCACCGATTCCGTCACCCAGTGTCCTTCTGGGATCAAAAGAACCCACCGGATTCTGAAAAACCATCTGTATATCTCCATATACCTCTTTCAGCTGACTTTGCTTCAGTCTTGTAATATCTTTTCCTTCAAATTTCAGCGTACCCTCTGTGATGTCAGTCAGCCGGGTGATCAGCTTTGCTATGGTACTTTTCCCGCTGCCGGATTCTCCTACGATTCCCAGCGTTTCTCCTCTTTCCAGTGTAAAGCTTACAGCATTTACTGCTTTAAAAGGATTTTTTCCTCTCTGGGTAAATATTTTTGTTAAATGTTCTGCCTCTAAAAGTATGCTCATACTCTGACCTTCCTTTGCAGCTTTGGTACAGCCTCCAGCAATTTCCTGGTATACGGATCCTGGGGATGATCCAGTACACGGTCTGCTGTGCCATATTCTACTGTTTTTCCATTTTTCAAAACCAACACAGTATCTGCCATTGCCCTGACTACCCCGATATCATGTGTCACGATCACAATTGCAGTTCCAAACAACTCTCTTAACTTAAGCATTTCCCTTACAACCTGATGCTGTACAGACACATCCAGAGCACTGGTCGGCTCATCTGCAAATAAGACAGGCGGATTCATAAGCATGGCAATTGCTATACCCGCTCTCTGATTCATTCCGCCAGACAGTTCAAATGGATAACTGTCCCACACGCGCTGGCTATCCTTAAAATTCAGTTTGTCAAACAGATCCATTGCCCTGGTTTTAGCTTCACTTCTTGTTATCTTTGTATGTGCACACATACTTTCGTAAATCTGCTCTCCGATGGTGCGAATCGGACACAGAGAGGCACCTGCATCCTGAAAAATCATTCCAATTCCTGCACCTCTGATCTTCTTTTTCTTCTCCGGTATATCCAGGATATTCTGATCCATATATCGGATATCTCCTCTTGTCACAAGACCATCCGATCCCAGAAGTCCCATTGCAGCTTTGATCAGAGTGCTTTTTCCACTGCCTGATTCCCCCACAAGACCAAGTATTTCTCCATGTTCAAGGGAGAAACTCACATCATGAACCACCGCTTTCCCGCCAAATGATATCTCTACGGAATCGTAGGTCAGTATTTTTCTATCCATTTCTGTAAACCATCCTTGTTAATCCTTACCAAATCAGGGGCAAAATAGTTACAATTTAGTTGATATCCAGATCTGCTGTCAGTTCATAATAATCACATGGATGTGCAGTCAGTCCTGTTACATTAGACTGCATGATCATACTCATTCTCAGGTGAGAACAGAATACATAGGCATTATCATCCAGGATTGTCTGTTGCATCTGGATTGCCAGATCTGAACGCTTATCTGCATCAAATTCTTGCTTCATCTGTTTTTCCAGATCTTCCAGTTTATCACTGTGATAATGTCCGTTATTACTTGCAGATTCATCCAGTGTACAGGAAGTGAAGAAATACTCCGGATCTCCTGTAGGTGCAGTTACCATGGCACTTGCATATACATCCCATAATGTAGGATCTTTACGGATAGTATTATTATCAGAGGTACAATTCACCTGAACATCCATACCGATTTCTTTTAAGGTCGCCTGTGCAGACTCTGCAAGAAGCGGAAGCTCCTGACGGCTTGGATAAGTAAGCCAGCGGATTTCCAGTTTCTGTCCGTCTTTTTCACGGATACCGTCACCATCAGAATCCACCCATCCAGCTTTCTCCAGAACCTTTTTCGCCCCATCAGGATCATAGCTCTCTGTTGTCAGATTCTGTCCGCCAAAAGAGAAAGTATCCGGGAAAGCACCCACTGCAGGATATCCATATCCATTCAGAAGCACAGACACAAAGCTGTCCTTATCAATACCCATGCAATTGCTTTACGCACTGCCGGGTCAGATGTTACAGGACTTTCAAAGTTCATCCACGCATAGAATGCACGGCTTGTAGCTGTACTGGTAAATGTAAAATCATCATTTTCAAATAAGGGATAGCTTGCATATGCCATACCATAGGCAGCATTGATCTCCCCTGCCTGAAGAGCCATTGCCAGTGTATCACCGTCAGAAATTGTGCGGACAGTGATCTCATCCACATTTACATCTCCATTCCAGTAGTTTTCGTTTTTTACAAGATTAACATGATCATCTGTCACCAGTTCAGTTGCCACATAAGGACCTGTACCGATCACAATACCATTATCACTGACACCTGCCTGCATATCAATAATGCATCCGTAAGGATCACTGAGATAATTGATCAGTGCAGGCTTCGGTTCTGTAGTCTTTATGGTAACAGTATTTCCGTCAGCCTCGATAGTATCAATGCAGAGATCTCCTGCTGCACGCTCATGATTGGCAACCAGAGCCTCCAGGCTTTCCTTTACTGCCTCTCCGTCACAGGCACGTCCATTGGAGAACACAACTCCGTCATTCAGTGTGATCTTCCAGGTCAGCTCGTCAATATTTTTATACTCTTTTGCGATCCATGGCTCTATTTCCATGGTATCGGAATAACGGAAAAGAGTTTCCCCTACTCCATAACGGATGCAAGCCCATCCTGCATATGTATTTTGTGGATTAATATCTGCCTCTTCATTTTCCGCATTAAAGGTGGTATCACCAAATACAAATGTCTTTTTGTCTGCTGCCAATGTTGGCATAGCTGTCGCTCCTACCGCCAGCCCCAGGGCAATTGCCATTGCCAGAAATTTCTTTGCTCTCATTTTCTTTCCTCCTCGTTTGTTTTCATATTACTTATCATAAACGACTGTTCTTCGGATCCAGATAGTCACGGACTGTATCACCTAACAGATTGAAAATTGCCACAGATATAAAAATTGCAATTCCAGGTGATAATACTACCCATGGATATGTCTGGATCATACTTCGTCCGCTGCTCATCATACTTCCCCACTCAGCCATGGGAATCTGTGCTCCCAGTCCAAGAAATGACAGACCAGCAAGCTCCATCATCATGGTACCGATATCAAGCATGGCTGTTACAAGAACAGGTCCCAGCATATTTGGAAGAATATGCCTGAGCATAATCTGACCTGAGCTGTCACCTGCCAGTATGGCAGCATGAATATAGGGTTCCTCTTTTAATGCCAGAGTCTGCCCTCTGGCAATACGTGAATATTTCGGCCAGCTTACTACTGCCAGTGCTATAACAGCATTCTGAATGCCTCCCCCAAGAATAGCCGCAATCGCCATGGCAAATACAAGCCCGGGGAAAGCAAGACATACATCTGAAATCCTCATCATAACAGCATCTGCAGCTCCGCCAAAATATCCGCAGCATACACCCACAGCTGTTCCCAGCACGGAGATCACCGCAACCAGAATAAAGGTAGAGAAAATACTGGCTCTTGCACCACTTATCACTCTGGACAGCATATCTCTCCCATATGTATCTGTTCCCATAGGATGCTGAAGACTGGGGGGCTGAAGTGCACTTGCCAAATCCTGTGCATAAGGATCATATGGACAGAGATGCTCTGAAAAAATTGCAAGTATTACAAGCCCTATTGCCAGAATAAGAAAAAAGATCAGCTTTTGTTTTATATGGTTTTTCTTAATCTTCTGTACACGCACTGTCACATTTTTATTCTGCTTTTCACTCATTGTTTCACACCTCCCAGACGGATTCTCGGATCCAGGAACCGGTATGACAGATCTGTAAGCAGATTTACTACAACATAGATGATCGCCATCCACATAACATAGGCCTGAATAATAGGATAATCACGCATGGAGATGGCATCTACTGCCATCTTTCCAACTCCATCCCACATAAAGATTGATTCTACGATTGCAGTTCCTCCCAGCAGATTTCCCACTGACAGCATCAGCAAGGTAATGATGGTTACCAGCGAAGCCTTCATAATACTTTTCCAAAGAGTGACAGAAAACTTTACTCCTCTTGCTTTCGCTCCTGCCACATAGTCTTTGCTTAATTCATCCACACAGTTGCACGGACCTGGCGGAGATACTTGGCTGACATGGCAATTGCCAAAGTGATTGCCGCATTGCCACACTCTTTAAACTTACATCTTTGGATATAACCGGAAAAATCCGCAACCGGATTGCAAGAAAATACATCAACAGCAATGATACAAAAAAATTAGGAAGACTGTTTCCTATAAAGCTGCATAAACGGATCAGATAATCCGTGATCGTATTCTGTTTTACTGCTGACAGAATCCCCAGAGGGATTGATATGATGATAGTCAGCAAAATAGATGTCACTGTAAGAAGCAGCGTTGCCGGAAGCTTCGATATGAACGTATCAAAAACCGGAAGACCGGATACATAGCTGTTTCCCATATCTCCATGAAGCAGTTTCCCAAGCCACACAAAATACTGGGTCAGAAATGGTTTGTCCAGTCCCAGCTGTTCTCTGGCTGCATTTAACTTATCTTCTGACAGGATCTGTCCTGTATTTTCCATTTTTTGTGTTACTACATCACTTCCCGCAATCCGCATCATGCCATAAGAGAGAAAAGTAATCGCAAACAAAATGGGAATCAGCTGAAGCAGTCGTCTGAATGCATATTTTCTCATTTGATTATCTCCATTTTATAATTTTTGAAAATTGTACTCCTAATTTGCCATCATTCAGTTTAACAAAAGCAAAAATAGCCCACAACCCACCCTGGGGGTTATAAGCTATTCTTAATTTGAATATCTATCGTCATTTTTGGAATAGTTTTTTTTAATATCAGCAATAATTTAAAACAACCATCCCATTTTGTTCTAACTATGTTATACTACAAGAGCTGTCGAACCTCCAGCAGGAAGGAGGTGAGTTTCATGGAAGCAATTTTTACTTCATTTCTTGTCTCTGTCATAGCAGGCGTAGTTAGCTACTACATATGCAAATGGCTGGACAGCGGACATTAGACAGCAACAGTCTAAACGGAACAGCTCTCCGTAACGAGCAAGAAAGCCTCAGAGCGGCAACTCTGAGGGCTTTCGTTTCGCTTCATGGAAATTTCACTTCATTTCTTAGCTACTATTAGTATATGCAAAATAAGTTAAAAAGTCAACTGCAATTTTTATTAATGCTTCGGCAATTAATGCTTCGGCAGTCTGCTCTTTAAAAACTCCACAAGCTCTGCCACACTCTCATCCATTTCTTCTCCTTTGTGGAGTATAAAACCAAAAATCACTTACTGTCTCCAAGATCCAGAGGGATTCCCGGTGTAGTTCCTTCTTTGTTTTCTGACAGGTAACTTCCGCTTATATTTGCCACCTTACTGTTCTTCAGCATTTTTTCCATAATATAATCACTGTTGGTCAGCACGGAAATATCAATGTCCTTCCATTGGAATGCATCCTCTTTTACAGCACCGATGTCAAAAAATTCATCCTGATAATTCTGTATAAAACGGATTCCTTCCAGGTCTTCCAGTTCTGCCCTATCTTTGCCGGAATTGTAAAGTTCTGTCAGCCGTCCCGGATACAGCATTACATCTGTTTCATAGATAGGTTCGAAATGCATTTTGTTTTTTGACAGTTCATACAAAAAATTTTCCTTCTGCTGACTGAGGATATATACAAAACCAATGTCATCCATATAATCCCTGACTCTTTCCATTACGCTTTGTACGCCTGCTGTTGTTACCTGGAAATGGTACTTTTTTTTCATAGGTTTCATTATAAAAGTCTACAAACTGATTGGCAAACCAGGAACTGGGGTTTAAAGATATCCGGATCCATTTTGTCATTCCGCTGGAAGCCATATTTTCCAGAACATTTACTTCATTTATAATTTTCGACGCATATTCATAAATCTTGTGCCCCTGTACTGTCAGTCTGATTCCTCTTGGAAGCCGTTCAAAAAGCTGCATTCCCAGCGTATCTTCCAGTCCCTTGATCACCTTGCTGACACTGGGCTGTGTAGAATACAGATTTTTCGCAGCATCACTGAATGAACCAGTCTGCGCACATACTACGAAATACTGTAATTGTTTTAAATCCATAAAGATTTTATCCCTCTTTCTGTTTTTATTATCTGAAATTCAGCCTGCAAGATTCAGCATTTTTAATAAGAACAGCCAGCTCAGACCATAATAGGTAATTACTGCAACAAGGTCATTCACTGTTGTGATCAGCGGACCTGATGCTACTGCCGGGTCAATATTGATTTTCTTAAAAAACAATGGAATACAGGTGCCTACTGCACTGGAGATCAACATAGCTAGCAACAGTGCCACACCGATACATCCGGATACTGCATAGGCAAACAGAAGTGTTTTTCCTTTAAACAGATAAATATACAATCCGATCAGTGCAAAAGACAGAATTCCAAGAAGTCCGCCATTACACAGACCAATTCTCATTTCCTTCCACACAAGTTCCAGTTTCTGCTTACCTGTCAGAGATTCATCCATCAGCACACGAATCGTCACAGCCAGAGACTGGGTACCCACATTACCTGCCATATCAAGGATCAAAGACTGGAAGCACATAATGATCGGAAGTGCAGTCACCACCTTCTCAAAAATTCCTACCACTGAGGAAACTACCATGCCAAGTCCCAGAAGAATGATCAGCCAGGGCAGACGTTTCTTCATACTTTCTTTCAGTGGCTCCTTTAAATCCTCTTCTGCAGTCAGACCGGCCAGCTTCGCATAGTCATCACCCATCTCATCATCAACCAGGTCAATGATACTGGCAGATGTGATAACACCCAGAAGCTGATTATCGTTGTCAAGAACCGGAATAGAATCCTCAGAATAATCTTTCAGTTCTTCGATACATTCATCAATATTCTCTTCCGCATATACATATGGATAGGAAGTCACCACCAGATTCTCAAGCAGATCATCCGTCTGGCAATGATCAGTTCTTTCAGATTAATGGCCCCATAAAATTTCTGCTGCTCTGTCACTACAAAATAGTGG
>ENA-OQBJ01000381-OQBJ01000381.1-human-gut-metagenome-genome-assembly--contig:-NODE-381-length-23720-cov-3.315602_pt1 | contig 23720 bp, 33 predicted proteins | sample MGYA00242743_ERZ504545 | MGnify/ENA primary metagenome ERZ504545 (study PRJEB26092, sample SAMD00036252) | human gut metagenome | host: Homo sapiens | study: EMG produced TPA metagenomics assembly of...
CCGCTCAAAGGAGTAGCACTTGGAACAGGAGTGACCAGTGTCATTCAGTCATCTTCCGCAACAACCGTTATGGTCATCGGTTTTGTTAACTCCGGTATGATGAAACTGAAACAGGCGATCGGTATCATCATGGGAGCCAATATCGGTACCAGTATCACCGGATGGATCTTATGTCTTTCCTATATTGAAGGATCGAATGGTATTGCAAAGATTTTATCTTCTGCAACGATAGCGGCTGTCGTGGCGGTAATTGGTACGATCATGCGGATGATCTGTAAAAGAACGACACACAAGAACATCGGTAATATCATGCTTGGTTTTGCAATTCTGATGACAGGCATGCAGACAATGAGTGGTGCGGTTACACCATTAAGAGAGAGTAAAGTATTTATTGATATGCTGACGATGTTCTCGAATCCAATCGCAGGTATCCTGGTAGGTATTGCATTTACGGCCGTCCTGCAGAGCGCATCTGCTACCGTTGGTGTATTGCAGGCTTTATCGGTAACAGGAATCCTTACATTTTCCAGTGCATTTCCGATTATTCTTGGTATCGGTGTAGGAGCATCCTGTCCGGTACTGGTCTCAGCGATCGGAGCAAATAAGAATGGTAAGAGAACCGCACTTGTGTATTTATTAAATGATACCTTCGGAATGTTGATCTGGTCGATCGGATTCTATACGATCAGTGCATTTGTCCATTTTGATTTTCTGGATAATATTATGTCGCCGGTATCGATTGCCCTGTTGAACACCGTGTTCCGTCTGGTAACGGTATGTATTCTGTTTCCGTTTATTAATAACTTGAGAAGCTGGTATGCTGGCTGGTAAAAGACAGCGCAGAAGAACTGGAAGACGAAGCGGATTTCGATCTTCTGGAAGAACGTCTTCTGGATTATCCGGCACTGGCAATCGGACAGTGTCACAGAGCAATGAGTGGCATGGCGAAGAAGCTTCGTAAGAATGTCAACCGTGCAATGAACCTTCTGAATGAGTATCAGCAGAGCAAGTTTGACAAGGTTCAGAGAAAAGAAGACCTGATCGACAAATATGAAAGCCGCCTGGGCGATTATCTGATCAAGCTGACAAAGCATGAGATGAATACAGCACAGACAAGACAGGTTTCACTTTATCTGCATACGATCAATGACTTTGAACGTATCGGAGATCATGCTTCTTATATTGCATATATGTCCAGTGATATGCATGAGAATAAGACACAGTTCTCAGAAGATGCATGGGACGAACTGAATGTTGTTATGGAAGCAGTACGTGAAGAAATCAATCTTACATGCAAGGCATTCCTTGAGAATGATAAAGAGATGGCGCAGAGAGTAGCACCGCTTGGTATGGTTATTACAACACTTTGTGATGAACTGAAGATGCGTCATGTGGAACGTATGAGCAGTGGTGGATGTGGTCTGGAAGAAGGAACTGTATTTACGGATATCCTGAACAGTTTTAACCGTATTGCAGCTCACTGTGCAAGTGCGATGGTTGCACTTATGAACAGTGACAAAGAGAATATGGATACACATATCCATGATTCGAAGGTATATCCTTCTGACAGTTCTGAATATAAAACATATCTGAATGAATATAATCAGAAATATGAGATTAAAAAAGACGGGGAACATATGAGAAGTATGGAACCGGAAGAGGTTGAGTAGGATTTCATAAAAGGGCCGCTTATATGCGGCCCCTTTTCTATATTACTGGTTATTTAGCGATTCCTGTATGCTCTTGGTGACATCTGATATTCTTTTTTGAACAGCCGGTTAAAATAGGACAGGTTATTGAATCCTGTGCGTTCCGAGATGGACAGGATGCTGTCATCTTCCGTGAGCAGAAGCCTGGCGGCAATGGTAAGCCGGTAGCCATTCAGATAGCTGGTGAATGTTGTGTGCAGATGCTGCTTGAAGAATTTCATAAAATGAGATTCGGAAAAGCCCAGATAATCAGCGGTACTTTGAACGGTAATCGGTTCTGTATAATGTGATTCAATGTAGGACACGATCTGTTTTACCTTATCCAGAGATTTATCCCGGTTGAAAGTGACCGGTGTTCCCTGAGAAGAGAATAACAGGTAAAAGAAATGAAACAGATGCCCTTTTACCGATAATTCGTAATAATCAGGTCTTTTGCTGCAGAGATCATCGATCGCATCAATACAGGAAGAAAGTGCTTCATGGAAGAAACAGGTATCGTCAAAGAGCCATGGAAGTTCATATTCCAGTGAAAAATATGGCTGGAAATATCCAACTGTCCGGGGATCGGAATCCGCAGAATATAAAAGACTGGTCTGGAACAGGATATTTTCATATTCCATACAGTCTTTCCCATGTTGGGAGATGGAGTGAAGCTGGCCCGGACGGACAAGGACGATGTCGCCGGCTTTTACAACTCTGGCTTGGTATCAACAGAAATGATGCCGCAGCCTTTTTTTATTACAATGATCTCCACGTCGTTATGCCAGTGAAGCGGAACCTGTGTGAAGTCCAGCGGGATGGAGCACAGATAGGTATTGTATGGAAACTGGATGCTGACGTGTTTTTTAGTTTCATGGAGGTTTTCATAGGTAAGTGTGTTCATGGATGTGTATAAGTCCTTTCTGAAGTAATTGGGATGATCAAAAAGTTGTATATTTGATAGTATTGTATTACTTTTTACTACTATGATGCAAGAGATAAAATGTATAATCCTATTATAATATCAGTGTAAAACAAAAGAAAACTGATGAAACAAAGATTCAGATCAATATTAAAAACAATCATGCGACAGCACACATTCAGGAGGTTAATTATGAATTTCTCAGAAAAGTTACAGCAGACACTTGGCAAAGCAATCAAAGATGCATCGAATGAAGAGATTTACGCAGCACTTCTTAACACAGTAAAAGAAGCTGCAGCAGATAAAGGAAGAAATATTCCGAAAAAGGAAGAAAAGTATATTATATATCAGCAGAATTCCTGATCGGAAAACTGTTATCCAACAACCTGATCAACCTTGGCGTATACGATGAAGTAAGAGAGCTTCTTGCAGCAAATGGAAAAGACATCTGCGAGATCGAAGAAGTAGAACCGGAACCGTCACTTGGTAACGGCGGACTTGGAAGACTGGCAGCATGCTTCTTAGATTCCATTGCAACACTCGGTCTGGAAGGAGACGGAATCGGACTGAACTATCACCTTGGACTGTTCAAACAGGTATTTGAAAATCACAAACAGAAAGAGACTCCAAACCCATGGATCCAGAATACAAGCTGGCTTACTGATACAGGAATCGGATTCGATGTACCATTCAAAGATTTCAGCCTGCATTCAAAATTATACGATATCGATGTAACCGGATATGAAAATGGAACCAACAAACTTCACTTATTCGATATCGAATCTGTAAATGAAAATATCGTAGGCGACGGAATCTCATTTGACAAGAATGATATCCGTGAGAACCTGACGCTGTTTCTCTATCCGGACGACAGTGACAAACAGGGCGAACTGCTTCGTATCTATCAGCAGTATTTCATGGTAAGTAATGGTGCACAGTTCATTTTAAAAGAATGTGAAGAAAAGGGCTATTCACTGGAAGAACTTGATAAACACGTTGTAATCCAGATCAACGATACACATCCGTCTATGGTAATTCCGGAGCTGGATCCGTCTTTTGACAGCAAGAGGAATCTCTATGGATAAAGCAATCGAGATCGTGACAAATACTTGTGCATACACGAACCATACGATCCTTGCAGAAGCACTGGAGAAATGGCCGATCGACTATCTGGAGGCGGTTGTTCCGCACTTAATGCCGATCATCCGTGAACTGGCAGCAAGAGTGGCAGCAAAATATGATAACAAAGATGTGCAGATCATCGACGAGTGGAACCGTGTACACATGGCAAGAATGGATATGCATTACGGATTCAGTGTCAATGGTGTTGCAGCACTTCACACAGAGATCCTGAAAAATGTAGAATTGAAGCCATTCTATGACATTTATCCGGAGAAATTCAACAATAAGACCAATGGTATCACATTCAGAAGATGGCTGATGCACTGTGATAAGAAACTGGTAGAATGGATGGATAAATACGGAGTCAGTGAGTTCCGTAAAGATGCTTCCAAACTGGAAGGACTTCTTGCACAGATCGATAACGAAGAAGCACTGAACGAGCTTCTGGATGTTAAGCAGCAGAATAAAACAGCATTAAAAGAATATCTGGAAAAAGAATCCGGAGTTGTACTGAACGACAACGCAATCTTCGATATTCAGATCAAACGTCTCCATGAGTATAAGAGACAGCAGATGAATGTCCTGTATATCATTTACAAATATCTGGACATCAAAGCCGGAAATAAACCAAAGAGACCGATTACAATGATCTTCGGTGCCAAGGCAGCACCTGCTTACATTATTGCAAAGGACATTATTCATGTAATCCTGTGCTTACAGGAACTGCTCAAGAATGATCCGGAAGTGGCACCGTACCTGCAGGTTGTTATGGTAGAGAACTACAATGTGACAATGGCAGAGAAACTGATCCCGGCATGCGAAGTATCTGAGCAGATTTCACTGGCATCTAAGGAAGCAAGTGGAACAGGTAACATGAAGTTCATGTTGAACGGTGCTGTAACGCTTGGAACAGAGGACGGTGCAAATGTAGAGATCCATCAGCTTGTCGGGGACGAGAATATCTATATCTTCGGAGAGAGCAGCGACCAGGTAATCGAGCACTATGCAAAATCAGACTATGTGGCAGCAGATTACTATATCAATGACAAAGACATCCGTAAGTGGGTAGACTTCATTATCAGCCCTGAGATGCTGAAAATCGGTGATGTGCGTACACTTCTTGAGATTCACGCAGAACTGATCCAGAAAGACTGGTTCATGACACTTCTGGATGTAAAAGATTACATTCAGACAAAAGAAAGAGTATTTGCAGATTACGAAGACCGTATGACATGGGCAAAGAGGATGATCGTGAACATTGCAAAAGCAGGATTCTTCTCATCAGATCGTACGATCGCCGAGTATAACAGAGATATCTGGCATGTATAAAATGTGTGCAAGGGAATAAGCCGCACAAAAACAATCGGAAAATGAATGCAGGTATCTTTCTGGTGGCAACGCAGGGAAATATCCATGCATTATCCATTTCACCGAAAGGCCTGATCATGGGAATGCTGCTGGCGATTACGACCTGTTTCTACGGAGTACTTCCGGGACCGCTTCTTAAGAAATATCCGGCCGAGTCAGTATGCGCATGGGCGATGCTGATCGGCGGAGGCGTGCTGGCGGTATTCTTAAGACCGTGGAGAATTGAGGCACATCTGGATATGATTGTGATTGTAGGATTCCTGACAATCGTAATCGTGGGAACAATCTTACCGTTCTGTCTGTATCTGGCAGCAGTAAAATACGCAGGAAGTGTATATGCAGGATTATTATCAAGCGTGGAGCCGGTAGCGGCAACGATCGTGGCGGCGATCTTTTTAGGAACTGCATTCCCGGCAATAGATATTCTGGGATTTGCACTGGTATTATCTACACTTTTCATTTTGAATATCAATTCGAAATAAATACAGGAAATAAATACAGATAGTAAAAAAGGATGCATCAATTTGCATCCTTTTTTGAGAGAATAATGAATGTAGGCTTTTCTTTTCGATATGCCACTTCATTAATTATAATAACACATTTAAAGTGAATGTATAGACCGACAGGGTTCCTTAACACATTCTTAGCAATCGTATATATAAAAGGGTACCCGGCAGATAGAGCAGTAAATTACACTTCATTCTCATCTTCGCACATACGATAACCGACACCGACTTCGGTAAATAAAAACTGTGGCTGTGATGGATTCCGTTCTATTTTGCGGCGTATATTGGCCATATTTACACGCAGAATACGATTATTGTTGTCGGTAAAAGGTCCCCATACATTTGCCATTACAGAAGCATAGGTCATAACCTTTCAGGAATTGCGCGCAAGGTAGGCAACAATTTTGTATTCTATAGGTGTCAGATGTATCTCCTCGCCGTCCAGAGTCAGCATTCTTTTTTCGAAATCAAGTATAAGTCCCTGACATTTGTAAGGACGGATATAAAGAGGCGAGTTTGATGCCATACGGTTGCTGTGACGTAAAGAAGTACGGATTCTGGCAAGCAGTTCCGAAGTTCCGAATGGCTTGGTGATATAGTCATCGGCACCAAGATCCAGAGCGGCCACCTTATCATGTTCTCCGGTTCTTGCTGAAATGACGATGATCGGGCAACTGGTCCATTCGCGGACAGAAGCTATGATATCATTTCCATCCATGTCCGGAAGTCCAAGGTCCAAAAGGATCAGATCCGGACATTGTGAATTGATAATGGACAATCCGGCCTTCCCGGAAGTGACGGTAGTTGTTTTATATCCATTGGCCTTTAATGTTCTGGACATGAAGTCCAGAATATTTTTTCATCCTCTATGATCAAAATAGAATAGCTGTCATTCATGATTAAGTATCCCCCTTTGGTAATGTAAATAGAAATTCAGCGCCATCTGCATGATTATGTGCGGCAATTTTTCCGCCATGTGCCTGGACAATAGTGTTGCAGATAGAAAGACCGATTCCCATGCCACGGTGGGTATCCGATGTACGTGGGGCTGTATATTCGCCTTTTAAAATCAGTGGGATGGTCTGTTCGTCAATACCCTTTCCATAATCTATGATATGAAAGGTAACGGTATCCGGGTTTTCTGTAATACGAAGGTCGATAGGCCTGTCGCTTTCGGAATGAACAAAAGCATTTTCCATCAGATTCATTAGAACCTGTTCGATAAGAAGCGAATCCATCGGAATGATCAGGACATCTTCCGGAGCGCTTACGTGAATTTCAATATCCGGAAGCCGCCGTTTTAATCGGATGATTGCTTCGGAAACGACTTCTTCTACGACTTCGTCCTCTTTTTTAACAGTTCCGGTATCATCCTGAATTCTTGTGACAGACAGAAGATTTTCGACCATATTCAAAAGCCAGTGTGAATCTTCGTTAATAGACGATACAAGACTTTGCTTTTCCGGATCAGTCAGATTCTGATAATTTTCTATAAAAGAATCCGAAGAGCCTATAATAGAAGTAAGCGGTGTACGAAGATCATGAGAGATTGCCCGCAGAAGATTGGCACGTATCCGTTCTTTGTCTGCCTCATTGATCGCACGCTCTCTTTCCAGAATCATTTTGTCCTGTTTCTTTAACTGTGTTGTCAATGTGGATACGATCAGTGAAATGGAAAGCAGAAATACAAATGTGACAGGGTATCCGCTGATCTGAAAATTAACTTTAAAATAAGGATATGTAAAGCACCAGTTGATGAATATAACACAAAACAAAGCAGAAATAATACCAAAAACATATCCACTGGTAATTCTGGCAATGATAATAAGAGCAAGAATATAAATAAGTGCAATATTGGCAGGATCGCTTCTGGTAATATGAAAAAATGAGAAAGCCAGAACCGTTGCCAGTGTCAGGATACAGATAGTAGAAAGAATATTATAGCATAAAGTCTTAGGGTCAGATGAATTGTCGGTTTTTGCTGTTTTTTTCAATGTTGCTCCTTTCTCCGAAAGCCGGTCAGATATTCTTTTCATATTGTTAGATTATAACACAAAAAAAAGAAAAATCGGAATACTGGAAAAATTGTATTAAAAATAATGCGTAAATTCTAAAAGTTTGTGCGTTAATGTGGTAAAAAATGTGATATTATGTGACGAGGAGGAATGAACTATGAAATGTACAAGAAATGTAACAGATCACGTGATCTGGGTGGGCGCAAATGACAGAAGATTAAACTTATTCGAGAATTTATTCCCGATTCCAAGAGGGGTATCCTATAATGCATATCTGATTAAAGATGAGAAGAATGCTCTGATGGATACAGTAGATGCATCCGCATCCGAACAATTTATTGAAAATGTAGCTTATGCATTAAACGGCGGGAAATTAGATTACCTTGTCGTACAGCATATGGAACCGGATCATTGTGCCAATATCCAGAGAATTCTGGAGTTATATCCAGAGACAAAAGTAGTTGGAAATGTAAAAACCATGCAGATGATCAGCCAGTTCTTTGATGCAGATCTGGAAGGCAGACAGGTTGTGGTAAAAGAAGGCGACACGCTGGAACTTGGAAATCATACCCTTCATTTTGTGATGGCACCGATGGTACACTGGCCGGAGGTTATGGTATCTTATGAAGATTCGGAGAAGATCCTGTTCTCTGCAGACGCATTCGGAACATTTGGCGCATTGAACGGCAATCTGTTCAACGAGAGGTTGATTTCGAAAAGGACTGGATTGATGATGCAAGAAGATACTTCACGAATATCGTAGGAAAATATGGCATACAGGTACAGGCACTTCTGAAAAAAGCAGCAGGGCTGGATATTCAGATGATCTGCCCGCTTCACGGACCGGTATGGAGAAATAATCTGAATTACTTTATTGAGAAACACGATAAGTGGAGCAAATACGAGCCGGAAGACCAGGCTGTTGCCATTATCTATGGTTCTATTTACGGAAATACAGAGCAGGCAGCAGATGCACTGGCAGCAAAGCTTGGTGCAAAAGGTGTAAAAAATATTGCAGTCTATGATGCATCCAAGACAGATGTATCAGAACTGATCGCCGAGATCTTCCGTGTCAGCCATGTGGTGATCGCATGCCCGACATACAACGGAGGCATCTATCCACCGATCGAAAATCTGCTGGCGCACATGAAGGCACTGGCTGTACAGAACAGAACGGTTGCTGTTATGGATAACGGAACCTGGGCTGCAACAGCAGGAAAGCAGATCGTAAAACAGTTAGAAGAGATGAAAAATATGACGGTACTCGATCAGAAACTGTCGATCAAATCTACATTAAAAGCGGATCAGGAAGATAACTTAGATGCATTTGCACAGCAGATCATAGATGCTATGTAAATGCATCTAAGAAGCAGTGAAGAACAATAGAATGCAGATGTTATGATATGAAAGACGTGTATTGAGTGGAGGTCGATAGAATGAACAATTACACAAGAGAAGATATATTGAGAATGGTAGAAGAAGAGGATGTAGGATTTATCCGGCTGCAGTTTACGGATATTTTCGGAACCATGAAAAATATCGCGATAACCACAAGCCAGCTGGAAAAAGCACTGGATAATGAAATCATGTTTGATGGATCATCTATAGAAGGTTTTGCAAGAGTAGAAGAGTCGGATATGTATCTGTATCCGAATCTGAATACATTTGAGATATTTCCATGGAGACCGCAGCAGGGAAAAGTTGCCAGACTGATCTGTGATGTGTATAAACCAGATGGAACGCCTTATGAAAGTGATCCGAGATATATCCTGAAAAAAGTAATGGAAGATGCGAAAGAGATGGGATACGAATTTAATGTCGGACCTGAGCTGGAATTCTTCCTGTTCCATACAGATGATGACGGATTGCCGACCACGCTGTCACATGAAAGTGCCGGATATTTTGATCTCGGGCCTCTGGACCTTGGTGAGAATGCAAGACGTGATATGGTGTTGACGCTGGAAGATATGGGATTTGAGATTGAATCTTCCCATCATGAGGCGGCTCCGGCGCAGCATGAGATAGATTTCCGTTATGATGAGGCGCTGACGACCGCAGATAATATTATGACATTTAAACTTGTAGTTAAGACGATCGCAAAACGTCATGGGTTACATGCAACATTTATGCCAAAACCGAAATTCGGGATCAATGGTTCTGGTATGCACCTGAACATGTCTATTAGCAGAGACGGAATCAATGTATTCCAGGATGCCAGTGATGAATATGGACTTAGCAAAGAAGCATATTGCTTTATCGGCGGAATTATGAAACACATGAAGGCACTGACTTTTATCACGAATCCAAGTGTTAACTCGTACAAGCGCCTGATCCCTGGATTTGAAGCTCCGGTATATATTGCATGGTCTGCAAAGAACCGTACACCTCTGATCCGTGTTCCGGGAACACGAGGGGAGTATACAAGAGTCGAACTTCGTAACCCGGATCCGTCGGCTAACCCATATCTTGCACTGGCGGTATGCCTGGCAGCAGGACTAGACGGAATCAAGGAAGGAACGATGCCGCCGAAGGCAGTAAACCGTAATGTATATGAGATGACAGATGAAGAACGCAAGATTTTCGGAATTGAAAAATTGCCGGGAAGTTTAATAGAGGCAGCAAAAGAATTTCAGAAGGATACATTTATCCAGGAGATATTAGGAGAAGACCTATCAAGAAAATATATAGAAGCTAAGGCATCTGAGTATCAGGATTACAGAATCCAGATTACAGACTGGGAACTTGAAAAATACCTGCACTTACTGTAATACAGATTTGCACAAAAGGAACGGGCAAAAGAGTATCTGACAGGAGGTGGCGTAAGTGACAGGGCTTATTGTTGTATTCCCGAATAAAGATAATGCAACCAATATCAGAAACCTGCTGGCCAGAGGAGGCATGGATGTAATTGGTGTGTGTACCACCGGTGCGCAGGCCATGCATTATGCAGATACTGTAGACGATGGGATCGTGGTCTGTGGTTATCGGATGAAAGATATGATGTATACACAGCTTCGTGAATATTTACCAGAGTCATTTGAAATGCTTCTGGTAGCATCACAAGACAAATGGAGCAGTGGTGATGTGGAAGGAATCGTAGGCCTTTCTACGCCGATTAAAGTATATGATCTTCTGAATACTGTGAATATGATGCTGCAATCCATGGACCGGAGACGTAAGAAACGAAGGAAAGAACTGAAAAACAGAGATCCGAAGCAGCAGGAGACGATCAGAAAGGCAAAAGAACTTCTGATGACACGTAATAATATGTCGGAGGAAGAAGCACACAGGTATCTTCAGAAAAGCAGCATGGACAGCGGGACGAATATGGTTGAAACAGCAGAGATGGTACTGAGCATTATGGCAGAGTAATATGTGAGACAATAAAAGGAGAGAAATGCATGAAGTTTACAAAGATGCAGGGACTGGGCAATGATTATGTCTATGTGAACTGTTTTGAAGAAAAGATAGAAAACCCGCCGGCGTGGCGAGATATGTAAGTGACAGACATTTCGGAATTGGATCGGATGGACTGATCATGATCAATCCGTCCGAAGTAGCTGATTTTGAGATGGAGATGTATAACGCAGACGGTTCCCGCGGTGAGATGTGTGGAAATGGGATCCGGTGTGTGGCAAAATATGTCTATGATTACGGACTTACGGATAAGACACAGATCTCTGTAGAGACACTTGGCGGAATCAAATATCTGGATCTTACCGTAGAAGATGGAAAAGTGGTACTTGTCAAAGTAGACATGGGAAAACCGGAACTGAAATCAGATCTGATTCCTATCATATCAGAAAATGAAAAAGTAATTGATGAGCCAATCGAAGTAGATGGACAGGTATACCATATGACAGGTGTATCTATGGGAAATCCACATACAGTCATCTATGTGGATGATGTAAAGAATCTGGATCTGGAAAAGATCGGACCGAAATTCGAGAATCATGAGAGATTCCCAAAACGTATTAATACAGAATTTGTACATTGCATTGACCGGAATACAGTAGAGATGCGTGTATGGGAACGCGGTTCGGGTGAGACACTTGCATGTGGCACAGGAGCATGTGCCGTAGCCGTAGCCAGTATATTAAATAACTTGACAGATACGCGTGTTACGGTAAAATTATTAGGTGGAGACTTGCAAATCGAATGGGACCAGAAGAAGAATCATGTATTTATGACAGGCCCTGCAAAAGTTGTATTCGACGGCGTGATAGACATTACAGAGATAAAGGAGTAAGAAGATGTTTAAAGTAAACCAGGATTATTTGAAGTTACCAGGAAGCTATCTGTTCTCAACAGTAGCAAGAAAACAGCGTGAATATCAGGCAGCACATCCGGAAGCCGAGATTATTAAGTTAAGTATCGGTGATGTAACACAGCCTCTGGCACCGGCAATCGTTGAAGCTCTTCATGGAGCAGTTGACGAGATGGCACATGCAGAGACATTCCACGGATATGCACCGGATCTGGGATATGAGTTCTTAAGAAGTGCAATGGCTAAGAACGATTATCAGGCAAAAGGATGCGACATCAATGCAGATGAGATCTTCATTTCCGACGGAGCAAAAGAAGATTGCGGTAATATCCAGGAAATCTTCTCAAAGGACAGCAAGATCGCTGTATGTGATCCAGTATATCCGGTTTATGTAGATACAAATGTTATGGCAGGACGTACAGGTACATATGATGCTGCTACAGGAACATGGAGTAATGTCATCTATATGCCTTGTACAAAAGAGACGAACTTCGCACCGGAGATTCCGGAAGAGACACCGGATATCATTTATCTGTGCTTCCCAAATAACCCGACAGGTTCTACGATTACAAAAGAACTGCTGCAGAAATGGTAGATTATGCAAATGAAGTCGGTGCAGTCATCATTTATGATGCAGCTTATGAGGCATATATTTCAGAAAAAGAAGTGCCGCATTCTATCTATGAATGTGACGGAGCAAGAACCTGTGCAATCGAAATCAGAAGTTTCTCTAAAAATGCAGGATTTACAGGCGTGCGTCTGAGTGCCACTGTAATTCCAAAAGATGTAAAATCCGGAGATGTGATGTTACATTCTCTGTGGGCAAGACGTCACGGTACAAAGTTTAACGGAACATCTTACATTATCCAGAAAGCAGGAGAGGCTGTATATTCTGACGCAGGAAAAGAGCAATTAAGCGCTCAGGTTGCTTATTACATGAACAATGCAAAAGTCATCAAAGAAGGCTTAAAAGATACCGGATACAATGTATCAGGCGGTGTCAATGCACCATACATCTGGCTTGAGACACCTAAGGGAATGACCTCATGGGATTTCTTCGACTACCTGCTTGATAAGGCGAATGTAGTAGGTACTCCTGGATCAGGATTTGGACCAAGCGGAGAAGGATACTTCCGTCTGACTGCATTCGGAACATATGAGAATACGGTTGCAGCGATTGAAAGAATTAAGAAGATGTAATAATCCGGAAGCATTTACGGTGTAAATCTTGAAAGTTATAGCATAAGAAAAAATATGAAATAAAAAAACGGCCGGTATTCGTATGCTGAAAAAATAAAAGCATGCGAATACTGACCGGTTTTTTATTGCTATGTGTCCGGCACATGCGGTTACAATTCATACAGAAAGATTTGAAATCAGTCTTTCGGATATACTCGTAATTGAAGTTCTGTAATATGTTCGCTGATATCTGCCGATTGATGGTTGTCTACCCAGATCAGCTCCAGAAGAGGTCCATCCGGAACCAGACCGTGACGGGCTGCATAGGTTAAAAGTTCTGGAATATAAGTAACATTCTGACGGTAATCCCCTGCGTAGGTGAATGTAAGATATGTGCCGCCACTGAGACAATACTCTCCGTAATTATCGATGATAAATACACCGGAATAATTTTCATACTGCCCGTTATTGATTTCCTTAAGCGGAAGGAATGAGCCAATGTTATGGTTGCTGATAATATAAAGATTCTCCGTATTTTTATTCAACAACTGTTTTACCAGAAGATCCATCTCTTCATCTGTATGGTAAGGTGTATTCAATGTATGGCAATAGCGGTCAGGGAACGTCTGCAGCCGGATTTTAAGTAATGTCTGGTCTTCGGCACCGGATAATGTCTGCAGACGTTCTTCAACGTTTTTCTGCAGTCGATTTAATTCCTGAATCTGCTGATGAATGGCATCGAGCTCTTCCGTGAGTAGTTTACGTGTATTTTCTACGCTTCGGTTGTCCATATATTCCCGGATCTTTTCCATAGGGAATCCCAGACGACGCAGATCGCGGATGATGTTCAGTCGCCACAGGTCATCAAGAGTATATAGCCGATAATTATTTTTCCCGCGTTTTGGTGCCAGAAGGCCCAGCTTTTCATAATAGCGGAGAGAATCTGGTCCGATATTGTATAGTTTGGATATTTCATTAATTTTGTAAAACTGCTTCATATGTTTTGTGCGATGGAACTAAGAAAGAGAGGCGCCTGATTTTTCGGCTTCTACAATATAATTACTGTTTGGAAGAGATAGTGCACCTGCTTCGAATGCGGCACGAAGCTGTGCAGTTGTACCATTTGGATGTGGACTTCCGTTTAAAATTAAAATATTCATAAGAAAACCTCCTGTGTATATGAAAATATGATACTTGACTTTAGTATTATACCAAGGTTTAAACTATAAATGAAAGAAAAGAACAAAAAGAAATGAGGTTTTATGAATGAGACTTGAGGGAAAGTCTTTAAAAAGTGATTTTTTACGTTTTATTATCCCATCGATCATTGCCCAGTGGGTATTCTCGCTTTATACCATGGTAGACGGAATATTTGTGGCAAGAGGAGTGTCAGAAGTGGCATTAACTGCGTCAATATCTCAATGCCATTTACAACGGGGCTGTTTTCCATCTCTATCCTGTTTGCGGTGGGAAATTCGACAATCGTGGCGATTCTTCTGGGACAGGGAGAAAAAGAACGTGCAAATGAAGTGTTTACCCAGAATGTTGTGCTGCTTTGCACATTATCGGTTCTGATCACAATTCTTGTAATAGTGTTTCTAGAGCCGTTTGCCAGATTTCTGGGAGCAACTGATAATATTCTCTCTTATGCGAAAACATATATTGGAACAATTGCACCATTTTCCATGGTATATATTCTCTCTTATTCATTTGAGACGTTGATCAAGACGGATGGCTATCCAAAACTTGCGACAATCTATGTAACGTCCGGGAGCGTACTGAACTGTATCCTGGATTATATTTTGGTCATGGTGTTACATAAAGGTGTTTGGGGGGCAGCGTTTGCTACGGGAATCTCGCAGGCAGCAGTGATCCTCTTGTATCTGTGGCATTTCCTCGGACCGAAAGGAACGATAAGATTTTCGAAGTTCCATTTGATGCCGTCAGAAATCTGGCGTCAGATCCGCAATGGTATGTCGTCCGGCGTGACGGAATTCTCAAGTGGAATCATTATCTTCTTCTTTAATCAGGCAATCCTGAAGTACATCGGAGAATACGCACTGGTAAGTTATACGATCATCTCGTATGTGAATACGATCGTTGTCATGTCCATGGCAGGCATTGCACAGGGATCACAGCCATTGATCAGCTACTATTATGGGAAAAATGAACCGGGTAAATATAAAAAGCTTTTGAAATATGGAATCACGGCGGCTCTTGTGGGTTCCGTAGGAGCAGTTATCGTATGTTATATGGGAGCAGGCGGCATTGTAAGACTGTTTTTGAAAGAAAGTGAAGCATCGTTGATTAAGTATTCCGTAAGGGTGTTCCGTATCTTTATCCTGTCTTTCCTGATTGCGGGACTTAATGTGGTCCTTGGCGGATATTTTACTTCTGTAGAAAGGGCCGGATTTGCAACGATGATCTCGCTTACAAGGAGTCTGGTTGCACTGGTGATCAGTCTGGTGTTCCTTACGGCAGTATTTGGAGGAGAAGCAATCTGGTGGGCACCGGTGATTGCGGAGAGCTGCTGTGTGGTGCTGGCACTGGGCTTTATCGGTGGTACAGGAAAAGAGAAAAATGATAAAATATTTCAATTGGAAATATTTACATATATAGCATAGAGGAATATAGATGAAATCTAGCAGATGATGTTACTGCAATCACAATTATTATGCTGGAGCGGTGTGCAGGTAGAAGGAATTGCTGTGAATAAAGGCTTGGTTGTCGAAGAACCGGGAAGACGCTTTGAAAAGGGATACAAAGAACATCTCTGGGAAAGTTATAACAAATACAGCCATGAAGATACAGAGATTCTGATTGAAGTACAGCCAAAGTATGTGGAAGTCTGGGATACCAGTGATGACGGATATGCGTTCCAGTTATTCATAGACTTTGAAAATAAAACGGTAGAACCAAAAATTTATGACAAAAAATAACTTTTTTTAAAAATCCTATTGACTTTTCTCTGTATCCGAGTATAATTAATATTCGCTGGACAACTTAAGAACAGCAGAGAAAAGTCACATTGATGCGGATTGGTGTAATGGCAGCACAGCAGACTCTGACTCTGTTAGTAGAGGTTCGAGTCCTCTATCCGTAGTTACAATGCCGGATACTTCATTAAGAAGTATCCGGTTTTCATATTATCGGAAATGTATGAAAAAAATCAAAAATACCTATTGACTTTTTTCTAAAAATCAGTATAATAATATTTGTTCGCTGAACAATGCAGAACATAACACTGATGCGGATTGGTGTAATGGCAGCACAGCAGACTCTGACTCTGTTAGTAGAGGTTCGAGTCCTCTATCCGTAGTTCCTTGGCAGGGGCGCCGGATGCTTTTGGAAGTGTCCGGTTACTTTTTAAAATTGCATATATCGGAGTGTGGCTCAGCTTGGTAGAGCGCTACGTTCGGGACGTAGAGGTCGCGTGTTCGAATCACGTCACTCCGATTGAATGATACAGTATCTGATATAGGTACTGTATTTTTTTATGTCAAAGAGTGTAATTCTTGGTATTTGTAAAAAACGTCAGCGATATATGGTTTATAGATGCTTTAATTGCTATAGCTTAAAGCTATAGCAACACACAAGTTATATGTATTATCCAAATCATCCAAATCATGCTACTCTATATCCAGACAAAAACAACAGGAAGAAAAGCACAGGAGGATATAGAAAATGAGCAAATACCAGACACCATACAGATATGATTTTGTGGGAAGCTTTTTAAGACCACAGGAAGTAAAACAGGCAAAAGCAGATTACAGCGAAGGAAAGATCACAAAAGAAGAATGTGATGCAATCGTTGATAAGGCAGTCACAGAAGTAGTTGCAAAGCAGAAAGAATTGGGATTCCACATCATTACAGACGGAGAATTCAGAAGAACTTACTGGCATCTGGACTTTATGTGGGGATTCGAAGGCGTTGGTCATGAGCAGACAGGAGCCGGCGTACAGTTCAATGCAGAGATGGCAGCAGTAGAAGATACTTACCTGACAGGAAAAGTAAAGGCAAAAGCACATCCATTTGTAGAAGGATTCAAATTCTTAAAACAGTTCGAAGATGAGAACACCGTTGCAAAATATACAATCCCGGCACCGGCACAGATGTTCCAGCAGATGATCGTTCCGGCAAACTTTGAGAATACAAGAAAATATTATGCAACAAACGAAGAATTGATTCAGGACATCGGAAAAGCATATCAGGAAGTTATCAGACAGTTCTATGAAGCGGGATGCAGTAACCTTCAGTTAGATGACTGTACATGGGGCGCAATCGTAGGAGATGCCGCAAAGCAGAGATATGAGAGACTGGGGCTGGATCTGAACAAAGTAAAAGCACAGTTACTGGAAGTGAATAACCTTGCATTAGAAGGAAAACCGGAAGATATGGTGATTACTTCACATATCTGCAGAGGTAACTATCACTCTACATTCTTCACAAGCGGCCCATATGATTCCGTAGCAGACTATGTATTTGCAAAGGAAAATGTAGACGCTTTATTCCTGGAGTATGATGATGCAAGATCGGGCGGATTTGCGCCGCTGGCAAAGGTTTCAGAAGATAAGAAAGTCGTTCTGGGACTGATCACAACTAAGTCACCGGAACTTGAAGACAAAGAAACAGTGATCAAACGAATCTATGAAGCAGCAAAATATATTCCACTTGAGAGATTGTGTTTAAGCCCGCAGTGCGGATTTGCATCCTGTGAAATTGGTAACAAACTGACAGAAGAAGAGCAGTGGGCAAAATTAAAACTGGTGAAAGAAATCGCAGAAGAGGTATGGAAGGACGCATAAGACCATACATACCGAAGTATCAAACAGCAGATTTACAATACGCTGCTCGAAGAAAAAAGGAATCCCAAAGATCACATTGATCCGGGATTCCTCTTTTTCTGTTCTCGTTATTCATTTAATCTACATGATACACATAATTCTCTTTACGAGGCTTCGCTTTCGGCACATCTCCGGCCGGATATCCGAGCACGCAGTGTCCGATGCCTTCATAATCACCTTCCACGCCCCATTTTTTCAAAAGAGCCTTACCTTCTTCCGATGCAAAGACTTCTTTCGCCCGGTGGATCCAGCAGCTTCCGATTCCAAGAGAAGCGGCAGCATTCATCAGATTGCCCATGACAAGGCTTCCGTCATAGATATGTGTCGGTCTGTTCTTATCAGCTAATACAACCAAGACAACCGGTGCTCCGTAGAACGGATCTGTATCAGTTCCCATGACATCCGCATTCATTTTGGAAAGCTGATCGCGGGTGGCTTTGTCTGTAACGGCAACAATAACCGGTGACTGCATTCCCATGCCGGTTGCGGCATAAGTGCCTGCTTCAAGAATTAGATCCAGATCTTCTTTCGGGATCATGTCCGGTTTGTAACCGCGTACACTGCGGCGTTCGATCATGTTTTTAATACTTTCGTTCATAAATCAAGACTCCTTTAGAATACAGTGAAAAAATAAAATCTCATAATATAAAAAGAAAATAAAACGAAACGGATGATTTACACTTCTTTGTTCTCGTATACATGTCTCTTGATCGCTTCGAAACTTTCTTTACTGATCACATGCTCCATCTTACATGCATCGGCAGCAGCGACATCCGCAGGTACGCCGAGATGTATCAGCCAGGATGATAAAAGTGTGTGGCGTTCGTAAATCATATTTGCAATCTCCAGGCCGGATGGTGTCAAATGAATAAATCCCTGCTCATCTACTTTAATATGTTCCTTCTCGCGAAGGTTCTTCATGGCAACACTGACGCTGGATTTCTTGAATCCAAGCTCATTTGCAATATCTACGGAACGCACTACAGGCAGTTTCTGGCTTAAAATCAGAATCGTTTCAAGGTAGTTCTCAGCAGATTCATTTAATACATTGCTCATAATAAGTCATTCCTTCCTTCATACGTTAACATTGAATTTAGTATAGCACAGTTCCAAATTACTGGCAAATAAAAGAAAAATCTTAATGAGAAAAAATAATCAATAAAATGAAATAAAGTGGTTGACAGCTAACGAACGTTAGCATATACTAACTATTGCAGGAGATAATGAAAACATTTATCATTATCAAAATCATTATCAAAACAGGCAGAGAAAATGCAAAAAATCATACATAAAGAAAACGAGGTGTTATTATGCCGCTTACAATGGCCGGTATCGGTGAAACAAACACAATCTCACGTATTGGTGGAAATGAAGAGACAAGACGTTTTCTGGCAAATCTTGGATTTGTTGCAGGAGCGGAAGTTGTTGTACTGTCGAAGATCGGGGGCAATGTGATCGTAAATGTCAAAGACTCCAGAGTGGCAGTAAATGAGGATATGGCGCGGCACATCATGGTTTAGTACCGGGGTGTCTGCTGTATTATAGATACTAACAATCTAAGGAAAGGAGAAACAGCAATGACTTTAGGTGATGCAAAAGTTGGAAGTACAGTTGTTGTAACGAAGATTGAAGGGGACAGCGCATACAAGCGCCGTATTATGGATATGGGCATTACAAAAGGAAGCGAGCTGTATATCAGAAAGGTAGCTCCACTTGGAGATCCTGTAGAGATTACAGTAAGAGGCTATGAGCTTTCAGTAAGAAAAGACGATGCTCAGTGTGTCCAGGTAAAATAAGACTTACCGAAGGAACTGACAGATACATATTGTCGCATTAGAATTTACACGTTCAAGGAGGTAAATAGGAATGGGAATCAAGATCGCACTTGCGGGAAACCCAAACTGTGGTAAAACCACAATGTTTAACGCCTTAACGGGTGCCAACCAGTATGTTGGTAACTGGCCAGGTGTTACAGTAGAGAAAAAAGAGGGAAAATTAAAAGGAAAGAGAAAGAACGATGACATCATCGTAACAGACCTTCCGGGTATCTATTCTCTTTCGCCATATACACTGGAAGAAGTAGTTAGTCGTGATTATATCTTAAATGATGATCCGGATGTTATCATCGATCTTGTAGATGCAACGAATATCGAGCGTAACCTGTATCTTACTACACAGCTTATCGAGACAGGTGTGCCGGTAGTTATCGCACTGAACATGACAGATCTTCTGGAGAAGAGAGGAATCAAGATTGATACAAATAGCTTTCAATGTTATTAGACTGCCCGATTGTTGAAACTTCTGCTCTGAAGCAGACAGGACTGGATACTCTGATTGAGACAGCAATCAAAGTAGTTAATAAAAAAGAAGTTGATCTTCCAAGAGAAATCTTCTCTAAAGAAATGGAAGCAGCAGTTGCAGATGTGAAAGGGGTTCTCCCGGATACAATCTCCGAAGACAAGAAGAGATGGTATGCAGTGAAGTTCCTTGAGAACGACAGCAAGGTTGTAGAAAGTATGAATCTTTCTGCAGCAGCAAAAGCAGCAGTTGATAAAGACAGAAAAGAACTTGAGACAAAACATGACGATGATATGGAAAGTATCGTAACAGATGAACGTTACAAATTCATCCAGAAGATCGTTGAGACAACTGTCAAAAAAGGAAAAGACAAATTAACAACATCCGATAAGATCGACAGAATTGTTACAAACCGTATTCTTGGTATCCCGATCTTCATCGCAGTTATGTTTGTTGTTTACTACATTTCCGTAACAACAATCGGTACAATCGTAACAGACTGGACAAATGATACATTTGTAGTTGCTGTTCAGGATCTCGCTTCAAAAGGACTCGAAGCAGCCGGTGTAAGCAGCGTGATCGAAGGATTGGTAGTTGATGGTATCATCGGCGGTATCGGAGCGGTACTTGGATTCGTACCACAGATGGCAATCCTGTTCCTCTTCCTTTCTATCCTGGAAGACTGCGGATATATGGTACGTATCGCATTCGTTATGGACCGTGTATTCAGACACTTCGGACTGTCTGGTAAAAGTTTCATTCCACTTCTGATCTCATCAGGTTGTGGTATCCCTGGAATTATGGCTTCTAAGACCATTGAGCAGGACAATGACAGACGTCTGACAATCATGACAGCAACATTCATCCATGCGGAGCTAAATTACCGGTTATCGCATTAATGGGTGGAGTTATGACAAGCTATGCAACAGGAAGCTACACGGCAGGTGGATTTATGGCACCTATCATGTACTTCGTAGGTATCGTAGCAGTATTAGTAGCAGCAATCATCCTGAAGAAGACAAAACCATTCTCAGGAAAACCGGCACCATTCGTTATGGAGCTTCCACAGTATCATATTCCACAGGCTAAGACAGTTCTTCTCCATGTATGGGAAAGACTGAAAGGATTCATCATCAAAGCCGGAACAATCCTGTTCCTTGCTTGTGTAGTAATGTGGTTCCTTGGTGGATTCGGATTCACAAATGGCGGATTCGGACTTGTAGACGACAGTGCAGACAGCTTACTTGCAGCAATCGGTGGATTTATCGCACCAATCTTTGCACCACTTGGATTTGGAGAGTGGCAGCCAGTAGCAGCTTCTCTTTCTGGATTCACAGCAAAAGAAGCAATCGTTTCAACAATGGGTGTACTTGCAAACGTAGCAGAGAGTCAGTCAGAAGATACTGTAACAGTAGCTCAGGCTATTCAGGCATGGTTCCCAAGTGCAGTAGCAGCGTTCTCATTCCTGCTATTCAACCTGTTAGATTCACCTTGTCTGGCAGCGATTGCAACAATGGCACAGCAGATGCAGTCCAGAAAATGGTTCTGGTTTGCAATCCTGTTCCAGAATGTATTCGCTTATCTCGTAACACTTTGTGTATACCAGATCGGTACATTGGTAACTGGCGGCGGATTTGGAGTTGGTACAGCAGTGGCATTTGTGGTAGTAGCAGTCATGCTGTTCCTGTTATTCAGACCTGATCCGTATAAAGATCAGAAAGTTTATTCCAAACGTTCTGTAAATGCATAAGTAGAGCGGACCGACGTAACTCATTTACGTCCGGATTTCCCTTTGAAGGAGGCAGTTTTCATGGTAGCCATTTTAGCAGATATCATTATTTTAGCATTAATATTAGGGTATTGCGCATACCTGGTATACGGAATTGTGAAGAGATTTAAAAATGGAGTCATCCAGGGATGCGGCGGCAGCTGTGCCGGATGCAGTGGATGCGGTGGTGGATGCTACAGTTCAGATCCTGATGAAGTGAAAAAAATGATCGAAAATATGTATGGTAAATAAAGGAGTTGGCAGTCATGGGCAATTCGACAGGCTCTATGTTCTACCTGTTCGTGATCGTGATTGTCCTTTACATTGTCGGTGCTTCTATCTATCAGGCATTTCTCTGGTTCAGGAAATGGCAGGAGAAAAAAAGAGACGAAAAGTTCAGCATGGATAATGAGGAGAACAAAGAATAGAGGGATAGAGATATGGCAGATATTATAGTTGTATTAATCGTGATCGTTCTTCTTGGATTTGCACTGAGAGGAGCAATCAGGCATTTTAAAGGTGACAGTCCCTGCTGTGGCGGCGGAACCGGTATCATCAAAACTGACGATAAAGAACTGAAGAATCCGGTGATCGGAAAGAAGATAGTTCATATCGAAGGTATGACCTGTGAGCACTGCGTACAGTCAGTAAAGAAAGCGTTAAATGAGATAAAAGGTGTTTCGGCAAGAGTGGACTTACAGAAGAAAGAAGCAGTGGTGTCTTATGACCGTGAGATTGCAAATGATGTTTTGAAAAAAACAGTTGAAAAAGCAGGATTTCAGGTTGCTTCTATTACAGAGTAGATACGATAGGAGGATGACAGGTGGATAAGGCAAAAGAAGCGATTGTACAGAAACTAAAAGCCAGTGGATGCAGGATCACCAAGCAGAGACTGATGCTTCTGGATATTATACTGGAAGAAAACTGTTCCTGTTGCAAAGAAATCTATTACCGCGCATCTCGGATCGATCCAAGCATCGGAACAGCAACCGTATACCGGATGATCAACAAGCTGGAGGAAATCGGAGCGATCAATCGAAGAAATATGTATAAAGTAGCATGTGATCCGGATTGTGACCTGCAGAATGCATGTACGGTTGAACTGGACGATGATACGATCAAGCATCTGTCTGCAAAGAACTGGAATGCTGTGATACAGGCAGGACTGAAAGCATGTGGTTATGTAGAAGATCAGAAAGTACGGAACATAACAGTGCAGTCATAAATATGCAGTTGATAAAATTTATCAATAGCCTGAAAATATTTGAAAAGGACATTCCTTGGTGTTATAATTTGCAGAAACAAAAACGACTGCCGGACACAAATGAAGGGATGTCCTTTTTGTTATAATGTTTGTAGTGATGAATTAATAAATATACAATGGAGGGAATACATATGTTAAATTTAAAAGACATTAATTGGAAAAAACCAGGACTTTTTGCGGCAGGAGTAGCTTTCGGAACAGCGGGAATCAAGATCCTGACAAGTGATGATGCAAAGAAATTATATACAAACTGTACAGCAGCCGTATTAAGAGCAAAATCTTGTGTGATGAAGACTGCAACAAGCGTTCAGGAGAATGCAGGAGATATTTTAGCAGAAGCAAAGCAGATCAATGAAGACAGAGCAGCAGAGGCAGAAGTTGTAGATGATTTTTGCGAGACAGAAGAGACAGCAGAAGATACTGCTGAAGCAACAGAAGAAATAAAAATCCGGCACTGAAGATAAAGAAAAAGTTGCCG
>ENA-OQBJ01000382-OQBJ01000382.1-human-gut-metagenome-genome-assembly--contig:-NODE-382-length-23717-cov-2.720305_pt1 | contig 23717 bp, 40 predicted proteins | sample MGYA00242743_ERZ504545 | MGnify/ENA primary metagenome ERZ504545 (study PRJEB26092, sample SAMD00036252) | human gut metagenome | host: Homo sapiens | study: EMG produced TPA metagenomics assembly of...
CTGACATGATGGGCTCTCCTATTCTTTGCTTTCGTTGTCAAAACTAAAAACATACTTTACAGATATATTTTACATATTTATAATACTGTAAAGTGTCCTGGTTGTCAAATGTCTTTTATCCCGGTACAGACAGGTTGTGGAAAAAGCTGCAGGAATCCGGAACATTGTCCGTGCAATCTTTTTGCACATATATTATAATGAAAACGACTGGCTGCATGGCTGGCAGCAGGATGATGAAGATAAATGAGGTGATACTGTCAAGATGGATATTACGATGACTTATCTGTTGAACAGCGGCTTTCTCGTGCGTGCGGGGCGTACGCTGCTGGTCTTTGATGATTACAGGGATCCAGGGCATGCCGTGGACAAGGCTGTGGCAGCGGATGATTATGACCAGCTCTATATTTTTGCCTCTCATGCGCATTTCGACCATTTTGATCCGCATATCGGTCTTTATGAGGATGCGGCGACTCAATATATTTTTGGCTATGATATCCGCCATACGAAAGGAGTGCGCGCATTCCCACAGGATAAGGTGCAGTTCCTTTCCACTTACAGCCATTGGGAGGATGAGGATCTGTCTGTGGAATCGTTTGATTCGACGGATGCGGGAGTATCCTTTCTCGTGACCTTGAAGCATGAAGGCTGCCGCATCTTCCATGCCGGAGATTCAATTGGTGGGATTGGGACGGCGAAGACAGCGAGACGAGGAAGCTGGCCGAGAATGCTTTTCGCAAGCAGATGAAGAAACTGCAGGGGCTGCAGGCCGATGTCGCGTTCTTCCCTGTGGACGGACGTCTCGGCAAACAGCTGGACAAAGGTGCCAGGGAGTTCTGTGCGGCAACGGATATCAAGGCTCTGGTGACGATGCACTCAGTGGGCTATCCGGCCTGGCAACCGCCTGCCGGCTTTTTCCGGCCGGGCCATGAAGTGCCGGTATGGTCGCCGCGCGAACCGGGAGAAAAGAATGTCCTGCGCGCTGGCAGGCTATTGAAATGACAGGAGGAGATGGGGTAAAATGAAGAAGATGCTTATGATGCTGCTGGCATTGACGCTTCTCTTGACGGGAGGATCCTGGCGGCAGGAAACAGTAACGCAACATCATCAGCCAACGGAGGAGAGAAACACATGGCAAATCGCATTGCAGTATTTGAGACGAACCAGGGGAATTTTGAGATCGAGCTTTTCGAGGACAAGACGCCGATCACGACGAAGAATTTCATTGACCTTGCCCAGAAGGGCTTTTATGATGGCGTCATCTTCCATCGCGTCATCGATGGCTTCATGATCCAGGGCGGTGACCCGACGGGAACCGGTACGGGCGGCCCGGGCTATACGATCGAGGACGAATTCGTCAACAGCCTGCGCTTCACGGGAGAAGGCATCCTGGCTATGGCCAATACGGGCAGACCGCATACGGGCGGCAGCCAGTTCTTCATCACGCTCGACAAGACGCCTTGGCTCGATGGCCATCATACGATCTTCGGCAAGGTTGTGAAGGGCATGGACGTTGTCCGCAAGATTGGCCATGTTGAAACGGACTTTGCGGACCGCCCGCTGGAGGATGTCGTCATCAAGACCATCAAGATCCAGGAAGCGGAATGAACCGTGCCGACGGCGTATACGTATATGGTCGAATGCGCGGATGGCAGCCTCTATACGGGGTGGACGAATGACCTCAAGCGACGCGTGGCGGCTCACAATGCGGGGCGCGGAGCGAAGTACACGCGTGCGCGCCGGCCGGTACGCCTTGTCTATTTTGAGTGCTTTGCGACCAAGGAAGAGGCACTCTCGCGCGAGGCTGGCATCAAGCATCTGTCCCGCGCGGCCAAACTGGCCTTGATTGACAGCTGCGGCAAAGAAACGTATAATGAATAAGTTAAACTGAACATAAAAAGGGGCGTTTTATCATGGCAGACAAGAAGGTCATGCTGACCGAGGACGGCTATAATAAACTCGTAGAAAAACTGAATTATCTCAAGAGCGTCAAGCGTATCGAGATTGCACAGCGCCTGAAGGCAGCAATTGCCCTCGGCGACCTTTCGGAGAACTCCGAGTACGATGATGCGAAGAATGAGCAGGCATTCCTCGAAGGTGAGATCCAGGATCTCGAGGCAAAGATCCGCAATTCGCATATCATCAAAGCTGGTGCCGGTGATGTCGTCCAGATGGGCAGCAGTGTAACGGTCAAGGATCTTGAGTTCGATGATGAGGATACGTTCATGCTCGTCGGTTCAACGGAAGCAGATCCGGATGAAGGCAAGATTTCCAACGAGTCGCCGCTCGGCCAGGCATTGCTCGGCCAGAAGAAGGGCAGTGTCGTCGATGTTCATGCACCGGCCGGCATCATCAAGTACGAGATTATCGACATCAAGGGCTAAGTTCCCGCAGAGATTGGAGTAAAGCAAGCATGGCAGATAAGCAGAAGAAGGGGCAGCAGGCTCCTGTGGAGGACCTCAATGAGATGATGAAGGTCCGCCGCGAGAAGATGGAAGAGTTCCGCGCCATGGGTGTACCGCCGTTCGGACATCGTTATGAGGTCACGGATTATGCGGCGCCCATCAAGGAGAAGTACGCGCATCTCGAAGGTGATGAAGAAGGCGATGAAGTCCGCATAGCCGGGCGTTTGATGGCCATTCGCGGCCACGGCAAGGCATCGTTCTGCACGCTCAACGACCGCACGGGCAATATCCAGGTCTATTTCAAGATCGATGTACTCGGTGAGGATAAGTATAAGAATCAGTTCCGGAAACTCGATATCGGCGATATCGTCGGCATCCGCGGTGTCGTATTCAAGACGCATCGCGGCGAGGTGACGGTTCGCGTTGAAGATTTTGACCTGCTCTCCAAGTCCTTGCGTCCGCTTCCGGAGAAGTTCCATGGCCTGCAGGATGTGGATATCCGCTATCGTCAGCGCTATCTCGATCTCATCATGAACCAGGAGGTACGCGATACCTTCCGCAAGCGTACGAAGATCATCCAGTCCATCCGTACGTACCTCGATGACCGCGATTACCTCGAGGTCGAGACGCCAGTACTCTCGACGATTGCCGGCGGTGCTGCAGCGCGTCCGTTTGTCACGCATCACAATGCGCTCGACATCGACCTTTACCTGCGCATCGCAACGGAACTCAACCTCAAGCGCCTCGTCATCGGCGGCTTTGACCGCGTGTATGAGATGGGCCGTGTCTTCCGCAACGAGGGCATGGATGTGCGCCACAATCCGGAATTCACGACAATCGAATTCTATCAGGCGTATGCAGACTATACGGACATGATGGATATCACGGAAGGCATTGTTGTCAATGCGGCCAAATCCGTACTCGGCACGCCTGTCATCAACTACCAGGGCGTCGAGATCGACCTTTCGAAGGTCAAGCGCATCAGCATGAACGACGCGTCAAGGAAGCGACGGGCAAGGATTTCCTTGCCTGCGAGACGGTCGAAGAGGCCCGCAAGCTGGCCGATGAGATCGGCGTTCCGTACGAGCCGCGCCACGCATCGGCGGCAATCCTCAATCAGGCTTTCGAGGAAAAAGTCGAAGAGACCCTCATGCAGCCGACGTTCATCACGGGCCATCCGACAGAAATCTCGCCGCTTGCCAAGCGCAATCCGGAAGACCCGCGCATCACGGATCGTTTTGAATTCTTCATCTATGGCCGTGAATTGGCCAATGGCTTCACAGAACTCAATGACCCGATCGATCAGGAAGGCCGTTTCCTCGATCAGCTCAAACAGCGTGAAGCTGGCGATGATGAGGCACATGTCATGGATCGCGATTACATCACGGCCATGGAATACGGCCTGCCGCCGACGGGCGGTGTGGGCATCGGCATTGACCGCCTGGTCATGCTGCTGACGGATGCTCCGTCCATCCGCGATGTCCTGCTCTTCCCGACGATGAAACCCATTGCAGAATAATCGCATCCCCTGATGCCGGAACAAAGGAGTTGTGGCGACGAGCCGTTTGGCTTGCGCCCGCAACTCCTTTTCGCTATCTATGCTTATTGACAGTGCGTTTTGGATATATTAAAATATCTGTTAAACATACTAGTAACTATGTTAATAAAACACGATAAAGTGAGGGATTCCCATGCAGCAGAATGAGATCATAGATAAGATCACTGAAGAATTTTACTGGTTCCACCGGCATCCGGAACTTTCCTACGAAGAAGTCGAGACGACGAAGCGCTTGCGTCAGGATCTGCAAGCTGCGGATATCAAGATCCTCGATTTACCACTCCAGACCGGCCTGGTGGCAGAAGTGGGGACGGGCAAGCACCGTATGTTGCCTTGCGCTGCGACATAGACGGACTGCCCATCCATGAAGCCTCCGGACTTTCCTATGCTTCCGAGCATGAAGGACGCATGCATGCCTGCGGCCATGATTTCCATATCAGCACGGTACTCGGCGCGGCATATCTGCTCAAGGAGCAGGAAGCGGAGCTGCCCGGTACGGTCTATCTGATTTTCCAGCCGGCGGAGGAAGCTCCCGGTGGGGCGCGCAAAGTGATGGAGACGGGGGTACTCAAAGAAGTACAGGCCATCTTCGGCCTGCATACCTCACCTCTTTACGATGTCGGCACACTGGGCATCCGCGCGGGGGCGGTGACCGCTTCGGTGGATAAATTCACGGTGACGTTCCATGGCAAGGGGACGCATGCTGCACATCCTGAACGCGGCATTGATCCCATCGTCATGGCAGCGAGTTTCGTCACGGCAGCACAGAGCATCGTGGCGCGCAATATTGATCCTGCCATCCGGGGCTCATCTCGATTACGCATATCGAGAGCGGCAATACCTGGAACGTCATCCCGGAATCTTCCTGGCTGGAAGGGACAGTGCGCTGCCTGACGGCGGATGACCGCAAGCTCATCAAGAAGCGCATTTATGGATTGGCCGAGGGACAGGCTGCATCCTTTGGCGGACATGCAGAACTCACATGGTACGCAGGCCCGCCAGCTACGAACAACACGCCGTCCTGGACAGAGTTCGCGGCAGAGGAGGCACGCAAGGCAGGACTGACCGTCGAGCCGGCACCTGTCAATCTGGCCGGTGAAGACTTTGCCTATTATCAAGAGGAGATTCCCGGGGCTTTCGTGCTGGTCGGCACGGGCAAATCTCCGGCCAATCACAATCCGAAGTTCCACGTGATCCGGCGGCTTTAGGTCCTGCGGCCCGCTACATGGCGGATCTGGCCTGTGGAGCCTTTGCCCGCCTTTGAGATAGAGGGATTATCATGAAGATCATCGATGCACATCTGCACTTTGGTACAGATGCTTATTTTGACCAGATCGCGAAAGCGGCTCAGCATGAGAACAGTGCGGAACACCTGCTGGAACAGTACCGCGCCCACGGGCTTGTCCATGGCATTGTCATGGGCAATCTGCCCGTGGAGGATGTAACGCCGGAGTATCCGCCATTCCTGTCGTATTGCGTGGGGCTGGACAGCAGGGTCTTTGATTTTGCGCATCTTAAGGCACAGCTGCCTTTCCTGGAGCAGCATTTGCAGCGCGATTGCTGCCGGGGCATCAAGCTCTATCCAGGATACAGTTCGTTCTATATTTACGATGAACGCCTGGCGCCCATCTATGAGCTGGCTGTGAAATACAAGAAGCCGGTGGCTGTCCATACGGGTCTGACGGCAACGGATCAGGCTTTGCTCAAATACAGTCATCCGCTGGTCATGGATGAAGCAGCAACACGCTTCCGTGAGGTTCAGTTCGTCATGTGTCATTTTGGTGAGCCATGGTTCACGGATGCAGCGGCAGTCATCGAGAAGAATCCCAATGTGGCAGCGGATCTTTCCGGCTTACTGGAAGGCAAGATCCCTGATTTCGAGGCTTTCCTGCAGAAGAAACAGTTCTATATCAGTCGGCTGAAAGGCTGGCTGGAGTACCTGGATTGTTACGACCGCTTCCTGTTCGGCACGGATTGGCCGCTTGCCAATCTCGGGGATTACATTGCCTTCACGAAGGAAATCATACCGGAAGAACATTGGCAGGAAGTCTTCTTCGACAATGCTGTGCGCATCTATGGACTAGACCCTGCTGCGCTGCGAGTCTGAACAGCCTGTAGGCAAGGATTGGATATGCTGCAGTCAGTGGGTCATCGCTGCGTTGCAGTATGTTTTATCCAGTCGGACGATTTCTTTGCCACGGTCATCTTGGCATCGGCCTGTTGTTGAATGTCTCCTGTGGGAAGTACATTGATGCCATGCCTGCTTTGCATTTTTTATCCATCTGCAGGTATGCCGTCATCATCATCCGGAACAGGATCTGCCTGTTCTCGATGGCTGCGATACCTTTACAACTGTACAGAATACGCCGTTTTTCGGCAATCCCGTCTCAGTCATGGAGACTTGATGATGGATTTGAAATGACAGAATAGCTTGTCGTTTTTGTATTCTTTTGTTATAATTATATACTGAACCTTGATGGTAGATGAATCGGTTTTGTATTCGTCTAGTGGACAGGGTTGAGATGAGATGGTAACAAAATAACAGTGCGAGGTGGTTTCAATGGCAATGGAAATCGAAATGGAAACTTTGGTGAAGCGGTTCCGCGACTACATCTCCTTTGATACGCAATCGGATGAAAACAGCGAGACGTGCCCTTCTACTGCAAAGCAGATGATCCTGGCAAAGCATTTGGCTGAGGAACTCAAGACCCTGGGGCTTGAGGAAGTCACGCTCGATGAACATGGCTATATCATGCGACACTGCCGGCCAATGGCGTGGAGCAGGCACCGGTAGCAGGCTTCATCGCACATATGGATACGAGCCCCGATGCTTCGGGCGCTGATATCCATGAGCAGATCATCCACTATGAAGGTGGCGATATCCTGCTGAACCAGGAAAAGCAGATTGTCTTTTCTGTCAAGGATTTCCCGGAAATCGAGAAGTACAAGGGTCAGGATATCATGATGACGGATGGCACGACGCTCCTCGGGGCGGACGATAAGGCCGGCATCACTTCCATCGTCAGTGCGGCGGAATACTTGCTGCAGCATCCGGAAATCAAGCATGGCAAGATCCGCCTGGGCTTCACGCCTGATGAGGAGATCGGCCGCAGTGCGCTGCGCTTTGATGTCAAGAAATTCGGCGCAGATTTTGCTTACACGATTGATGGCGGCGAACTTGGCGGCCTGGAATACGAGAATTTCAATGCTGCGAATCCGACCATCCACATCCATGGCCGCAGCGTCCATACAGGTTCCGGCAAAGGCAAGATGAAAAACGCCGTGGCGATTGCCGCTGAGTGGCAGGCCATGCTGCCGGCCGGGGAGAAACCCGAGTACACGGAAGGGCATGAGGGGTTCTATCATGTGCATAAGATCCATGGCGGTGTCGAAGAAGTCACCATGGGCATGCTGATCCGCGACCATGACAAAGAGCGTTTTGCAGCACGCAAGGCGTTCCTTGACAAGATGGCCGCCTTCCTGAACGAGAAGTATGGCGCAGGTACCGTTGAGGTTGAGCATCGTGATATTTACCATAACATGCTCGAGAAGATTGCCGATGGCAATATGTACATCGTGGATCTGGCTCGCGCAGCCATGGAAGAAGTTGGTGTGAAGCCGAACGTCCAGCCCATCCGCGGCGGCACGGACGGTGCGCGCCTCTCGTTCTGCGGCCTGCCTTGCCCGAATATCTTCACGGGCGGTGCGAACTTCCACGGCCGTTTTGAGTACCTGCCGCTGGAATCCTTGAAGAAAGCTGCTGAAGTGACGCTGGCCATCATGGTCAAGGCCGGCGAACTCAAGAAAATTTAATATTTGTTGTTTATGATGTTTCCGCCAGAAAACTCCCATTACGTATGCATATGGGAGTGGTCTGGCGGAAACTTGAAAATGGGAACTATGGAAAGATTGAAAAGATTGGAAAGATTGGAAAGGTAAGGAAATACATCAATATGTCAGTTATGGAAATAGTCAAGGCAGGGGCTCCGGTCCTCAAAGAGGTCTGCACGCCTGTCGAACGGGTCAACAAGGAGCTGCGCCAGCTGCTCGATGACATGGCTGAGACCATGTACAAGAATGATGGTGTTGGCCTGGCAGCACCGCAGGTGGGGCGCGCCATCCGTGTCGTAGTCATCGATTGCCAGGAAGAACATGGGCTCATCGAACTCATCAATCCTGTCATCACCTTCGCGAGGGGAAGAGGTTGATACAGAGGGATGTCTTTCTATTCCGGGGATTTATGGCGAAGTGGAACGCTCGGCAAGAGTCAAGGTCGAGTTCTTGGACCGCAGGGGCAAGAAACAGCACATCACAGCGACAGGCCTCCTGGCTCGCTGCATCCAGCATGAACTCGATCATCTCGATGGCCAGCTGTTCATCGATATCGCCAAGAGTCTGCATAGGGGGAACCAAGGGTGAAAAGATTTCGTGTGATTTTCATGGGGACGCCGGAATTTGCCGTGCCGTGCCTGGCTGCTCTATATGGATCGTGTGAAGTCATCGGCGTCGTGACACAGCCGGACAAGCCGCGCGGGCGCGGCCAGAAGCTCGTGCCGTCACCGGTCAAGGCCTGGGCGGTGGCTCATGGCCTGACGGTCTGGCAGCCGTCCAGGATCAAGGATGAGGCCTTCACAGCGTTCCTGGAGGAACAGCATCCGGATCTCATGGTGGTCGTGGCTTTTGGCCAGATCTTGTCTCAGCGTATCCTCGATATCCCGCCGTACGGCTGCATCAACGTGCATGGCTCCCTGCTGCCGCGTTATCGCGGTGCGGCACCGATGCAGTGGTGTGTCATCGATGGCGAGACGAAGACGGGAGTGACGACCATGTTCATGGATGCCGGGCTGGATACGGGGATATGCTGCTCAAAGCAGAATTCCCCATCGGTCCGGATACGACGCTGGAGGAGGTCCATGATGGACTGATGCAGCTCGGTGCCAAGGTCCTCATGGATACGCTGGCAAGACTCTCGGACGGCACGCTGCAGCGCACCCCGCAGACCGGGGAGTCCAACTATGCACCGATGCTCACGAAAGAGACGGGGCATATCCACTGGCACGATGCGGCAGCTCATATCCACAATCTCGTGCGTGGGCTGGATTCCTGGCCGGGAGCTTACACGTTTTTATCAGGCAAGAAGTTTAAGATATGGCGTACCAGGATGACGTCGGAGCGTTCTGCTGAACTTCCGGGGACTATCCTCCTGGCGGATAAGAAACAGGGACTCCTGGTGGCAACAGGCGATGGTGTGCTGGAAATCCTGGAGCTGCAGGCTCCGGGCAAGAAGCGCATGCGTGCGGTCGATTATCTGAACGGACATGCGTTTTCCCTGCCGGCGCGTTTTGAGGATTGATGACCATGGTACAGAATAAACGACAGGCCGCTTTTCCGGGAAGGCCGAAAAAGCGGCTTTTCATTGGCATGCTTTCGCTGACGACCGTGCTGATGGCTGCAATCCTCTATCTTATCTGGTACATCGGTGTGCCAGGCCTGGCTCGATCCAGCCAGCCCTGCCGTGGATCCTTGGTGCAATCGTGACGGTACTCGTCGTCGTGTCATTCCTCGGCATCTTCAATATGGTGCTGGCAGTGGCGGGACTCCCTTATGTGCCGTTCCTGCAGCGGCAGACGTATGAACTCATCAACATGCTTTTCCCTGTGGCCGTGCGCCTCGGAAAGCTTTTTGGCATTTCACGACGTCGCCTGGAGGGATCATTCATCGCCGTGAGCAATCTGCTCTTTAACCGCATGGGCATCCGTGTGCCGGCAGACCGGCTGCTTGTCGTGACGCCACATTGCCTGCAGCTGGCTTCGTGTCCGCACAAGATTACGCGGGACCCTGAGAATTGCAAGCGTTGCGGTCGCTGCGACATCGGAGCGCTCGTGACGCTGTCGCATGAGATGGGGTTCCATTTTTTTGTGGCGACGGGTGGCACGCTGGCTCGGCAGATCGTCTACAAGACGCGTCCGAAGGCCGTGCTGGCCATTGCCTGCGAACGGGATCTCATGAGCGGCATCCAGGATGTTTATCCTCTGCCGGCCGTAGGCGTACTCAATATCAGGCCCAATGGTCCCTGCTACAACACGCATGTCGATATGGACGAGGTGCGGGCCCAGCTTGAAAAAATCATTATCCCGCAGGAAAAGACTGAAGAAAGAAAGCTGGACAAGCAGGCGCAGGCAGCTGCGGAGAAAGGACAGGAGAAGTAAGAGACATGATGGATAACGCGCGCGAGACAGCAGTCCGCATCTTATATGAAGTGCATGAAAACGGTGCCTATGCCAATGTGGCGCTCGCCAAAGCGCTGCGCCGGAGCAAACTTTCGGAACAAGACCGCCGTTTCGTTACGGAACTCGTCTATGGAGCGGTGAAAGCTGGCGGTACGCTGGACTGGATCCTGCGCCGCTATGTGAAACGCCCCGTCCGCAAGATCCAGCCGTTGGTGCGGGAGATCCTGCATCTCGGTCTTTACCAGCTCTTTTACCTCGATAAAGTCCCTGCATCGGCCGTCTGCAATACCTCGGTGGAGCTGGCCAAAGGCATGGGCATGAAGGGGCTTTCGGGATTTGTCAATGGCGTGCTGCGGACGGCGGTTCGCGAGCCGCAGCGTGCTGCTTTCCCAGAAGGGAAGGGGCATGCCACGGAGGGATTGGCACTGCGCAGCCAGCATCCGGAATGGCTGGTGCGTCATTGGGTCAGGACTTTCGGCTTTGAAGCTGCAGAAAAGATCTGCGCCTTTGACAATGAACAGCCAATCCTGTCCGTACGTGCCAATACGCTGCGCACGGATCGCGAACAGCTGCAGCAGGCTTTGGCGGAGGCAGGTGCAGAAGTCCGCTGCTCTGACTGGGCTCCGGAGGGACTGCTCATCACGAAGCATGGCGCACTTGACGAACTCAAGCCGCTGCAGGAAGGCCTTTGCCAGGTCCAGGATGAAAGCTCCATGCTGGTCGCACATGTCGTTGATCCGCAGCCTGGAGAATTCATCCTGGATTGCTGTGCGGCTCCCGGCGGCAAGACAACGCATATGGCAGCCTGATGCAGGATCGGGGACGTATCGTAGCCGGCGATATTTACGATCACAAGCTGCAGCGGATTGCGGACAATGCCAGCCGCTTGGCATCCACATCATCGAGACGCAGCGTCTCGATGCCAGAGAGGCCGGTGACTATTATGAGGGCATGGCGGATCGTGTACTTATCGATGCCCCGTGTTCGGGGCTCGGCGTCTTGCGCCGCAAGCCGGATGCCCGTTGGCGCAAGACACAGCAGGAGATCGAGGCTCTGCCGAAGCTGCAGCTGGAAATCCTCACCAGGGCATCTCGTGCTGTCAAGCCGGGAGGGATCCTGGTTTACAGTACCTGCACCATCGAATTGAGTGAAAACCAGGCCGTCGTGAGCCGCTTCCTGGAGGAACATCTTGAGTTTGAACTGCAGACGACCGGGCGGTTCCTGCCATTGCCAAGCATTCACCGGCAGGCGAAGATGGTGCAGCTCATGCCGCAGGTGGACGGCACGGACGGCTTTTTCATCTGCCGCATGAAGCGGAAAGGGTAAAGGAAGATACGACGTGAATAATATTTTTGGACTTACCATAAAAGAGCTGCAGGCAGAGCTGGCACCGTTCCAGCTGCCGGCTTACCGCGCGCGCCAGATTGCCGAGTGGATGTACCGGAAGGGCGCGCGTTCTTTTGAGGATATGACGAACCTGCCGAAGAAACTGCGGTCAGATCTGGCATCTTCATTCGTCATTGGCCGCCCGCGCGAGAAGGATCGGCTGGATTCTGCCGATGGCCGTACGACCAAGTTCCTGCTGGAATTTGCAGACGGTACAGCCGTGGAAACGGTGCTGATGCGCCAGCCATACGGCAACAGCATCTGCGTCTCGACACAGGCGGGCTGCAATATGGGCTGTGCCTTCTGTGCATCGACTCTGCACGGCATGGCCCGCAATCTGTCCACAGGAGAAATCCTCTCTCAGCCATCGTCATTGAGGATATGCTGCGGGCAGAACAGCAGGGCAAGGTCGATACCGTCGTCATCATGGGGTCGGGAGAGCCTTTGATGAACTACGAACACGTCCTTGCCTTTATCCGCTTGCTGCATGAACCATACGTACTCGGCATGGGGTACCGCAATATCACGCTTTCCACTTCGGGAATCGTTCCCAACATGTATCGCCTGGCGGAGGAGGGCCTGCCAATCTCGCTGTCCGTGTCATTGCATGCGCCCAATGATGTACTCCGTTCCAGGCTCATGCCTATCAATCGCAAGTATCCTATGAAAGATGTCGTGCAGGCGGCCTGCCATTATGCGGAAGTGACGAAACGCCGCGTGACGTACGAATACATCCTCATCGATCAGTTGAATGATGGTGAGGCGCAGGCGCGAGAACTCGTGGCACTCCTGCGCGGCCAGCTTGCCAGCGTCAATCTCATTCCCATCAATCCGGTGGTTGAACGCCAGCTCATGCGCCCTTCCGCTGGCCGTATCCGCTGGTTTGAGCAGTACCTGCAGGAGCATCACATCAATGTGACGGTGCGGCGTGAGATGGGAACAGATATACAGGCTGCATGTGGTCAATTGCGCAATAAGCATATCAAGGACTGACAAGTGTCTATAAATCCCTTGGCTTTTCTGCTATAATGAACAGATAGAAAAGCAAGGAAAGGAGCCTTAGTATGGGACTTGGTACATGGGAATCCTATTTGACCAATCACATCGAAGGATTTTTCAATAAACGCTTCAGCAGCAACCTGGAAGTGGCGGAACTCATGAATGGCATAGAGAAGGAAGTGGCGCGCCAGGCGAGCGGGCTGGTACTCCCGTCGGCAATGTCTTTGATTTTTATCTGTGCCCCGATGATTACCATCGTCTTTGCGCGCAGCGCATCATCGATGCGCTCTGCACAACGGCAGGCCGTCAGGTCATCCTGCAAGACTGCACTATGGAGGGCAAGCTCACCATCCGCATGAAGCAGAGCCGGAAGCTCTCGCGTGGCATGTACAAGCTGCGCTGTTCAAGGGAAGACGAGGTCGAGGAGCCGGATAATACCCTGGTGCTTGACGCCCGCGCTTGATGAGTCCAGGCCGCTTTCTCTGCCTGCTTTCCATCCGCTGGCTCCTTGACTGTAGTGGAGGGGCCGGACCGCGATGCCTATCTGGAGCTTGGTGAGAAGCAGATTTACATTGGCCGCCGCGATAAGAATGAATTCATCCTGACGGATGCGAAGGCGTCCCGTCTCCATGCCTGGATTTCTTACGAGCATCATCGCCATGAATTGCATGATGCCCAGAGTACGAACGGTACTTTCGTAGAGGGGGAGCGCATTGCGACCTGCCGTCTGCAGCATGGGGATACGATACGGATCGGTGTTACGATCCTGCGATATGAGGTGATTTAAGTGCCTGTAACGGCTTGGTTCCTGAAAGGTGTACGCGTCGTGCTGGAATACGGCATGCTCTTGTGGCTCCTGTGGTTTACCGTCAAGTTGTCGAAGTCTCTCTTCGGCGCGGTGCGCACCAGGGAAAAGGCCCTGCGTCCACCGGAGACGAGTCCTCTTGAAGCTGTCCTGTCTGTGCGGGAGGCACCGGAACAAGAACTCAAGGGGAAGCGTTTTGCCTTTGGCGAGCAGATTGCCATCGGCCGCGGTCCCGATAATCATATCATCATTCCCGAAGGGTATGTGTCCCATCATCATGCTGTCATCTATCGTCATGGCAATCAATATGTCATTGAAGATCTCGGCAGCGTCAATCATACCTATGTGAATGGCAAGATACTGGAGGGCAAAGCCTATGTGCGCCCAGGTGACAAGATACGCATTGGTCTGGTCACGCTTCAGTTCGAGAGGTGAGTAGTTTGAATAGAGTTTATGAAGCGACAGATGTCGGATGCGTACGCCCTATAAACGAAGACCGTGCGGCTATCTTTGAGCCGTCTGTCTACGTGGTGGCAGATGGCATGGGCGGTCATGCTGCCGGTGAAGTGGCCAGCATATCCTCGTGGATGTCGTGCGGCAGGAACTGGCAGGCCGCGCAGCCCTCGGCGAGGCGGATCTTTCTGCTGCCATCCATGCGGCGAACCGAGCCATCCTGCAGACTGTGGCGGAACGGCCGGACTGCCAGGGGATGGGAACAACGGCGACCATCCTGCATCTTGATGGCGACCAGGCTTGGTGGGCGCATGTCGGAGACAGCCGCCTTTACCTGCTTCATGGCGGCGTGCTGCATCAGGTTACGCGCGACCATTCCTACGTCGAAGATCTGGTGGCCAGGGGGGAACTCACGGAGGAAGAAGCCCGCATTCACCCGCGGAAGAATGTCCTGACGCGTGCTGTAGGCGTGGAGAATGACATCCTCGTGGATACGGGGCGCTTTGCCATTGAGCCGGGCGATGTGTTGCTGCTGGCGACAGATGGCCTCATGAATATGGTGCCGGAAGCTGAGATGATCGCTATCCTCAGCCGTCAGGAAGGCAATGCAGCGCAGGCACTCGTCGATGCTGCCCTCGCCTCAGGAGGACGTGATAATGTGACGGCAATCGTGGTGGTGCATGCATCATGAAGAATTGGAGCCTGCTGCTGGCACCTGCCGGGATCCTCATTGCCGGGCTGGGGGTGCTGTATCTGAAAGCACATCCCGCTGTGGGACGTGTCACGCCCGATATGATCCTTGGACTTTCCTACCTGCCCTGGCTGGCTGCCGTCATCATCGTTTCCCTGGTGATCCAGGCCATTCTTGTGCGTCACAAGATGGATGCATGCCTCTTTCCCATTGTCATGACCCTGGCTAGTGTCGGCGTCGTGGAAATCGCGCGCCTGAAGCCGTCTCTGCTCGTGCCTCAGCTGCGCTGGCTGCTGATTGCCATGTTCCTGATGGTGGTGCTGGTGCGTTTATGGGGCCGTGTCCACCGTTTGCTGGAATACCCTTATATCCTGGGGATTTGCTGCGTCATCGTCCTGTTCTTGCCGCTCCTTTTCGGCACAGAGATCGGCGGCAGCCGGAATTGGCTTGTGCTTGGTCCGTTCTCTGTGCAGCCGTCGGAGTTCGGCAAGATCCTCATCGTCCTGTTCCTGGCAGCATACCTTTCTGACCATCGCCGCGTCCTGACCATGCCGGCTCGGCGCATCTTGTTCCTGCGCTTGCCGCCGCTGCGTTTCATCGCACCGCTCATCTTCATCTGGGGGATGGCTGTACTGATGTTTGTCGTGGAACGCGACCTTGGTTCGGCCCTTTTATTCTTTGGTATTGCCGTACTCATGACGTACATGGCGACGGGAAGCCGTTCGTATGTTTTCCTGGCCTTAACATTCATGGGGATCGCGGCTGTCATCTGCTATCTGCCTTTGGTCATGTGCGCGTGCGCTTTGATATCTGGCTGAATCCCTGGCAGGATCCAATGGCATGGCCTACCAGATCGTGCAGTCGCTCTTTTCCTTCGGTACCGGCGGCATCTGGGGAACGGGCTTTGGCTTCGGGCATCCCGGCTTCATCCCGGAAGTGCATACGGATTTCATTTTTGCGGCCATTGCCGAAGAAATGGGACTGATTGCTTCACTGATGCTGATGGCCTGCTATTTGCTGGCGTTCTGGCGCGGCATCTGCATTGCACTTGCCTGTCAGCGGGAAAAAGACCTGCTGCTGGCTGCTGCTGCAGTACACTGCTGCTGATGCAGGCGTTCATCATCATCGCCGGTGTGACGAAATTCCTGCCGCTGACGGGCATTACGCTGCCCTTCATCAGTTATGGCGGCAGTTCCATGGTGTCGGGCTTTTTGCTGCTCGGCATGCTGATATCCCTGTCAAAGGAGCAGAAGAATGGCTGATTGGAAAATCAAACGGCAGGTCCTGCGTGCTGCTTCCGTCTGCATGGTCCTGTTTGGTATCCTGGCTGTCTATGTCATTTACCTGTCGACCTGGGAAGCGGATGACCTGGCTCATAACCCGCTCAATATGCGCAGTGCGGCGGCGCGCTCAGATATCGTGCGTGGCTCCATCCTCTCGGCAGACGGCAAGGTCTTGGCCCAGACAGAGGCGGACGGCAAAAGGGTCTACCCCTTTGGTGATGTCATGGCTGCCGTAACGGGGTATAATGGAGAGCAGATCGGCAGTGCCGGCATTGAAGGCCATGCCAATCCTGCGCTCCTGGGCATCACGGGGGACATGAGCCGCCTGGGGCCGCTGGCGCAGCTCCTGCAGTCGGATCGCGGCAATGATGTCAAGCTGACCATCGATTCCCGGACCAGCAGGCAGCTTTTTCAGGACTTGGCGGCAGGCGCGGGGCTGTGGTGGTACTCGATGCGAGTACTGGGGCTGTCCTGGCCATGGTCAGCTCGCCTGCCTATGACCCGAATGATATCGAGGCCAACTGGAAGAACCTTTCGCAGCAGGAAGCAAGTCCGCTGCTCAATCGCGCAGTCCAGGGTCTTTATCCGCCTGGCTCGACCATCAAGCCGATGATTGCGGATGCAGCACTCACAGATGGCGCGACCAGTGAAGCAGAAATCTTTGACTGCGACGGTGTCCTTGATGTCGGCGGCGGCCATACGATACGCGAGAGTCATGGTGAGGTGCATGGCAGGGTCAATCTGCGTCAAGCGGTGACGGAATCCTGCAATGTGACTTTCGGCACGCTCGGGATGCGCCTTGGTGACAGCAAGCTCCAAAAGGCCTTTGAACGCTTTGGCTTTGCCAAGGAAATCGGGGAGGAAATCCTCATGACCAAATCGCATTTCCCGGAATTCGGCAAATTGTCAGCCGGGGATCAGGCTCAGACGGCAATCGGCCAGAGCGCTCTGCTTGTCACGCCGATGCACATGGCTCTGCTGGCCGATGCCTTTGCGCATGGCGGCACTATCATGAAACCGTATCTTGTCCAGGAGATCGTGACGCCAGGCGGCACGGTACTCCAGGAGACCAGGCCGTCCGTCTGGCTGAAGGCCACGACATCGCAGATGGCTGCGACGATTGACAGCTATATGGAAGATGTCGTGACGAAAGGTACGGGGACAGCTGCAAAAGTCAGTGGCGTACGCGTGACTGGCAAGACGGGGACGGCGGAGAACGCCGCTGGCAGGATCATGCCTGGTTCATCGGCTCGGCGGAACTGCCTGCGCGTAAGATCGTTTTTGCCGTTTTGGTCGAGAATGCCGGTGGCGGCGGTACAGAAGCGGCACCGATTGCCCGTCAGATCATCCAGAGCCTGATGTGAGTCAGACGATTAACTATAGTAGGGGGAACAGATATGTTACAGCGTATCTTAGATCAGCGCTATGAGCTCGAGGAGCTGATCGGCGGAGGCGGGATGGCCGATGTCTACAGAGCAAAAGACCTGTTGCTGAATCGGCCAGTGGCCGTCAAGATCCTGCACGAACAGTTCAAGCAGGACAAAGAATTCATCGAGAAGTTCCAGCGTGAGGCCCAGGCAGCGGCCCGCCTTTCCCATCCCAATATTGTCAACATCTACGACGTCGGCGTGGCTGACGGCGATCACTATATCGTCATGGAATATGTGCCGGGACGCACGCTGAAGGACAGGATCCGGCAGGAAGGTCATCTTCCTGTCGGAGAATCCCTGCGCATTGCGCGTGAGATCAGTGAGGCGCTGGCTCATGCTCATGCCAACAACCTCGTGCATTGTGACATCAAAGCCGCACAACATCCTGATGATGCCGGACGGCCATGCAAAGGTGGCTGATTTCGGCATTGCGCGTGCCGTGACGGAGTCGACGATGACATACAGCGGCAATGTGGTGGGGTCTGTGCATTATTTTTCACCGGAACAGGCCAAGGGGACAATGATTACCCCGAAGTCTGATGTCTACTCGCTCGGCGTCGTACTCTATGAGATGCTGACGGGTAAGTTGCCTTTCACCGGGGAGACACCGGTGAGCATTGCCGTCAAGCATCTGCAGGATGAACCGGTCTCCGTGCGCCAGCTGAATCCATCCATCCCGCCGGTGGTGGAGGCACTCGTGGCGAGAGCCATGAGCAAAGACCCTGCACTGCGTCCGACGAGTGCAGAATTCGTCCAGGAGATCCAGCATGCAGAGCGCATGATCTTGACGGGAGGCGGAGCCGCTTCGGCCTGCCGGTCGATCCGGATGCCACGCAGGTACTGCCGCGCGTGCAGGATACGGGAACGCTGCCGCCTCGCCGCATGCGGGAACAGGAAGATCATGAAGACGAGCCGCAGGAGGAAAAATCCATCTTCAAGTCGAAAAAGTTCATTGTGGGATTGCTGCTCGTGTTGCTGACCGGCTTCTTTGTCGGTGCATTCATGAGTTATGGCAAATTCTGGAGTACGGCAGAAGTCGTGGTGCCAGATGTCACGGGCAAGCAGATGACACTGGCCCGCCAGATCCTTGAAGATAAGAAGCTGCGCGTCAATGTCGCGGAAACGTACAATGCCGATATACCTGCGGGGCAGGTCGTGTCGCAGACGCCTGAAGGCGGTACGAAGGTCAAGGAGGAACGCCTGGTGACGATTTATGTCAGCAAGGGCGGCGAAGACGTGGAGATGCCGGATCTCACCGGTATGTCAAAGGCCGATGCGGAGGCCCAGCTCAAGAAGATGGGACTGAAGCTTGGCTCGGTTTATGAGAAATATTCCGATGAAGAAGCCGGCACCGTCATCAAGCAGGATCCGCGGGCGGGCTCAAAGATCAGCCGCGGGCAGAGCGTCGATATCACAGTCAGCAAAGGCAAGCAGACGAAAAAAGTCAGTGTCCCGGATGTGACGGGCGGCAATCTCGCGGCGGCCAAATCGGTGCTGCAGAGTCATGGCCTCAAGGTAGGCAGCGTGACGTATGAGAGCAGCCGCCAGGCTCCGGGAACAGTCATCCGCCAGTCACCGGCCAGCGGTGAAGTGGAGGAAGGGACGAGCATCAGCCTGGTGGTCGCACAGGAGGCTAAAACGCAGGTCCAGAAGCAGGATAATAAAGAGCCGGGCAAGAATACAAGCCAGGGTGATGGCAAAACGCCGGTACGTCAGGGTGAACCTGGCAAAGAGCGCTGACCCGTGCCGGCAATGAGAGAAAGAGAGGCAGTATGTTAGAAGGCCGCGTCATTAAGGCATACAACAGTTTTTTCTATGTGGCTACCTCAGAGGGGCTGATATCCTCCAAGCTGCGCGGTAAGTTCAAGAAAACGCGCAAGAGTACCGGTGTCGTGCCGGGGGATCGCGTTGCCGTGGAACTCCTTCCCGATGGTACGGGTGTCATCGAGCGCCTGCTGCCGCGCATGAATTTGCTGCGGCGTCCGGCTGTCGCCAATCTCACACAAGTCGTGCTGACCTTTGCTGCTGCTCAGCCGGATCTGCATCCGCTGCTGCTCAACCGTTTCCTGGTGCTGGCTGAATGTCTGGCATCGAGAAAATCATCCTCTGCATCAATAAGATGGATCTCTATGCAGGCGACGGTGCGTCATTCCTCGCGCTCTATGAGGACATCGGGTATCCTGTGCTGCGTGTATCCGCGCATACGGGAGAAGGCCTTGCGGCTTTGCGGGAGCATTTGTGCGGGGAGACTTCCGTGTTTGCCGGCCCTTCCGGCGTGGGAAAATCTTCTCTGATGAATGCCATCGACCCGTCGCTCGCGCTGCAGACCGGCGAGGTCAGCGACAAGATCAAGCGCGGCCGCCATACAACCCGCGTGGCGGAACTGCTGCCTTACGCAGGCGGTTATGTTGTCGATACGCCTGGCTTCAGTGCGATGGAACTCACCGAACTCGACACGGCCGTCCTGCCTGATTGCTTCCCCGAGTTCCGTCCATATCTTGGGCATTGCCGTTTCCAGCCCTGCAGCCATAGCCATGAGCCGGACTGTGCCGTCAAAGCAGCCGTGGCATCTGGAGCCATTGCAGAGGAGCGGTATCAGGCCTATTTGAGCATCCTGTCTGAAATCAAAGAAAATCAAGTGATTGCGAGAAAGAAGGAATACAAATGATCAAGATTGCACCATCTATCCTGTCGGCTGATTTTGCACATCTGGCAGATGAAGTCAAGCGCGTGACCGATGCCGGTGCGGAGTATGTCCACATCGATGTCATGGATGGCACGTTCGTGCCGAATATCACGCTTGGCTCGCCGGTCGTCAAGAGCTTGCGCAAGACTTCTCAGGCCGTTTTCGATGTCCATCTGATGGTTGAGCATCCCGAGACACAGATTGCGGCATTTGCCGAAGCAGGCGCTGATGTCATCACGTTCCATATTGAAGCTGCCAAACACAGCCATCGTATCGTCCAGCAGATCAAGGCAGCGGGCTGCAAGGCCGGCGTTGCCTGAATCCGGGGACGAGCCTGGCTATGATCGAGGAACTGCTGCAGGATCTGGACATGGTTCTCATCATGACGGTCAATCCGGGCTTTGGCGGGCAGAAATTCATTGCTTCTCAGCTCGACAAGATCCATATGCTGCGTCATACCATCCAGGATATGGGCTTTGATTGCGATATCGAAGTGGATGGTGGCATCAATGCTGAGACCAGCAAACTGGTCCGTCAGGCCGGTGCCAATATCCTCGTGGCCGGTTCCGCCATCTACGGTGCGGAGGATGTGGCCAAGGCCATCACGGATATCCGCGGTGATGCCTGATTGCACCCCGATATGAATCAAGAAATCATCTGGCAGTCTTTGCCAGGCAAGGAGTTTTTCAGATATGGAAAAAGCAGTCGTTTTACTTTCTGGCGGCTTGGACAGCTGTACGTGCATGGCTGTGGCCAAGTCCAAGGGATATGAAGTCTATCCCATCAGTTTCAACTATCATCAGCGTCATAGCATCGAACTTGAGGGTGCGAAAAAAATTGCCGCTTTTTATGGTGTCAAGAAACATCTGATCATCGAGACGAACATGGAAGCCATTGGCGGTTCAGCTCTGACGGATGCTCAGATCGAGGTTCCCGAGGGCGATGTCAACCGCACGTCGGTCCCACCCACGTATGTGCCGGCCCGCAACCTGATTTTTCTTTCCTATGCGATGGGGTATGCAGAAGTACTTGGTGCCACGCATGTCTATATTGGTGTCAATTCCGTCGATTATTCGGGGTATCCGGACTGCGCCCGGAATTCATACAGAAATTCCAGGCACTGGCCGATTATGCGACGACGGCTACGGCTGTCAAGGGGCAGGAAATCACCATTGAGACGCCGCTGCAGGATCTCTCGAAGAAGGACATCGTCCTCCTGGGCACGAAACTTGGCGCTCCGTTCCAGTTCACGCACAGCTGCTACAAGGGCGGCGAGAAAGCATGTGGCGTGTGTGACAGCTGCAAGTTGCGCCTGCGCGGCTTTGCGGAGGCTGGCGTCGAAGACCCGGTCCCCTATGAGACGAGGGATATCTGATGCGGGATGTACAGAATCAGGCGGATGCCCGCGGGATTGCCATCCAGCGCGTTGGCATCAAGGATGCGCATTTGCCCTTTTTGATCAAGACCAAGGATGGCGGCTTCCAGCAGGTGCTGGCGCGCATCTGCTTTACCGTGCTCTGCCGATGGAATACAAGGGGACACACATGAGCCGCTTCCTCGAGATCCTCATGCCGTGGAGTACGAAGCCCCTGGCAGAACCAGAAATAGAAGCCATGCTGGAGGAGGCTCTGGCACGACTCGATGCCCAGTCTGCAGAGGTGGAATTGGCCTTCAAGTATTTTATCGATAAGTATGCGCCGGTCAGTAAGCGCCACTCTGTCCTGGATCTCGATTGCCGTTTCAAGGGCGTGAAACGGCGGGGAGAAGCTATGACCTTCCAGCTGGGCGTTGATGTGCCGTTCACTTCGCTTTGTCCCTGCAGCAAGGAAATCTCTGCCTACGGGGCGCATAACCAGCGTTCCATCTGCCGCGTGGAAGTACGCTTCCAGCAGGGCGCGGAATGCATCTTCATTGAGGATCTGGCAAAACTCGTAGAGGCTCAGGGATCGTCGCCAATCTATCCGTTGCTCAAGCGCGAAGATGAGAAGTACGTGACAGAAGCCGCTTACGAGAATCCAAAGTTCGTAGAGGATATCCTGAGGGATACGGTGCTGGCACTGCGCAGTCTGCCGGGGCTTGCCTGGTTCTCTCTGGCCTGTGAGAATTATGAATCGATCCATAATCACAATGCTTTGCGGCTCATGAGGAGTACGTCGCCCGGCCGTAAGGCGATGTGCTGGCAGGAATGGAGTTTTCATGAATAAGTTTTACAAGCGTTTTCTCATATTGATCCTGCTCGTGATCGTGATCTCCGGAACGGTCATCTACACGACGGTCGATATCAATACGCTCAAGAATCTCAACCGGTTCAAGAGCTGGTCGATTGCTCTTGCTCTGTTTGCGGTATCCCTGGGACTATTCTTTGACGGCAGCCGGCTGATGCATCTGGTCAAGATCTCCGGTGAGAAGATCACGCTTTACCAGGCGGTGCAAGTGATTTTCGGCAATTACTTCCTGGCACTCCTGACACCGGGAGCCACGGGTGGGGCGGTGGCCCAGCTCATGTTCCTGCGCCATGCGGGCGTACCGACGGGCAAGGCTGCGGTGCTGGTCATCGTGCGGACCATCCTTTCCATTTTCTTCCTGATCCTTTGCATGCCTTTCATCTTCATGCATGATTCTGGCATCGTGCCGGGCATCTCGAACGATACGCTGATGGCCATCACGATCACGGCCTTTGTTGTCATCGTCATCATGGTGGTGGGAGCAAGGCGCGGCTATCTTGATTATCTGGTCATCCGGCTGACGAAGAACATGAAACGGGAACGGCGCATCAAGGTTTTTGCCTTTTACCGTGATACCAAGAGCGCCATTGCCCTGCTGGCGGCATCGCCGAAATCCATGCTGCTGGTCTTTGTCGAGTCGGGACTCAACTTGCTCTGCATCTACGCCATCGTGCCATGCCTGCTTTTGGGACTCGGCGTCATGGATGCGGACTGGTATACGGTCATGGGACGCATGATCTTCCTGAATATGCTCCTGTATTTCACGCCGACCCCGGGCGGCTCTGGTGTGGCTGAAGGCGGATTCGTGCTGCTGTTCAGCGACACGGTCCCGGCTGGTACGGTCGGCATTGTGGCTGTCTGCTGGCGCTTGATTGCAGAATACATCCCTTTCCTTGTCGGTCTCTACTATACGCTGACCGTGTTCGGACGGGATTTCCTCAATCGCCAGTTGCGTTGAGCATGGCACAGGTGTCCGATCGTTTTGATTTATGAGGAGAAGATAGATGGGCAAGAAAATATTGCGCGGGGGTTATACGACCGGAGCCTGTGCAGCAGCGGGCGTCAAAGCGGCTCTGCTCTATGCGCAGGGCCGGGAGTGGCAAACGGTGACATTGCTGGCACTGGATGGCACGCTGCTCACGATTCCCGTGCGTGACGTGCATAAGACAGAGCTGGGGCTGCAGGCGGAGGTCATCAAGGAATCCGGTGATGATCCGGATATCACGAATGGCGTTTCCGTCTTCACAACGGTCCGGCTGCGCGGGGATACGCTCCCATGAGCTTTGCGGCAGGAGAAGGGATTGGCACAGTGACGAAGCCCGGCCTTTCGGTTCCCGTCGGTGAGCTTCCATCAATCCAGGGCCGCGCAAGCTCATGCGCCGGGCTGCAGAAGATGTCATCGGCACGAGTGTAGGTCTTGCCGTGACAATTTCTATCCCTGCAGGACGGGAACTGGCAAAAAAACACTCAACTGTGCTGGGCATTGAGGGCGGCATCTCTGTGATCGGCACGACAGGGTCTGCGTCCCATGTCAGAAGAGGGCTTCAAGAATTCCCTGGTGCCGCAGAT
>ENA-OQBJ01000383-OQBJ01000383.1-human-gut-metagenome-genome-assembly--contig:-NODE-383-length-23697-cov-2.731693_pt1 | contig 23697 bp, 32 predicted proteins | sample MGYA00242743_ERZ504545 | MGnify/ENA primary metagenome ERZ504545 (study PRJEB26092, sample SAMD00036252) | human gut metagenome | host: Homo sapiens | study: EMG produced TPA metagenomics assembly of...
TGACCGTAAAACTCGATTCATCAGTCTGCGGCATGTATCCATGCCACGAAACCAAGCGGCACCAGGGAAATGACAGCCACGAAAACGGCCAGGATGGAAAGCAGCAATCTCTTTTCATGCGCCAGGCTCCAGCAGAGGGCCTGCTCATAATGTGACACGGCCCAAGCTCCAGACGATCCATGAACGCAAAGGCCCGCAAAGACGGCGGATGGTATCCGCCCCGGAAAAAGCGCGAAGCCAGCATCGGCGTCAGCGTGAACGAAACGAACAGGGAGAAAAGTCCGGCAAAGACGATTGTCAAACCGAACTGGCGGAAATACTGCCCCGTCATGCCCTGCATGAACGCGATGGGCATGAACACCGCAGCATCACAGAGCGTAATGGCAATCGCCGCCATGCCGATCTCCGTGCGTCCGTTTTCCGCTGCTTCTTCCGGCGATTCGCCGAGCTTGAGATGACGCACGATATTCTCCAGTACCACGATCGAATCATCGACCAGGATGCCGACGCAGAGAGTCATGCCCATCAGCGACATCATATTGAAGGTGAAGCCGAAGAGATACATGACGAAGAAGGTCGCGATCAGCGAAGTCGGTATGGCAATCATGACAGCAGCCGTCGAACGCCAGCCGCGCAGGAAGAAGAACAGCACGAGCCCCGTCGTGATGAGGCCCTCTACGAGCGTCCCCATCGTGCTGTGCAGGGCAGATTGAACATAATCTGCATCATTGGAAACGACGACAAACTGATAATCCGGATACGCCTTCCGGAGCTTCTCCACATTCTTGAGGATATGGTCGGCCGTTGCCACGACATTGGCATCACTGTTCTTGTAGACCAGCACATTGATGGCATCTTCCCCATTTAGGCGGCCGTATCGTTCCGCACGAGCTTCCTGCTCCTTGACCGTAGCGACGGAAGTCAGCGGGATCTTAGCCCCTGCCGCATTCGTGACCTGGACGTTCTCGATATCGGCAGCAGTCTTATACTGGGCAATGACCCGCACATCTGCTTTCGTCGTCTCCGTATATACCGAGCCCGATGGCAGCAGTTGGTTCTCCTTGCGGATGGCATTGGCAATCTGCGTCAGAGTCAGCTTGTAGGCGGCCATCTTGTCGCGATTGACCTCAACGGCCACCTCCCTGTCGCGGCCGCCATGCAGCTCCACTTCAGAGACCCCATCAGCCTGCTGGATGACTTCCGAAAATATATTTTCGTTTCAGCATACGTCTCCGCCAGGCTCTTCTTGGACAGGACCGCGAGTTCCACCACGGGTTTGGCATTGAGATCGCGCTTGACGACGACCGGGGAATCTGCTTCATCGGGAAGCTTGTTCTTGATGGCCTCCACTTTCTTGCTGGCATCAATCGCGGCCGTATCCGCATTCGTATCAAATTCCAGCTCCATGCTGATGCGCGCCCGCTCGTAACTGGCCGTCGATGTAATCTTCTTGACCCCTGAGACCGATGATACGGCATCTTCTACAGGCTTGACAATCTCCTGCTCCACCGATTCCGCACTGGCACCAGGATACTTGACGGAAATGGTGACGTAGGCGTATTGAGAGCCGGCAACAGCTCCACGCCCAGACGATAATAGCTGTAAATCCCCAGGACGACAAAGAAAGCGACAATCATCGAGATGCCGACCGGACGCCTGATGGAAAAGCGCGTGATATTCATGAGGCTGCCTCCGCATCGTCATCAGACCCCTCATACGGCACAGATTCAACAGCTGTGCCGTCCTTGAGCTTGTCCTGATTCGTCACTACCACGACCTCGCCATCCTGAAGCCCTGCAAGGATCTCTTCCTCCTCATCGTTCATGAGGCCGATGCGCACCGTGCGCTCCGCCACCGTTCCGTCGGCCTGCAGGATATACAGGATCTGCCGGCCATTGCGCGACAGCACGGCCTCCTTCGGGACAAAAAGCGTCTGCGGACGCTGCAGGATATCGATGGACGTATGCGCAAAAAGCCCGGCTTTCATATCATCTGCAGCCGTATCCAGTTCAATGCGCACCTGATAAGTCCGGCTCGCCTCATCCATTGCCGGACTGACATAGACAATGCGCCCCGGGCAATCGGTTCCCAGGGCATCGATTGTCACCTGTACAGACAGCCCCGTCTTGAGGATGGCCGCATCACTCTCTGAGAGCGTGCAGTCCACATTGAGATGACTGTTATCAACTAAGGACAAAACCTTTGTTCCTGCCGAAACGATAGCTCCGGCCTCCACATTGCGATAACCGATGATGCCGTCACGCGGTGCCCGCAAAAACATATCCGCCCGCTGGCGGCGCAGCGCATCGGCGGCACGCTCTGCTTTTTCTGCCGTATATTGCTTCGACTGGACACTCGCCGCATCGCCATCCTGTACCTGATCCGCCAGGATATCGAACGCTGCCTGCGAGGCCAGGTATTCCTGCTTGACGCGGTCGAGCGTATCCTGAGAAATCGCACCGATCGAGAACAGATACTGATTGCGTTCATATTTGCTCGTTTCAAGTTCAAGGTCATTGTGTGCTTTCAGGTAGTTGGCATCATACGAAGCCGTAGCTTCGCGGGCATCCGCCTGTGCGGCACCGGCAGCCGCATCTTGCTCCGCAATCGAGATATCGAGGTCTCCTGTGTCCTGGATCATCAGGATGTCGCCCGCCTTGACGGCATCGCCCAGCCTGGCCCGGACCTCCGTGACGCGCCCAGTATACTTAGGTGCCAGAGGGATATTGGCATCCGCTACGGTCTGCCCCGACAAGTTGATATGACGCGTCATATCAGCCCGGTTCACGGTCACGACCTTGACAAGCGGCTTGCCGTGAGCGACCTTTGACTTCTGGTCCCGGCTCTGCCCGAAAAACCCGTAAAGTGCCAGTGCCAGGACCAGCAGACACAGGATACCGGAAAAAACGGCGTTCCTGCGATTGAATTGAGTGATCTTATGCCGCATATTGCATGCTCCTGCCTTTCCTGCTGTTTCTTACAGCCTACCGCATCAGGACACGGATGGCAAATATATCGATGAAAAATTTTCGTTATCAATCCTTTATTTTCGGAATTTGCATGTTTACAAGAACAAAGGAATCGATATAAAATAAAATGCGTAACAACTATAACTTCGCTCATTCGTTCAGCAAAAGAAAGAGGGTACATTATGCAAGCAGTTGAAATCCGCAAAGGCATCTACTGGGTCGGCGCAATCGATTGGTCATGCGCAGCTTTCATGGATATGAGACGAGCCGTGGTTCGAGCTATAACGCTTACCTGATCCTCGATGAAAAAATCACCCTCATCGATACCGTCAAGGAACCCTTCAAGGAAGAACTCCTGGAGCGCATCGCTTCCATCATGATCCAGCCAAGATTGACTATATCGTTTCCAGCCACGTAGAGCCAGACCACTCCGGCGCCATCCCCTTCATGATGCAGCACTGCCCGCAGGCCAAGGTCATCACGAGCCTGCCCAATGGGCTCAAAGGCCTCAAGGCTCATTACGGCGACCTGCCGTATATCGCGTCAAGGCTGGCGATACGCTTTCCATCGGCAAACGCACGCTGCAGTTCATCCCGACGCCGATGCTGCACTGGCCCGACAGCATGGTCACCTACTGTCCGGAAGAAACGATCCTGTTCTCCAACGATGCATTCGGCCAGCACCTGGCTTCCGGCTGCCGCTATGATGATGACAACGATCTGCCACCGTATTCTTCGAAGCCAAGAAATATTATGCCAACATCCTCATGCTCTACGGCCGTCAAGCCCAGGCCGCCCTCAAGGCCTGCATGATCTCGAGATCAGCATGATTGCCACGGGGCACGGTCTCATCTGGCGCAGCCATGTCAAAGACATCCTCCAGCTCTACCAGGAATGGTCCACCGGAACCCTCGAAGAGCGTGCCGTCGTCGTCTTCGATACCATGTGGCACTCCACAGAGACCATGGCGCGCACGATTGCGGAAGCGTTCCAGCAGCAGGGTGTCCCCGCTGTTTTCTACGATATCAAGGAAAATGCACTCTCCGACATCGTGACCGAGATCCTCACGAGCAAATACCTTGCAGTCGGTTCGCCAACCATCAACAACCAGATGCTGCCGACGGTGGCCGGATTCCTCTGCTACCTCAAGGGCCTTGCGCCGAAGGGACGCCAGGCTTTCGCGTTCGGTTCCTATGGCTGGGGTGGGCAGAGCATCGGCCAGGTGGAGGAAGAACTCAAAGCCGCTGGCTGTGAGATTGTCCTTGACAAGCAGCGCCTTGCAAACGTTCCCTCTGCAGAAGACTTGCAGAAGCTAACCGATGCTGTGCAGTCCCTCTGCAAATAAAAAATCCAGTCTATGATATATGAAATGCCGTGCCAACTCATTGCCAGCACGGCATTCATTCATTCTGCCCATTTCGCCCGTCTTCTCCTTGCTCAGCGGACGAGCCGCAAGGCTCGTTGGGGACACCTCGCTTTCCGGACCGTCATGCGCTCCGCATACGCGCCTCACCGACCAGCATGCGCAAGCAACCGGCGATCCCTGATGCACAGCATGCTCTTTGGCTCGCGGCTGCAATAGTTCCTGCATATTCAGCTGTTGCAGGACAGCCCGCAGCGTACCGGTCTTGCGCGCCCGGCGCAATTTCCTGGCAAGTGCCATGGCCGCACGGTCTTCGACCTCACTGCGGCTCAGCCCCTGCAGTTTGCGCACGCCCATATCCGCCCAGAGCCCGGCACGTGTCAGATAACCGACGAGTCCCCGGAACGAACCAACCATTGCCATCCGCTTCTGCAAACGGATAGCAGCACAGACCATGATATCATCCAACCGTTCCTCAAAACCAACCTTTTTCATGACCGACCTCCTGGCAGCCCCGCTCAGCCCCTGCATTCCAACCATCCACCTTGCTCACTTGTCTGGCCTGTTTCTTCTATAATGCGCTTGCTCTCTGCAATATGCTGAAATCCTTACTGGGAAACTTTCGCTATTTAACAATTATCTTTTCGCGATAACAATAGAAAAATCCTGCTGAATAAGAAAAATCCAGCAGGATTTTTTTGATGCAAGCAATATCCGAGCGCGTACGCTCCTCTAATTCCTATCAGCCGCGGATATCCGCGATGGCTTTCTTCATGTCTGCCGCACCATAAACAGCGGAGCCTGCCACCAAACGTTCGCGCCAGCCTCTCGTACCTGCTGCGACGTCACGCTGTTGATGCCGCCATCGACTTCAATATCGCAATGGTATTGCATCTCATCGATCGTCTGGCGAAGCGGCTGATTTTCTCGAGCTGGCTGGCAATGAATTTCTGACCGCCGAAGCCAGGGTTGACCGTCATGAGAAGGACCATATCCAGATCTCCCAATATTTCCTCAATGCTGGCCAGGCTCGTGCCAGGATTCAATACTGCCGCAGCTTTGACACCATGTGATTTGATCTGCTGCACGAGACGATGACTGTGCTTGGCAGCCTCGATATGGAACGAGATGATATCTGCACCTGCATCGGCAAAGGCTGCAATCTGTGTTTCCGGATGCTCGACCATCAGATGGACATCAAACGGCTTTTTCGTTACTTTGCGAAGAGCCTTCACCACAGGAGAGCCCAGCGTGATATTCGGCACAAAGGTGCCATCCATGACATCAATATGGATATAATCTGCGCCTGCCTGATCTACTCTCTGTACTTCTGCTCCCAATTCGGCAAAATCAGCCGATAAAATGGACGGTGCAACTTTAATCATATCAGTTTCTCCTTTTCTTTCTCTTGACCCATTCAGCACGAAGCCATCGTTTTCCCCTGGCCAACCAGACCGGCAAAATCTGCCTGGAACGCTTCTACAGCCGCATCGATTGCCGCATTCTTGACAAAGCCTTCAATGACATCGCAGGCCACTGTCGCGGCACCGATACCGTGTTTGCAGAGTGCCAGGACCTGCTGGCTGTTCTTGAAACTTGCCGCCAGGATCTCGCAGGGAATCTCATTTTTCGTAAAGATATCCTGGATCTCGCAGGCAACATGAATGCCATCATACCCCATGTTATCAATGCGATTGATATACGGAGCCGCATAAGAGGCACCTGCCATCCCGGCCAGATACGCCTGCATCGGCGTATAAATGGCCGTTGCCGTAATCTTGATGCCTGCTTTGTGGATTGCTTTCATGGCCTTGAAGCCTTCCGGAACGGCCGGAACCTTGACGAACGTATTCTCCCCCAGCGCTTTGCGGATGCGCTCAGCATCACGCATCATCCCATCTGCATCGCTGGCGATGACCTGTGCATGGAGTTCCGCGTCCTGACCAATGATGGCACGGATTTCCCGGAGTACCTCAAAAGGAGGCCTGCCGGCTTTGGCCAGTATGCTGGGATTGGTCGTAACACCAGCACAGGGATAATATTCCCAGATATGTTGAATCTTCTTCGTGTCTGCATCATCAATCACTAATTTCATGATCGCGTGCCCTCCATCCCGATTGTTACCGAAAAAATGCCTCCTGTTTTCGAAACAAAGCAAAAACAGAAGGCATCGTTCACTTAATTCTTAGCTGCTTTAACGATTGCTTCCACCGTCAAACCATACTTCTCCAGGAGTTCAGCCGGCTTGCCGGACTGGCCGAAGATATCCTGAACGCCGATGAAATCCTGACGCGTCGGGCAATTCTTTGCCAGAACCTCTGCCACAGCAGAACCCAGGCCGCCGATGACGCTGTGCTCTTCGCACGTCACGATGTGCCCCGTCTTCTTGGCCGTCTCAATGATCAGCTCCTCATCCAGAGGTTTGATCGTGTGGATATTGATCACGCGGGCATGGATGCCATCTTTTGCCAGCTCTTTGGCAGCTTCCATCGCTTTTGCGACCATGATGCCCGTTGCCACGAGAGCAACATCATCACCTTCAGAGAGACTTCGCCCTTGCCCCAATTGAACTGATAATTCTCATCATGGATATCCGGGACAGCGGCACGTCCCAGACGGATGTAGACCGGGCCATAATACTGGATGGCGGCCTTGAGAGCTTCTTCCGCTTCCTTGGCATCCGCCGGATTGATGACCGTCATGTTCGGCAGGCTGCGCATCAAGGAGATATCCTCGATAGCCTGATGGCTGCCGCCATCCTCACCGACCGTAAGGCCTGCATGCGTTGCGGCGATCTTGACGTTGAGACGCGGATAGCAGATGGAATTGCGGATCTGCTCGAAAGCACGGCCAGCCGCAAAGATGGCAAACGTGCTGGCGATAGGGATCTTGCCGCAAGTCGCCAGACCTGCTGCCGTTCCCATCATATCTGCTTCCGAAATACCCATATCCAAATAACGTTCCGGCGCAACCTTCTTGAAGGCAATCGATTTCGTTGCATTGCAAGATCCGCATCCAAAACGACGATATCTTCGTTCTTGTACAATTCCGTTTCAAGCAACTTGCCGTAAGCTGCGCGTGTTGCTGTTGCCATTACGCCTCGCCTCCTTCCAGTTCCTTGAGAGCCTCCTGGCACTGCTCTTCATTCGGAGCCTTGCCATGCCAGCCAACCTGATTCTCCATAAAGGATACACCCTTGCCTTTGACCGTCGTCGCAACGATTGCCGTCGGTTTTCCTTTCACGCTCTTTGCGGCAGCGATAGCACCACGGATGGCATCGTAATCATGACCGTTGATGGAGATGACATTCCAGCCGAAAGCACGGAATTTCGCATCAATCGGAGCTACCGTCATGACTTCGTCATTCGGTCCGTCAATCTGGAGTCCATTCCAATCCACGAACAGGATCAGATTGTCAAGCTTGTAATGAGCTGCACTCATGGCTGCTTCCCAGATCTGCCTTCCTGAATCTCACCGTCACCAGCAGCGGCATAAACACGGTAAGATTTCTTGTTCAGCTTGGCAGCAATGGCCATGCCGTTGGCGGCCGAAAGGCCCTGGCCCAGCGAACCCGTTGACATATCCACGCCCGGGATCTTCTTCATGTCCGGATGCCCCTGGAGGATTGCGCCCGTCTTCCTGAGCTTCCAGAGTTCTTCTTCCGGAAAATAGCCTTTTTCTGCCAGTACGGCATAAAGTGCCGGTGCAGCATGTCCTTTGGAGAGAACAAAGCGATCGCGATCCTCCATTTTCGGATTCTTCGGATCAATGTTCATTTCCTCGAAGTAAAGGACGTTCAAGATGTCGATAATCGAAAGGGATCCACCTGGATGCCCTGAGCCCGCTTTCGTAAGCATGCGGACGATATTGGCGCGCAAGTGACGAGCGCGCTTCATCGCTTCTTCATTTGCCATGCTATCTTCTCCTTCATTTTCATTCTGCAGCACACAAGAGGTCTTCTGCATTTTCGCGAACCGTCTTTCCCTTGCGGAAGAGGCCGCTGGTTCCTCCTGTGAACAAATTTGCTCCTGCTTCGTGCATTTTGCGGATCATCTGCAGATTGACACTGCCATCCGCCTGGATTGGCTGGGTCAGATGCGCCGCCTTTAAGCGCGTCCGCATCATGCGGATGTGCTTTAAAGCTGCTTCCTGCATCGTCTGACCGGAAAATCCCGGATTCACCGTGAGTTTCAGGATCCATGCACATTGTGAAGCCAACGCTTCAAAATCAGCACCCGGAGGTGTCTCGGCGCGATAAGCCAGCACCGGTTCTGCACCGAACTCGCGGATTTTCTCAAAAACGCGATTCGGTTCATCCATGGCCTCCGCATGGACAGCCACATAATCCAGGCGGAACCTTGAAAATAGTTCAACGTACCGCAAGGGATCATATGCTGCAATGTGGAGTTCGATGGGCAGATCCGAGTGGGCGGCCAGATATCCATAAAGCTGATCGCCAAGGATCAGGCACTGGTTGAACTTCCCATCCACGATATCATAATGCCAAAACCGTACAGGAGATGCCTCTACATGCTCAATCTCATCAGCGATGTGACCGAGATCCATGCACGATACCGACGCCGAAAGATTGGGAAGGTCAACAGAAAATCCTGCTTTTCTGCCCATACCTCAGCCCCGCTTATTGTCGTAATCCGTGATCTGCTGGACGCGGCGTTCATACTTGCCGCCGTACAGCGGCTCCGTGGCGAGCCAGACCTTCGTGATCTCCCAAGCCATATTGGGGGCAATGACACGAGCGCCCATGCAAAGGACATTGGCATGATTATGCTCAACCGTCATCTTGGCTGAGAAAAGATCATGGACCAGCGGTGCGCGAACGCCTTTCACCTTATTGGCAGCGATTGACATGCCAAGGCCAGTACCGCAGATCAGGATGCCCTTCTTCTCTTCTGGATGCGCCGCGACTTCCTCGCCGACACGGAAAGCATATGGTGCTGTGTCAACAGAGTCCTCGCTATGCGTGCCGTAATCTTCAACCGTGTAACCGGCATCTTCCAGCTGCTGTTTCACGAACTCTTTCATGCGGAAACCAGCATGATCAGATGCCATAACAATGATAGGTTTCATGCTGCAACCTCCTCAGCCGATCGGATGCATGACGATTTTCGTTGCCTGGCCGCTCTTGAGGAGATGGTATGCCTTATCCCACTCATCGATGCCGACCTCATGCGTGATCATCTTATCGGCATTGATCTTGCCTTCGCTCATGAGCTTGAGCGTCGGCTCCCAGTCATGCGTATTCTGGCTGCGGCTGCCGGAAACGACCAGCTCTTTCTGGATGATCTTCGAGAAGTCGACTTCCACGACATCTCTTGCAAAGAGGCCGATCTGGACATACTGACCCTGTTTGCGCAGGAGATCCATGCCAAGCTGCATGGACGGGACAGCACCCGTGCAGTCATAGCAGACATCTGCACCATAGCCATCCGTCAGCTCATTGACCAGCGCTTTGACATCTTCCTTCTGGACATCGACGATGTGTTCCACACCGAATTTCTCTTTAGCGATCTTGAGGCGTCCAGCATCCTGCGTAAGGCCGGTCATGACAACACGACCGCCCCGAGCCATGACGCACTGTGCCGTCAGAAGCCGATAGGGCCAGGGCCAAGGACCAGGACGATGTCGCCCGGGTTGATCTTGGCTTTCGCTACGCCGTGATGGGCACAGCAAGCTGCTTCCGTGATGCTGGCCTGACGCGTCGTCACATTCTCTGGCAGGATATGGCAGCTCTTGGCACGTGCCAGTACGTACTGTGCCATGGCACCATCCTGCTGCGTTCCCAGGCCTTTGCGCGTCGGGCAAAGGTTGTAAAGGCCTTCCTTGCAGTAGCGGCATTCACCGCAAACCGTGAAGGTCGTTTCACTCGTCACACGGTCACCGACTTTGACATTCGTAACACCAGGACCGACTTCTGCCACAACACCAGCGAACTCATGACCAATCGTCAAGCCTTTTGCATTGACATTATAATGGCCTTCATACGTATGCAGATCACTGCCGCAGATGCCGATATATTCAACTTTGATCTTGACCTGACCCTCGCCTGGTACCGGCTCCGGTTTGTCGATAACTTCCCAATGGCCTGCGCCCGGCTCCATTTTTACAAGTGCTTTCATGAGGAAACCTCCTTAGTCCATAACAAACAGGATCTTATTGTATTCTTCTTTACGCTCCTTGATCATCTGGAAAGCATCGCTCACCTTTTCCAGCGGGAAACGATGCGAGATCAAAGGCTTGAACTGGATCTTACCGTCTTCCAGGGCACGGATGCTCTTCACCCAGGCCGGTCCCGGGAACGGGCTGCCATACGAATTCCAGAAGCCGCGCAACGTCAGTTCATGACGGAAGATGCTCTCGAAGGATTTCTCCTTCAGCAGGATATCCGAGCGGGCAATGCCGAGATAACCGATGCGGCCGCGTTTCTTCGTGACCAGCAGGCACTGTTCCTGCGTGATCTTCGAACCAGCCGTCTCCATGGCGATGTCTACGCCCTTGCCATGCGTTGCCTCCAGGACAGCTTCCACCGTATCCTGTTCCATACCGTTGATGCAGATATCTGCGCCGAGGCTTTCGCTTCTTCGAGCTTTTTCTTCGAGATATCCACCGCGATGATGCGATGAACACCGGCTAGACGGAACCACTGCAGGACGAGCTGCCCAATCGTGCCGCAGCCCAGGATGGCTACCGTATCACCGATTTCCGGGCGAATGCCGAGGACACCATACAGAGCAACGGCGCACGGCTCGATGAGCGCAGCTTCTTCCAGATTCTCGCATTCAATATGCTGGATATTCGTAGCTGGAACGCGCACATACTGGGCAAAACCGCCCGGCAGATCCGCACCAAGCATCTGCATATCATTGCACATGGAGAAATGGCCTTCTTCGCAATTCTCGCATTTGCGGCAGGGAATCAGCGGCTGAGCTACGACCGCATCATCGAGCTTGAAGTTCTTTACGTTCTTGCCGACTTCTGCGATTGTACCGGCAAACTCATGGCCAGGAACTTGCGGACGCGGATATTTCCAGAGATTCAGGATACGCGGGGGATCGGAACCACAGATACCAGCGGCTTTGACCTTGATGATGACATCATCATCGCCGCATACAGGATCAGCGAAATCATCAAAGCGAATGTCTCCTTCTTTATAGAAAACGCCAGCTTTCATACAATCATTGCCTCCCTATTTCAAGCTAAACTCACTACTTTTATCCCTTCAATATGCAAGGCGTCAGCTAAGCTGACGCCCTCATATGGAGAATTTACATTAGAAGAACTGGAAGATCTTGATAACGATCCAGTTGAGGAAGTTACCGCCGAGATCCAAGCTGGAAATCTCAGTCGTGTTGGCAGGCATCTGGAAGTGTGCCTGGATAGCCATGCCCGTATGGAATTCTGCGATATTCGTAGCCATGAGGAGTGCAAGGCCCATAACGATCATACCAGCGAGTACGGAATGTACGATATTTCCTTTTGCAGCACCGACGATAAAGGCGACGTAGAAGCAGATCGTAGCCAAATCGCCGAACGGCAGGACGTGGTTGCCAGGAATGATAACGGACAGGAACAGCGTGCACGGTACCAGTACGAGTGCCGTAGCGATAACAGCCGGATGACCAACTGCGACAGCAGCATCAAGACCGATGGTAAGCTCTCTGCCCTGGCCAAGATTTCTCTTCTGGAGGAATTCCTTGACGGACTCAGAAACCGGGATCAAGCCTTCCATGAGGATCTTGACCATGCGCGGCATCAGGAACATGACACCTGCCATGATGACACCAAGCTGAAGGACTTTTGCCAGAGGATAACCAGCGAGGATACCGAGGAGGATACCAAGGAACAAGCCCATCATGAGCGGCTCACCGAAGATACCGAAACGTTTCTGGATAGCTTCCGGGTCAGCTTGAGGTCTTGATAACAGGAATCTTGGAAATGACTTTAACGATAGGGATACCAATCAAGCCCTGTGCGCAAGTAGAACCAGTCGGGAAGGAAAGGCCTTCCATGCCGAAATAATCACGAACCATCGGAGACGTCCAGTCTGCAATCTTCAGGACGGCCATCTCATACAAAATACCTGCGATAATTGCCAGGATCCAGTTGCCCTCAGTCAGGACGAAAACCGTAGCGGATGCCGCAGCAAAGTGCCAATAATTCCAGATATCGATATCGACAACGTTCGTGAACTTCGTTGCCAGCATGGCAATGTTGACGAACATGCAGATCGGGATCATGATTGCAGCGACTGGGGATGCCCAGGTCATTGCAGCGGCTGCCGGCCAGCCGACATCGATGATGGAAAGCTCGAGGCCATAACGCGTGACCATCTCATGCGTAGCATCACCGAGGTTGGTCGTCAGGAGGCCGATAACGAGGTTGATACCAACGAAACCAACACCAATCGTGACACCAGAGCGGAATGCTTTCTTGAAGCCCTGACCGAAGCAGATGCCGATGATCGTGATAACGATCGGCAACATGACCGTTGGTCCAAGGCCCAGGATAAATTGTACGACTTCTAATACCATGATAGTCCTCCAATCTATGAATAAAAAATAGAATGAATAGAAAACAACTTATTTATTCAGGATATCCAGGATCTGCTTGTCGGTCTTTTCCGTCATCATGCCCGTGAGGTAGTTGACTGCTTTGACAACCGGCATCTTGTATTCACGTGGCGGGATCGTCGTCGTTACCAGGAGATCTGCCGTATCCTCATATCCCCCGACTTCTGCCACTTTGCACTGGATGACATCTGCATCAATGCCATTGTCCTTCAAGAGCTGCTCAACTCTCTTGCAAACAACCGTGGAGGTTGCAATGCCAGTGCCACACGCTACGAGTACCTGTTTCTTCGACATGATAAACACTCCTTTGATAAATGAAATATGATTATGATAGATCTAAATGATAGCTTATGGAATCATCTGGGATGAATCATCATTCTGCCGTGCCGGCCAGACGCTCTTTTACGAAAGCGGCAATCTTTTCTGCCGACTTTTCCGTTTTGACAAATCGCAGAGCTTCTTCATCCTGCAGGATACCCATCAGATTCTGCAACAGCTCAATCTGAGCATGTGCTTCCTTCATGGCCAGCATGAAGACGAAATCAACGGAAACCGTTTCTTTATCATCGCCCATGATGACGAAATCAACCGGCGAAGTCAGGCGAGCCATGCAGATGGCAGGGCTGACAACATGCTCGACATCTGTGTGCGGGATTGCCACACCCCCCAGAACGGTCGGCAGCCCCGTCGCGAAAATCTTTTCACGAGCGATTACTGCATCTTTATAACTTGACTTGACATACCCCTTTTCAAAAAGACGATCTGCCACCTGGCTCAGCAAGTCGAACTTGTCTTTCGCTGCGACATCCAGCAGGACGAGATCTTCTTCGATTGAAATACTCATATGTCTTGCCTCCTTTCTCCATCTTGATTTTCTTTTTTATTCTCGATTGCTCTTGAATTGTCTTTAGTATAACAAAACAATCCGGTTCCGCATAGTTGCACCTCTTTCCGCTATTGCGGAAATTTAAAAATCTTTTCTTATTTTCCACATCGCACAAACTGAGCTAAATCCTTGGAATACAAGGATTTTCCGCTATTTTTCCGTATTTCCCCAATAAAAAAAAAGCGGTCATAAGACCGCTTCAAAATCCGCTATGAACTTGTCATAAGAACGATATTTCAGCAACCGTTCAATGCCACGGCCCTCTTTGATGAAGTCATACAGCTTCAGGAAAACCTTTTCCCAGACCGCAGCTTTCCGCTGTTCGATGCTCAATAAAAAGATGACCTGTACCGGCATGCCACCCCAATCGATTGGTGATTGCAGGAGCAATACGGAAATATTGGAAACCGCTTTTGCCGTATTGAACGCATGCGGGATAGCCGCCAGATCGCCGATGGCCGTAGAACTCATCTTCTCACGTTCAAAGACAGAAGCTTTGCCCTTCTCATCCACGATACCCCGCCTGCATCGCCTGCTCTGTACAGAATTCCAGGCATTCATCGCGCGTCTTGAAATCCTTATCGGCAAAAAAGGAAGAAGCATGGAAAAACTCCTGGATTTCCTTAGCCTGTACATCGGCATTGCGGTGGAATACCACCCGCTGGATGCGGGCAATGTCTTCTTTGCGCAGCATGTGATTGACACGTATGATCTTAGGTGAAGCGAACGGGACTTGTACGGTCGAGAAAATATAATCGGCTTCCTCAATCATCTCGTCTGTCAGTTTGTAAGCGGGCAGTACACCCAGGACATGGATATCCGAATGGAAGTATTCCTGGATCTTTGCTCTCAGCATGATGGAAACACCCAGGCCTGCCGAACAGACAATATAGACACGCTTGGGCTTCGCCGCCTCTTCCATGCCGCGGCGGCTCATGGACGCGCCAAAGTGGAGAGCGATATACCCGATTTCATTTTCATTGAAGACGATGCCTTCAATATCCCGCATGACCTGCGCCGCATATACGGCAATCTGGAACGCCAGCGGATAGTCCTGCTTGACCGTCTCCAGCATCTCATTCCGTATGGCTACCCGGAAATTGACACGGGCAATGGCGATGCGCAGATGAAGGATCAAGCCATCTTTCAGATAATCATCCGACCGGAAATCATAGCCGAACTGATCATCTACGGCAGTCAATACTTTTTCGACGAGCTGCTTCATGTGTTCATCGTTGATGGAATCACCGATGTCCAGGAGTTTCTTGCTCGTCAAGAGACACCTGGTCAAGTAGAAGACCTCGCTGTAGGAAAGATCCACACCGATATAACGGAAGAGTTCATTGGCCACATCCTTGGCACAGACGTATTCAAAGGTATTCTCCAGCTTCTGGGCCAGGCTGGCCGGGCATTCCAAAAGATGCCCGTGTTCCGAGCGATAGATGGAAAGAGCCGACTGGACGATCAGGCTCTGGCGTGCCGTGTCAGTGAGCTGCAACTTGCGCAGGCTCGGGATCCTCATCAGGATATTCTCCATATCTTTCTGGCTGACTTTGTCGAAGAGGATCTTCAAGATTTCTGTATCGCGCACATTTTGCAGGAAATCAACAAAAAACGTACGGATATTGCCTTCATCACCAGCCAGGCGCAAGCCATCCGTGCGATATTGCTCGATGGACAGGGCGTATTCCTGGAAGCGCCCCCTCACCTCGCCCAGATACTTCTTGATGGTGGAAATCCCCAGATACATATCATCCGCAAGATTCATCTGCGTAATGGCCTTATCCTGCAGGCAACAGATCAGGAAACGGCTGATGATATAATTCTGCTGTTCTTTGACGCTCTCATGACCAATGCCATGCTCTTCTTCCGTGACAGCCTGCAGTAAGTCTTCTTCCTGATCCATCTGGATCAGGCGATACCCCTTATTGGGCGCAGCAATGATATGACTGCCAATGGTGCCAGTTTTTCCGTAATCTCCTTGATATCTGAGCGCACTGTACGCGAAGAGACGCCCAGCTGTTTGGCAAGTTCATCTCCAGTGAGGCCATTGCTCTTTTCCAGGAGCATTTCCATGATTTTCTTTTCTCTTTCCTGTTTCCGCATAGACACCCCAATCTCCCTTCTGTCTTACGACAGACTGCATCCCAGCTCCAGGCAGAAGCATCTGTGGCACAAGATATTACAGCGATACGATTCCCCACAAAAATGTCACGATAGCACAGATTGCTCTCACCACGAAGCCTGCATACTTATATAATCTATAATCTTATATATATTCAAGACAAGCATAAAAAATCCTGCCAAGACTCGCCATTCCAGCAGGATTTTTCTGCAATATCATATTTTCATCGTTACGGTTTCATCTTGGTGCGCAGTTCAACGAGGAACGTGGTTCCCTTACCGAGTTCACTCTGGATGGAAATCCTGCCCTTATGCAGATGAACGATTTCCTGTGCGATGGCCAGTCCCAGACCGTTGCCACCCATCTCGCGGGAACGGGCCTTATCCACACGATAGAAACGGTCAAAGACCTTTGCCTGATCTTCCTTTGCAATGCCAATGCCCGTATCGATGACAGCGAAGCGCACCTTCCTTTTTCCGCCGGCCGGTATTCTACGGAAACCCGGCCGCCATCTGGCGTGTACTTGACGGCATTGTCGACGAGGATCAGCACCAGCTGGCGTATTTTCTGCTCGTCAGCCTGGATCTCGACCTTTGGCAGGCCAGCCGCCCTGACTTCGATATGCTTCTGATCCGCCAAGGGCTGCATGAGACGAGCCGTCTGCTCGATCAGAGAAGAAAGGTTGAAATTCTGAGGACGCACCTTCAAGACTTTATTGTCACTGCGTGCCACCACCAGGAGATCGCTGACGAGTTTCGTCATTTTCTTGACTTCATCGCGCACATCCTCAATGACTTGCTTGAGGAATGGCGACTGGATGGAAGGATCATTCTGCAAAAGCTCTGCCGAAGCCATGACGACTGCCAGCGGAGTCCGCAATTCATGCGAGGCATCGGCAGCAAACTGACGCTGTTTCTCGTATGCCTGCTTCAGAGGTACCATCGCTCGCCCCGACAGGATATGGCCGACCATCGCAGCGACGATCAGCGCCAGGAACCCCAGGATTGCCAGGGCATACGTCGCCTTTTCCATGCCATTGTACATCGCTGTGACATCCTTGCCCACATAGACAGTCTGAGAAGTGCTGCCATCGTCATTCTTGACACGCTGCGCCGTCATCATGATGCGTGCTTTTGATGAACCATCGCTGCCCGATTTGCTGAGTACGACCACTTCGCCCTCCGCCACATTGCGCTTGCGGATGGTATCGAGGATGAACGGCTCGATGCGGAACGAGGCGCGCGCAAAATTCAGGAGGCGGCCATCGTCGTCAAACACATAGAAGAACAGGCGGTCATTCGTACTCTTATAGGCAATGTTATCATCGAGAGCCAGTTCAGGATGCTGGTTGAAGTATTCCTCCGCCTCTGCGACATTGCTGGCTGTATCCATGAGTTCCCGCGCCTGCTCCGAAGTGATTGCCCACTCCATCGTCTTGTGCATGACAAAGATCAGGATGGCGAGAAAGACAATCATCACGATGGAATACAGGAGGGTCAGCTTACGGCGCTGCTGCCAAAAAGATTCTGGGCCATCAGCTCTTGGCCTCCAGCTTGTAGCCAACGCCGCGCACCGTCTTGATGACCGTACCGCCATCGCCGAGGTCCAGTTTCTTGCGGAGGATCTTCATATACGAATCGATATTATTGGAGCTGACATCAGACTCAAGGCCCCAGATGCGTCCAGGATGATATCACGCGGCACAACGATGCCGATATTCTGAGCCAGGAGATCGAAAATCTGGAATTCACGCGGCGAAAGCTGGATGACTGATCCTTCTTCTTGAGGACTTTGGCCGTGCGGTTCAACGTGAATTCGCCCACTTCCACCACATCCTGCTGGATCTTCTGGGTGCTGCGACGGCCAAGAGCGCGCAGACGAGCCATGAGTTCGGCAAACTCAAACGGCTTGACGAGATAATCGTCCGCACCGGCATCGAGTCCCGTCACACGGTCTTCGACCGAATCCCTGGCTGTCAGCATCAGGATGGCTTTCTCGTAGCCGTCCCGCCGCAGGCGGCTGCAGGCTTCCACGCCCGTCTCTCCCGGCATCATCCAATCAAGGATCAGGATGTCATAATCCGTATACATGGCATATTCATAGATATCACTGCCGTTCGTCACCCATTCCACCTGGATGTCGTTCTGCTCCAGCATATACTGGATCAGCTTGCCGAGTCTCTTATCGTCTTCTGCCAGCAAAACCCGCATACTATCACTCCTAAAAATCAAGATTCTTTCTCTATATATACACGCCCTGCGTGAAAAAAGGCTGAAGTACAGGCGTCACTTCCACTCTTGCTGCATGCGGTTCTCGAATTCCGCTATGGGGATGGCTCAGAGAAGTAGAACCCCTGGAAGATCGTGCTGCCGATGCTGCGCAAATAATCGGCCTGTTCCTTTGTCTCCACGCCTTCGACAATCGTCGGCATGGAGAGGGCCTGTGCCAGCGACACGATGGCCTGCAGATGATGCGGCTGCGCCGGTGATGCGCCGTCCGCTGCAAGAATTCCATATCGATCTTGAGGATATCCGCCTGGATGTCCTTGAGCAGGCGCAGGCTTGAATAGCCGCTGCCAAAATCATCAATGGCGATCCGGAAGCCATATGCCTGCAGACGGCGGATGAGTGCCATGGCTCGCGCGCTTATCCATGAAGACCGTCTCCGTGATCTCCAGCTCCAGGCTGGCTGGATTGATATCATACTGCTGCACCAGCTGAGTGAAGACCTCGTAAAGATCCAGATAATACATATCCTTGACGGAGATATTCACTGAGATCGTGCAGCGTTCAAGAGGAGTTCCCTGCCATTTCCGCAGCAGGCTGCAGGACTGCTCCCACACCCAGTGATCGAGCTGCCAGATCTTGCCATGATGTTCAAGGACCGGTACAAAAAGCGCAGGCGATATGATGGAACCGTCCGGGCGGCACCAGCGCGACAGGGCTTCTGCTCCCACCACACGGCCGCTCTGGGCATCCACCTGGGACTGCAGGAAAATCTGCATTTCCTGATTCTGCATGGCTTCCGTGAAGCGGGCCAGGATGGTCTGGTCGTGCAATTTATCCGCGAGCATATCTTCCTGATACCAGACAAAGCCACTGCTCTCCATTTTCTCGAGGGAGCTGGCCGCGAGGAACGCCCGGTCACAGAGGATGGATATCGGCGTCTGTGCATCCTCCACACGACAGATGCCCACCGTCACCTGCAGCATGAGATTGCCAGGCTGGATCCGCTGCATGATTTCCTCCATATCGTGCAGGAATTCCTCGGGGTGAAAGCGCCGTACGGGGATCAGCAGCGCAAAACGGTCATCCTGGATGCGCCCATAAGCCACTTCGTCATTGCCTTCATAGTGGTGACGCAGCATCGTGCCGATCTGAGCCAGGAGTTCATTCCCCTTCGTAAGGCCGTAAAAGTTGTTGATGAGCTTGAAATCACAGAAGTTCGAGCCGACGAGGCAATATGCTTCTTCCGGGTACGATTCCAGGCAGTGACGTGCCTGGCGATAGAAGCCGTAGCGGTTATAAAGACCAGTCAGGCTGTCATGCAGGGTGCCGAAATGTTCCAGGTCGATATTTTTCTGTGCCTGTGTGCAGTCACGCAACAGGAAATAATTGCCGACTACGCCGCCTGACGAATCGTGCAGCGGATAGCGGCTGATGGAGATGGCCTTGGTTTCCACCCCCGTCTCATACGACTGGATCCAAGACGCTGCCTGACACCCGGCCAGCATATCCTGCTGGATCCATTCCCGCAGGATATGCGACAGCTTTTCTAAGTCATCTGCAATCCGGAACAAACGGAATGCTTCGCTGTTGGCATAAAGGCAATGACCCTCTTTGTCAAACCAGACCATGCCGTAAGGAAAATCCTGCATAGCCCGCTGCAAAAGTTCCATAAATCGTTCCGGCTTGTATTCCTCGTGCAGGACTGCATGATGATGATCTTGTTTCATGCCTTTCCCCCTCCGGATGCGTATCATCTCGATGACACAAGGATAGATCAGCTCATCATCGCGCAGGATTTCCACTGGGCGCGAGGTGACCTCGTAAAGATCTCCGTCCTTTATTTCTGTCTTATGGAGTTCGACTCCCGTTTTCAAAGCCCGCAAGCTCGTACAGTCACGGCAGCGGTTCGTGCTGTGCCAGACCGAATAACAATCTGGGCCATACACCATATGCCCGTCCTCATTCATGCGGAACGTGTGGCACTCCTCCGGATTCACTATGCGCACCATATCGTACCGTTTGCCTAGTTCCTTCAGGACGTCCCCCACATCCTGGTTCCTGATTGGCTTCTTCATAACCATTTCCATCAGCCTTCCTGCAGGAAAGATGCTTCCTGTCAGATGAATCGATCAATATATGCAGATACATTCCATTTTATGTTATCTTAGTTAATTTCGCTGCCAGCTTCGGGATTCCTCCCCCAGGAAAGAAGAAAGCATAAAAAATACTGCCCAGGAAGCCTGAGCAGTATCTTCTGTATAAATATATCCGTATCTTATTCGCGGCCGAACTTATCTTTGAGGATAACGTCGTGCGAACCGCCCTCGACGATACTCGTAGCAGAAACCAGGGTGATCTTGGCTTTCTCGCGGAGTTCCGGCAGCGTCAGCGCACCGCAGTTGCACATCGTCGAACGGACCTTGGCGAGCGTCGTATGCACGTTGTCCTTGAGCGGACCGGCATACGGGACATAGGAGTCCACGCCTTCCTCAAAGGAAAGCTTGCGTGCGCCGCCGAGATCGTAACGCTGCCAGTTGCGTGCGCGGTTGGAGCCTTCGCCCCAGTACTCTTTGTAGTACGTGCCATTGACTTTGACCTTGTCCGTCGGGCTTTCATCAAAGCGGGAGAAGTAGCGGCCGAGCATCAGGAAATCCGCACCCATGGCAAGAGCCAGCGTCATGTGGTAGTCATGGACGATACCACCGTCAGAGCAGACCGGGATGTAAACGCCCGTCTCTTCATAGTAACGGTCGCGCTCTGCACAGACATCGATGAGCGCCGTAGCCTGGCCGCGGCCAATGCCCTTCGTCTCACGCGTGATGCAGATGGAACCGCCGCCGATGCCGACCTTGATGAAGTCCGCACCAGCTTCAGCGAGGAAGCGGAAGCCCTCGGCATCGACAACGTTGCCGGCACCGACCTTGACATCTTCGCCAAAGTTCTCATGGATGTACTTGAGCGTGATGCGCTGCCACTCCGAGAAGCCTTCGGAAGAGTCGATGCAGAGGACATCGGCACCAGCTTTCAGGAGTGCCGGGACACGTTCTGCATAGTCACGCGTATTGATGCCGGCACCGACAATGTAACGCTTATTGGCATCGATGAGTTCCAGGGCATTCTCCTTGTTATCCGTGTAGTCCTTGCGGAAGACCATGTAACGCAGGCGCTGGTTGTGGTCGACGAGCGGCAGCATGTTGAGCTTGTGTTCCCAGATGAGGTCGTTGGCCTTCGTCAGCGTCGTCGTATCCGCATCGGCATAGACGAGCTTCTCGAACGGCGTCATGAAGGATTCCGCCGGCGTATCGAGGCTCATGCGCGAAACGCGGTAATCGCGGCTCGTGACGATGCCGAGCAGCTTGCCCGTCGGCGTGCCGTCTTCCGTGACGGCCATCGTCGAATGGCTCGTCTTCTGCAAGAGATCCAGGATCTCGCCGAGCGTCGTCGTCGGCTTGATGTTGGAATCGCTGCTGACGAAACCGGATTTGTAATTCTTGACGCGGGCGACCATAGCAGCTTCTTCTTCAATGCTCTGCGAGCCATAGATGAAGGATACGCCGCCTTCCTTGGCCAGCGCAATCGCCATCTTGTCGTTGGAGACAGCCTGCATGATGGCGGAAGTCATCGGGATGTTCATGGAGATCTTCGGCTCCTCCCCCTTCTTGAACTTCACGAGCGGCGTCTTGAGCGACACATTGTTCGGGATGCATTTGTCCGAAGAATACCCCGGAACGAGAAGATACTCCCCAAAAGTGTGTGATGGTTCTTTGAAATAGAATGCCAACGTAACCCCTTCTTTCTTGAATACTGCAAGGACTTGCCTTAAATATATTGTTGCTAGTTTACTATAAAGGAGAACGACTGTCAATCGTTCCCCAAAAACTTAGTTTACAATGTTACAACCGCATCTTGAAATCTTCGTAGTCAAAATGGCGCACGACCTCCCAGTCATGGTTCTCATGCACGGCAACGATGTCGGGCAGCGGCATGCCATTGAACGTATTGTTCTTGACCATCGTGTAGATGGCCATGTCGCCAAACACGACACGGCTGCCCACCGAAAGCGGCTCCTGGAACGAATACGTGCCAATCGTATCGCCGGCCAGGCACGTCGGCCCGGCGAACGTATACGTGCAGGCAAACTCACCCGGCTCTCCGGCACCCACGACAGGCGGACGATACGGCATCTCGATGACATCGGGCATATGGCAGGCCGCCGATGTATCGAGGATGGCGATGCCATTGTCTGCCTGGATATCGAGTACCGTAGCGACGAGGAACCCGGCGTTCAAAGCCACGGCCTCTCCTGGCTCGATGTAGATATCAAGGCCGTATTCCTGCTGCATCCTGCGGATGCACTGCTTCAAGAGGGCAATATCGTAGCCTGGCTTCGTGATGTGGTGACCGCCGCCGAAATTCAGCCACTTCATCTGCTTCAGGTATTTGCCGAATTTCTCCTCCACCGCCTTGAGCGTCACAGCGAGGGCATCGGCTCCCTGTTCGCAGAGCGTGTGGAAATGCAGGCCCTCGAGCCCCGCGAGCTGCGTTTCGTCAAAATCCCGCAGGCGCACGCCGAGACGTGACCCCTCTGCACACGGGTCGTAGATGGCATGTTCCTGTGTCGAGCATTCCGGATTGATGCGCAGGCCGCAGGACACACCGGCCTGTCGTGCCTGCGGGCCAAACGTTCGCCACTGGGCAAAGGAATTGAAAACGATGTGGTCACAGATCCGGACTAGTTCCGGGAAGTCCTCCTGCTTATAGGCAGGCGAGAAGACATGATTCTCCTTGCCCATTTCCTCATGACCGAGACGTGCCTCATAGAGGCCGCTGGCCGTCGTACCAGAAGATAACGGCCGATCAGGGGATAAAAGGAATACATGGAGAAGCACTTCTGCGCGAGCAGGACATGCGCGCCCGTATCGTTTTCGATATCGTGCAAGATCTCGAGATTGCGGCGCAGCAGCCTTCCTCTATGACATACGAAGGCGTTGGCACCTCAAGCCACTCGCGCTTCATCATTTGGGCCGCCATCAGTCAACCAGCTCCGGCGTGAAGCTCTCCTTCCAGGGCAGCCCCCATTTGTTGAGTGCCTCCATGAACGGATCCGGGTCAAACTCCTCGATGTTCTTGACGCCTGGCCCCTTCCAGGTGCCGTTCATGACGAGCATCGCACCGATCATCGCCGGCACGCCCGTCGTGTAGGAGACAGCCTGTGAGCCGACTTCCTTGTAGCATTCCTGATGGTCACAGACGTTATAGAGATAATACGTCTTGTCCTTGCCATCCTTCTTGCCGCGGAAGATGCAGCCGATGTTCGTCTTGCCCTTCGTGCGCGGACCAAGGCTCGCCGGATCCGGCAGGACTGCTTTGAGAAACTGCAGCGGGATAATCTTTTTCCCTTCGAACTCAATGGCTCAATGGAAGTCATGCCGACATCCTCGAGGCATTTGAGATGATTGAGGTAACTCTCGCCAAACGTCATGAAGAAACGGATGCGCTTGATGCCCGGGATGTTGATGCCAAGCTCTCGAGTTCCTCA
>ENA-OQBJ01000385-OQBJ01000385.1-human-gut-metagenome-genome-assembly--contig:-NODE-385-length-23617-cov-2.051341_pt1 | contig 23617 bp, 28 predicted proteins | sample MGYA00242743_ERZ504545 | MGnify/ENA primary metagenome ERZ504545 (study PRJEB26092, sample SAMD00036252) | human gut metagenome | host: Homo sapiens | study: EMG produced TPA metagenomics assembly of...
GGCTCGGCGTGCGCGACGAGATGATAGCGGTTCTGGTCGACAGAATATGGAAAAATAGGAAGTAAAAACGAAGGATGCGAGAGAAAGTAAGAGCCTTTATGGAACAGTATCATATGGTAACGGCAGGCGAACGCGTGCTGCTCGGCCTCTCCGGCGGCGCGGATTCCGTCTGCCTGTTTCATCTGCTGCGGGAACTGCAGGAGCCGCTTGGCTTTTCGCTGCTGGCTGTCCACGTCAACCATAATCTGCGCGGCGCGGAAGCCGGGCGGGATGCGGCATTTGCAGAAAATCTGTGCCGGGAATATGATGTTCCGTTCTATCTCTATTCCTGTCCCGTGGAGAAGATCGCAAAAGAAAAGCATCTCTCGACGGAGGAGGCGGGACGCGCGGCGCGGCAGGAAGTTTTTGCAGCGTGCGCAAAGGAGCAGAGGGCAGTGAAAATTGCGCTCGCCCATCACCAGGATGACGTTGCGGAGACGATGCTGCATCACCTGGCACGGGGAACGTCGCTGGCCGGACTTGCCTCCTTACGCCCCGTGCGGGGGAATGTGATCCGTCCGCTTCTCTGCGTCGGACGAAAAGAGATCCGGCAGGAACTGGAAAGCCGGAAGTGTTCCTGGTGTGAGGACAGCACGAATGCAGAGGATGCTTACACGAGGAACGGAATCCGCCACCATGTGCTGCCGTATCTGACCGAAGAGGTCAATCCGCGTGCCGCCGCGCATATGGCACAGACATCGCTGGACCTGCTGGAAACGGAGGAATATCTGGAGCAGCAGACGGATCAGCTGATGGAGCGGTATGCATCCGCAGAGAAAAATGCGGTTGTGCTGCGTGATGCGGTGAGCAGCGAAGCGCCTCTTCTGCAGCGCTACGTGATCCGGCGCGTTCTGGAACAGCTGGCGGGAAAACGGAAGGATCTTACCAGGGAGCATCTGGAATCTGTGCGGGAACTTTTTGAAAAGCAGGTCGGAAAAAGTGTCTGCCTGCCGTATGGAATCACCGCCGTGCGCGGATACGAGACGCTCCGCCTGGAAAAGCAGGGAGTGCATTTAAAAAAAGAACGGAAAAGGAAAAGCGGCGAAGAAGTTCCAATTCCGGTTCCGGCCGGGTGGGAAGAGGAAAAAAGTCTCGCATTTGCAGAAAATCCAGTCACGATTGTGAAAAAAACATCGGTTTTTCCCGAAAGAATTGAAGAAAAAAAGTATACGAAATGCTTTGACTGTGATAAAATAAAAGACGGTCTTGTCCTCCGCACGAGAAGAAGCGGAGATTATCTGAGAGTAACCGCAAAAGGCGGGAAAAAGAAACTAAAAGATTATATGATTGATGCCAAGATACCGAAAGAGGAGCGGGATTCCATTCTGCTGCTCGCCGACGGACCGGAGATCTGGTGGGTCGTGGGGTATCGCAGAGGAGAGAGCGGCCGTGTCGGGGAAGACACGAAAGCAGTTCTGCAGATACAGATTGGCGTTGGTAAGGAGGAAAACAGATGAAAGAGACAATCAGAGTATTATTAAGCGAAGAAGAAGTAGACAGACGAATTAAAGAAGTAGCAGACCAGATCAACCGCGATTACGCAGGAAAGGAAGTGCACCTGATCTGCGTTTTAAAAGGCGGCGTATTCTTTATGTGCGAGCTGGCAAAACGCATCACAGTGCCGGTAAGCCTTGACTTTATGTCCGTATCAAGTTACGGCGATGACACCAAGTCCAGCGGAGTTGTCCGTATTGTAAAAGACCTGGATCAGCCGCTGGAAGGAAAAGACGTTCTGATCGTGGAGGATATCATCGATTCCGGAAGAACGCTTTACTATCTGATCGACATCCTGAAAAAGAGAAATCCGAAATCCGTACACCTGTGTACTCTGCTCGACAAGCCGGAGCGCAGAGTGCGCGATGTCAAAGTAGATTATACCTGCTTTAATATCCCGGACGAGTTCGTCGTAGGCTACGGTCTGGATTACGCACAGAAATATCGGAATCTTCCATACATCGGAGTAGTGGAGTTTCACGAAGACGAGGAGTAAAAAGAAAATATGAACAGACAGCGCAGTGGATTTGGACTCTACGCGGCGTTTATGGTGATTATCGTGCTTGCCATGTTCTATATCACCGGAAAAATCAGCGCAGGCAGCAGTCCAAGTCAGCAGAAATTTGAAACCGCCGTAAAAGACGGCAAAGTGACATCCGCGCAGATTGTCCAGAACAAAGAAGTGCCGACCGGTCCGTAGTGGTACGGGAGCAGGGCGGTGACAGTTATACGGTCAATGTGACCGACGTAAACGCAGCTATCAGCCTTCTGGAGGATGCTGATGTAACGTACACCGTGCAGAATGTCCAGAGAGACAGCATTTTCATGACATCCGTCCTGCCGGCCCTGCTGCTCGGTATGATCCTTCTTTTCGGCATGTCGATGATGAACCGCTCCATGGGCGGCGGTGGAGGCGGCGGAAACAAAATGATGAATTTTGGAAAAAGCAACGCCCATATGTCCACCGACAAAGACAAAAAAGTCCTGTTCCGCGATGTTGCGGGCTTAAAAGAGGAAAAAGAAGACCTTGTTGAGGTGGTCGATTTCCTGAAAGCACCGGAGAAATATACACAGGTCGGCGCGAGAATCCCGAAAGGAGTTCTTCTTGTGGGCCCTCCTGGAACCGGTAAAACCCTTCTGGCGAAAGCTGTTGCAGGAGAGGCAGGCGTGCCGTTCTTCAGCATTTCCGGATCGGATTTCGTGGAAATGTTCGTCGCGTCGGCGCTTCCCGTGTCCGCGACCTGTTTGAGGAAGGAAAAAAACATGCGCCGTGCATCATCTTCATCGATGAGATCGATGCCGTGGCAAGACGAAGAGGCACCGGCATGGGCGGCGGCCACGATGAGAGAGAGCAGACATTAAACCAGCTTCTCGTTGAGATGGATGGTTTCGGCGTCAATGAGGGCATCATCGTGATGGCAGCGACGAACCGTGTCGATATCCTGGATCCGGCGATTCTCCGTCCGGGCCGTTTTGACCGCCGCGTGGTTGTAGGACCGCCGGATGTCATGGGCCGTGAGGAAATCCTGAAAGTCCATGCAAAGAACAAACCGCTGGCCGAGGATGTGGATCTGAAACAGATCGCGCAGACGACCGCAGGCTTCACCGGCGCAGAGCTGGAGAACCTGCTGAACGAGGCGGCGATTATGGCGGCAAAGGACCGCAGAAGATTTGTGCGCCAGTCCGATATCAAGTCTGCTTTCATCAAAGTGGGCATCGGTGCGGAGAAGCGCAGTAAGGTTATTTCGGATAAAGAAAAACGGATCACCGCATACCATGAGACAGGCCATGCGATCCTGTTCCATATGCTGCCGGATATGGAGGCGGTCTATACGATCTCCATTATCCCGACAGGTCCTGGCGCAGCGGGCTACACGATGCCGCAGCCGGAGAACGATAATATGTTCCAGACGAGAGGCAAAATGATGCAGTACATCACCGTATGCCTCGGCGGCCGTGTGGCAGAGGAGCTGATCTTCGACGATATCACAACGGGCGCATCCCAGGATATCAAACAGGCGACGGCTACCGCGCGTTCCATGATTACGAAGTACGGTATGTCTGAGAACCTTGGTCTTGTCGCTTACGATTCCGACTCGGATGAGGTCTTCATCGGCCGCGACTGGGGCCATACGAAGAGCTACAGCGAGAATGTAGCCGCAGCCATCGACGAGGAAGTCCGCCAGATGATCGAGAAATGCCACGATCAGGCGAAACAGATTATTCTGGAGCATTCCTATGTGCTGCATGAGTGTGCAAAGCAGCTGATGGAAAAAGAGAAGCTGAGCCGTGCTGAATTCGAAGCCATTTTTGAGCAGGAAGCACAGATGGCAGGAACAGCACCGGAAGCTTCTGGAGAAATCTGATATCTTTTTATTTGCAATAGAAAACCTGCAGAGAACAAAAAAAAGTTTTTTTGCAGGTTTTTTTCTGCGATTTTACGGGCGTTTTGTGCAAATTAAAACAGAAAATCCGAAACGCCGGAAAAATTCATCGTTATTTTGAATAAGAATCAAATGAAAAAAAATCGCGATTTGTGCAGACTTTTCGAGGGACGTATGGTACTATAATAACTGTAAAAACCCCCCAATACATTATATAGTTTTTGCTACACCCCATAAGAGAAATACCTTCTCCAAAAGAGCCAGCGTACCCCGCTGGCTCTTTTACTATATAAAAATCCAATAAACACAATCGTTACATGTGTTCAGAAAAAGGTTGTATTACATGGCGGTGTGGGGTAAAATATAAGGAATGAATGATTGAGAAAGACAGAGGCGTTAGTTCATGGATAAAACAAGAATGCAGCAGTATATGTCACAGATGCGGGCGATGTTCAACAAGCATGCGCTCTACAGCGATGAATCCCCGCAGTATCAGATTCCGTTTGAGCCGAACCCGGGCGATACGGTGAAGATCCGGTTCCGTACCCTGAAAATAATGTAGATGCGGTTTATTTCATCAGCGGTTCCACCGTGCACAGATGCAGGTCGGTTTGGTCCGGAACGGTTTTGATTATTACGAGATCGAGATTCCGGTCGGAAATGAGCCGATCCGCTATTTTTTTGAGATTCAGGCAGGCCGCGTGGTCTGTTATTACAACAAGCTCGGTGTCACAAGAGAGCTGCAGGAGATGTACTCTTTCGGCATTATCCCGGGCTTCCATACGCCGGACTGGGCGAAGGGCGCTGTCATGTATCAGATTTTTGTGGACCGCTTCTGCAACGGAGATCCGTCCAACGATGTGCTGACGGGAGAGTACAGCTATATCGGTGAGCAGGTCAACAAGGTGGATGACTGGAACCGCTTCCCGGAGCAGATGGATGTCCGCAATTTCTACGGCGGCGATCTGCAGGGCGTCATTGACAAGATGGATTATCTGCAGGATCTCGGTGTGCAGGTCATTTATCTGAATCCGGTGTTTGTTTCGCCGTCGAACCATAAGTATGATATTCAGGATTATGACTATATTGATCCGCATTTCGGAAAGATTGTCTCCGACGAAGGCGATCTGCTCTGGCCGGGCGACAAGGACAATACGCGGGCAACGCGGTATATTGACCGTGTGACGAACAAGGCGAACCTGGAGGCGAGCAATGAACTGTTTATCCACCTGGTGGAGGAGGCGCACAAGCGCGGCATGAAGGTGATTCTGGACGGCGTTTTCAACCACTGTGGTTCGTTTAACAAGTGGCTGGACCGCGAGCGGATTTACGAGGCCGGAAAGGGCTATGAGCCGGGCGCGTATGTGGCGCAGGACAGTCCGTATCACACGTTTTTTAAGTTTTATAATGAGCATAGCTGGCCGTACAATGAGTTTTATGACGCTGGTGGGGCCATGATACGCTGCCGAAGCTGAACTACGAGGGTTCGGAGAAGCTGATGGAGGATATTATGCGCATCGGCGCGAAGTGGGTTTCTCCGCCGTTTAATGCGGACGGCTGGCGGCTGGATGTGGCCGCTGACTTAGGACACAGCCCGGAGTTTAACCACAAGTTCTGGAAGGAGTTCCGGCGCGTTGTGAAGGAGGCGAATCCGGAGGCGATTATTCTGGCGGAGCACTACGGCGATGCGATGAGCTGGCTGCAGGGCGATGAGTGGGATACAGTGATGAACTATGATGCGTTTATGGAGCCGGTTTCCTGGTTCCTCACGGGTATGGAGAAGCACAGTGATGAGTTTAACCAGGGGCTTCTCGGAAACAGTGAGAGTTTTATCGGGGCGATGACGTATCATATGCCGGCGTTTTATGCGCCTTCGCTGTATACGGCGATGAATGAGCTGGATAATCATGATCATTCGCGGTTCCTCACGAGAACGAATCATCGTGTGGGGCGTGTGGCGAATGTTGGGCCGTATGCGGCTGCGGAGAATACGAATAAGGCGGTGCTGCGCGAGGCGGTTGTGATTCAGATGACGTGGCCGGGGGCGCCGACGCTGTATTATGGGGATGAGGCCGGCCAGGTTGGGTTTACGGATCCGGATAACCGGAGGACGTATCCCTGGGGACAGGAGATCAGGAGCTGATCCGATTCTATAAAGAAATGATTGCGGTGCATCGGAGATTTCCGGTGCTGGCGATGGGATCGCTGAAGTTTTTGTACCATGATTATAATGTGCTTTCTTATGGACGGTTTAATCAGGAGGAGCAGGTGATTGTGATAATTAATAACCGGAATGAGAGGGTGCATGTGGAGATTCCGGTGTGGCTTACCGGGATTAACCGGAGTTCGGTGGCGAAGCTGACGCAGGTGTTTGCGACGGATGCGGTGGGATTTTCTTCGGAGGAGAAAGAAATCGAGGCACCGGCGGGCATACTGGAGATGGATTTGCTGCCGTTATCGGGAGTGGTACTGCATAGATGCGAGGAGTGACGGACGCCTCGCCGCCGCATCACGCAAGACTGAACGGGCGGCGAGGCTGGTAGTGGGGACGGGAGGTTGAAAAATAGAAATGGAAAAAGAGCTCCGATTCGTATGAATCAGAGCTCTTAATCGTGCCGCAAACCGGGATCGAACCGGTACGGGTATCACTACCCACGGGATTTTAAGTCCCGGGCGTCTGCCAGTTCCGCCACTGCGGCATATGGACGGAGATGGATTCGAACCATCGAAGCAAGTTGCAGCAGATTTACAGTCTGTCCCCTTTGGCCACTCGGGAATCCGTCCATGTATTTTGTTTTGTGTCAGAATGATTCCGACATTGATTGATTATACTGGATGTGGAGCAAAAATGCAAGTGTTTTTTTGAAAAAATAAGAAAAAAAGTTGAAAGGGGGGAGCCGGTCAGGTATAATATGATATATATGGGCTTCTATATTGAGAAATAAACAACCTGAAAATGGAGGGCATAGGGTAACTATGATTAAAATTAAGGATTATATCCGTGCGGGGTCGCTGGAAGAGGCGTATGAGCTGAATCAGAAGAGAAGCGCCTGTATCCTGGGTGGGATGCTCTGGACGAAGATGGGCAGAGGCAGGTGCAGACGGCGATTGATTTGTCCGGGCTGGGACTGGATCAGATTGAAGAGTCCGAGGAGGAGTTTTCGATTGGATGTATGGTGACGCTGCGCAGATGGAGGAGCATGAGGGCTGAATGCTTATACCGACGGTGCGGCACGGGAGAGTGTGCGGAGTATTGTCGGGGTGCAGTTCCGGAATCTGGCTACGGTGGGAGGCAGTATTTTCGGCAGATTTGGATTTTCGGATGTGCTGACGCTGTTTCTGGCACTGGATACGGAGGTGGAGCTGGTTCATGCGGGACGGATGCCGCTGGCGGAGTTTGCCTGTTCAAAGAGAGACAGGGGATGTGCTGGTGAGGCTGATTGTGAAGAAGCATGAGGGTGTTACGGTTTATCAGAGTCATCGAAATTCCAGAACGGATTTCCCGGTGCTGACGTGTGCGGTGCGGGTGGAAGACGGAAAAGGATGTGTGGTGCTTGGGGCAAGACCGGCGAAGGCGCACGTGTAGAGCTTCCGGCGGAGCTGGCGGAAAAGCTGGCGGCTGGAAAGGCATCTGCGGAGGAGCTGAAGGCGGCGGCTTCAGAGATTTCTGATCAGCTTACGTATGGCAGTAATATGCGCGGAAGTGCAGAGTATCGTCATCATCTGGGACGGGTGCTGCTGCGCAGATGTATGGAAGAAATTCAGAAGAAGGAGGAGCAGTGATGAAGATTTCGATGATCTTAAATGGAAAGAAGATGGAAGCGGAAATTGATGCAGACATGCTCCTGATCGATTTTGTGAGAAGCCAGGGATGCTACAGTGTGAAGCGCGGCTGTGAGACGTCGAACTGCGGGCTGTGTACGGTTTTTCTGGAGGGAAAACCGGTGCTGTCGTGTTCGGTGCTTGCGGCGCGGGCGAATGGATGTAAGGTGGATACGCTGGAAGGCCTGCAGGAGGAAGCAGAAGAATTTGGTTCCTTTATTGCCGGACAGGGCGCCGAGCAGTGCGGGTTCTGCAATCCGGGGATGATTATGAATGCGATTGCGCTGTTCCGGGAAAATCCGGATCCGAGTGAGGAAGAAATTAAAGAATATCTGGCGGGAAATCTCTGCCGCTGTTCCGGATATGAAGGACAGCTTCGGGGAATTTTGAATTTCCTTGCTGGAAAAAGCAGCAGGGAGGTGCGTCATGAGCAGAGAAAATCATATCTATGAACCGGACTGGTCGGGAAGAACCGATCAGCTCTGCAGTGTGAATAAGCCGGTGATCAAAAAGGATGCCCTCACGCTGGTAACCGGAAAGCCGGTTTATGTAGATGATCTGGCGCCGAAGGATTGTCTGATTGTCAAGGTACTGCGGAGTCCGCATGCCAATGCAATCGTAAAATCCGTGAAAAAGACGGCAGCAGAGCGTGTTCCGGGCATTGAGGCGATTTATACCTGGGAGGATGTGCCGAAACAGCGTTTTACAATGGCAGGACAGACCTACCCGGAACCAAGCCCGTATGACCGTCTGATCCTCGATCAGCATGTGCGCTACGTGGGAGATCCGGTGGCGATTATTGCCGGAAAAGATGAAAAATGCGTGGACCGTGCGCGGAAGCTCCTGAAAGTAGAGTACGAAGTGCTTCCGGCCATTCTGGATTTTCATCAGTCCAAGGATAATGAACTGCTGGTGCATCCGGAGGAAAGCTGGAAATCGCTCTGTCCGGTCGGTGCGGACAATCAGAGAAATCTCTGTGCAAGTGCGGAAGATCACAACGGAGATGTGGAAGCCGTGCTCGCAGAGTGCGATGAGGTCGTAGAGCATACGTATCATGTACGCGCAGCCCAGCAGGCGATGATGGAGACGTTCCGGACATACTGCTTTATGGATACCTACGGACGGCTGAATGTGCTGAGCTCGACCCAGATCGTTTACCATGCGCGCCGCATTCTGTCCAATGCACTCGGCATTCCGAAATCGAAGATCCGTGTTTCCAAGCCGAGAATCGGCGGCGGATTCGGAGCGAAGCAGACGGTGGTTGCCGAAATTTTCCCAGCGTTTGTAACCTGGAAAACCGGAAAACCGTCGAAAATGATCTTTACGAGAGAAGAGTCCCAGACAGCATCCACACCGCGCCATGAGATGGAAGTAACGCTCCGCCTCGGTGCGATGAAGGACGGAAGAATCCGTGCGATCGATCTGTATACACTTTCCAACACGGGTGCATACGGCGAGCATGGACCGACAACGGTCGGCCTTTCCGGCCACAAATCGATTCCGATGTATGGATCTCTTGAGGCTTACCGGTTTGCGTATGATGTTGTGTATTCCAACGTAATGTCAGCCGGTGCTTACCGCGGATACGGTGCGACGCAGGGTATCTTTGCCGTAGAATCTGCTGTCAGTGAGATGGCAGCGCGTCTTGGCATCGATCCGATCCGGATCCGGGAGCAGAACATGGTCCGTGAGGGACAGTTCATGCCGGCTTACTATGGCGAAACGGCAAACAGCTGTGCGCTTGACCAGTGCGTGGAGCGTGCGAAAGAGATGATCGGCTGGGATGAGAAATATCCGTGCGTGATATGGGAAATGGAAAGGTGCGCAGCGTCGGCATTGCGATGGCGATGCAGGCTCCTGTATTTCCAATCTCGATGTCGGATCGGCAACGATCAAAGTCAACGACGACGGCGGCTACACGATGCTGATCGCAGCGGCCGATATGGGAACCGGCTGCGATACGATTCTGTCCCAGATGGCGGCAGAGTGTCTGGAGTGTGATGTGGATGACATTACCGTTGTCGGCGCAGATACCGATACGTCTCCGTATGACTCCGGTTCCTATGCATCGAGTACGACGTATATTACCGGAAAAGCGGTGGAAAAAGCCTGCATGACGCTTCGGAAACGAATCTGTGCCCTGGCGGCAGAGCGGATGAACGTGCCGGAAGATGAGACAGAATTTACCGGTACCGGCGTCGTGCATGAAAAGAGCGGAAGCAGCATGACGATGGAAGAGATCGCAACAGCGGCCATGTGCAATAACGGCATCGCGCTGGAAGCGACGGAAAGCAACTGCTCTCCGGTATCGCCGCCGCCTTATATGGCTGGTGCGGTCGAGATCGAGCTGGATAAAGAGACCGGCGAGGTCAAGATTCTCGATTATGCCGCCGTTGTCGACTGCGGAACCGTCATCAACCCGAACCTTGCGCGCGTACAGGTCGAGGGCGGTCTGGTGCAGGGCATCGGCATGACGCTGTTTGAAAATATCCAGTACACGGACAAGGGTCAGATGATCAATAATTCGTTTATGCAGTATAAAGTGCCGACCCGCCTCGATATGGGCAAGCTGCGCGTCGAGTTTCGGAGCAGCTACGAGCCGACCGGTCCGTTCGGTGCAAAATCGATCGGCGAGATCGTTATCAACACACCGGCTCCGGCGCTGGCACATGCAATTTACAATGCGACGGGTCTGTGGTTCCGCGAACTGCCGATCACGAGCGAGCAGATTGCAATGGGAATTGCGGAAAAAGAATGCGAGTAACGATACTTTATCTGGCAGCCGGGAACAGCAGACGGTTCGGGGAAAATAAGCTGCTCTATCCGCTGGATGGAAAGGCGGTGTACCGCCATCTGCTGGACCGGCTGGCCCAAATTGCCGGAAGGCATGAGAACTGGGAACTGCTGGTTGTGACGCAGTATGAAAGGATTCTGGAGGAGCTTGCGCCGCTGGTAAAAGCCGGGCGTCTGCAGACGGTGTTTTCGCCGGACAGCGAAAAAGGAATTTCCTATACAATCCGCGCGGGAATCGAGGCGGCGGAGAAGCAAAATGCCGATGCCTGTGCGTGTTTTGCGGCGGATCAGCCGTACCTGAAGGAAGAGACGGCGGAGCGCTTTCTGGAATCCATGGAGATGCAGAAGGCTCCACTTGGCTGCGTTTTCTGCGGCGGCGAGAGCGGCAATCCGGTGTGGTTCTCAAAACCTTATTTTTCAGAACTAAAAGAACTTTCCGGCGACCGCGGCGGGAAAAAGGTGCTGAAACGGCACTGGGAATCGGTAATTCCGTTCCGGGTCGAAGCCGCGTGGGAATTAAAGGATCTGGATCGAAAAGAGGATCTCTGATGCAGAGACACCGGCGGCTGCCATGAATAAAATTTGAGACAGTGCGAAATTTGATGGATTTGGACTTGCATTTCCAGTGAGAAGTAAGTACAATGGGTATAATAAAAATTCGGGAGGCTTCAAAAAAATGCAGTTATTGGAAGACAGAATCCGCAAAGACGGAAAAGTACGCGAGGGAAATGTCCTGAAGGTGGACAGCTTTTTAAATCATCAGATGGACGTCAATCTGTTCCGGGAAATCGGAAAAGAGTTTCAGCGTCGTTTTGCGGGAGAGGAGATCACGAAAATTCTGACCATCGAGGCATCTGGAATCGGAATTGCCTGTGTTGTGGCTGAAATTTTTAATGTTCCGGTTGTGTTTGCAAAGAAAACACAGACCAAAAATATCGCCGGCGATGTTTATACCACAAAAGTAGAATCTTTCACCCATGGAAGAGTTTATGATATCATTGTTTCCAAAGAATTTCTGGGAAAAGGAGACAAAGTTCTCCTGATCGATGATTTCCTGGCAAACGGAAAAGCGCTGGAAGGACTGGCAACCCTGGTACAGGATTCCGGTGCAGAGCTCGTAGGAGCAGGCGTTGTCATCGAAAAAGGTTCCAGATCGGAGGAAAACTGCTGCGTGACCGCGGCATTCATCTGGAATCTCTTGCCATCGTCGATGGTATGGATGATAAAACCGGGGAAATTACCTTCCGGAAACAGTAAGGAGGCGTCAAAATGGCAAATCTGATTGCAAGAATTGCCGTTCTTCTGGTTCTGGCGGCCGCAGGAATGGTGCTGGCCGACAGAAAAGAAAAAATTGATCTCAGTGTGTCACTGCTGCTGTTTCTGGCGGCAATCAATGTGACCTCTTTTTTCAGCCTGAAAGATAACAGGATTGTAGTTGTTATGATTCTGACGGTATATTTTCTGTTGTATGCAGGCGCAAAAGAGCTGCTGCGGAGACGGGCAGAGAAAAAAAAGAAAATGAATGCAAATCGAACATCCGGCTGCGAGCACCCATGCAAAAGTGCCGGTCGGATGTTTTTTGGTTATGCACACAGAATGCACACACAGAGTGTAGGGTAACCTGTTTACCAAAATAAGGAGAACCGATATGAGACTGCTGCTGGCAGAAGATGAAAAAGAGATGGCGCACGCGCTGGAAGCAGTGTTTACACATAACCATTATTCTGTAGATGTTGTTTATAATGGAATTGATGCTGCGGACTGGGCAGAGAGCGGAAACTATGACGGCATGATCCTGGATATTATGATGCCGGGAAAAAGCGGGCTGGAGGTCTTAAGCGAGTGGACGGAGAGCATTCATCACCAGATTGAGCGTCTGAACAGTCTTGTAACACAGCTTCTGACGCTTGCAAAATGGAGGAAGGTGGCGGAGAACTGGAGCTGAAAACATGGAATGCGTCAGAAACCATCATGGATGCCGTAACGTCCTTTGAAGCCTCTGCGGTTACGAAACAGATCGCGTTGCAGAGCGATATTGCAGAAGAAGTCCATATGGAAGGGGATGCCGCAAGAATTCACCAGCTCGTTTCTCTTCTTGTGGATAACGCCGTTAAATACACTCCGGAGGTGGAAAAATCCACATTTCTGGCGAAAAAACGGCAAAAAAGCAGAATTTTCGGTGCAGAATACCTGCGATACCCTGCCGGAAGGTGATCTCAACCGCCTCTTTGACCGCTTCTACCGTGCGGATGCGTCGCGGGCCAGGGAAAGCGGCGGCTATGGAATCGGCCTTTCCGTGGCAGCTGCAATTGTAAAGGCACATAAGGGAAAAATCACCGCAGAGCGGACACGAGATGGCATCTGTTTTAAAGCAGTCTTTCCGGCAAAAGGATGAAAGAAACAAAATTCCGGAAAAATGGAAAAATGACGGCAGGGTAGGAAAGGCAGACACACAAAAAAGCAGAAATCAAAAGCTTCCAAGAGAGAAAAAACAAAAGAAAACAAAAGGAGGAATATATGATGTTTGATTGTGGTTTACAAAACATTTTCCAGCTGAAAAGCGGACAGTCCCGTTCTATTAACTGGGAAAACCGGAATGGAGAAAAAGGAAAAGGCGGCATGGCATCCAGCGATCTTGGTCCGTCCAGAAAAGGTTCCCCGTGTATCCCGAAAATAGAAGCAGGAGAGACCGTAACACTTGGTGAGATCCAGGGAGAAGGCATCATTCAGCACATCTGGATCACCGTCACAGACCGTACCAGTGAACGTAACCGTTATGTTCTGCGGGATCTTGTTCTGCGCATGTACTGGGACGATGAAGAATTCCCATCCGTTGAATGCCCGCTTGGCGATTTCTTCTGCTGCGGCTTCGGTGTTTCCTACCAGGTAAACTCAGTCCCGATTGCTGTCAATCCGACCCGTGGTTTCAACAGCTATTTCCCGATGCCGTTCCGTAAAAACGCCCGTATTACCATTGAAAATCAGTGTGATGAGCCGATTCCGGCCTTCTTTTATCAGATCGACTATTGCCTGACAACGGTTCCGGAGGATGCTGCCTATTTCCATGCCCAGTGGCGTCGTCAGCGCATCACGGAAAAGGCAAAAGACTACGTTGTCCTCGACAACATCAAAGGGAAAGGCCAGTACGTTGGAACGTATCTTGCACTTACCAGCCTCGAACGCTACTGGTACGGAGAAGGTGAGATGAAATTCTACATCGATGGAGACAAGGATTATCCAACCATCTGCGGAACCGGAACAGAAGATTACTTCGGTGGTGCCTGGAGCTTTGCAACACAGCAAAATGGCCAAACCGTTGAAAATCAGTACTGCACTCCGTATCTTGGATATCCTTACTACTCTACCCACGATACCTTCCTTCATAATGATTACCACAATGATGATCAGATGCCACAGCGCAGCTTCTACCGCTGGCATCTTCTTGATCCCATCCTTTTTGAGAAGGATCTTAAGGTAACCTTGCAGCAGATTGGTGTCAGTCACGGAGGCCTCTTTGAACGTCAGGATGATGTCGCTACCACAGCTTACTGGTACCAGACGCATCCTCATGTACCATTCGCGCCACTCATGTCCAGAAAAGAGCGCTGGCCAAGATGATTTTTGACGCTTTTCCTATTTTATATGTTTCATGACGTTGCATATCGGCTGCAAGAGTCCGTTCCGAACAAATCCGCTTCCAACGAATTTGTCCGGAAAAGGGCTCTTTCTTTTTTATATGGTATTCAAAAAGCGATCCGGATTACAGAGGTCCGTCTTTTCACAAACCTTTCACATTTTCCGTCCATTCTTTAAGGTTCCTTTAAAGTTTTCTCATTATACTTAAAAGTGTAAAAAACATTTCCGGAAGTAAATCAAACGAAAGGATCAATCGATTATGATGCAAAGCCAACAGATTCCCATGACCTTCCAACGGTATGAAACAAAATACATGCTTTCCCCGATCATGGCCCGCAAGCTTCGCAAGAGCCTTCCGGGTCATCTGCAGATGGATGAATACGGCCTTGATACCATCTGCAGCCTCTATTACGATACCCCGGATCACCAGCTCATCCGCCGTTCGCTGGAAAAACCCGTCTACAAAGAAAAACTGCGACTCCGCAGTTATGGTCCGGCCAAAGAGACCAGCCCCATATACGTAGAACTAAAGAAAAAATATGAAGGAATCGTCTACAAACGCCGCGAGCGCATGATATTATCAGAAGCGGTTCCCTATCTTGCGGGAAAATCAGAACCGGGCTTCGACAGCCAGATTCTCCACGAAATCACCTGGTTTCGCAACTACTACCGGGGGGCTTGCTCCCGCTATGTACATCGCCTACGACCGCATCGCCTGCTTCGGCACGGAAGACAGGAACTTTCGTGTTACCTTCGACACCAATATCCGATGGCGTACCGACAATCTGTGTCTTGACGGTCCAACGGAAGGAACCAGGCTTTTAGAACCAGGCTGGTATCTCATGGAGGTGAAATCACCAGGTGCTGTGCCCCTATGGTTCAGCAAAATTCTGGATGATCTTGCAATCTATCCGGCATCATTTTCTAAATACGGCTTTGCCTATCAGATCGAAAATCAGAAAGCATCAGAAGAAAAAGCTTTCATACCATTCACAGATATCCGGCAAACCGTATCAAAAACAGCATTCCGTTAGCTGAATCAGGTAAGTCCTCTGCGGCCATTGCGAAAAGCAAGAAGCAGTGGGTGGACTTACAGCTTGCGAAAAGCCTTTTTCAAACATAATCTGCTTCACAAAAAAAAGAAAATGTAACTATTCAGAGCCATGCAAAATAGAAGAAAAATCGCGAATCATGCTTGCATGAATGAGCGGTTTTTCTGGAACTTCATATGGCGAGAAGCAACATCGCGATGTAGCGTAAGCGGAATCGAGATGGGGCTCTGAATAGACAAGAAAATAAAAAAATTCTGGGAGGAATTTGCTATGCTTAACACAATATTCAGTTCCGTTTTTACAGAAACAATCGCCGCCTTCACCTTTGGTCAGTTCCTTGCCTGCACAGCAGTGTCTCTGATTCTGGGACTGTTGATCGCTGCTGTTTACAGGTACAAAAGTGAATGCACCAAAAGCTTTGCTGTCACGCTTGTTCTGATGCCTGTGATCGTACAGATGGTGATCATGCTCGTCAATGGAAATCTTGGAACCGGAGTCCCTTGATTATACCAGTGTTTTTGACGATATCTTTGCCAGGTATCTGACCCGTTGCGAGCTTGTACAGGTAAAAACCACGAATATGGGAAGTCTTTTCAAGCTGGAGTATCGCATCGTATTCCGCGAGGAAGGCGAAGAGAAAAACATGATTGACCAGCTCCGCTGCAGAAACGGAAACCTTGAAATCCTGTGCAGTCGTGCACAGACCGGAAGGAGGAATTATAATGAATCGAAACAGAAATAAAAACAGAAAAAAAGAGACCGGCGCGGTCGTCAGTCTGTTTCTTGTATCATCGCTGGCCTTCGGCGGATGCGGCACAGCAGTGACATCTTCCAGCTCTGTAAATGCCGAATCTGCCCGTACAGAGTCAACCGGCGAAACATCTGCCGACAACGCGGCGGCCACATCAGAGAGCATAGCTTCGGAAAATGCAATAGAAAGTGCCTCCGACATTGATTTCGATCTGGAACTGACCGAATCCACCATCGATACCGAATTCACAGACCGTGAGAAGAGCGGAAGCTATAAAGCATCAGAAGCCGTAAAAATTACACTTAATAAGACGACAGCTACCGTCTCCGGCAGCGGAGCCAAAGCAGACGGCAGCACAATTACCATTACGGAAGAAGGCGTTTACATCGTAAGCGGAACACTTGAGGATGGCCAGATTATCGTAGACGCATCCGATTTCGACAAGGTTCAGATCGTACTCGATGGAGTCCATATCAACTGTGAGACGAATGCTGCCATCTACGTTCGCGAAGCGGACAAAGTTTTCATCACGCTTGCTGAAAACAGCAGCAACACGCTTGGCGGTGGAAACGAGTACACTCAGATTGATGACAACACGGTAGACGGCGTTATCTTCTCCAAATCAGATCTTGTCTGCAACGGGACAGGAAGTCTGACCATCGAGGCAGACTACAAACACGGGATTGTATCCAAAGATGACCTTGTGATTACCGGCGGAACCTACAAAATCGTCGCTGCGGACAACGGGATCACAGCCAAAGATCAGATTAAAATTCTGAATGGAAGCTTTGACATTGATGCTGCAAACAGTGCGGTCAAAGCGAAGAATACGGATGACGCAGAGCTTGGAAATATCTATATTGCCGGTGGCGTTTTTACAGTTAAGGCAGAACAGGATGGATCCATGCAACCGGCAGCATCGTTGTCGATGACGGAACCATCACCGTAAACTCCGGTGATGACGGTTCCATGCGGAGCTCGACACCGTCATTCGTGGCGGAACGATCCTTGTTGAAAAAAGCAACGAAGGCCTGGAAGGAAAACGCGTCGTGGTCAACGGCGGTGACATTACCATAAACGCCAGCGACGATGGCATCAATGCCGCAAATTCCGGCGACGATGGCGCCAATGCTGCCGGTTCCGGTGACGATGACAGCAATGCCGCAAGCTCAAACGACGATAGCAGTGCTGTCGTAAACTCCGGTGATGATGGCAGCATATCCGGTGCGGCAGACGGAAAGGAACCTCCGCAAATGCCGCCTGATACAGAAAACGGCAGCGATATGCAGCCATCGCAGGACTTCGATCCGGAGAACGCTCCGTCTGGCGGAAATGCGCCGCAGGACTTCGATCCGGGGAACGCTCCGTCTGACGGCGATGCTCCACAGATGATGCAGAGAGGCCCCGGCGGCGGAGGCAACTCTGAGCTTTATATTAAAATTACCGGCGGAACCCTGACCGTATCCGCCGATGGTGATGGTCTTGATTCCAACGGCGGTCTTCTCGTGACCGGCGGAACTACGATCGTGTACGGGCCGACCAGCGATGGTGACAGTGCCCTCGATTACGACGGAAGTGCAATTGTGACCGGCGGAACCTTAGCTGCTATCGGCAGTGCCGGCATGACGGAAAGCTTCGACGAAGCTTCCACCCAGCCCGTTATCACCTATTACTGTACGGAAACCCAGTCCGCTGACACTACCATCACACTGACAGACAGCGATGGAAGTGCCCTCTTCACGGTCACACCCGAAAAAGCCTACGCCAGCATCGTTTTGACCTGCCCAGAAATGAAACTGGACGCAACGTATACTCTGGCTGCCGGTACCGACAACGAAGAGATCACCCTCACGGACATCATCACCACCGCCGGAACCCGGTCTGTTAAAACAATGAGCGATCCCGAAGGTGGAAAAATGCCCAAATAACAGCGACAACAAAGGAACTCCGCCTTCAAAACCAAGCGACACGGCTGAGTGAACCGTTATAGTTCATTCAGCACCGGAACATTTGCTGTTCCGGTGCGTAAGAAAGTGATTCTACTCATGATTCTACCGTGGCTGTCTTCCTACTTCCAATTTGCCGTATTCTGTGCTAAAATAACCTCACAAGAAAAGAGGTAGAAAAATCATGTATGATAAACTGACCGAAAACGATATTAAAAAAATGCAGGAAGAAATCGACTACCGCAAACTGGTTGTCCGTCCAAAAGAACTCGAGGCTGTAAAAGAAGCCCGCGCTCAGGGCGATCTCAGCGAAAACTTTGAATACAAAGCTGCTAAACAGGACAAAAACCGCAACGAAAGCCGCATCCGCTATCTGGAAAAATGATTAAAACCGCTCACGTTATTTCAGATACCTCAAAGGACGATGAAGTCGGCATCAACAATACCGTTCAGGTTTACATCGAAGAAGATGATGAGACAGAAACCTACAAACTTGTCACCACCGTTCGTGGTAATTCTCTCAAAGGATACGTCAGTATCGACTCGCCATTAGGAAAAGCCATTCTGGGTCATAAAGTCGGCGACCGCGTCACTGTAAAAGTAAGCGATGCTATAGTTATGATCTCATCATCAAATCCATCGAAAACACTGCGGATACCGATGATGAACTCCGCAGCTATTAAAGGACAGAAAGAAAGGAAAATACCAGTCATGGAAAAAATTGCAAGCTTTACGATCGACCATATCAAACTTAAACCAGGCATTTACGTTTCAAGAAAAGATCACGTAGGTGACAGTGTCATCACAACCTTCGACCTGCGCATGACATCTCCAAACGATGAGCCTGTTATGAATACCGCTGAGGTTCACACCATCGAGCATCTTGGCGCAACGTTCCTTCGCAATCACGAAGAATGGAAAGATAAAACCGTATATTTTGGTCCAATGGGCTGCCGTACAGGATTTTACCTGCTGTTGGCCGGTGATTACAGCTCGAAAGATATCGTTTCACTCGTAATAGAAATGTATGAATTTATCCGCGATTTCAAGGGCGAAGTCCCGGGTGCATCCCCGAAAGACTGCGGAAACTATCTGGATATGAATCTGTCCATGGCAAATTACCTTGGCAAAAAATACCTGGATGAGGTTTTGTACGGAATTGATGAATCCCGTCTCGTCTATCCGGAATAAATTCTAAAAATGGTAACTATTCAGCGCCATGCAATTTCGCATGGCTCTGAATAGTTACAAAAAATGAAAGAAAACAGGGGGAAACAGAGTATGAGAACCATGGAAAACGAAAACCTGCGCGTGCAGATCAGCGATCACGGCGCAGAACTTAGCAGCATCTACGATAAAGCGGCTGACCGTGAGGCAGTCTGGATCGGCGATCCGGCCTTCTGGAACCGCCACGCACCGGTCCTGTTCCCGTTCGTCGGAAAAGTAAACGGCGGCTTCTACACCCATAAAGGAGTCAAATACCCGATGGGCCAGCACGGTTTCGCCCGCGACAACGAATTCGAGTGCATCGAAAACACCGAAAACAAAACAGTACACCGCCTGGTATCGACCGAAGAAACAAAAAAAGTCTACCCGTTCGATTTTGCCTTCACCGTAACCCAGGAACTCTCCGGCAGAACCCTGACCATCACCTGGAACGTAGAAAACACCGGTGATGATGACATGTACTTCTCCGTCGGCGGACATCCTGCATTCATGATTCCGGAACAGTATGACATCGTCTTCAACAAAGGCCTGGAAAACCACACCGAGACCGAACTCGAATACGTCCTGATCGACCCGGAAACAGCAGGCGTCGATGTCGCACATCCGAGAAAACTGAAACTTCAGGACGGCAGAATCCCGTACACCAGAACCCTTTTCGACGAGGACGCCTGATCTTCGACAACACCCAGGTCGAGCGCGTCGGCGTAGAAGTGGATGGAAAACCGTATGTCACTCTCACCTGCAAAGGCTTCCCGAGCGTCGGCGTATGGTCCAAGCCAAAAGCAGATGCCCCGTTCGTGTGCCTCGAGCCATGGATCGGCCGCTGCGACAACGTCGGCTTTGACGGCGAATTAAAAGACAAATACGGCGAACAGCACCTGAAAGCCGGGGAAACCTTCCAGGCAGGCTACACCATCACCATCGGAGAATAAGGACCCGAAAAAAAGAAAAACCTCCGAAGTACAGCGAAAAGAACACGATTCCTGTACTTCAGGGGTTGAAATTTTACGGTTTCTTTACTATAATTAGCATCAAACCCAAAAAACGCATGTAGTTCATCATGCACAGAAGAAAAAACAGGAGGGAACGTTCTTGAAAAGAGAAACGGTTATCGTACTTGATTTTGGCGGTCAGTACAATCAGTTAATTGCAAGACGTGTACGTGAGTGCAACGTTTACTGTGAGATTTATTCTTACAAAACAGACATCGAAAAGATCAAAGAAATTCAGCCGAAAGGTATTATCTTCACCGGCGGCCCGAACAGCGCATATCTGCCGGATTCCCCGACTTATACAAAAGAAATTTTTGAACTTGGAATCCCGATCCTCGGCATCTGCTACGGATCACAGCTGATGATGCATCTGCTCGGCGGAAAAGTAGAAGTAGCACCGGTCAGAGAATATGGAAAAATTGAGGTAACCGTAGATACCAGTTCCGCACTGTTTGAGAACGTATCCGAAAAAACCATCTGCTGGATGAGCCACAACGACTACATCTCCAAAGCAGCTCCGGGCTTCGAGATCATCGCCCATACGGATGACTGTCCGGTAGCAGCCGTTGCAAACGTAGAGAAAAACCTCTATGCAACCCAGTTCCATCCAGAAGTTCTGCACACCAAAGAAGGAAAGAAAATGCTTTCCAACTTTGTATACAATGTCTGCCGCTGCGCCGGCGACTGGCACATGGACTCCTTCGTAGAAGAATCCATCAAAGCTATCCGCGAAAAAGTAGGCGACGGAAAAGTCCTCTGCGCACTGTCCGGCGGAGTCGATTCCTCCGTAGCAGCTGTTATGCTTTCCAAAGCAGTCGGAAACCAGCTGACCTGCGTATTCGTAGATCACGGTCTGCTGCGTAAAAACGAGGGCGATGAAGTAGAAGCAGTCTTCGGACCGGACGGGCCATACGACCTGAATTTCATCCGCGTCAACGCACAGGAGCGTTTCTATGCAAATTAAAAGGCGTAGAAGAGCCGGAGAGAAAACGTAAAATCATCGGCGAAGAGTTCATTCGTGTCTTCGAAGAAGAAGCAAAGAAAATTGGTGCTGTAGACTTCCTGGTACAGGGAACCATCTACCCAGACGTTGTAGAGAGCGGCGTCGGCGGAGAATCCACCGTCATCAAATCCCATCATAACGTCGGAGGACTGCCGGATTACGTAGATTTCAAAGAAATCATCGAGCCGCTGCGCAACCTCTTCAAAGACGAAGTAAGAAAAGCCGGCCTTGAGCTCGGCATCCCGGAATACCTCGTATTCCGTCAGCCATTCCCGGGCCGGGACTTGGCATCCGTATCATCGGCGAAGTAACCGCCGAGAAAGTCAAAATGGTACAGGACGCCGACGCGATCTGGCGCGAAGAAATCGACAAAGCCGGAATCGCCCACGAAATCGGCCAGTACTTCGCAGCCCTGACCAACATGCGCTCCGTCGGAGTCATGGGAGATGAAAGAACCTACGATTACGCCATCGCCCTCCGCGCCGTCACCACCACCGATTTCATGACCGCCGAAAGCGCCGAAATCCCGTGGGATGTCATCGGAAGAACAACCAGTCGAATCGTAAACGAAGTCAAACACATCAACCGCGTCATGTACGACTGCACCGGAAAACCACCGGCAACGATCGAGTTTGAATAATGAAAAAAATCTGAGAACCCGCATAAACAGGCGTTTGAGGGGAGTCAAGGTTCTATTTGATAACAAAATGATAACACTGGCAACCATGCATTTATTCTTGCGTGAGCCGGAGGTTATCAGGTAAATATTGTTTTTGACCAACATAAAAAGGTCTTACCGAATTGAGTGAAATCAGTTTGGTAAGGCCTTTTTTGCTGGTTTTTTATTTTTCTACGTTGGGATAGTTATACCGCCATTGGTCGTATTCTTCTTTCGTGATCTCACCGGATTCCAGTTTTGCAGATTGTTCCTGCCATTCGTGGAACATATCAAACATAGAAAGGTAGGTGGTACCCTTGGTTTTATCAAGCCGCAGGCAGAGTTCCCCATCAATCTCGCCGATATGCAGACCGTAGAGGTCTTCTAGTGTAAACAGCGTGTGCATGAGTCCTACATAGCTGTCAATATCCGGGACAGCCAGTGCATGGGAGATACCTCGAAAATATCAGCCAGTGCATTGAGATATTTTTCTTTCGGGCTGCGTGCCCCTTTTTCGTACTGTGCAATACGGACATCTGCCTGCATATCGCTGAAGCCAAGCTGCTGTCCAAGATACTTCTGCGTGAACCCATGCAGAAGTCTGAATGATGGATTCTTTCACCAATCGCCATAACTATCGCTCCTATCTGTTGTTGATAGAAAAAGTATAGCATAAAAGTATAGTGCCGACAAGGAGAACTGATACAAAAAAGTATAGAATTTTTATTTACGGATGCTTGACCAATACAAAAAAGTATAGTAACATATAACCAATACAGAAATATATAGTAAAAACAAAGGAGGATTTATCAATGGAAAAATGTTTATGAGAGTGGATGAAGTGATGGAGGTATTGGAAGTTTCCGAATCCTATGCGTACAAGCTGATTAAAAGGCTGAACAGGGAGCTGGAAGCGATGGGATGCCAGACCATCCCCGGTCGAGTTGACCGCAAGTATTTTTACCAGCAGTTCTATGGAACAAAATCATATGATGGGAGGGGCTAAGAATGGCAGTTTACAAGAATGAAAGCAATAACACATGGTACGTTATGACAAGGTATCAGGACTGGACAGGAGAGCGCAAGCAGAAATGCAAGCGTGGATTTAAAACGAAGCGGGAGGCAATGGAATGGGAGAATCAGTTCCAACTCCAGAAAAGAGCAAGTGTCAATATGACGATGGAAAGCTTCTGTAAATTATATGAGGAGGATGTAAAGCCAGGTATGAAGAGAAGTACCTGGCTGACAAAAGAAACGATCATTCGGAGTAAGATTATTCCTTATTTAGGACAGAGAAAAGTGTCAGAGATTACTGCAAAAGATGTGATTGATTGGCAGAACACAATTCGGAAACTGAAAAATAAGGCAGGAAAACCGATTTCACCAACGTATTTGAAGACTATTCACGGTCAGCTGAGCGCTATTTTCAACCATGCAATGAAATTCTATGATCTGGCAGCTAATCCGGCGCAGAAAGCAGGAACAATGGGCGCAGAGGAAAGTAAGGAAATGGAATTCTGGACGAAAGAAGAGTATCTAAAATTTTCTGAGGCAATGATGGACAAACCGCTTTCCTATTATGCATTTGAACTGCTCTACTGGTGCGGAGTCCGTGAAGGCGAACTTCTCGCCCTTTCTCCTTCGGACTTCAATTTTGAGAAGAGAACCTGCGGATCAATAAGTCTTATCAACGCCTGGAGGGGGAGGATGTGATCTCTACCCCAAAGACCAAGAACAGCAACCTGGATTGTAAAGATGCCCCAGTTTTTATGTGACGAGATGCAGGACTTTTTCAAACAGTATACGCCTGCAACCGGATG